>OMGQ01000524.1_pt1 | contig 36859 bp, 56 predicted proteins | sample 1646071 | NCBI WGS metagenome assembly OMGQ01 (sample SAMN05578585, study PRJEB25193) | human gut metagenome | biome: Human Microbiome; feature: human-associated habitat; material: feces | host: Homo sapiens | place: USA:Birmingham
ATGGTGGTGGAAGAGATAAAAGAGAATTAATAAGAACTAAGGAGGAATCAAATGAGCATTAAAACAGCTAAAAAAAATAAGGACAAACTCTTAAGCGAATTAACACATATTAAAGCAGAATTTATAACAAATTGTAAAATTGTGGAAGATGTGCATAACTATGTGGATAAAATTGGAAGTGATGTTGAGTTCATTAAAGAAAATATAGATGTTTTATCAGACATGAAAAGTACAATAGAGATTTTAGAAATAAAGGAAGAAGGTCATAAGAATAGCCTTAAATTATACTCTCAGCATTTAGCAGATGTAAAAATGAAGGGAGATTTAGAAGCTAGACATTCCTTTATGATTGGCATAATGGCAGGTGCTATGGGTGTAATGGTTTTGTTGATATTAATAAGTATTTTTGCATAGGAGGTTCTCAAATGGATTGGCCAGTTTTAGTAGTAAATTGTTTATACATAATTGTTATGGGGTCTGTAGCAGTAGTTGAGTGTTTAAGAAATTTAAAGCTTGAACAGGAAAACGCAAGACTTAGAAAGAGGTGTGCTAAATGATGGACTTAGATGACCCAAGAATTTTAGAGATAGAGAGGACAGGCTATCTCAATGAAAAAAAGGACCTGGCAATTTGTGAGCATTGTGGCGAAGTAATTGATTATATGTCATTTCGTATCAATGGTGAGATACTTTGTATTGATTGCGTGAGAGATACATATGGAAAAAGAATATAAAAAAGCCCCTTATATGTGACTGCAATCACAAGGGGGCTTACCCAAAAAAACAACTTAAATATAACTAATTTGGAGGTAAAAGTCAAGTGGCTCAGACATGTATCAGTAAAAGATCAGGTGAAAGAATACATCTAGAACCATCTATGAATGGTAGTATTTTAAGAATAAAAGCTCCAAATGATGAAATTATTCTTGAAGAATTAAATTGGTCAGATTGGGAAGAAATTTTAGAAGAAGCTCAAAAGTACATGGAGGGAAGAAAATGAGTTCCAATAAAAAAGCAATGGTACTAACTGAATCTTATAATACTTTAAATAAATTAATTACTTCAAAATTAGATGCTATGCCTAAAGGATTCAATCAAACTAGATTTTTACAAAATTGCATGACGGTTTTACAGGATACTAAAAATATAGAAAACTGTCAGCCTCTAAGTATTGCAAGAACACTGTTAAAAGGTGCATTTCTAGGTTTGGATTTCTTTCAAAAAGAATGCTATGCAATTCCTTATGGTAATGAACTACAATTTCAAACCGACTATAAAGGTGAAACAAAAATGGCTAAAAAATATAGCATAAGACCAATAAAAGATATTTATGCAAAAGTAGTGAGAAATGGTGATGAATTTATAGAAGAAATTGTGTCAGGCCAACAGGTGGTAGATTTTAAACCAATACCTTTTAATGATGGAGAGATAATCGGTGCTTTTGCAGTAGTTTTATATCAAGATGGTGGAATGGAATATGAGACTATGACTAAAAAGCAGATTGAAGACATTAGAGAAAATTTTTCAAAACAAAAGAATGGTTTAATGTGGACGAAGGTTCCTGAAGAAGCGTATAAAAAAACTGTCTTAAGGAGGCTAACAAAGAAAATAGAGAAGGATTTTTCTAGTATAGAGCAAGCTGAAACATATAATGAAGCAAGTGACTTTGAGTTTAAGACAAGTGAGGAAATAATTAGTAATCCATTCGAGGATGATTTTATTGATGGAGAGTTCAAGGAAATAAAAGAAGGTGAACAGGTTGCTATTGACTAATGAAAATTATTTTTCACCTGAAGCAAATAGGCAGTTCTTTTCTGTTTCACAATTTAAAGATTTTATGAAGTGTGAAGCAATGGCACTAGCTAAAATAAATGGAATATTCAAACAATCTATGACTAAGCCTTTACTTGTCGGGTCATATGTAGATAGTTATTTTGAAGGAACATTACATAGTTTTATGGAGGAAAATCCTACAATATTTACTAAGAGAAAGGAATTAAAGAGTGAATTTAAAGAAGCTAATGATATTGTAGACAGAATTAAAAAAGATCAATTATTCATGCAGTTTATGAGTGGAGAAAAGCAAAAAATTCTAACTTTTAAACTGTTTGGAGTAGAGTGGAAAATAAAGATTGATAGCTTTATAGAAGGTGTTTGTATAACTGATCTGAAAGTGGTAGCAAATTTTAAATCACTACCGTTATGGAGATACGATATACAAGGCGCTATTTACCAAAAAGGTGTCGAAAATGTACTTAATCAAAAATTACCTTTTTACTTAGCTGTTGCTACAAAAGAGAAGATTACAGATTTAGATATTTTTCAGATACCGCAAAGTGCATTAGATGTTGCATTAGAGGATGTAGAATTATTGATTGATAGATTTCAAAGTGTAAAAAATGGCATTTCACCACCAATTTATTGTGGAGAATGTGATTATTGTAAAAGCATAAAAAAAGCTAGAATTAGAAGCTATACAGAACTTATGGAATGTTAAATTAAAGCAGGTGAGAATGTGAACTACTTGTTAGAGATTAAAGCATTTTACGATATGCTCGAAGTGAACCAATTGTCGACTTCATCAATTGCGTTATGGCATGCACTTATGCATATAGCCAATAAAACGGGGTGGCAAGATACATTTACGGTAGCTATGGTAGTGCTTGAAATCAAGTCTGGCTTGAACAAGCAGGCTGTCTTAAGAGCAAGGAATGTGTTAAAAGAAAAAGGTCTAATTGACTTTGAAAAAAGAGGTAATCAGGCTGCTAAATATAAAATGATTTCAGTATTGCAGTGTGATAATCATACAGCAGATAATACTACAGACGATACTACAACCAATACTACAAGTGATACTACAAACGATACTACAACCAATACTACAAGTGATACCATTAATAAACTAAACAAAACTAAACTAAACAATATATATAATACCCCCTTACCCCCAGAGGATATATTTAAGGGTTTTAACTTTGTGCCAGAATTAAAATTAAAGTTAAATGAGTGGTTGAAGTATAAAGCTGAAAAGAAACAATCGTATAAACCTCAAGGTAGACATAGTTTGTTTGTTCAAATGCAAAAGGCTGTAGATAAATATGGACCTGCTAAATTGATTGATCTAATTGACCTTTGTATGGCTAATAACTGGCAAGGTATTATCTGGGACAAGCTAAATAATAATCCTGAGCTACAGAGTAAGCAGCAAAAGCAAAATAAATTTGTAAATTATGAACAGAGGTCAGATTGGAACTTTGATGAGCTTAAAAGATTAGAACGAGAGCATGTTAAAAAGAAGCTTGAGGAGGCTAGTAATGGTTGAATTTAAAATACATTATCCTTCGGCTAAAAAGGAGAAAAATAGATGGTCTAAGCAATATGGACTAAATGCGATATATGCAGGAAAGCACTGGGCTGTAAGGCAAAAGGATAGCCAGTTTTGGCATAACCTAGTAAAAGTTGAACTTTTAAATCAAGGGATTGAAAGACATATATTTGAATCACAAGTACATATTACGTTCTTTTGGAACGACAAGCTAGACATAGATAATCATGCATATATGGGAAAAATGATTGTAGACAGCTTAAAAGATTATCTGCTGGCAGATGATAGTAAGCGATATCTTTCAGGAATTACACATAAGTTTCATAAGCATGATGAGAACTATATTCTTGTGAAAATTGAAGAGATTAAGGACGAACAAGGATATTTTTGTAGATGATATATACTTTAAATTTTAAGGAGTGATTAGAATGAAATATTATAAAATACTGAACGAATTAGGTATTGCTAAAAATCTCAACGGTTATGAATATTTAAGACAAGCTTTAGAAATTGCAGATAAGTTTGGATTTGGTTGGAGAGTGACAAGGGACATTTATCCGGCAGTAGGTGAAATTATGAATGTTGAAAGAAGCCAGGTAGAAAGATGCATAAGACATGCAGCACATAAGGCTAGTATGGAGAGTGAAACATTTAAATCTATGTTCCCTGGGAAGGTAACAAATAGTCTTCTAATTGCAACAATATTGAATGAAATAAAACTAAGGGAAATGGAATATGCACAAAAAAATTAAGGCTTTAATATGCAGATTAAAGATAAAATTATCAGTTTGGAAGAATAGAAAAAGGTTACCGTTTTAATACATAAAAAAAGACTGCATTAAGCAGTCTTTAGGTTTTAATAAGCTATACGAACGTTTTTAGCCTGAAACCCTTTTGCACCAGTAGTGATTTCAAAAGTTACATCATCACCATCGTTAAGTGATTTGTAACCATCTGATGCAATACTAGTGAAGTGAACAAATAAATCTTCATTATTTTCACTGTTTGTTATAAATCCAAATCCTTTTTCTGCGTTAAACCATTTTACTGTACCTTTATTCATAAAAGATACCTCCTAAATATTTATATTATACTTAAGGTTGCTAATAAAAAAAATCACATACTTTTGTAAATCATAAGAAACATAATGACTTACAAAAATATGTGAATCAAAACTAACATCATAAATACTTATTTATAATAACATGGAGCTTGTATTATGTCAATAGTTTTTTTAAAATAAATAAAATTATTTAGAAAGGATGAGAGTTGTTGGCATTAATCAATAGTTTATTATGGAAGCAAGTTATTTACTAGGAGGGTTTATGGACAAGATAGAAAAAGCATTTGTTGAACTGGAAATGAGCAGATATTTAATATATAAAAAAGAAATAGACGTAGAGAGAGAAAGAATATTAAATATGTCACCCCCACCACCAGACGGAATGCCTAGAGGAAATGCTACAAGTAATGTGACAGAACAAAAAGCAATAAAGTTAATAGAATCTACTGCTATTTTATCCATGCAAAGAGTTGTTGATGCTATAGATAGAGTTCTTGCAAGGAGTAATGTTATACAAAGACAAATATTTAAAATGCATTACATACAAGGTCGTAGAGATTATTATAGAATGTGTGATGATTTACATATTAGTTATCCAACATTTATGCGATATAAGAAAATTTTAATAGATTCAGTTGCAACGGAATTAGGAATAAAAAGATATTGATAGAATGTTGATAGTTTAAGCACTGTTTTTTATGTTATTATAGTAGTATGAAAAATTAATGTAAATCTCCCTAAAGGCATCTTCTTAAATGAAGGTGTCTTTTATTTGTAAGAAAGCGAGGTGGTATTATTGACCGAAAAACAGAAACGATTTGCAGATGAATATATTATAGACCTTAATGCCACCAGAGCATATAAGGTTGCTTATCCTAATGTTAAAAACGATGAAACAGCGTCAGCAGCTGCTACAAGAATGTTAAGAAATGTTAAGGTTAAACAATACATTGAGGAAAAGCTACAAGAAATATCAGATAGTAAAATAGCTAATGCTAAAGAAGTAATGGAGTACCTTTCATCTGTAATGAGAAGGGAACATAAAGAGATTGTTGTTGTCACTTGTAAGACGCGTACAAGTGATTATGATGATAATGGTAAGAAAAGAATAATTGATACTGAAGAACCAAGGCTTGTAGAAATACCAGCAAAACTATCCGATGCAAATAAGGCAGCTGAACTATTAGGCAAAAGATACAGTCTATTTACTGATAAACTTCAAGTAGATGGTGCAGCAGTAGTTCAAATATTAGATAACATACCAGGTGATGAAAATGATTGAGTTAAAAGACATTATCGCACCGAGTTTTTATGGTTTACACAATGATATTAAAAATCACAAACATACATACTATTGGCTGAAAGGCGGTCGAGGCAGTACAAAATCTTCTTTTGTATCAATTGAAATTATATTAGGAATGATGAAAGATTCTAATGCTAACTGTGTTGCTTTAAGAAAAGTGGGAGTCAATCTAAAAGACAGTGTTTATGAACAGTTAGAATGGGCAATTAAAATGTTAGGTGTAGAACAATATTGGTTGTCAAAATTAAGTCCCTTAGAACTTGTTTACATTCCAACAGGACAGAGAATTATATTTCGTGGTGCTGATAAGCCTAAAAAGATAAAATCAACTAAATTTAAGAGTGGTTATTGTAAGTATATCTGGTATGAAGAAGTTGACGAGTTCAACGGCATGGAAGAGATACGAACAATAAATCAAAGTCTAATGCGTGGAGGCGAAAGCTTCTGCGTTTTTTATTCCTATAATCCGCCTAAAAGCCAAAGAAACTGGGTTAATACAGAAGTACTACTACCACAAGAAACAAGGGTTGTACATCACAGCACATATTTAACAGTACCTAAAAAGTGGCTGGGTGAACAGTTCTTTCAAGATGCAGCAGATTTAGAAAAAGCAAAGCCAGAAAGCTATAGACATGAATATTTAGGGGAAGTAACTGGAACAGGAGGAGCAGTTTTTACTAACCTTGTTATACGACCAATAGTAGATGAGGAAATAGAGAGATTTGATAATATCTCACGAGGTCTTGACTGGGGTTATGCTTCAGACCCATTACACTACACAGTTAATCACTATGACAGCACAAGGCGCAGACTTTATATTTTCTATGAAATTCAACTTAAATCTTTAAGCAATAGAAAGGCAGCTGAAATGATTAAGGTTGAGAATAAAAACAACGGTCTTATTACTTGTGACAGTGCAGAGCCTAAAAGTATAGCTGAGATAAGTGATTATGGTTTAAGAGTTATTGGAGCAAGAAAAGGACCAGACAGTGTGGAATATGGTATCAAGTGGTTACAGGACTTAGAAGAAATAATTATTGATCCTGTTAGATGTCCTCATACAGCACAAGAGTTTAATGAATATGAATTAGAAAGTGATGGCAATGACGGATTTAAAGCAAAGTTTCCTGATAAAAACAACCATAGTATTGATGCTGTTAGATACAGTCGAGAAAGTGATATGAAAAATGTGAGGGTGAGATAATGCTATTAACACAAACGGATATTATAAATATGAAAGTAACAGCTGAATCAAGGTTAAATACAAGTGACATTATAAAAAGTTTAATAAAAGATGATGTTGCATCGGCTCAAAAAAAGAATATGCAATCAGGTGAAAAGTATTATCTTGGTGAGCAGGATATTTACGAAAAAGACTTTAGAAAAGAAATACTCTATTCCACTGATAAAGAAGGCAATGATAGAAAAGAGTTTTTCTCTAATCCAAACTGTAGCAATCACCATAACATACATACTTTCCATACAATTCTTGTAGATCAGAAGGCAGCGTATTTAGTTGGTAAAGAGCCTACTATCACAGTTGATGGTGCGGAGAAAAATACAGAACTTAAAACATATGAGAATCTAATAACTACATTTGCTGATGAAGAGTTTAATGACAAGGTTCATGACATGGTAATAGGTGCAAGTAATAAAGGGTTTGAGTTTATTCACTTTTACTATGATAGGAGTTCAAAGTTAAAATATTGCATTGTACCAGCTAATGAATGTATCCCTATTTATGATTCAGAGTATGAAAATGAGATATTAGAGCTTGTAAGATACTACAATATAACAGTTGTAAAAGGTAATGAAAAAGTTCTCAGAAAAAAGGTAGAATGGTGGACTAAGAATGATGTTACTTACTATATTGAAGATGATAGAGGTTATTTTCTTTTAGATAAAACATATCCAGTAAATCCTATGCCGCATTGGTTTGAAGTTTCGGCACTAAATGGTGTGCCTACTAGAAAAGAGCCTCATAGCTGGGGAAGAGTTCCTTTTGTTATACTTGAAAACAATAGTCCACGAACAAATGATTTGCAGAAAATAAAAGGTCTTATAGATGCGTATGACTTAATAAGTTCACAAGGCACAAATGACCTTCTGGACCTTGTTACTTTATATTGGAGTATTCAAGGGTATGGAGGGGAAACAGCCTCAACCATTGCAAGTAAGTTAAGGTTAAATAAAGCAGTAAGTATAAGTGATTCATCAGGCAGTATTGATGCTAAACAAATAGATTTACCTGTTAGCGGTCGTATAGAATGGCTTAAAATGCTTAGGAGAGATATTTTTAATTTTGGCATGGGAATTGATACAGAAAATGAGAACTTTGGAACAGCTTCAGGAGTTGCATTGAAGTTCAGATATACTCAATTAGATTTAAAAGCTAATTCCATGTTACCTAAGTTAAAGAAAGCCATAAGGGAAATGTTATGGTTCTTCACAGATGATTATAACCGTATGAATGGTACTAATTATAATAGTGACCTTATTAGTATTACAATCAATAAAACAATGATTACAAATGAACTTGAAACTGTACAAATGATAGTTCAATCAAAAGGTATTCTTTCTGATAAGACTTTACTAGAACATCACCCATTTGTTGATGATGCAAACCAGGAACTTAAAGAATTGGAAGTACAAAGAAAAAAAGAACAGCAAGCCTGGGAGAGCAATAATCATAACCATGTAGGCGGTGGTGCTATTGAAGAATAGAGAATACTGGCGAAAGAGGTTTGAGGATTTAAACGAAAGTTTGTTATCTGAAAGTGATGATTATTTATCAGAACTAGAATCAGCTTATGAGCTTGCATTTAGTAACATTGAAAATGATATAAGAGTCTTTTATCAAAGGTTTGGAGATAACAATGAGTTGACATATGCTGAGGCTGTAAAACTTCTCACTTCAAAAGAAAGACATAAGTTTCAAATGACTGTTGATGAATACATCAAAAAAGGCACTGAAAATGCTGTAAGTCTTGAGTGGGTAAAAGAACTAGAAAACGCTAGTACAATATATCACATAGATAGATTAAAAGCCTTACAGATTCAAATAAGGCAGCAAATTGAAATATTAGAAGCTAAAAAGTTAAGTGATATGGAAACAATATTCACTAATACATATGTTGATGGATATTATAAATCATTATATGAACTACATAAAGGCATGGGATATGGTAAGGCTTTTGCTTTAATTGATACTAACGCTATAGAAAAAGCCTTTGCAATGACATATGGAAAAGATGGTTTTAACTTCTCTGAAAGAATATGGAAAGATAGAAATTATTTGGCCAGAACTTTGGAAACAGAGTTTGTTCAAATGATTATAAGAGGAGAAGGGCCTGATAGACTTATTAACCTACTTTCTAAACGGTTTGATACGTCAAAAAGTGCAGCTGCTAATCTGGTTCAGACAGAAAGTGCATTTCTTGCATCAAACTGTAGAAAAGAAGCAATGGAAAGTCTTGATGTTGAAGAATTTGAGATAGTTGAAACTTTAGACTTAAAAACTTGTGATACTTGCGGAGGTTTAGATGGAACGCATTTACCTATGGATAAATTTGAACCGTGGGTAACAGCTCCACCTTTTCATCATAGGTGCAGAGGAACTACAGTACCGTATTTTCCTGATTATAAAAATGGTGAGAGGGCAGCAAGAGGAGCAGATGGTAAAACATATTATGTGCCTGAGAGTATGACATATAAAGAGTGGTTCAAAGAACACGTTGAAAGTAATCCTGAATTTTTAGCTGAAAAGAAAAAGTGGGACAATAGATTTAGTGACAAAAAACAGTATGAAAGATACACTAATGTTTTAGGTAAAAAACAGGTAGGAAGCTTTGCAGATTTCCAGAATTTGAAGTATAATGATATTGCAGGTTGGAATAGACTGAAAGTCGCATATAAGGACCAACCTATAAAAAACAAAATTCAATCTGAACTGCAGCCTAAAACTATTGAACCTGGCAAGCAAGGAAAGCATATTTTAGGGCATAATAATTATATAGAAGGAAGAAGTTATTTAACAATTTCTATGGAAGAGGCTCAGGAACTTGTAAATAAATATGCTGGAACCGGTGAATTATTTAGAGACAAAAGTGGAAAATGGAGAAATCAAGAAGTTATTATATCAGATAAAGTAATAGGCGTTGATATTGATAACCTTACAGGAGAAGAGAGACTTACAAAAGCTTTTAAAATCCACTACAGTAATAAAGGCACTCACATAGTGCCAAAGAAAGAGGGTTAATTATGAATTTGCTTGAAGAGTTGAAAAACTTAAATAAATTAAATAAATTAAATAAATTAAATAATAACACTGTATTAAAAATAACCTGTTTAGATAGTCAAGTATGTAAGGGAACTTATTATGGATATACTTCAGCATTAGATAATGAGCCAGAGATTGCAGAAATTGAAATAAGAGACCTAGAAACAGGGAGCATTATTTGTATTTTAGAAAATGAAATAAAAAGTATAGATGTTATTTAAACCACTTAGACGTAAATGTTTAGGTGGTTTTTTATTGCTCAATTTTAGGAGGTGATACCTTGAAACTCAAATACTATCTTGAAAGGTTAAGGTGATCCATTAATCTTGCCCTTAGCATGGCATTAAAAGGCTTTATTTTTATACAAGTTTGTCTTGACTGCTGACGGTTAAATGCAGTCACGTTACAGCCCTGAGTGGCAGGGCGTTTATAAATTAAATCGATAACGGAGGTTTTAATATGGAGTTTTTAAAATCAATATTTGGTGACAAAGCACTTACTTATGAAGAACTACAGACTGCTCTAAAAGATAATAAAGAAGTAAAACTTGTTAATCTTGTAGATGGTAAATATGTAGATAAAGATAAGTTAGACACCAAAATAACAGAGCTTGCTACAGCAAATACAACAATTCAAACATTAAGAGATACAGTTAAAAAATTTGATGGTGTGGATGTAGAAAAGCTTAAACAAGATGTAACTAACTGGGAGCAGAAATACAATAGCGATATATCAAATATTAAAAAAGATTCAGCTATTGAAATGGCAATCATGCAGGCGAAAGGCAGGAACCCAAAAGCTATTAAGGCTTTACTTGATTTGGAAAAGATAAGTCTTAAAGATGATGGAACAATTGAAGGTCTTGACCTTGAAAGCCTAAAAGAAACAGATAGTTATTTATTTGATGTAGAAACAAAGTCAAATTTAGGAACAGGTTTTAATCAAGGCAGTGGAAGTGAAGATAATGATGATATAAACGCTCTTGTGGCTCAAGTCATGGGCGTTAAATAAGAGGAGGAATAAAGATGGCAAATGTATTAGAATATGCAAAAATATTTGAAACAAACTTAGATAAATTAGCAGTACAGACACTTAAAACAGGTTTTATGGACCTTAATTCAAACCAGGTAAAATATAACGGCGGTGACGAAGTAAAGGTACCTAAAATGAGTGTACAGGGCTTAGGAGACTACTCAAGAACAGACGGTTATGTTGGTGGAGCTGTAAACTTAGCATACGAGACATTTAAAATGACACAGGATAGAGGCAGAAAGTTCATGCTTGATGCTATGGATGTTGATGAAACTAACTTCATAGCAACTGCAAGTACTGTAATGTCAGAGTTCCAACGTACTCAGCTTGTACCGGAAATAGATGCATACCGTATCTCTAAACTTGCAACAACAGCAATGGGAGTTTCAGACGATACACAGGTTGAGTATGGTTACACAGTTGCTAGTGCTACTATTATTAATAAAATTAAAACTGGTATCAAGAAAATAAGAGAAGCAGGTTTTGACGAGGAACTTGATATTCTTTTAAGCTATGATGCTTTAGGTGCAATTGAGGAAGCAGCACTTGCCAAACTTTCTGCTATGACATTTTCACAGGGTGGTATTAATACACAGGTGCCACAGATTGATGGTTGTCCTTTAATTGCTGTACCAAGCAATAGATTATATACTGCAATTAAAATAAATGACGGTTCATCTTCATCACAAGAAGCTGGCGGATATGCTAAGGGTGATAGTGCGAAAAATATTAACTTCCTTATTGTAGCAAGAAGTACACCTATTGCTATTACAAAACAGGATAAAATGAGAATTTTCACTCCTGATACATACCAAAAAGCTAATGCTTGGGCAATGGACTATAGAAGATACCATGATATTTGGGTACTTGATAACAAGAAAACATCACTTTTTGTAAATATTAAAGAAGCTAAAGCTTAAGAGGTGATTATATGTTTGTATTAAAGCTATGTAATGTAATTCGAGAAACTGATAGCGAAGCAAAGAAGCAAGAATATATTTCACAAGGTTATGAGCTTATTTTAAGTGATGTATCTGATAGTGGTGAGTTGAATGAAACTGACCTTAAAGAAATGACTGTTGAGGAACTTCTTTCATATGCTGCAACAAATAACATTGATGTAGGCAAAGCAACTTCAAAAGAGGGTATACTCTCAAAGATTAACGCTGCTAAAGGCGGTGGTGTGGATGGAGAATCTGACAACACTTAAAAATTTATTAGGTATTACTGATGATAATAAAGACGTCATTTTAAAGTTTATACTTGATAAAACAGAAGAATTTATATGTAATTACTGTGCCATCGATAAAGTACCGCAAGGCTTAAATAACACTCTTATTAGTATGGCAATTGATACATATAGAGCTGAAAGTTTTGGACAAGAAAAGCAAGAAGGAACTATAAAAAGTATTACCGAGGGAGACGTTAGTGTCTCCTTTGGTTCTTTTTATTCCAATAATCCAAGTGCGGAGTTTTTAAAGAACTATAAATCACAGTTAGATGCCTTTAGAAAGGCTAGGTGGTAGTATGAATATTCCTGAAAGTATGAAAAAGGCAGTAGAAAGTTTATATGATTTTAAATGCACTGTTGTTGAGTATGCAGAAATGATAGATGAAAACACTGGACTATCTTCCTTTGATGAAGCAGAAGTATATACTGATTTGCCATGCAGACTATCATATAAGAATATGAATCCTACAAGCTCTACAGACACTATTAGTTCATTAAATCAGACAATAAAGTTAATACTATCACCAAATATTATTATTAAGCCAGGAAGCAAAATAATTGTTAGCAGGAATGGAATATCTAAGGAATATAAAAACTCAGGAGAACCAGCTTTATATAGCTCACATCAAGAGATAGAACTCATACTTGCTGAGGAGGAAAGCTGATGGGTAGGAATGGTATTGAATTTAATGATCTTATTCAATTTCAGAAAAATATAGACAGAGTACAAAAAGTTGAAGTTGAAAAATATATTGAAAAGTGTTCTAAGGACCTAGCAGCTATACTTCTAACTAAGGTTGTAAAGCGTACTCCTGTAGGAGATTATTCAAACTTAAAAGATGTTAAAAAATTAGGTGGTACATTAAGGCGAGGGTGGACTTGCAAAACTCATCAAGAGGCTGAAAATGGCACAGGAGAAGGAAAACCAATTAATGATTATGTTAAGAACCTACGATATAAAAAAGAGGGCAAATCTTACGTTATTACAATATTTAATCCTGTGAATTATGCTGTTTATGTAGAGTTTGGCCATAGGCAAACACCAGGAAGATATGTTCCTGCTTTAGGAAAGAGATTAAAAAAATCATGGGTGACAGGTAGATTTATGTTGACTAAAGCAATGTTAGAATCTGAAAGCATGGTTTTACAAGTGATGCAGTCAAACTTTGAAAAGTATTTTAAGGGGGTATTTGATGTATGACAATATAATAAAAGACATATCAACAGCTCTTTATAACACTTTTGGAAAAGAATATAAATACTACCCAGAAACAATAGAGCAAGGTTTTAAAGAACCTGGCTTTTTTATTTTGCCTTTAAGCAGTGAGGGAAGTGTTGGTTTAGCATCACGTTTTAACTATAAAGCAAGTTTTGATATTCATTACTACCCAAGTAAAAGCAAAAAATATCTTGATTGCCGAAAAGTTGAAAGTAAGCTATATGAGTGTTTGAAGTTCTTTAACACTCAAGAAGGTTTAGTTCGTGCTTTAAATATGAGAAGTACTATAGTTGATGGAGTTTTACACTTTATGTTTGATATAAAAGCGAGTTTCATATCTGTTGAAACAAATATAGAGCCAATGAGTGAGGTGACTATTAATGCAAAAAAGAAAAATAGATGAAGTTGTAGAAGAGCAGTTTTATACTAAGCAGCAACTACTAAATGCGGATAGGTATAAGCATAATAAAGATTTATTAAATGCTTTACTAGATGAATCAAGAAAATATTCACACAAAGAAGTGGAAGATATTATTAAGGGATTTTTAAAAAAGGAGGTTAAATAATGGCTTTAGGCGGAGGAACATTTTTAACACAAAATAAAGTAATACCAGGAAGTTATATTAATTTTATTAGTGCAGCAAGAGCCAGTGCTACTATCAGCGACAGGGGTTACTGTGCTATGGCAATGGAACTTGATTGGGGTATTGATGGAGAAGTATTTACTGTTGAAGCAGAAGATTTACAAAAAGATAGTCTTAAGATTTTTGGTTATGACTACACAAGTCCAAAGTTAAAAGGTCTTAGAGATTTATTTTTAAATGCCAAAACACTATACTGCTACAAGTTAAATAGTGCAGGAGTTAAGGCAACAAACGATTATGCTACTGCAAGATATGGCGGTGTAAGAGGTAATGATATTAAAATTGCCATTTCAAAAAATGTAGATAATGAATCAAAGTTTGATGTTGTAACAATGATTGATGAAAAGGTTATTGACTCTCAAACTGTTACAGCAGCAACTGAGCTTAAAGATAATGATTTTGTAGTATTTAAAAAAGAAGCGGAACTTCAAGTTGCAGCAGGAACAGCTTTATCAACAGGTACAAATGGTTCAGCTGTTACTGGTACAGAGTATCAAGCATTCTTAGACAAAATCGAAAGCTACAGCTTTAATACACTTGGTTGTTTAAGTGAGGAAGAATCAATAAAGGCACTTTTTATTGCGTTTACAAAACGTCTTAGAGATGAAATGGGCGTAAAGTTCCAGACAGTAATGCACAATAAAGCAGCAGATTATGAGGGTATAATTAATATAAAAAACGAGGTAACAGATTCAGGAGAAAAAGCAAGCTCTCTTGTATACTGGGTTACAGGTGCAAGTGCAGGATGTAATGTAAATAAATCAAATACAAATAAGCTCTATGATGGTGAATTTACTATTAATGCTGATTTCAAACAAAGTCAGTTAGAAGAAGCATTAAAAACAGGTCAGTTTGTATTCCATAAAGTAGGAGAGGACATAAGAGTACTTGATGATATCAACAGCTTTACATCTGTAACTGTGGATAAAAACGAAGATTTTTCAAGTAATCAAGTTATTCGTGTACTTGACCAGATTGGAAATGACATTGCTGTATTATTCAATACTAAATATCTTGGCAAGGTTCAGAATAACGCTAGTGGTCGTATAGCTTTTTGGAATGATATTGTTACATATAACAAAGAACTTGAAACACTACAAGTTATTCAAAACTTTGTTTCAGATGAGTTGAAAGTAGAACAGGGCAACGATAAAAAATCAGTAGTTGTAACAAACCCTGTTACACCTGTTTGTGCAATGAGTAAACTTTATATGACTGTAGTTGTTCAGTAAAGTTCCCGACGAATAAGGGTCACGAAGTGACTTTGCGAAGGAAAGAATCGAAAAAAGGAGTGAATGTAAATGGCAAATATTATGAATGCGAAAGATAGTGTATCTGCATCACTGGCAGAATGTTTTGTAACTATTGATGGTAGTAGATATAACTTTATGCAGGCAATTAATCTTGAAGCAAATTTCGAAAAAACAAAAACAGAAGTACCGATTTTAGGTAAAACCGGTAAAGGTAATAAATCAACTGGTTGGAGTGGTTCAGGCAGTGCAACCTTCCATTATAATACATCAATTTTTAGAGAGCTTTTATATAAGTTTAAAGAAACTGGTGAAGATGTTTATTTTGATATACAAATTACAAATGAAGATCCAACATCAGCAGTAGGCAGACAAACTATCATATTAAAAGATTGTAATATGGATGGTGGTATTTTAGCTAAGTTTGATGCTGATGGTGAATATCTTGATGAAGATATGGACTTTACATTTGAAGACTTTGAAATGCCAGAGAAATTTAAAAACTTAAAGGGAATGGAAATCTAAGGAGGAAAATACATGGGAACATTAGCAGGATTTTTAAAGGAAAATAGAAAAGAGTTAAAAACAGAAAAATATGTAGCATCTCCACAGTTTGTAGATGAAAATGGTAAGCCTTTAGAATGGGATATACAAACCATTTCTTGTAAAAAAGATGAAGATTTAAGAAAAGAAAGTACAAAACAAACTAAAAATGGTACAGAGTTTGACTATGATAAGTACACTTTAAAACTTTGTGTAACTTGTATTTCTTCTCCAAACCTTAATGCTGTTGAGTTACAGAATAGCTATGGGGTAATGGGAGCAGAAGAGTTATTGTCAGAAATGCTTTTACCAGGAGAATTACATAAACTTAAAATAAAAGTGCAGGAAGTAAACGGATATGGTGAAACATTATCTGAGTTGGTAGAAGAAGCAAAAAACTAATAAACGGAGGTGATGCGGAGGCTAATTATGCATACTATTGTTTGCATAAACTCCGCATACTTCCAAGTGAATTTGCTGATTTACCAATTAGAGAAAAGGCTTTTATAATAGCTGCTATTGATACAAGAATAAAAGCAGAAGAAAAAAGTATAAAAAAAGCTAAAAAATAGTGGAAATATTTCCCTATATCATGTATTATGGTGCTATAAATGATATGGGGGGATATTTATGAATGGTGGAAAAGATATTAATAAATTTTCAGTTATATTTAGTGCAGTAGTGTCTGTAATATGTATATGGCTGTTTGCGGCGATGGATATGCTTTGGGGAGGTGTATTAATTGCTATTGTAGTAATTCCGTTTGGAATTTTTCTTGGTAAATTTATGGCTTCCCCATATAAATTGCCAGAGAGTTTAAAAAACAAGGATGTACTATTTCATGCGAATAATGTTAGACATGAAGATGGTTTAAAAGGCATAGGACCTATCGATTGTACTATTTGTATAAGAGAAGGAGATGTTCTGATAAAAGCTGGAAGAGTTGAGTTTTTATTAGACTACAGTAAAATTCTTGGTGCTAATTATTCTACAGATTATAAAACTGTACAAGACTATTCAACAATAACAAAGAATAAAGGCGCAGCAGGTAAAGCTCTTGTTGGAGGAGCTTTGATGGGGGCTACAGGTGCTATTATTGGGGCATCTACAGGTTCTAAATCAACATCCGAAACAAAAGCATATGATAGAGTAATTGCTGATAAATCTTATCTATCTATAACTTACTACAACAGTGAGAATAACATAGCCACAATTGTTTTTAGTGGCGGACTGATGTTTGAACTAAAAGAGCTAGAAATGGAAATCAATAAAAGAATAGGTGTTTTAGATAACTCAGTAGAAGAAGTTATCAAATTATAAATAAAAAGCATTCACTTAACTAGTGGGTGCTTTTTTAATGAAAAGAAAGGAGGGGGAATATGGGACAAGTACTACAAGGTACTATTAGATTAAATGATGCAGCAACAAACACATTAAAGAAAGTAAATGCTGAAACAACACGCCTTTTAAATAACTTTAATAAATTAAATGGTTCTATGAATAATGTTAGTAGGCGTAGAAGCATGCAGGGCTTTAATAGTGATTTACGTTCTTCCAATAACAATATTAATAGAATGAATCGTGGTTTATCTGATACTAGCACCAGGGCAGCGAGTTTAGTTCGCCATTATGAACGCTCTAATACAAGAGTACGAGAAATGTCCGAAAACATATCAAGAACAACAAGGCGAGAAGAAGAATTAAATTCAAGAGTTAGGCAATTAGAACCTGAACTACTACAGGCTACAGCTGGTCAAAATCGTTTCAATCATAGTGTAAATAGTGGTAATAGTAGTGCCAATAGATTATTAAGAACTGTAGGAAGTTTAGTAACAACATATGTCAGTCTATATAGTATTAAAAAGGGCATGGATATTACGGATGATTATATAAACATCAATGCACGACTGGCAAATATAAATGATGGTTTAAGAACTCAAAGAGAATTACAGTTTGATATTTTTGCAGCAGCACAAAGAAGTAGAGGAGTCTATAAAGAAATGGCATCCACTACTGCGAAACTTGGCTTATTAGCACCAGATGCTTTTAAAAATAATGATGAACTTATTTATTTTGTAGAAACATTACAAAAAGCATTTAAAGTGTCAGGAGCAAGTACCCAAGAATCAACTAATGCTATGTATCAATTAACACAAGCAATGGCTTCTGGAAGATTACAAGGTGATGAGTTTAGGTCTATTATAGAAAATGCACCAATGCTTGCTAATGCAATAGCTGAATATACTGGTGTTGGAATGAAGGGTCTTAAAGATTTATCTTCACAAGGTGCAATTAGTGCTGACATAATTAAAAATTCATTATACAGGGCTGCCGATGATATTAATTCTAAATTTAATACTATGCCAAAGACATTTTCGGATATATGGAATCAAATAGCTGGTACTGCAAATATGACATTTGCACCACTTTTTGAAAAAGTAAATCTAATGCTAAATGATAGTTTTAATAATGGAGCTTTAAGTGGTATTTCAGAGTTTCTAAGTGGAGTATCAACAAACCTTGGATTGATAATTGATAAAATATCTTATTTTGCTCAAGATGCACAGCCACTGTTTAGTATTATAAAAAATGGCTTTTCAGAAATAGGAAGGTCTATTTTTTCTGCAAATGGTCTTGTTAGTACTCTTATAAATACAATGACTAAAATTGCTAGAAGTACATCTGTTCAAAAGACATTTGCGACTATGAATAAGTTAGCTTTAATGGTTATACAAAGTGTAAGCGGTATTATAAAGACGTTTGGGAACTTAATGAGTGGTTCTAATCATCTAGCAAATGACTTATTAATAGCTACAATAGCTTTTACTGCATTTAAAACTATTAATAGTGTTTTCCTTCCGATTGCACACTCTGTGGGTACTGCATTGTTTGTTATGAAAAATAGAACAACCTTGTTTGCTACAGAAACAACTCTTGCTACTGTTGCGCAGCAAGGTCTTAATGCTGCTTTAAAAGCAAACCCATATATGTTTGTAGCCAGTGCAATTATGACAGTAGTTTCAGCAATGGGGGCTTTAATATTTAGTATAAAGGCTGTAAATAAAGCGGCAGGGTTGGCAAGCAGTAGTACTAATTTAGCTGGATATTCAGATGAGGCATATAGAAAACATGAGTTATATGGTTGGTCATTGCCTACAGCACAAGCTATAGAGGATGTTAGAGCAGACAGAGACCAAATTCAAAAAGATTTAGAAAAGCAGATTGCAGAAAATAAAAAGATTATTGCAGATAGTGATATTGGTATGAAAAGTTCTATCAATGCAATGAAGGATAAAAATAACATGGTTTCCTCTGAATTGTACAAAGAGATGTATTGGAGAAATGCTGATTTAAAAAAGAAAAAGTTAGCTGAAAATGTTGAACTGCAAAATATGATTGAAACAACACAATCAAGAACTGAAAAACAGGTTGCGGATATTCTTGAAAATGAACGTATGCAAAAATCAATCAACAAAGAACTTGATGATTTAGCTAACTCTGTATCAGGGGCTAGTATTCCCGAGATAGCAGCTATTAAAGAAAACACTGACAAGATGGCTGATAGTATAGAATTATCTACAGAATATCTTGATTTAATGAAAGATGTAGCAGAAAGAGAGGCTATTAATAAATTCACAACAGTTCCATTAAGCATTGATGCTAGAAGTACTAACAGTGTTAGTTCAAACATGGATTTAGATTCTATGCTTGTTTATATTCAAGGTAAATTGCTTGAAGGTATCAATACTGCAGCTGAGGGGGTTCATTTTTAATGTATAAAGTATATTTAAACGATATGTTGTTTCCTGTTACTCCAAGTAAGATTACTACAAAATTCAGCAATAAAAATACTACTACAACCCTTATTAATGATGGTGAAGTTAGTATATTAAAAACTCCAGGCTTAACAGAAATTTCTTTTGAAGCACTTCTACCTCAACAAAAATATCCTTTCGCTGTTTATGAAAATGGTTTTAAAGAAGCACAATATTATTTGCTTAGACTATCAGAAATAAAATCCTCAAAGAAACCAGTATATCTTAAAATATTACGTTGGGGTGTAAATGGCATTAAGTCTTTTGATACAAATGACTTTAAATGTACATTAGAAAACTATTCTATAAATGAAGATGTTAAAGATGGTTTTGATGTTACGGTAAGCATATCACTTAAACAGTATAGGGATTTTGGAACTGAAAAACTTGTTATAGGAGCAGACGGAAAAGCGGTAGTTGTTAATGAAAGATCAACAGATAAAGATAAGCCAAGTAACTCTAATCCTATGACATATACAGTTAAAGAAAGTGACTTAGACTTAGGATTATGGGGTATATGCAGACGTTTATATGGCAGTGGTTCAAATGTAAGAGATATAGCTGAGAAAAATGGCATATCTAATCCAAACAAGTTAACAAAAGGTCAGGTGATTACACTTGAATGATATTGTTCAATTAAATAAAGTTGATCAGCCAAAAGATATTGAAATATTAATTGAAAACGAAGGTATTATTTACGTACCAGTTATTCAAGAAAGCGTTGTATGGGAAACTGAAAGACAAGGTTCTCCTGGAAAGCTTTCTTTTTCTATTATTAATGATAATACATCAACAGAAATGAAACTTAGTGTTCAAGAAGGTAATAGAGTAACAATGAGGTATAAAGGTCAGCCTGTATTTAATGGTTTTGTTTTTACTAAGAAAAGAGATAAAGAACAGTTTATAAGTATTGTTGCATATGACCAATTAAGATATTTTAAAAATAAAATATCAATTGATTATGAGAATAAAAAATCATCGGAAATATTAAAAAGTTTAGCTGATGATTTTCTTTTGCAGATAGGTGATATTGATGATACTAAAATTACTGTTTCAAGGCGTGAGGATAATCAAACCGTATTTGATGTTATTTTAAGCTCCCTTGATGAAACTATTCGTAACAGCGGTGAAGTATATGTTTTATATGATAATTTCGGTAAATTAAATCTTAAGAATATTCAAAACTTAAAGCTAGATTGCATGGTTAATGCAGATACAGCTACAAATTTTGACTATGAAACCTCAATTGATAATGAAACATATAACAGAATTATTACTTATTATGACAATGAGAAAAGCGGTAAAAGAGAACATGAAACTTTAGATGATCCACAAAATATCGGAAGATGGGGAGTTCTTCACTTATACCAAAAGATAGACAAACCAGAACTTGCAGACACAGTGCTAAAAAATAGCTTAAAGCTTTATAACAGCAAAAGACGAAGCTTAAGTGTTAGTGGTATTGTTGGAGATATTAGAGCTAGAGCAGGATTTAGTGTTCCCGTAGACCTTACATTAGGTGATATAAATGCAAATAGTTTTTTAGTAATTGAAAGTGCTAAGCACACTTTTAAAAATAGTGAGCATTTTATGGATCTTACATTAAGGGGTGGTTTAATTGTATGAGATAGCTCAATTAATAAAAATATTAAGTTTAGATGCAATTGAGCAAGGCAGGCCTATGAACGTACTTTTTGGCACAGTGGAAAAAACTGAGCCACTTGAAATAAGAATAGACCAAAAACAGCTTATAAAGTCAGGGTATCTTATATTAACAAATGCAGTTAGAGATTATAAAACAAAATTTACTTTTGATAATCCTAACATTAAGCAAGTTTATACCACGTGGGATATGAATGAGAGCAGCCAAAGTACAGAAAATAAGATTGCATTTATAGAAAAAATACAGCATGAAGTTACTATTTATAACGGATTGAATAAAGGTGATAAGGTACTTTTATTAAGGGTACAAGGTGGACAGAAATTCATTGTTTTAGATAGATTGGAGGGGTAATGTATGCTGCCAAAGTCAAATTATGATATATCGGAAATTGAAGTAAAAAAGTATCCCTCAAATACTTATAAAATGAATATTAATGATGAGATAATCAAAGGTAAAACAGATAATATCGAAGCTGTTAAGCAGGCAGTTTACAAAGCATTAAATACTGAGAGATATGACTATCCTATATATTCATGGAATTATGGAGTAGAGCTTAAAGACTTATTTGGAATGTCAAGAGATTATGCCATTAGTGAGTTGCCTCGAAGGATTACCGAAGCCCTAATTACTGACGATAGAATTATAGCTGTTGAAGATTTTAAGTTTTCATATAAAAAAGGAGCTGTGGCTGTTACCTTTAAGGTTATAACAATTATGGGAGAATTTACTGCCGGAAAAGAGGTGAGCATATAAATGTATGAACATTTAACATTTGATGTATTATTAAAGCAGTTGTTAGATAAAGTCCCTGATACTATAGACAAAAGAGAGGGCAGCATTATTTATGATGCCTTAGCACCTGTAGCAGCAGAATTAGCACAAGCATATATTAATCTTGATGTAATACTTAAAGAAACATTTGCAGATACAGCAAGCAGAGAGTATTTAATTTTAAGAGCAAAAGAAAGAGGCCTTTCTCCAAAAGCAGCAACTCATGCTTTAGGAAAAGGCGTTTTTAATATAGCTGTACCTATTGGATCAAGATTTAATATTGATGGTTATAACTATAGAGTTATAGAAGCTATATCAGAAGTGGAACATAGCTATAAAATGGAGTGCGAAAACGCTGGTGCAGATGCAAATTATTATATAGGGCCTATGACTCCAGTTGAATATATACAGGGCTTAGAAACTGCGAACCTTACTGAAATATTAATACCTGGTGAAGATGAGGAAGAGACGGAAGTCTTTCGTAAAAGATACTTAAATAGCTTTGATAAACAAGCCTTTGGTGGTAATCGTGAGGATTATATACAAAAGGTCAACTCTATTCAGGGTGTTGGCGGATGTAAGATTTATAGAGCATGGAATGGTGGAGGAACAGTTAAAATTGTAATTGTAAATAGCGAGTTCAATAAACCTACAGAGGAACTTGTTCAATCTGTTCAAACAATCATAGACCCCACTGTAAATAGGGGTGAAGGAATGGGAATTGCACCTATTGATCATGTAGTTACAGTTGTTGGTGCAGATGAACTTGCTGTTAACATTACTTCTAATATTACATATGCTCCAGAGTGGAGTTTCACAGAATGTGAAAGTTATATTAATGAAGCAATTGATAAATACTTTTCTGAACTTAATTCAACGTGGCAAGATACAGAGAATATTATTGTAAGAATATCTCAAATTGAATCAAGATTATTAGAAATAGAGGGCATTTTAGATATTGCAGACACAACTATAAATACTCAAGGTACTAACCTAGTTGTAGATAAAAACTCTATAGTCAAAAGAGGTGTTATCAGTGGCTAAAATAAGTAGTTATTATCCAGATGTGATAAAAGAAATAAGAGAGTTTAAAGTTTTAGCACAAGCTGAAGATAGTTCGTTGTCTATTATATATGAAGCTTTAGAAAATATAATGGATGACCAATTCATTGAAACTGCTAAAAATTATGGTTTATCACGATTAGAAAAGATAGTAGATATAAAGCCAAAGGATACTGACACCTTAGATGAAAGAAGGTTTAAGATACTAGCAAAGTATAATGAAAACATACCATATACATATCGAAAGCTTGTGGAGTTACTTAATACCCTTTGTGGTAATGATGGGTATGTTCTTGAAATTAATCATAATGAGTTTAGCTTGAAAGTTAAAGTTGAACTGAAAAGTAAAAAGAATGTTAAAGCAGTTGAGGAAACTCTTGAGAGGATAGTTCCCATGAATATGATTTTTAATGTAGAACTTAGATATAATCAGTACTCAACTGTTGGCAAACTTACACATCAACAGCTACAGGCTTATACTCACAAAGGTATACGAGAGGAGGTATTAATAAATGGCTAACTATACAACAAATTATAACTTAGAAATGCCAGAACAAAATGAGTTTTATAATGTAGATGTACAAAATCAGAATATGCAAAAAATTGATACAGCTTTATCAGAGGTTTTTACAAATGTCAGTAATGGAAAAAAGGTAGTTGCAAACGCTATTACTGACAAAGGTGTAGTTACAAGTGAAAACGATACGTTTGCAACAATGGCACAGAATATAAGTAATATTGAAACTGGCGTAGATACAAGTGATGCTACTGCAGTCGCAGGAAATATTCTAGCCGGACAAACAGCTTACGCTAATGGAATAAAGTTAACAGGAACAATGGTAAATCATGGGGCTATTTCGAAGACTGTTACAACTCAAAATGGGTACACTATGATACCTTCTGGGTATCATAATGGCTCAGGTAAAGTGACAGCAAGTATTAGTAACTTAGTTGCTAGCAATATTAAAAGTGGTGTTAATGTTGGTGGGGTGGTTGGCACCTTTACAAATGGCGTTTCTACCACTACAATTACAAAAACTCCAATTTCTAGAGGAACAAATTTGGTACACTTTCCAATCACTGCATCAGAGTTATTTAATTATACATGGAGCTTTAAATCTCTAACAAATTTTACATATAGAAGTATGGGTATTTCTGAATTTTCAGGTGTTGGACTATGTATATCAATAACTACATCTGAAAGAGATCCAACGCTAGACTGTACACTTCAATTATACCGAACAAGTTGTTAAGATGAGGAGGAAAATAATGAAAAAAGCAATTTCTATAGAAGAAACATCAAAAACAGTAGCAAGGGTTCTGTCTATTGCTGAACCAGAAATTATTGAATGTAATCCAACTCAAAATGAGTATTTTATTATTGAGGATTACGAAGAACCAATAATTGATGACCCATCACTACATAAAGCTTATGCGGTTTATGACAAAGTTAAAAAGCAGTTTAGATGGATGATTGTTAAATATACTATAACAGCACCAGATGGAGTCATTGAAGTTGAAGATTTAAAAAATAAAAATGATGAATTAGAAACACAGATTACGTTAGAAAAAGCTAAAAGAGAAGAGTTAGAAAATCTAATTGCAGAAATGGCAATGGTTGTTTATGCATAAAGGGGGATTAAAATATGGCTAAATTCTTTGCAACTAGAGTTATTGAAGGCAAAAATACTTTTGAAGAAGTTCCTGCAAAACTGAAAGAAGATGTACGTAAAATATTAGAAGAAAACGGTTATGTTTTTAATTAAAAATTTGTCCCTTAAAGGGGATATTTTAAGGGGTGGGAAATGAATAAGCTTTTTGAAGGAACAAATGTTATAGGCGGTGCAGTAACCGCTTTTTTTGTTGCAATTTTAGGGCAGTATTGGTTTTTATTTGTCGGGCTTTTGCTTTTCAATGTCATAGACTGGCTAACTGGTTGGTATGCTGCTAGACAGAAGGGTGAAGAAAGCTCAAAGGTAGGAGCTAAAGGCATTTTTAAAAAGCTATGGTATTGGATAGTGATTTTAATATCATTTTACATATCATTTGCTTTTGAAAAAATGGGAGCCTTAGTTGGTATTAATTTAAGTTTTATGAATATGCTTGGATACTTTGTATTGGCCAGCTATTTAGTAAATGAAATAAGAAGTATATTAGAAAACGCATTAAAAGTAGGGGTTACATTGCCTCAGTTTTTAATAAAGGGGTTAAAGATCGCAGGGGATCTAATTGATAATACAGCAAATGCAACTTTACCTAACAGTGATGATTTATTTGAAAAGAAATAATTAACCATGGTATAAACCGTCTGTCAAAGGGGCAGGCGGTATTTTTATACAAAATTATATTAAAAGGAGAGATGTTTCATGAAGAAAGAATTTATTTTTAAGGGTTACAGAAACAAAGGGATTGTGTATGTATTTAATACACCACAAGGACAAAAAACAGTGTCAAGCAATGCTTGTAGATGGGAAGATGCAAGAACAGCAATCGGTTACAGTAATGAATGCACTTTAGTAGAGTCTGTATCATTTAGATTATTAGATGGTAAAAATGATGATGCATTCCACACAGATGTTATTTGGGCTGTTGAAGGTACTATTCCTAGTGGAAAAGCTAAAATTTCTTATCTTGTAGAAGTAGGAGCAATTACAGAAGAACAGGCTAAAACTATTTTAGAAAGCAAGGATACAAGACTTTAATAAGAAAGGGGCGGGAAACCGCCCTTTATTTTTATATAGGGGGTGAGAAAATGGAGATAAAGGAGTTATTGGCTCATGTGTCTAATTATAGCAAAGGTAGGCATACAACGATTAAATATCTAGTACTGCACTATACTGCTAACAATGGAGATACAGCATTAGGTAATTGTCAGTATTTTTCTAATGCCAATAGAAATGCATCGGCTCATTATTTTGTTGATGAAAAAGGCATCTATAGATCTGTTAGAGATATGAACGTTGCCTGGCATTGTGGAAGTACAAATGGATACAAACATAAGTATTGTAGGAATACAAACAGTATTGGCATTGAAATGTGTTCAAGAATAGATAGTAATGGTAAGTTCTATATTAAGGAAGAAACTATTGCAAATGCAATTGAACTTACAAGATATCTTATGAAAAAGTATGATATAAAAGTTGAGAATGTTCTAAGGCATTATGATGTAACCGGCAAAATGTGTCCTAGACCATTTGTAGAAAATTTGGAAGATTGGAAACAATTTAAAGATAGGTTGGAGGAAGAAATGGTTAAAAATATTCAAATTAAATTAAACGGTAAAATAAAAACAGTTGAAGCAATAAACAAAAATGGTTTTAATTTTGTGAAATTAAGGGATGTTGCAGATGATAAAATTCACGTAGGTTATGATAATGCACAAGCTTTACCTTATGTTGAAGTTAATTAAACAAAAATAGTTGAAAGTTGACAAATAGTAATATTTCTTATATTATGAATAATATGGAATTTATGGCATATTTATATCATATTTTAAGGGGTGATTAGGATGAATCTAAGTCGAAATATTACTATGCGATGTAGCGTTTGTGGTAATGACATGTTTTCTACTGTTGACACAAGTATTGGAGGAATACAAGATGCACCTCGAAGTGCGCAAGTTCGTTGCTGTGATTGTGGCTATATCTGCACAAAAGAAGAACTTATTTCAGACAATCAAGAAAATATAAATGCTAATATCGAAGATGTAAAAAAAGAAGCTATATATAAATTTAAAAAAGAACTGGAAAAAAGTTTAAAAAGTAAGAGGTAGTTACTATGCATTTGGATAATATTTTAAAGGCAATATCTTTTTCTATTACATATATTCTTCCTATTTTAGCCTTTTGGATTTCAGTAGTATCACTAATAAAATCATTCAAGAGTCAAGAATTACAGGATCGAATAAATACTTTAGAATTAAAAATCAAGTTGTATGATGTAGAAGAACTCGAAATAAAGAAAAATGAATCAAAAGCTAACGTCGAGGCGAGATTAGTAAAGATAGGTACAGGTAATTATAAGTTAAAAGTATGGAACGCAGGAATGGAACCAGCTAATAAAGTAAATGTCATTGTTGAAAGTGGAGCATCTATAACGCTATTAGAGTCAAATATTTTGCCATATGAGTCTTTGGAAAAAAGTAAGAGTTTTGAAATTGTTGTATTGATAAATTGTAGTACTGAAAGTAAATTCAAAGTAATGACTACGTGGTACGATAAAGATGGCAAATACAATAACAAAGAAAATATTTGTACTATTTGAAGGTTAATGAATAAGAGGTTTCTAATTATACGGGTGGCTTAATTGCCACCCATTTTTATTGCAAATTGACGACAAATTGACGACAATCTACATGATTTTATACATATTTATAGCTACACTACACCTAATAAAATTAATCAATAAAAAAGCTGAAACCCTTAATATACCTGAGTTTCAGCCTAATGCGGACGACTCGAACCAATACGGGGTTGCCCCCGTCAGATTTTAAATCTAGATTGGGGGTAGAAGTGAAACGATATTATCTGAGAATATGATTAGAATGTCTGTGTTTAATGATAGGATGGGAATGTATAAGTAAGGGTAATATATTGTTTAGTTTGCTATGCTTTTATTATTGATATTAATTTAGAATTATTTATTTACTTACATAGTATATCATGTTTTCATAGTTAATTTAATTTCTAGAACAGTACTAAAATAAATAATTTTATTTACATAATCAATTTTACAGCATATACTATAAAGTAATTGACTAGGAACAGAATATTGAGGAACAATTTTTAAGGAGGTATAATCAGTGGTGCATAATTATATTTTGCCAATTTATAACTTGTTATACGATGAAAAATTCACTGTTAGTACTTTTTCAAATAGACTTAAGATGCAAAAAGGAATATATATGTTGCAAGAATTAGGAGTGTCTGTAGGGAATTATGGTTTCTCATGGTATAAGCATGGACCATATTCACAATCTTTACAAGATGAGATGCTGCATGCAGGAAATAATGATATAGAAAGAATTAATCTTTCTGACTATAGTGAAAAGTGTATAAAAAAATTACACAAGTTAATTCATACAGAAACAGAATATGAAGAAAAGGATTGGATAGAATGTGTAGCATCAATGCACTATATTAAAAATTATCTACTTTCAAAAAATGCTACAGATGAACAAATTATTAATGCACTCACAAAAAAGAAACCTCATTTAAATAAAATAGATACAAATAAACTTGCCTTAAAATGTTTAAAGGAAGTATTTAATTAGAGGGGTAATATGGAAACGAAAGATTTGCAATTTAGTGGTAAAATACTTGATAATGTTCACGGTTTTATATACTATACTGAAGTTGAAAAGAAAATAATGGATACCCAATTATTTAAACGATTACAAAGTATAAAACAATTAAGTGTTGTAAATTGGATATTTCCAGGTTCAGAACATACAAGATTTATACATTCATTGGGAGTTATGCATATTGCTGATAGAATAGCAAAACAAATAGGTCTTGATACTAATATGCGCCAAGTAGTAAGAATAGCTGGATTGTTGCATGATATAGGGCATTATCCACTATCACATGTTTGCGAGGCTCCATATAAAAAAGATTTAACATCCTATTCGGCTGAAAATTATTGTAAAGAAGTAAACCTGAAAGTAAAATCAGAAATTGATAATTTTAATTTAAAAGTAAATCAGGAATTCATGAAGCCATCTGTAAACGGACACCATGAATCTATTGGAACTGATATAATAAGAAATAACCCTGAGCTTAGACAACTTATAATTAATGAATGTGGCGAGGATGCTATTAATTTAATTTGTGATATGATAGTGGGCAGTGTTACAAGAGAGGGTGTTAATCCAATTTTAGTTCAAATTTTACATTCTGAGCTAGATGCAGATGGTATTGATTATTTGCTTAGGGATTCTACATTCTCTGGTACTAGTTTTGGAGGATTTGAACTAGAACAACTTATAAGCAATTTTGAAGTAGGTTATTATTATGATAAACCTATTCTTTGTATAAATCCTAAGGGGATTCCGGCAGCAGATCAGTATATGTTAAATAAATTTTTTTCATATTCACAAGTTGTATTCAACAAGCATGTAAATAATCTAGAATGGATGGCAGAACATATCGTAGATTGGATGCAAAAGCAATCTGCCTATTTTCCAAGTAAGACAGATTTATTAGATAAATGGGTAAGGTGTGAAGAAGGGGATTTTAGTAAATATCTTTTATTTACAGATAATTTCTTCTGGTCTGCATTAAGGTCAGTTTTAGATAGTGAGCTAAAGTCTTGCTTGCCTAAGTTTATAGTGTCATTTTGTCATAAATTACTCAATCACGAAGAGCTAGAATATAAAGAAGATAGTGAAGTAAGGATAGTATCTAAAGACTCTGAGGAAATTAAATGTATTTTGAAACAATCTGAGAGCTACAAAAAAATAAATGAATTAAATGATAGTATCTTAATTTTCTTAAATAGGCCTATGTCAAAACAGGTCCCAGAAGAAATTTTTCTAAAAACTTTAGATGAAAATATCAAAAAGAATAATGAAGATAAAATACCTAATGATATATATGAAGAGTGTGATTCATATGATCAAGAAGATGAGGAATATAGGATAGACATTCTATCAAAAAGACTAATGGAAGGTATATGTGTTAAAGATAATGAGTCATTACATTTACTATGTGATGATAAAAGGTCATTAATGCAGGAATTATATAATACTAATATAGTAGTGCTTAGAGAGTTTATATTACCTAAATAATTGCTTTAACACAAATGAAATATAAGAATTAAATTATTTGACAAAATAGGTATATAATTTAAATAATATAGGGGTAGCTAAGCTACCCTGTTTTTTATTCTCTAATATAAGTTAATATATCTAAGCTTAGGTAATCTAATTTGTTTTTATATTTTTGTTTATATGAGAATCTACCTATTAAATACAACAGACTTACTTTGACTAATTTTGACTAGCATTTGACATGCATATTAAAAAAATGTACAATGTTTTAGTCTTATTTTGCATAATTAATTTTAATTAAAAATCAAGAAAAACACTGAAAATCCAATGGTTTAGAAAATTTAATGTTAACGAGTGGTATTTAGCAAAAATGTATAAAAATGCTCTACGGATCAGAAGGCCGGGAGTTCGAATCTTCTCGCTCACATTGAATTTAGCGGTTTCCGCTACTATAGAAAGAGATTTTAAGTTGAACTGACTAGCATTTGACTAGCATTCAGGAATGAGTTCAATTTTAAAGTCTCTTTTTTCTTTTGCCCTTTATCTAAGTGTGTGTAGATGTTTAATGTAGTTTGAACATCTGCATGCCCTAAAAATTCTTTTGCAGTTAATACATCCACTCCAGCTTCGTATAAGATAGAGGCATAAGTATGTCTCAAATTATGTGCTGTAAATCTATCTATTACAAACATATCTTTTTTCTTTCCATTCATAGCAACAGGTAAGTTTCCATATAAACTGTTGAGTGTTTTTAAATAATCTTCCCAGCATCGTTTCCATGAACTTTCTGATAATGTTTGTCCGCTTCTATTAGGGAATACAATTAAACTTTTTTTAATTTTTTCTTGTTCTTTCAAAAAGTTAATTAATATATCTGGTATTTCTATTATCCTAACTCCGCTTTCTGTTTTAGCACCAGATTTTACATTGTATTTACCACCATAAAATTCAACGGACTTATTAACATCAATTGTACCGTTTATTAGGTCAATATCGGACCATGTTAAGGCTAACAACTCTCCCTTGCGTAATCCTGCAAATAACATTATCATGGCTGCTATTTGGCATCTATGGGGTGTTTTGATAATCCATTGCTGTTCTTCCTTAGTTAGTGAACGCCTTTCTTCTTTAGGGGCGTATTTTGGAATTTTGACGTATTTAGCCGGATTAAACTCTATTATCCTATTTTCCATCGCAAATTCAAAAACCATGCCTGCAATGAGCTTAAAACGTGTCAGGGATGATTTAGAGGTTGGCTTCTTAGTGTTTGGGTTGTATTCGGATAGACTTGTAATAATAGATTGTAAATCAGCAGTACATATTTTAGATATTTCAATGTCCCATACGGGTTTAAAATGTTTTAAATAACCATAGTATGTTTCATAGTTATGTTTGCTGATCTCAATTCGTTTTATTTCTAACCATTTCTCAGCAATTTCACCGAATTTAGTTTTTTGAGCTAATATATCAATTCCTTTGCTCTTTTGTGATTTTACTTCATTTGCTTTTTCTTTAACTTCTTTTTGAGTTTTTCCGTAAACTGTTTTATATTTACGTTTTCCATCAACTTCTCCCAGGTAGACTTGCATTTGATATCTACCATCAGAACGTTGTTTCATTTTTGGCTGTGCCATTAGTAATTACCTCCTTTTGTGCATTGCAAATAAAAGGTAAGTCTGTTATACTAATTTTGCATTGGTGGTTTTACAGACTACCTATATTTAAACCTCCTGTGTTGGTAGCGCAGGGGGGTATTTATTTTAATCATATATCGTTTGGCAACTTTTTATGCTCTTTCTCAATTTGCTTTATGCTTTTTACTGGTGTTGGCAAATCTTCAGGTGCAGTTCCGCTTATTTCAAGCATAGTTTTGCGAACCTTAGCACCAACTTCAAAATGTATTGTGTTTGCTTTGCTTTTACCTTTTATATTTTCTTTTCGAAGCTTTTCTTCTGTCTGTGTTGCACGGAAAAGGTTTGCTGCTAATTCAGTACTACCCATATAATCAAGAATATCATGACTTTTTTTTAAACCTTTTAGTTGATGTATTTCTTTCCTTCCTAACCCACCATAAAGTCCTTGGTATCCACAGTTTTGAAATATTGCATAGTCTATAGGTTCAATTACACCAGCGTTGTGTGCGGCATAAGCAAGTGACTTGTTATGGGAGATCATTTCTTTTCTTATTGCTAATCTTTTTTGTTCTTCTGATAAAGTATCATAATCATCTATTAACTCCTGTTGCCTTGTTTTTATGGCAAAATAAGTTTGCCCTAATGCAACCACTTTTTTTGATGGGTCAGCGTTTTGCACGATTAAGTAGCAAGCATATCTTGTTAGATAATATGTATCAACAGTCCTATGTGCGTTATTACCTCTTGGGAGCATATAGGTGGCTTCACCGAAATGCAAAGAAATTTCAAACCCGCTTTTTTTACAGGCTTCCATTGCTTTGTCTACAGGAACTAAAAAATTTCTATAATCTTTGTATTCAAGCACTTTAGATAAATCTCTTGCAGACCAATATTCTTGACCATATTCATTTATACGTTTAATTTTTTCAAAAATTTCTTCGTTGTAGTTTTCAATATTATTATCTATATTAATCATTCCCTTCTTCGCACACTGGGCGGTTTTTATTTTATCCATTCTTTTTCTAATTTGGCAATTTGTGAGCAAAGTGATTTATGACTGCTGTTTATTTAAACCTCCCGTGTTGGTAGCGCAGGGGGTTTTTTTGTTCTAATGAGAACATATATTCGATTGTTATTGCATAAGTTATTGTAATAGGATATAATATATTTAGGTGATTCTATGAGAAAATTATATAGTTTAATAAAATTGTTTTCATGTATTGTTATGCCAATAACTGTTATTTTAAGTTGTAATTATATCAAATCATTTAGAACTATATTAGAGAGCATAAAAGCAGATAAACTTGATATATTAATGGGTTGTATTGCAACTATGATTGGAGCGTTAGTTGCTGTTTTAACTATTTATCTTACATTCCCGACAAATCAAATAATAAAAAGAAGGATGAAAAAGTCTTATCATAATACAATTTTATTAAGTAATATTTTTGCAGGAATTATTTTTCTTATGCTAAGTCTATTAGCTTGGTTAATTATTGATAATACGTATATTTCACTTGTTTTTTTTCTTGGTTCATTAGCTAATATTATAATTTCTAGTTATTATATTTTAATGCTTAGCCTAATTGATGAAGATAAAATTACTTAATGTATTTTATTTTCTATATAAAAAATGTTTTAATTGATTTTCTATATATGACTTATTCTTGATTGAGTCATCAGATAATTCTAAAGGAATGGTTTTGGTATAGAGTGTTTCGAATAAATCAATAGTTTCATCTAAACCAAATTCGTTTTTTCCTTTTAATTTAATTTTAGAGGTAGAATTTTTATCAACTTTATTTTTCCACTTTAATAATGAAGGGATAAATGAAGTAGTTGTCTCCTCTAGTTTTATGGTAAGAACATATTTACTGGCTGTAAATTCTGATTTTAAAGTTGAAGATAATGCCTTTATATCTAAAGCGTTTTTACCATTTCGGTTAAAAAACTCTAACTCTAAAGCATCTTTGCTTTTTAAGTTCTCTACAGCTTTAGAAAGATTTTCAATTCTTTCAGGCAATATGGATAATTCAGTAATATTATCTGGATTAGCATTCTTATTAATAAAGCTACATAAAATTTCATTTATTCTAGGTATTTTTCTATTTGTTATAACTGCCATCCTATTGTTGGTAAAATCAATATAGAAAAAGGAATAAGCTTCTAAATTAAACTCATTGTTTAAAGATGTAAATGGCTCAGGTTCTTTTGTTTTATTATCTCTTTTTTGTATCATAGAAGTTGGTTTTATATCGTTTGGAACAGAACATGTTCCGAATAAATGTTCTTTATCAAAATTGATAATATCAAAAAACAATTGTTTTTTATCATAATTGAACTGATAGTAATCAGCACCATTATTAAAAGCTAAATTAAATATTGAATATATATGAGAATCTATATTGTTTCCATAATACAAAATAGAAGGGTTTAATTTAATTGAATAAAATTTAATAGTTTTTTCTACAGACATAAATGTTTATATCCTCCTTATAAATTGACATAATTTAACATTATGTTATAATTTATTTGGAGAAAACATTATTTACCAAGTATGTTTTTCTCATCCAACCGTCCAGTCTCGCACACTGGGCGGTTTTTATTTTTGGAAATACTTTTTTATTACATTAATATCTTTATCTTGAATTAAACTTTTATTAAAACTAAGTATCTGATTTTCATAAAAGATTTTAAATTTAGTGCAACCCGCAAAGGGGTAAGGGTCATTCATGAGTGTATCTCCTTTGTTTTTTTTATTTCTTTTATTTTACTATTTCAAGTAAGATTGAAAGAGGGCTTGCATGGCACTCTTTTTCTATTGTATCTATATTATCATAATTATTAAAATCATCACGTAGTATGTGTTCTAATTCATGAAGGAATGTTTTTTTATTTTGTTCTAAATTAAAACGTGAATTGAGCACAATCGTATAATAATCACATTTTTTCGTAACGAAACCTTTTATAGAACAGGGCAAATCTAAGTAGATTACTCTATATTGATCTTCTCCCATTGAACTCCCCCTTGAAAGACATATCTCTAAATTATTCTTCTGTAGTTTTGTCTAGTTTTTCAACTAACTGAATAACAAATTTTAAGTCTTCAGCAGAAACCTTTTTTGATGTATCAAAAAGTATTTTAAGATCTGGGCGAGTGGCAATTTCTTGGGCGATTGCTCTTGCTTCATCATCAAAAAAATAAGGGATATTATCTGGTTCTTTTCCTGTCATTAAATAATCAACAGTTACTCCAAAGTAGTCAGCAATTTTCTGCATTCTTTTTGTATTAGGTGTGCTCTTATCCAGTTTGCTTAAATAACCACTAGCAAAACCAAGTGATTCCTCAACAGTACTCATGTTGACATTATTTTTTTTGCACAGATCCTTTATTTTATCTTTTAGGCTCATAGTCAATCCTCTCTTCATATAAATCTGAAAAAAAAGCAAAATAACTATTGACAAACTGAAAATATCGCCTATAATTAAGATATGATAACTGAAAATATCGCAAAAATGATAGGGTGATTTCTGAAAGTCAAAAATTAAACTTGCATTTGTTTGTGATAATTCAAATATAGGTTATTTTCAGAATTTTGTCAATTATATTTTGTGATATTTTCAGAAATTTAGATTAATGGAGGTATTTTATGTACGAAAAAATTAAAGAAATCTGTGAAAAAAGAAAAATTCCAATTTCAAGGATGGAGAAAGATCTGAAATTTGCAAGTGGTAGCATATGTAAGTGGGGAACGGTTTCTCCATCAGTTGATAAGGTGAAAAAAGTAGCAGATTACTTAAAAGTAAACATCAATAAATTACTCTAATATACATAACTAAAAGGAGTGTGTTTAAATTAAAAAAATATTAAATACTCGTGAGTCAGTAGAATATCTCTTTGCAGAAGACGTTACATAAAAAAGTATTTAGGATATGAAAACTTAGAAATTTAGGAGGAATAGTAATGAGAATTCAAATTAAGAGGGAAGGTTTAAATGAAATGCAAGAAAAGGAGGCCATGCAATGAAAAATTTAAGGTTAGATCAATTCCCAGAATGTTTACATATATCAGATATTGCAGCTTATACAGGACTATCATCTCAAACAATTCGTAATAGATGCAATTCTGGAGAAATACCAAATTTCAAGATAGGAAAATGTATCTTAATACAAAAGGAGGATTTTATAGAATTTATAAAACATGGTGGTGGAAGAGATAAAAGAGAATTAATAAGAACTAAGGAGGAATCAAATGAACACATTAACAGTAATTGAGAGAAGGTCATATAAAGAACTTAAATGAAATCAGTGTGATTTAGCAGATGGGATTATAAATAATTATGAATTACCACACATTTTATCGGTTGAAGTTGAAGAACTTAATGCACAGATAATGGTTTGAAAAAGGAGGAACATAAATGTTAAAACCTAATGACAATGTAGGAGAAATACTAGAAAGGCATGAGGAAAAAATAGAAGCCTTTGAAAAAATATTTCTAGGGCTTCTAAGTGGAGTAATCAGTTATTTATGGGTTTTACCTAAAATTAAAAAAATTTCACAACTTCTGGATAAATATAAGAAAGTCAATTAGAATTGATTGCCAATCTATGTTTTTGACGGCGTTATAAATTATCGATGATGCAATATTCAAACTGATGGTTGAAAGAGTTGATTTTAGATTATTAGCAAGATCGGGACTATACATATAAATTTTATTAATCTTTGTGGAAGCAAGCGATGTTAATTCATCTACAGTTAGTCTGCTTAATTGTTCGTATGTGAATTGTTTAAGATCATCATGGGTAAATTTAGATAATTCTCCATATGTAGCCATATAATTACTCCTTTCATACTTACTCGGCACGGCAATGCCTGTAAGTTAATTATAGGAGAATTATGGTAAAAGTACAAGAATGTTGGAATATATAAACATAATGAGAACCACACAAAGCCATACCATTTTAGCAATGAGTGCGACATGATAATTCAATTGTTATGAATTACAAGAAAAGGAGGCTATGCAATGAAAAATTTAAGATTAGACCAATTACCAGAATGTTTACATATATCAGATATTGCAGCTTATACAGGACTATCATCTCAAACAATTCGTAATAGATGCAATTCTGGAGAAATACCAAATTTCAAGATAGGAAAATGTATCTTAATACAAAAGGAGGATTTTATAGAATTTATAAAACATGGTGGTGGAAGAGATAAAAGAGAATTAATAAGAACTAAGGAGGAATCAAATGA
>OMGQ01000528.1_pt1 | contig 36731 bp, 52 predicted proteins | sample 1646071 | NCBI WGS metagenome assembly OMGQ01 (sample SAMN05578585, study PRJEB25193) | human gut metagenome | biome: Human Microbiome; feature: human-associated habitat; material: feces | host: Homo sapiens | place: USA:Birmingham
CATCTTTTGCCATTTGTTCTTTTAATCCTAAATATCTTTTAGTTTCTTCTATACTTTTATGACCAAGTGCTATTCTTACTGCTTCTAAGTTACCATTAGTTTCAGTATAAATTTTAGTAGCATAAGTTTTCCTTGGACTATGTCCTGTTATATGCTCTAGTCCAATAGCTTCTCCAACTTCTTTTAACTTATCGCTAAATGACTTTTGAGTTAAAGCTTCATTGCCTTTTCCTTTTCTTGATGGAAATGCAAACTCAGCTCGCTTCTTCCCTTTTAAGTATTGCTTTAAATGTCTTTCTAATGCTGGCCCAATTTCTGCGATTCTTTTTTTAGGTTTTCTTCTATTAGGATTTTTAACTACTTCACTTTGCCATTGCTTATATTGCTTCTGCTCTTGAATTTCAAAATACCCTTTATCTAATGCATCTTTTATTTCTCCCACAGTTAATGTTATTATGTCTTGCATTCTATACCCTGTTGCTCTCGCAAGTAAAAATAACATTAAATTTCGCTCTGGGTATTCCTTGCTCAATTCAACTAATTTTTCTTTATATCTTTCATACTTTGAATCTGGAATAGGATTAGCAGAACCTTTCTCCCATTCCCTTATTCTTTCTTCTCTCATTACCTCACCTGCTTAATAGCTCCTCGTCTACTTCTCTTATAGGATGAGTGATGCATTAACTCTTTAATATCTTTCTCCGTTAAATTTTCCTTTTTACTTCTACTTACAATATCTCTTAATTTTTTATAGCTCTCTGGCTGATTTTCTTTTATAAATGTTCCTATATTCATATATCTTCCTCCTTTTTAAGCATAATAAAAGAGCTGTTATTTCTAACAACTCTTAAACTCATTTACTAATCTTCTTGGTACATCCCAAGGTATTACACAATCTATATCTTTTTTTAAAACTATATCTCCATCTTTTTTAGTTTCGTATAATGATCTGTTCTTTAATATAAAAGTTTTATCACTCATATGTTGTTTACTTTCATATTTTGTTATTTTTTTTACTTCATTCTCATAAAACTTAAGATGTTTTCTATTTTTTAAGTGAATAGGTTTTAAATCTTTAAAGTTTCTTTGGATACATTTATTTACTGCAGCTTTATTTACATTTAACTCTTCTGAAATCTCTCTTGCATTCAATCCATTTGCATATAATTGCTTAACTAATTCTTTATTCATTCCTATCCCTCCTAAAAAACGATATAGTTTACCCCAACCCATTCAAAGTGGACATTTGTAAATTTTCAATAAGTAATATCCCTATGAACCTCTTATTATTTCCGATTTATTTTCTTTATACTGATTTTAATATAAATTTTTAAAAATAGCACCTCAATTTATTCTAAAATAAATTAGAATATTCAAAAACTTCAGTGCCATTTTAATACTTTCCTAACATTTTTATAGATTTTTATATGTTTTTCTGCTTTTTTCTTGCTTTTTACTCTTTGGGTGTATTGATTCTCTTTCTTATCGTATCTGCACTTATTGCAGATAATACAACCTTATCACTTTCCATAACTATAATAGCTGCAGTTTTATTTCCTTCAGTAGCATCTACTACTCCCCCTTTTTCTTTAGCATTTTTTATTAATCTTCTACTTGGTGCACTTTCGGCGTTAACTATAGCTAATACCTTGTCTATATTTATATTGTTCCCATATCCAACATTAATTAATTTTTGCATCCTATTCGCTCCTTCTCTCAAAATACGGACATTTGCCTTCTCTTACTATTTCTATTGCTCTTTTTAAATATTTTTTGTTACTACAGCCAAAGTTTTTTTCATATTTGCACAACCTACACTTATTCACAAACCTAAGTATCTTTCCCACTTATACTCACATCCTCATTTACCCCATATAAAACCTTCTCTTTCTTTTATTTGATTTCTTCTTGCAAGATGCAGTAATAATAAAAATAATTCATCCCCTTCTCTTTTTATTTCTTTTAGGATCTCTTTGAATGAATAATTTTCATCCCACATCTTTTTTACCTTCGATATATCTTTTTTATTCCATGCAAACTCTATATCTTGAAGTATTATAACTACATCATCTTCTCTTAACTTATTAGTATAATTAAGATTATTAGTTCCTATATTTTTATGCTGATTCTTTTTCCTTTTCTTACTCATCTCTTCACCTTTTTTGCTCTATGATACTAATTTTCTATAGCTATATTCAACCTCTGTTTGAGCTACACGTGCATATACTCTTAATGTTAAGCCGACATCATTATGACCTAAAATTTGTTGTATGCATTCAGGGGCCATTCCACTTCTAAGTGCATTTGTAGCCATTGTATGTCTAAATGTATGAGGTGTTATATTCATTTCAATATTAGCCATTCTTTGCATATTTTTAACTATTACTTGATATCCTCTATTATTTAACTTCTTGTATGGTGCTTTCTTAGATACAAATAAATACTCTGTATTATCTTTTCTCTCTTTTAAATAATTTAATATTGCTCTTTTGCATCTTTCTGTAAAATACACTCTACGCTCTTTATTACCTTTCCCTATAACTAGAAGCGTTCTGTGATTAAAATCTATATCTGATATCTTTACATTACCTACTTCAGCAACTCTACAACCCGTACTTAAGAAAAATTCAAGTATAGCTCTATCTCTTTTAGATAACATACAGTCTCTTAACATTTCTACTTGTTCTTCATTAAGTGGTTTCTTTTCTCTCTTTGGTTCTTTAACAGGCTTAATAGAAGCACATGGATCCTTAACTATAAACTCTTCATTTTGTAAGAATTTAAAGAAAAGTCTTATTGGTGTCATAAATGTATTCATTCCAGAAGGGCTTTTAGTCTCACCTTCAGAATACATAAACATTTTTATGTCACCAGTTGAAATTGTACTAGCTGGCTTATTAAAGAACTTTTCTAATTTTCTTAATGTATATGTGTAATTCTTTAATGTTGCAGCTGATAAGCCTTCTAACTTCTTTGTAGCTAAAAAATAATTTATCTTACCATCTAAATCTGATGTTACTAAAGCAGTTTCCTTAGATGTAACTTCATAGTTATATATTATTTCTTCAACATATCTTTTAATTTCTAATTGCTTTGGTAAGTTAACTTCTAACTCTGGCATTTCTAACGTTAATTTCCCTATTATTTTTATAGCTAATTCCTCATTACAATTTCTATAGTTTAAGTTTTCCATGTTCTTCTCCTCCCCGTTTATTATTGAAATTAATTATCTTATGAGAATAGAAGTATATAGCATTAACAAAATTTACTCCTATTCTCTCTTATTTAAATTATTAGTTAATTAACTTGCAATGTTCTTTATCTACCCAGCCGTATCGATAACCATTCATAAGTTGTTTATCCTCAATCTTTACAATATATTTACCTCTACCACCTCTACGGCTTTTTGAATGAACCTTAAATCTTTTACCTATACAATATTTGTACCATTCAACACCTGTTGAAGTTGTTATTTCTATCTCCATAAATTCCTCCTATTTTTGAATTATCCGTTAAATTCTTTCTCAATTTCTTTTAGGTATTCATAACATTCTTTACAGTAATACAATATTATTTGTAGTTCGCCAACTTCTACAATTTCTTCATTACAAGGTTTTCTAATATTACAACCAGTACATTCAATTATCTTTAAAAAACCATCTTTTAAATTCACAATATTGTTTTACCTCCTTCGCAATAGCTTCATAATTATTAATTCTTTAGTGAAATCAGCATTAAAATTGCCCACAATAAATATCTAAACTCTTTTATAAAATTAGCATTTTCTCTTGCTTTACTTGCTTCTAAAACACATTTGAATCCATATCCTAATACAATAAATTTCAAAATTAATACTATAGGGTTAATAATATTCATGCTCCATCTCCTTTGTAAATTTTCTATTTTGATACCTTGTCCAACATATGGTAAAATTTTGTTGAAAGGGGGTGAATTTATGCTTGATCCAAATACTTCAATTGTATTAGAGTATATTAAAAATCATTTTTCTAAAAATAATGAATATCTTGAGCGCATTGATTTATTGTATACAGGCTTATCAGCTAAAGAAATAAATAAATCTATAGATATTCTTGAAAATATTGGTTACATAAATGTAAACCATAAATATATCTCTAATCCAATAGAAGGAATAAATCTTTAAGTATTCGGCGACTATTTATGCTCCTCAATTATTTTATTTATAGTCTTATCTCTTCTAAAATGTTGTGGCAGTACAAATATGTCGCCTTCTAATCAATTTATATCTCCTATTATTTTTCGATGTAATTAATAACGTGTTTAATAACCATGTTTATACTTCCGTCACCATTTCTTTTAATTTCGAATTTACTAGGATCTTTATACGCTTCTTGACTAATATATAAATCTATATCTGTATCGACTTTTAATCTAACTCTCTTTAGTTTCTTTTCTACATATCTTTTATCAACCTTAATTTCATCTTCTAAGCCATGACCTTTGATAAAGGTACTGAACTCTTCTTTTGCTTTTGGCTCTTCCTTGAAAATCTTATCTGCAATACTATCTATATTAATAACATCTTTTACTTCTAGTTCTTCCTTAATGGTACTTCTAATCTCTTCTGCTTTAGCTGCATCTTCAATCACATTACTTCTTGTCCATCTTTCAGCTGCATTCATAAATGTTTTAGTGGCTGTCCTATTATCCATTACCTCGTAGCATCCTAAAAAGCTGTTTGTGAAATAATTAGCTCCATACTCATCATCATCTTTTATTCTCTTTTGCTTATCTATAATCCATAGATCAAATTTATTATCTTCTCTTATAGGTTTTATAAATGCTGCTTTTTGAATTTTACTTGAACTAGATGGTAGTCCAATTCCTTCTTTAACTAATTTTATGCCTACCTTATTTTCTATAAATTCTATTGAATGACTAAATCTATCTGTATAATCCATTTTTAATATAGCTATTAATGGCCCTTGGTCTGTAATTATACAACTTACTACTAAATATGCTGGCTCAATATTTACATTTGATCTCATAATACAAAATAGTTGCCTTGCCAAGTTCTGTGATAACTCTACAAAGTCATCACTTATCCAGTTTAAATAATCTTTAACAGTTTCTTTAACTAAATTTCTATCTTCATTGAAAACTGCAAACTTAAGATCATCACTCTTCAACAATTTTTCCATGTGCCTATATAAAAATTTATAAGTATCTTCTGTTAATTCTTCAGTATAGTTATTTAATATAGGTTCAGCCCCATTATTATCTAATACATGAACTATAGCTTGTTGAATATTAATGTCATTAACTCTATCTCCAGTATCTATAGCTAACTTCTGTTCTTTATATTTCCATCCATTCTTTTCTTGTACTTCATTATTTTCATAAACCATTTTTCATTTCCTCCATTGCCTTAATAATTGCTTCTCTGGCTGACATTCCATCAAAATAATATTCAATTGCTTTATATAAAACTTCTTCTAACTCTTTATCACTCATAAACTTATACTCCATTTTTATTAGGGAAGGGATTAACCTTCCCCCTGCTGTAACAACATCTAACTTAGCAATTGTTGTAATCCTGCTGCTTAGTTTAGACGTTAATCTATATAAGACATAATTGTTACCTAATTCATTATTCTTTTTACAAGTTTCTTTCTAACTCTTGGCTTTCTAGTATTGACTAATATATATATTAAATGTCCTTTATCTTTGCCATAGAGTTGTCTTAATAAAAATGTTCTTTTATTCTTATCTATCCTTTTAATATCAAAACACCATTCTATAGGTTGAACTTCTCCAATATCATTTACTATATGAACTGCTGTAAAATCTTCTTCAGAAGATAAATCTACTTCTAATTCTTCATCGTTAGGTAAATAATCAATTTCTTGTCCATCAAATTCAAACTCTAGATTATCAGTTCCTTTAAATTTAAACTTTATCCTATTAACTAACTTCTTAATTCCTTCTAACATTTTATATACCCCCTAATATCCAAAAGCTGATTCAATTTCTTCTATTTCCTTTTTCTTCTTTTCAGATAACTCGTAATTGTTATTATTAAACCTCTTAGAATTATTACTAGTGTAATTACTTCCCACTACTTCTATCATCTTCGGATTACTCCAATCATTCTTTATAGCACTTATTAAAGCTCCTACCCTATTTTTAATAGACTGTCTTTCTCTAATTACAAAATACTTTTCTTTAACAACAGCAGCAGCAATATTATTTTCTACACAAAATTTATATATAGCTTCTATTTCTTTTGTATCGTAATAGTCCTTTAATATTCCCCATACTTCTTTATATAGCTGTTGCTCTATCTCTTGCTCTATATCTTGCTCTATATCTTGCTCTTGCTCTGTGCAACCAATTTGCACAACACTGTCACATTGTGACAAGTGTTTTTTTGCCCTACTTTTTCTCATTCTTTCAGCACTTGCACTTTCACTTCCTATTGATGATATTGTTTGAGGAAGGATATATTCATCTCTTGTAACTTCCTCTAATAGTCCATGTTTCATTAAATAGGCAATAGTTAACTCAACATTATTTACATCTTCATCAATTTCTAATGCTAATTCCTCATAAAATGTATCTTCTACACCTTCAAAAAATAACTTTCCATTATCTTTCAAACTTAAAAGTTGAATCTTTAAGTAGATTATTGTAAATGTATCTCCCCCAGCAATTTTCCTAAGCTTTTTTATCTCTTTTTGTCTAAAGAAATTTTCTTTAAGCTTTAACCAATAATATCTCTTTGCCATAACTATATCCTTTCTGATATACTTAACTTGAATCTTTTTTGACGTGCCTTTACTTTGGTCGGTTAGGCATGTCTTCTTTTACGTCTTATAGCATTACTATTTATTAATAATTCTAATGCTGTCTTTTCACTAAGTTGTTTTTTAGCCATATATCATATATCCTCCTTTGCTCTGCTGCTATTTCAGTATCGCGCTCTTTACTTACCATAAGTGTTGTTCTGTGACCTACACCTAAAATACTTACCGATAACTCTAAACTCCTTTGTATACTCATTCTCTAACCCTCCATATCTCATATGCAACTTCGATTAATATTTTTGCTACTGGTAAGCCTACTAAAGCTAAACTTCCCCATAAAACAAACAACTTTATTACTGCCTGTACAACTATCTCTGCTGTAGTCATAATTTCTCTACCTCATTTCTATTAAAGATTCCCATTCTGCAATAAGTTCCATATTGTATTTATTAATCTTTTTCATACAAGCAAGCATCATTACTCTTTTATCAAGATTACAGTTCTCTATGTTTTCATATTCCTCAAATAATATTTTGTTTGCTTTATCTTCTAATTAATTTAAACGTTTTAATGTATGTTTTAATTAGCTTTCTTATCATAATCACCTCAATTACTTTATTTTGTATTATAGTCAAAGCAATAATCAATTTCCCTCATTATCAAATTAATATCTGCATACTTTTTCTTACTATGTTCCGAAGGATTGTAAACTCTAATTGTATAACCGTCTACCCTATGCCTTGGTGTCATTAATACAAGTTCGTCGTCTTTGAACCCTTTCATTGATATTATTGTGAATTCTTTTTCTACGCTTTGTTTTAATGATTTAAATATCTGTTTAGTTATTAGTATCTCTACCTTGTCAAGTACTACAGTGCTTGTCAGTAGATCATTATAGCTTATGTGCATTAAAGATATATCTTCAAATACCTTCTTGTCTCTAATTATTTTTTCTTGAGTAAACCCTTCCATTGTTTTTCCTCCTAGTATTAAATTAATCTGCTAAACTATATCCTATAGTCGCTATCTCTTGAAGATTAATTAAAGTCATTTTATTATCTGTGGTATCTATCATGGTAATGCTCCCTTTTAAGCCTTTCTCCATAACTTTTCTTATCGTAGTAGATAATAATTCAACTGTTTCTATAGTCACTTTATCTTCTGATATGAAATATCCTATCTGTCCATTTTTAAACATTATTTTAAATTTAATTTTCACTTCATCCCCATTATTGTTTACTGGTACTCCTTGAACAGTTCTTTCTAGTTCTTTAATGACATAGTCAAAAAACTCTGTATCATGCTCTAAAACTGTAATTGATTCATATTCTTCTGAACACTTCTTTAACTCTCTAGCTATTTCTAATGCTTTTTCTCTATTCATTTTTTAATCCTCCTTATTAATTACTAATATAAAATTTTTATATATTTCAATTTTGCAATGTTGATATTTCTTTGTTATTCTTATTTTTTCTTTAAAGTTCTTGTATGGTATTGCTGCACATACTATAGTTCCTATCATTCAAATCACCACAATACATTATTAAATTGCATTCTTGAAATCAATTTGATTATTAACTTTTATGATTTCCTCTTTTAACCCTGTTGGAACTCTATAGTTTGCTACTATCTCCTTAGCTGTAAGAAACTGCCCTCTCTTTATTGCTTCATACTTTGTTACTTGAAATTCTCTCTTTAATTGATGTTGAATATCTGCATAAACCTTACCTCTTAGGCTATTATCTATATAAGCTTGGCTACCTTTACCACCTAATACTTCTACTCCCTTTCTTCTAACCAAAGCTTGAAGCTCTTTACACTCCACAGTAAATAATGGTGTAGTTTCTTTGTATTCAGTAAAATCATCTCTAAGCTCTTTTACTTCTTCCTTAACTTCCTTAGCATATCTAAATTGAAGTTCTAACATTTCCTCTGTAGATAATCTCTTAGCTTGTCCTCTCATATTGAAATATCCATCAACTAACTTGTCATATTGTTCCCAAGCAAAATCATCTTCTAAAATTTTAAGTAGTTTTGAGTATCCTCTTTCTGATAAAAGATAGATATTATTTGCGTTTGCTATTGAACTATTACTGAATCCCAATCCTTTTAATAAATCTCGGTCGATTAAATCGACTGACTTTAAATCAACAATATCTATGTTATTTGTAAATCTTGTCCTATTTTTATTTATAGCTTCATTTATATGTTTGAATTCTTTCCCATGAATATTAGCAATCTCCTTAACTAACATCGATTTCTTACCTTCTCCAAATCCACCTTCTATATCGTGGAATTTCATTCCATCAACATTTACTAATCCATTAACTTTTACATTTGGTTTTCTTGAACCATGTCTTAAATTTTCCATCTATATTCCTCCTCATAATATTAATTATGTTTACTTAAGTCTTATAGGCTTTTCAGCCTAAATTTTTAAATATTGCTTGCTTCTTCTTGTTCCTCTAGCTTTTCAATAAGTATTCCTAACTCTTCATGGCTTAATCTTTTAGCAACTATATCAGCCATAACTTCATTAAATTTGTTTTCTAGTATTGTCATATCAGTCGGTAATATTAGAGTTACTGTATACATAATTTTTAATTCTCCTTTTCAATTTGGTATTTTATACATATATCCCCTAATTATTTAAAAATTATGTAACTTGCTCTAAATTCTAATTAAAGATTCACTTAATCTAAACTAATAATGATAAACTTTTAGCTGCAATAATTTGATACTCCCTTAAAGCAATCTTTAGTTTTTCATTTTCTCTTTTGAATTTTTCAACTTCATTTTCAAGCCTTCTTTTTTCTAATGGCGAAAATCTCTCCATTTCAACACCTTCTAACTGTGCTATATGGCTGGGATGAAACATCATTCCTGGCACACCTTTACAAGAAGATAAAATTCCTTCTTTAACATATCTACGAATTGTTCCTTCATCTTTTTGCCATCTAATAGACAAATCTTTTACTGAAAGTAATTTTTCACCCATATGACATCCTCCTTAATAACTTCTTGTATTTCCGTCATTTTTTAGTATATTTAAGTCAATATTTAAAACAGTAGCTATTGAAATTAGTTTTTCTACACTTGGTACGTATCTCCCACATTCTATATCAGAAATATAATTTCTAGATATATTTATTTTTTCAGATAACTCTTTTTGTGTTAATCTTCTATCTTTTCTAGCTTTCTTTATACTTAATCCAATCTCATTTGCAACACTCAATATGTTGTCCCTCCCTTCAATCTACAAACTTATTGTATTGTATTTCCGTCATTTTCTCAAATTCAATATACAAGTATTTCCGACCATTATTAAGCATTTAGAAAAATTAACAAGCTATTTCTTTCAAATCCTCGTTTTTACTTGTATTTCCGTCATTATTTGTATTGTAATTCCGACTATTAATAGATATAATATTCATAAGGTCGGAAACGCCGACAATAGGAGGAGTATAACATGACTATAGGTGAAAAAATTAAAGATTTAAGAAAATTAAATAATCTAACACAAGTTGAACTGGCTAAAAAATCTAATATATCTCGCTCTTATTTAGCAGATATTGAAAAAGATAGGTATAATGCCAGCCTGGAAACCCTTAAGTCAATTGCTCAAAGTCTAAATGTTCCAGTCAGTACATTTTTGGATGAAGAAACAGAGAATAAAGAAAGGGATTATTCGCTTACCAAAAAGGAACATGAAAATATAGATTCGGAAGCGAAAAAGATAATCGATGAATTATCAATGTCATTTTCTAAAAATAAAGATATACTAACAGAAGAAGATTACTTTGCAATCGAAAACGCTTTGAAAATTACTCTTGAATCTATAAAAATTAAAAACAAGAAAAAATTCACGCCAAAAAAATATAAATAAATTATAGGGGGATATGGGATTTGAGTATTTATAAATATATACAAAGCGTTGCAGATGACGTTATAAATACTTATGAGAGTATAAGACCAATAGATATAGTAGGGAATTTAAAAAGAGTAGAATTCAAAACTCTACCTTTAACTAATTCAGTGAATGGATTTTACAAATACATTTCTCAAAATAAACAGATGATTGTTGTAAATGAAAACTTATCAGATGAAATGTTTATATTTACATTATTTCATGAATTAGGACATTACTTTTTAGAACATAAGCATCAATTGCTTTTAAATTCTTCTTATACTTCAACAATAAAAGAAGAATTTCAAGCTGATTTATATGCAACATATATGTATATGAATTATATGGAAAAATATTTTATAGATTCTTTAAATACTACTAAGTTACCAAGTAGAGTATCAGAGTTATCACATTATTTTAGATAATAAAATTTTTTTAAATATAATAAGAACATATGTTTACAAGAAAGGAGCTTATTATGGATTATAACATTACCTACAGACAAAAAGATAAAGGAATCCAAGTCATAATTTCTTATAAAGATGACTTAGGAAAATGGAAACAAAAAAGTAAACAAGGCTTTACTAATACTCGTGAAGGTAAAAAGAAAGCTAAGTATTGGGCTGATGAAACTATTCAAGAATTAAAATCTACAATCTCATTAGACTCTACATTAAAAGATATTACCTTCAAGGAATTTACTGATATTTATTTAGATTATTTGAGATTAAGACGTGAACCCAAAACAGTAAACGCATATAAAATAGCTATCAATAAATTTGAAAAGCTAAATAATATTCCGGTCAATAAGATTTCAAAATTAAATATACAGACTTGTGTAGATGATATGCTATCTCACTCTTTAATGAAATCTACAATTAAGATATATGTAAATAAATTAAAAACAATATTTAATGCCTGTACAACAAATTATAACATAATTAAAACTAATCCTGTATCTGGTATAGATATTGGTATTGATAAGATAAAAAAAGAAAAGACTGCTCTTACTAAAAGTCAGCTAGATGATCTTTTAAATAAACTATCAAAGCTAAGTTCATCTAAACAAATCTATTTTATTGCTGCATTGCTTGCCAGTAAGTGTGGTTTGCGTGTAGGAGAAATTTGTGGCTTAAAATGGAGTGATATAGACTTTAAAAATAATACTATTAAAATTGATAGACAACTGAAGAAAAATGAAGATAAAAAGTGGTATTTAGGTACTTTAAAAAGTAAAAATTCTTATAGAAATATTCCTATGCCAAGTATAGTAAAAAAAGAGCTATTAGAATATAAAGCTAATAACCCCATTAATTTTGATGGATTGATTTTAAATAGAAATGTTGATAGTATTGCAAATAATATTTCAAAACTTTTTACTACTCTTGGATACGATATAAGTATACATGAATTACGTCATACCTATGCTACTTTATTAATTGCTAATGGAGTTGATTTTAAAACTGCCGCAAAACTTTTAGGTCATGATGTAAAAGAAACTTTAAAAACTTACTCTCATGTTAATGATGATATGATGGAAAGAGCATCTCAACTTATCGAAAATATTTTTTGACGAATTTTTGACGCTCATTTTAAAAGCCTAGTATTTTAAAGGAATTTAATGTATTTATTGTTTTTCAATTTTATACTCACGCCTTTCTTTAACATGATATTTAATTCCTTTTAAATTGTTGTAAAATCTATGCTTTAACTAGGTAGTACAATTTTACCTAGGTATAAAATATTATAAAATATATTATTTGTTTTTGACGTTTTTTTGACGCAATTATAAATAACTTTGTTATAAATATATAATAAATTATCTTTATAAAAACTTTGTTGTATTAATTCTAAAGTTTTTCTAAAGAATTTAAAATAGAAAATCAAAATTCTTTTATTTAAATTGAATAGCCTATTTATTTTTAGGTTATAATCTAAATAGTATTTTTTATTTTAAAGCCAAACTCTTATTAAATTGAGTTTGGCCTTATTATTTTAAAAATTATTTAAAGTAAAAAGGAGACTGTACAAATGAAAACACTTGATATTAAACTGCAAATTCCCTACGAAAATTTACAATCTATTTTACTTGAATTAAATTCTATGATATCTAAAAACACTCCAAATGAATCACTCTCTTCTTATCGAGAAGTAATAATAGAAAGAAACCCCAATATGGAATTGCTTACAATTTCAGAAGTAGCGAAAAGATTAAAAGTAAATAAAAATACAGTTTATAATCTTATTCGCACTGGTAACTTAACCGCATTAAAACTTGGAAGTTTAAAAGTTACATATAAAGAACTTGACCGGTTTATTGATTATTCAAATGGTAAAGACTTTAGTGATTTAGAAAAGGTACAAAATTTTACACCTTGAATCACTCTAAAAAACGAACTATGTTAACTTTAGTGTGATTTATTGTTTTAATATTTGATATTATTAAAGTTAGTTATATCAGATTAGACTTCTGTGTTTCTATAGGGTTTATTTTACTTTTATTAATATTCAAGAATATTGTTTAAGATTATTGCCTATAATTAAAATACATAATATCCCTTAGACTACTCAACTTAGAGTACCATATTTAAATATTACCTTAAAGCTCTGTGTCACTCCAGAGCTTTTTGAGTTAAAAAAATAAGCTAGGCTCCATATACGGTATGCCTAGCTTAAAATACTATTTTACATCTTCATTCCACGAACCATTTTCAAATACATATTCAACATATGTATATTCTGGTTTTTCTTGAATTATAGTTAGCTCTATTTGGGAGTAATCCTTACTAAAATTAGATTCTACTATATTTCTTATTCCTACTATTTTGCCAACCAACATAACTTCATCATCATATGCTACAGTTACTTCTATCTTATTCCCTTTATTGTTTTTAGTAGTTTTATAGGTAGCATAATCTAACCTTATTCCGCCTTCTGATAACAAGTTAGTTACTTCTGGTACTTCTATTTCTTCTGTCTTAGTTCCGCAACCTATAAGGCCTAAACTTAATGTTAATATTAATAACATTCTTACTATGTTTTTCATATTATCCCTCCATCCATTATGTAAATGTATTATTAATTTAACATACTTACACTCTAATTATATCATATTTTGTAAATATATTGATATTAAACTTCAAATCCACTTTTCCTTAATTAGTTAGTACTCCCACTAACTTAACTTTGAAACACTATCTATTTTTATTTTATAATAATATTGTTTGATTTGCTTTTAGGGGGAGTATCTTGTGGGTATAAACAAAACTAGTAAAGATGAATTAATTTTAAGGGTTGATTATTCATCTTTAGAAAGCATTGATAAGTTTATTGAATTATTAAAATCTAATAATGTGGAAGTTAAGGCTCTTGGGAGAGATGAGTATGGAGTTAAACTTTAATTTCTACATAAAAAAGCTAGGTACTAAAAAGTATCTAGCTCTTTTTATTACTGTATTTAATTGTTATTTAAAATAAAAATGTAGCTTTATTGCTATCCTCATTACTTAATTATTCTTAACATAACTTTACTTTTCTGTTCATCATCACCTAAATAATTCGGATTTAAATAGCATAAACTCTCTATTTCTTTTCTAGAAAAGGCTAAATCATTTACCAATTCATTAACACTTATAACATTATTTTCTAATAATAAATCTATAGCTTCTCTTAACAATGAAGGTTTTTCAAATTCAATAACATCATCCAAAGGCTCCATAACTCTCCATTTTTTTGCACTAATTCGCTTAAATAAATATACATATTGTTCATCTGTTATTAAGTTCAATTGATGAGTTCTAACAATCATTCCAGCAATAGATACTTTCCATTTACGTTTCAAATATATAAACTTTTCTAAATTTATACTATATAAATCCTCTGAAAACTCTTTATATGGTAATAAAAATGCACTAGCAAATTTTTTTGCTTCATCCTCAATAATATTGTGATTTTTAATAACCAAATCTTTTGATAAAGTTGAATGTAAAACTATATGCCCTAGTTCATGTGCTAAGTCCATTCGTGATCTTACTGCCGAATTTTTATCACTTCCCAATATTATTATTGGTATTCCTTTTGATGTAATATTTGAAAAGGCGTCAACATTATGTGTTTTTAATTCAATTCTTGTAACAATTATACCATTTTGTTCTAATGTTCTCGTTAAGTTTACTATAGGTCCATCACCTAAACCTAATTTTTTTCTTGTTTTTGCAGCTATAATCTCTATCTCATTATCCGATAATCCTATCTTATAGTTATTGTTTAATCCTTCAAAATCAAAACGTGGAAAATCAATAAACTTATTAAAATATTCATAAAACTCTTCAAGAAATCTCAAGTTTTGAGATAATGACTCTTTAACTTTATTACTTGTAGCTCTTAAACTTCTAAAGAATATAGGCTTTTCATCAAACTCTTCCAATCCAATATTTTTTTCTTTCATAAAAAACTCTATAGGCAAATCTAATATACTAGAAATCTTAAAAGCAATATCTGCCGATACGTTTGTTAATCCATTTTCATATTTAGATAGTGATTGCTTTGTAACACCAATACTGTCAGCTAATTCTTGCATAGAATAACTTCTAGCTATTCTAGCCTCCTTTATTCTATATCCAAGAATATTTTTGTCTCTTATACTTTGATTATTCATCTTACACTACCTCACTAAAAGTTATTTAACACTTTTAAGCTTAAGACTATTATATACCTCTCTTTTCAAGCTATCTTTATTTAATATTGATTCACTATCATCGACATTAATATTTGGTTCAACCATAGATATTAATGGGATAGGTATAATTTCCTCAATACTATTATAATTACTACTCGGGAAAATAATATTCAATGAGAGTAATTCATCATCTTTTATTTGATAAGTAATTATTCCGTATACTGGTAACTCTTTTATTTCCATATTATTAGCTAAATCAAATTTTAGTTGTCTTGAAAATACTGAATTTCCTTTTGCGTATTCTGTTTTATATTTTGATTTTGCTGGCAAAGTATTGCTTTCAATAACCTTTGCTATTGTCAAAACAGTATTATCTTTTCTTAATTCTGGCCTCTTTTGATTAAAGCTCATATTTACAACATCGATATTAAAAGGAAAATTATTGGGTAAGAATTTAGGATTAAACGCATGGTTAATTACATACCCAAGCAATCTTCCTTTAAAACCATCAAAATAATCACCTGAAAATACTTCTTTCTCTTCTTGAATAAGCTGTTTATATACTTCTATGGAATCCCTAAAAATCAAATAAATTGGTCTTAATGTCTCATTTGTCAATTCATTATTTATTATTTCTTTAATATTGCTCATAGCTTCACCTCAATACACTTTTACTTGTCTAATATTATAGGATTTTACTGCATTTTTGTCAACCAAATTGGCAATATTATTTTTTATCAAATAATTTTATAGCTTTAATTGCTATATTACTTTTATTTGTAAAATAAAAAAGGCTAGAGCTCCAATTACGGAACCCTAGCCTTGAAATTAATATATTGGATTATTTGTTATAGATGAATCTGCATCTCTTGGAGCATATATTGCAACATATCCATACATTTCTGTCTTAATTTTATAAACATCAGTTGCTTTCTTTTCATATATCTTATATGAAAGCCCTCCATATTGTGAAGGTGCAAGTGAAGCTACTGCATTTGCTGTTGTATATGGACCATCTACAGCATAAACTCTCCACGACTTCATGTGAGGTTTTAAATTTAAATATCCTAACCCTGCATCTGGCACATATGATTTAACTACATTATTTTTAGAATCATAGATAATGGCTTTTTCTTTTTTAGCTAAAGTATCTGCATTATCTAATGAATTGAACGCTCCTAACTGTTCCCCATTCTTTCTCTTAACTCTATAGTTAATAGGTTTAGTAGCTGGATTGGCTAGTACATAGCTAACAATCAATGCATTATCTGTATTTCTATAAACATTACATTTATTAATTTGAGCTAAGTTTTTAGCACTTTCTAAATTTCTAAATGCTCCTATTTGTTCTCCATTTGCTAATTTAACTCTATATATTACATCATTAGTAGATGTGCTTGCATTATTAGAAGTAGTTCCTTTTAATTTATTAGCTACTTTTTCTTTGAATTTCTTCCATCTTGCCCAGTCATTAGCACTCCAGTTAGGACATATTTTCTTATAGTTAGTAACTTCTGCGTGAGTTCTTAAATTAGAAATAGGAATATTATATTTTTTCATAATATGAACTACTAAATCAACTGTATTATTTTCTGTCTTTTCAGTTACTGTAAGATTAGGACCTATACAACATTGCTCTATTCCTATTGAATTTTGATTATTAGGAGCTGTAACGCTATTTCCTATATGCCAAGCACCACATAAGTCTTCTACTGATTGCCAAATCTCATTATCATCTACAAAATAATGTGCACTAGCTTGTCTATCCCCTCCAGCAAAATAAGTAGCATTGTTAGCAGCAGTAGAGCTTTGAGCCCCTACATAGTGTACTATTACAAAAGTTGGTTTATTGTAGTCATAATGATTGTATTTACTTATCTTTCTTTTAATTTCTAACATTTTAAATTCCTTCTTTCTTTAATTTATTATTTTTAATATAAAAAAGAGAGCCTATCGGCCCTCATAATTACTCTTTGCTTATAAAATTCCTAAACATCTCATATAATCCAGTTGAAGCAAGTCCACTTATAAGTCCTCCAACAATAACAACTGGAGTAACTGCTCCTGAATTAACAAATATATTAAATGCTACCCCTACAACTCCCATAATTAATGGTATGTATTTATTATCTATAAAATCTAGTGAATATTTAATAATAAACCCTACCCCTAAACAAAAAGCTAAAACTATAACAACTAAAAATTCATTTAAAAAAGTTAAATCCATTTTTACATCTCTCCTCTTTCCATTAAAACTTTATCTAATTTACTCTCCATAGAGTTTACTTTATTACCGACATAATCTACTTCTTTTGTTAAGTTCTCTGTTAAAATTCTATTGCTTGTACTTAGTTCTTCATTAGTTTTAGTAACTCTATCTAACGTTGTCTCTATCCTTGGCCATATCTTTTTATATAGAAACCAAATTAATAAAATACACATAGCTACTGGAAAAACAAAACTATTAAATAGTGTTGTCATTTCATTCATGCTACACCACCTTTTCTAAAAATTATTATAAAAATAAGCTAGAGTTTTTCTCTAGCTTATGAATATATTTTTATATTTTTCATAAAATATTTATGAGGGACATTCACTTGCTATATATGATAGGTTGTATCAAATGAACCAGGCATTAATATTACAACCTATAATAGGTTTATTTGCAAAAAAAATAAGTTCTAGTCCTATTCATGTGAGATGTAGATTTCACCCCAAGTATTTCTTGATTTCTACATCTTATTTTTTATTGAATAATTTAGTTTAAAATGCAAATAATATTTACTGATGCAAACTACTCAAGCATTGCTCTATCACTCTGTGAAAAATTTTAATTTCTTATTTTTATTACTTAATTCCAGGTAGTCTATTACTACTAAAAGAGCTTATATATTTTAAGCTCTTTTATTTTATTATTTTATGAATAACTTTCTTTATTTTAAGTAATACTATAATTGATATTTTAATATATATAATAGATACAGAGAAAACTTACGCATGCTGCTTTAGCTTCTGTATCTATTATTTTTTTGCTTCGCAATTTTAATCAGAAGCCTACAGTGTACAAAAGCACCTATTTCCAAGGGTTTCAACTGGTTTCAACTTTTTAGAACTTCCAATTGCGCATTTAATTTAAGCATGAAAAAAGAGCTTATAAAAGCCCTTTTCTCTTCTTTTCTTTGTACTCCTCAAACTCTTTTTCTTCTTCAATGAATTCCTTCATTTTTGCTTGAAGAAATGGAGAAATTGAAATACCTTTTTTACATGCATACTTGTAGAACTCATCATAAAGTTCAGGCTCTACTGTAACATTAACTCTTCTTACTGCCATATGTACAACCTCCCCTTATAATGAAAATTATACAATATATTAATAAGTTTTGTCATTTGTACACACACTAATACATATTAATACGTATAAATACGTGCGCGCTTTTTATCAACTATTGCCTAAAACAAAGTATATCCTCCTGTTATTACAACTTCCATATTATTAGGTATAATACCATATGTAACAACATTACCACTACTTTCAACTTTTAAACAAATGCCTGTTTCGTTTACACCATTTAAAAATCCAACTCCACTTATATATTTATCAGTCTTTGGACGTAATGCTTTAGGTAAAATAAACAATATACTACTACTAGGCACTTCTTCATTAGTTCTAAATCTCCAGTCATGACAAATAACTGTTGAATTTAACAATAAAGATGATATATCACCTGATCCAACTATACTTATTCTACTACTCAATGAAGTTATTCCATTAATTATACCGTTATAGTTTATATTATAAGGTACTATTAATCCTCCAGAGGTTGCTTCAATTACATTATTATTTCCAGTTCTTAATGATTTATTTTCTCCATCATCTTTAATGTAAATATTACAAATTGAAGCGTCTATATTCTTTATGAAAGTCATTTCTCCAGGTGGCAACACTTTTGTTGCTATTGTTACATTTCCTCCACCCTCCCTAGGCGCTACATAAGTATTAATTACTTTTGTAGGGTGTAGCATATGCAGTTCCCCTACATTAATATTTGAATTTGACTGATAAAACAATGTTTGCGAATTTACATCCTCATTTATAATAAGCTTTCTACCACTTGCAAAAAACATATTTGTATTTTCTAGTGCAAACACATATTCAGATGAAAATGGATTCAAAACTTTTGTTTCCGTCATAAATCTTACAGATAAGCAATTTCTTATATATGGCTTTCTTAACTCTACAAAACCATCATCACATGTAATTTCTACTTGTGCTTGTATATTAGATAAATAAAAATCACCAGTAAAATCTTTCAACTTTATTATTGCTTTTTTATATTTGCCATTAATTATATGTGGCAAATCATTTAATGTTAAGATGCTATTATCGGAAATATTTATGCTTATAGTCGATTTTAATTTTCCATATTCAATCTCTTTTGATTTTTCATTATAGCAATACTGTAAACTTGGTGTTAAATCTATAAATTTTATATCTCCTTGGGTTTCAAATACAGAGTATAATTTCTTATTCTTTTTATCATAAGAAATGCAAGAATAACCATTACATCTAGAGTTATAGTAAGTAACAACATTATTAAATGCAGTATCATTGAAGTTAAGGACTTTTAAAGTTAAATTCCCTCTAACTGTTGAATTAACACAAGAATATAAAATCAAATCACTTAAATTATCATCTGTGTTTAGTTTTATAGTTGAACCCATACAAGGATTAGGTTGAGGTGTATTTAATGACATATCACAAAATTCCCATGTTACACCTAAGTTTGATGTTTTATAAATAGCTCTTGTATCGCTTCCTTCTTGCCTACAATTAATATATAGTTCACCTCTATATTCAAAAACATTACATTCACTTGTGTAAGCTGGTACATAACTTTCAGAAATCGACCAATTAATACCATCAGCTGATGACATTATTCCACTTTGAACATTATATGGACTATCATTTACTTTAGCCAATTGTATAGGAAAAACTAATGTTCCATTTTCCATTTTTATTCCGCTACCTACACCACCAATAAATTGCGTTACCCCTGTAGGACAAAGTTCTCTTAATGAAACTGGTTCACTCCAATTTAATCCTTCATCATCAGAATAGCATATTTTTATATCCCAATCAGGTTCTTTATGCGTATTGCTTTGTGTCCAACCAGTTGTTCCAGTATTCCAATAATTACCCAATAAATAAATTCTATTTTTTTCTTCATCGTATAGTATTGTACCATCCATTACTCTTGAATAATTAGAGTCAACATTATTATTTTGCATTGCTATTTTTTTATCTTGCCAAGTCTTCCCATAATCTAAACTTCTAGCAATACCTAACTCAATGAAACTTTCATCATTTCCGTTTTTATACCTAACATCACTACCAGCAACTATAACTCCATTTTTTGTTACACACATAAAAGGTATTCTAAAATAGTTAGATTGAAAATCTTCGTATTGTTTAAATACTGTGGATGAAAAATAATTGATAGCCTTTTCTTCGTTCTTATTTGTTTCCAAGTGCGAACCAAGTTCGTTTAATCTAGGCGTATATAATTCTTCTAACTTACCACTTTTATCAGCAAATTCCTTGTTCCACTCATCAATTTCTTTCAAAGCATTTAATAAAGATCTAAACTCATTAGAACTTTCTACTGCAGCATTAGAATTAATTTTCTTTATTACTTCCATCTCAAAAGGTATAGAAGTTAACTTTTTATCTCCTTCTGTTATCATAAGTTCTAACTTAACTGTTCCAGCTATAGCTAACATCTGATTAGTAAGTTCAAGTAAACAAAATCCTGTAGTGCTATGCGTTACAGTTAAATCATTAAATATAACTGCTCCATCTGGTTTAACTCCATATACTCTTACACTTCTATCAGTTAAATTAAATGGTACAGCTCCATCGAGCAATTGAAAAAGCAAGAATCTACTTTTAGTATCATCTTGCTTCGCTACAATCTTATCGTATAATCTTCTATTTATATCTAATTTAATTATCTTCGTGTTCACAAACTACCTCCCCAAGCTCTTCTAATGAATAATTAGATATATCTTCTAAATCAGTATAGTTTTCAGGATTAAAGAACTCTTCTAATCTCTCATTTTCAAAGTGTCTCTTTTTTGCAGTTACGACATATTTAAAGGTAAAATCCTCTCTATCGGATTCTACAATAAAATAATCTTGAGTCTGCTCTTTAATTCTATAATCTCCCCATCCTTGCTTTAATATTTCAATTGTATAGTCTATATCAGTTCTAACTGCTTCTTTGAAAATATTATCTAAAAGTATTACTCTTTCATATGTGTTTTTATCAGTTTTTTCTACTGTAAATACCTCCATACTTCTATCAGTTAAATAACTTTCGCAATCCTCGATGCAATAGAACAATCTCTCTCCATAGTTTTCAGTTTTTTGAACGCAGTTTTTATTACCTAGTACCGTTAGATCACCGTTAGTATGAAGCTTTTTATCTACAACCAAACCATAATCGCACCAAATTCGTTCAACATCCTTTTCTTTATAAAGATAAGGTCTATTTCCATTCCACAATGTAAAGCTCCCTTGCTTTACATCAAAATAAATGTTCCCCTTCTCATCTGCAAAATATGTTCTATCTCTTAAATTGCATACTCTCTTATAAGATGTTTGTTTGTCTACTACAACAAATTCATTTAATGTTTTAAATGCAAAATTATTATTTGATGACTTATATATACTATTTTCATCATATCCAAACCATAATTGACTACCACTAAACTCTGTTTCAAGAAATATAGTAATAGGTGCCCTTGTAAAGTTATCTATATTATCTTTATCAAATCTCATATACGAGTAGAATTCCCCATTTTTTTCGTATGCTAACGAAAGATAGCTACCAATCCTATTAGCTAAAACAATGCCTGGCATATTCTCATTATTATTGAATCTAGCCGAATACATTTGCCCTATTGGATTACCTTCTCCATCCCAATCATAGAACATTATAGTTTGTCCTAAAATATCTATAGCCTTTTTACCATTCTGTTTAAATTGAATTCCTTTTGAAGTATCACTTAAATCTAATTGAATACTACCGTCAATACTTTCTAGCACGCCCCCACGTATCCTATCAGCTAACATTGTTCCTGCTACAATTAAATCTGCAAAGAATCCTTTACCAGTTCCAAATGTTCTCCAGTTCCAATCTCGACCATCTGATGTTCTTTCACTTGCTATCATAAATCCCATAGTTCCATAACACATAGCCCCATAAGTTGGACTTTCAGGATCTAGGTCCTCACAGAGTAATGCTCTAACATCTTGCTTCTGTGCTATATCTTTCATAGCTCGCATTTTTACATTAATAGCATTTAATACTCCTGCTACTTCAATAGCATTTACTGTACCATCATTATTTAGTATTCTATTTAAAATATTATCTGTGTTATTTTGAGTATCTATATAGTTTTCAATATAATTCCCTAAAGTTATATTTTTAAATTTCTCTGATATACAGTCATACACAAACTTAATAACTCTAGTTTTAATATTTATTCCTATATCTAAATGTTCAACACCTACAGTATCTCCTAACCCAACTTCTAAAAGATTCTTGTACTCTTTATACTTTAGTGTATTTTCTAACTTAGCTACTTCTACCTCTATTTGATATAGTAGTTTATCAATACCTTCATCAAACATATTCTTACAAGCTTCTCTCAAAGCTTCTTGGGCTTCTTCTAATGTATTATATCCTTCTTCATCTTCTGGACTTTCTTTAACTTTAATATGGTCAAATTTAATTACATCAGCCTTTACTTTTCTGTACTTATTTATAAGCGGTGAATCAACATAATGTTCTGGAATTGTTATTCCATTAAATCCAACTGGTAGTATTCTTGTGATGATGCCATCAATATTAGAATTTTCTTTTAAATCTATTAAATCTTGACCATATCTAAATGTAACCCCATACTCCCCACCAGTTCTTTCATTCATGTATACATGAAAGTTATCTACATCAAGTTCTCCACCCCATCTATTTATAAATGAGTTCTCATCATCTGAAATAAGAGCTTCATTTGCTATATGTTTTCTAATGTAATAAGCAGAGTTTCTTGTTATTATATTTGAATGTCCTGTAAAGCCAGTCCCCTCTAATATTTTATTTAAGGCTTCTTGCCCAGTAGCATTGATTGGTCTACAATCTATCAATATTTCACTGGCTAAATCAAAAAAGATATGTCTAGCCTTACACGTTACGCCAGTCATACCTTTTTCTTTATCATATATATAAAATAATTGTCCTTCTTCCTTCCAAGGATATGGAACTCTAAGTATATTATCTTCAACAATATACTTCCATCGCCCCTCTTTATCATAAGGATGTTCTAATGTAACTTCTATAATTCCATTAAGCTCTACTTCAAGATCACAAAGAGAAGGTTTTAATATCATATCTCCATTAAAATCAAAATTACTATTCGATTTGTTATAAATTTCAATCATCTAATTCCTCCTCTTAATAAATAGTCCAGTTTGGTATTATAATAAAACTATCAACTCTTCCACCTGAATAACTTATAGTATTTTCTCCTAATTTAAGTCTTGGATGTCTGCCTTTAATATTATTATTTTGAGGTGTTTTATCTGTTTTATAACTTAATCCCAAATAACTATCTATAATAATTTCTTGCCCTATATTAGCCTTTATAGTATCCTCATTTATTTTTATGGTTACAAGTCCTTCGCCTTGTATTTTTATTATAGGCTTACTTTCTAAATCTCCTGCATTATATATTATAGCTGCATCATTTATTAATATTTCCTCTTGGCCTTCCATTTCATAAGCAAATGGTTCACAATTGAAAGTAACTGTAAATCTACCTAAACTCTTCATAATTCTTTCATTGGAAGTTATCTTGGCATAATTAACTCTATAAAATATTTCGCTATTATCACTAAAAACTAATTTATTATCTTCAATATTATTTATCCACTTTTTACACTTTCTAAATCTCTCATGGATATTTTCTTTATCAACAAAATTAAAATCTATCGATATTTCTATATCTTCATAACCTTCTAACTCATATTCCTCACCATATTTACCTGGTATAGAATACTCCTTTAAAATTGCTTGTGGAGATGGTATTTCTGGCCTACTAACAACTTTAACTCCTATATCTATAGATGCTTCATTGTTAAATACAACATAAAATCTATTATACAAATTTTAATCTACCTCCTCCATTTATAATTTTTCTTGAACTCTTTTCCTTTCCTATGCCCTTAATTACTTTAGTAGTTGTTTTTTTGCTTATTACTTCGCTATCTAATTCAGTTATATTAGTCAAATGTATTATTATGTCACGATCTGAACTACTATTAACTATCCCTTTAATGTTTCTATACATTTCATCAAGTGGAACTATAGCTTCTGCATTAGAGCCTTGCCCATTAAATGCATCTCCTACTCCAATACCACCCAATACCGTTGGCGATTTAAAAATTCCACCTTTGTAATACCAATCTACAGATACTTTAGGTATTGAAGGTGGTACTAAGCTAAACTTTCCTGTTATGCTAAAATGAGGTAATTTAAACATAGATCTAATACTATTCCATATATTTTTAATAGAATTTACTACATTCTGAAATGGTGATATTATACCATTCCATGCATTTTTAACTCCTGAAACTACATTGTTCCATACTGAAGATATTGTATTGGTCAATCCACTCCATATTGATGATATCGAGTTTCCTATTGAAGAGAATATATTTTTAAAACCTTCCCAAACTGACTTTATAGAGTTAACTATAGATTCCCATATAGTCTTAAAGAAATTACATACACTATTCCAAATATTTTTAATACCTTCTACTGCTGAATTCCATTTTAAAACAAAAGATTGCCATATACTTTTAAAGAACTCTATCATTAAATTCCATGCTGATTTTAAAGCTTCAAACATTCCCATGCATAAATTCCTAAACCATTCACACTTGTTCCAAAGCAAAACTATAGCTGCAACTAATGCTGTAATTCCTATTATTATTAATGTTATAGGATTTAAACTCATAACAAAGTTTAATGCTGCTTGTGCAGCACTCATAGTAGTAGTTGCTATTGCACTTGCAATAGTTGCGGCTTTATGAGCTACAAATTTAACTGCACTTATTCCAGCTTGTACAGCAGTTTTACCAAACTCTACAGCACTTTTACCAAGATTAGAAGCTAAGTGTCCTGCTGCCTTTGCTCCATCCATTGCTTTAGTCCCAAAGTTCTTAACTATATCTATTGCTTTTCCACCAAATTCCTTCATGTTTTTATAAGCTTCCACAGTTTTACTTAACCCTTTTGTTAGTTTGCTAAATGCTCCTAATGCTAAATTTGCAGTAACTATTCCTCCTCCAATTGAAGCTATCATAGTTAACTGTTCTGTACTTAATCCACTTAAAACCTTTGTTGCTTTACTAAATCCTTCTGCTAACTTAGATGTTACTGGTGCTAATATATCTCCCATTGAGATAGCACTATTTTTCACTTCATTTAAAGACTTTTTAAACTTATTTCCAGTTGTATTGTCAATAGTTTCAAAAGCTTTATCTGTAGCTTCAACACTTTGTTCCATCTCTTTCAATACTGAATTGAATGCATTCCCTGAATCTGTAGCCAAAATCATTGCTGCTTTAGCAGCTTCACTTGATCCAAACATATCTGCTAATGACTGACCATTAACTGTTGCATTATCACTCATTATTGCAAGTATATCTCCTACACTTTTACCGCTCGCTATCATCTCTTGGAATGATTGCCCTGTTAATTTTTTTAATATATCACTAGACTTTGTTCCTGATTTACTTAGTTCATTAAACATGGAGTTCATATATGTTGTCGCTTCTGCTGATTTAATACCCTTTGAAGTCATAAGAGCATATCCAGTTGAGACTTGCTCAAGATTGATTCCTGTACTCTTTGCTGTAGGTATTAATTTCCCCATGCTTTGTGATAACTCTCCAACAGTAACCTTACCTTTATTTTGAGTTTGTATAAGAATATCAGATACTTTATTAACTTCTGAAGACTCCATTTCATAAGAATTCATAGCTGTAGTTAAAATATCTAGAGATTGTCCTGCTTCTGCAAACCCTGCCTTAGCTAGTTTTGTAGAATTACTCACAAAATTAACAGCATCAGCAGTACTTTGTCCTGCTGAAATTGCATCATAAACATTATTAGCTATTTCATTTGCTGAAATTCCTGTTTGATTTGATAAATCAACTATAGCTTTCTTCATATCGTCGTAACTCATTACTGATTCATCTGCAATAGTCATAACTTTAGCCATACTATCTTCAAATGTTATACTGGCAGCTGCACTTGCTGTAAATGCTCCTGTGATAGCAGTACTTACTGGTTTTAATTTATCGCTCATTTTCCCACTAGCATCAGAAACTTTATCTAATCCTTCTGAAAGTTTATCAAGGTTAGTATTATTTATTTCTTTAGTTATTTCTTGAAGTGCTTTCTGATTATTAAGCAATGATTTTTCAGTATTGTTCATTTTTATAGTTGCATCAACAAGTTTACTATTGCTACTATCTATTGCTCTTTCATTTTTTGCATATTCTTCTTTTAATCCTTGAAGCTCTTGCTTAAGCTTTTTACTTTCCTCACTATTTTTACCAGTAGCCTCTACTGATTCCTTATACTTTTTATTAGCTTCTTCAATTTTAGAAGTTAATTCGGATTGCTTATTTTTCTGTTTTTCAATTTCTCCATTTATTCCAACTATTCTATCGTTGTATAATTTTATCATCTGGTTTTGAGCTTGAATTTTAGCAGTAAGTTCTTTTTGTATAGAACTTAACTTTTCTTGAGTGCTCCCAAATAATTTAGCCTTTTCAGTTGCTACTCCACATTCTGAACTAACTAATTTTAATTGTTTTGTAACTTCTTTCATTTGCTTTTGAAACTCACTACTTGAAGCCCCAATTTTAATATTTGCCCCTGCCATCTATCCCCCTCCTACATTTGAATATCTCCTGTAGTATCGTGTTCTATTGGATTTCTAACAATGTCAAATTCTAAATAATCAATATAATCTACTATATCCATGTTCATACACTCTAAATAACTCATTTTATGAACTTTCATAGCATATCTGAATATATAAAATAATATATCTACATATTTAGTACTTTCTACTTCTTCATCTAGATATCCATTCTCCTTATCATAATCATCAAAGGCGGAAGCTTCTTTAATTTCACCCCCGCCATTTATTTTTTTATTAAATTCTCCATTTTCTTCATAGTTTTATTCCCAATTTCTGTATTTAAATCCATAAATGTTGGATATATTTCTTCTAGATACATTCCATCTAATAAATCATCTACCGAAAATTTATTCCCATACATTTCACATATAAACTCGCACATTAAATCATAGTGCTCTTGTGTAAACACTCCAGCTTCTTCTGCTTTCTCCATTACATCTGAAATTTCAAGCATTCTTTTTAATGCTCTTCCTCTCATCCTAATAGTAGAAAACTCTTTTACTTCAACTTTTCCATTATTTATTATTTCTAATTCAATTTTCATACTACACCTACCTACAAATTAAATATAAAAAGAGTAAGATTAACTCTCACTCTTTAAATCCTTGACTTCCCAACTTTCGCTTTGCCTACCCTAGCTTTATCTAGGGATTGACTAGGGAGTACTATATTCTTGAACTTCAGAAAACCAGTCTGCTATTGCTGCTTTAGCTGTTGTATTCCCTTCTATCAAATTACTTTCATCTACTTGTATGGCATATAAATTTTTCTTTTTATCCTCTATCATATCTTCCTTTTGTCTTGCATAAAAAGCCCCTTTTAAACTAGCTGTTTGAGTTTTAGTTTTGTCTTCTTGAGTTTCATAATTCATTTCTGGTCTTTCAAGCTTTCCACAATAGTACCATGTAAACTCATACTTACCATTTCGCTTCTTAGCTCTCCAACCAATTGCAATTTCTTTCGCTCCATCTCCTGCTGCTTTCAATAAAAATCCATTTTTATATAAATTCTCATAAAGTGCAGCATAATCTTGCGGTGCTAAAGTATTTACAGAGAAATCTATTTCAGTACCTTCATATTGCTCAACTATATCCTCGACATTATCATCGCTATATACTTTTTCAGTAGTGAATTTATCACTTACTTTTGCACTTAAAGCTCTTGCTAACTTTACTGGTGTTTTTGTTGTATATGTTGTTCCGTTATTTGCGGTCACTTCTGCAATATATATATCTTTCAAACCACATAATCTACTTCTAACTATAGTTTCTGACATCTAACATACCTCCTCTAAATAACTAAATCTTAATGCTTTATGATATATTTTATCCTCTGTTTCAAAGAAATCAGCTCCATCAATATAACCAAAATCATTATTTAACATTAATTTTTTCACTTCTTTTTTCAATTTCCATTCATCTTTTTTACTCCAAATGTCTATTTGAATGGTATGAGCAATATCTTCCTCTAGATCATCAGAAATATTATTACTTCTATCACTTAATTCACAGAAAGTAATATGAGTATCATTAATATTTTCATCATACCACCCTTGTACAACTGTAATTCCTTTTAACGATATACTTTCTAAGGCTTTTGCTACAATTGCTATGATATCCACTATCCCACCTCACTTTAATTTTGAAATTAAACTTTCATATTCCTTTTGTGCTACTTCACTAAAATAATTTGTTAATTCTTGCTTTGTTTTTTCCATATAAGCAAGTGGCTTCATTTTTGAAGTACCCCATTCAGTAAATTTCACATAAAAATAAGGTGAAGTATCTGATTTATCCCACCCTACAATTATGCTTTGATATCCATTTTTATTTTTTACTCCACTCAATGGAACATTATCTGCCGAATGTTTTCCTGTTCTACTTCCCTTTCTCCCACTAAGCATAGGATTTTTGCTTTTAGGCATCTTTGTTTTAACTGTACTTTGTGCCTTTTTCCCACATTCTCTTAATATTTTGGAATTTACCTTTTCAATTTCACTTCTATTTGCAATTTTTTCTACTTCTTTTATTAGTTCATCTAACCCCTCAAACTTTATAATCATACTAAATAACCATCTTAGCCTTAATATAAACATAATCTTTTGAGTTTGATTTAAAATCAACTTGATAAACTTGATATTCAACTCCATAATAGATTACGATGAATTTATTTTTATCTGTAGTTCTCATAGTTTTAATTTTATTGCAATACCTTACCTTAAAAGCTAATACATTTTCATATTTTATATTTTGAGCTTCATATAGTTCCTTTCCATATAGCTCCATTGGAGTACACCAGCAATTATAATAATCTACAAGTGATTCTGCCCATCTTCCATCTACTATAACTTTATCCTTCTTTTTAATGCTAATTCTACTATCCATTTATTCCTCCACACTATAATTACTTAATTTATCTAGTATAGTAGTAACTATAGTATCTTTCTTTGTATTATTAGCTATTTCAGTACCCCTTTTCTCATACATATCATATATAAGTTTTTTCTGTAATAAATCAGCTAATTTTATAGCTTTTTCATCACTTTTATATCCAGTTCCAACGCATGAGTTAATATATTCTTCGCTAACTATGAGTAATTCAGATAAAAAATCATCTTCCTCATCATAATCAATTCTTAAGTAAGTCTTTACATCATTTAAAGTCATATAATCACCCTTTCTATAAAAATAAAGAAAGGGGCATATGCCCTTTCTTTTGTCATGTATTTTAATATTAACTAATATTCATATACCCTTTTGCTTTTAAATCTGCAATCAAATTATTAAAAGCTGTTGCTATATCTTGTGTACTCGCAGATTCTGCTGTTAATGCATCTAATTTATCTAACTTATTAATCACTGCATCTGCACCTTTTGGCCCTTGTGGTCCTGTTTCTCCTCTATCTCCTTTAGGCCCAGTTGCCCCTGCAGGACCTCTTTCTCCTGTTGCCCCTTGTGGCCCTGGAGTAAGTTCTATATTTGCAATTCCTTCTTCTATATTGTTTAACTTTTCTTTTGTTATTATTTCATCATCAGTCCATGTATGCTTTGAATAAGCCATTTCATCTAACCCCTTCCTACTTTAACTTTTCCTACTTTGCCTGTGCCAACCCTAGCAGTTTCTAGGGCTTGACTAGGGCGTAACTTCTATTTTTTTTATTGATCTAGTAGCACCTTTAATTACATCAAGTCTTTCTAAAATTCTTAATTTTACTGTATCATCCCTAAACCCAGCTTCTGTACTTCTTGCAATTGTAACTCCTTTTCTTTCAATAAACTTTACTGCCTCTTTAGGATTAGCAACAATAAATATTTTTTTGCTTGGTGTTGCTGTTAATAATGTATCATCAACCACAACTAGCTCTTTACTATTGAAATAGTATTTCCCATTAACTTCAGTTACTAAATTCAATGGTCTATTTTGAGTATCTCTTAAATTCTTTAAATAAGCATATCCATCAGTATTAGTAAAAGTAACTAATCCATTCTTAACGGCTGGTACTGATTTATCTATAACCATTTGAATATCTGAATAATCTGTAACTTCTTCTACTTGTGTTGCATTGTCCTTTAAAATTTTTAATATTCTAGCATTTTCTGTAGCTACTGCTATTTCTGCAAAGTTTTTATTTACTAATCCTTCTATTTCTATCTCAGCATCTTCTACTAATTCGGAAGTTAAAGATTGAATTAACCCTACTTTTTTGCATGAAAATGTTAATTCAGTAGTTACTAAAGTACCATCAGTTATATTATCTCCTTCAGTAACATCTGGTAATGTATTTTGATCTAAATCTACCACTGGTATAGTACCTGAATTCTTGGTTACTGGAATAACATCGCAATACTCCTTTAAAGAACCAAATCCTTTTTTAATCTCTTGCAATTTATTTATAAACTCTTTTGGAACTACTGCTGCATTATCTGTTGTTTTAATATTTGCTCTTTCCTCTGGTGTTAATTCCTCTCCCATTACACTTTTTACTATAGCTCTCATTTCATTCACTTCACCTATAGATCCCCTTTTAGATAAACCTCTTTGGCTTTCCAAACTTCTTCTTTCTTCTTCCTCTAATTCTTCTGCTATTTTTAAAGTTTCTTTAAGTTGTCTAAGCTCTTCATTTGCTTTTTTAGCACTTTCAGACTCCTTTGCTAAAATAAATCCTCTTACCTCTATTTTTTTAGCTTCTATTTGTTGTCTTAATTCTTCTAAGTTCATTTTTAAATCCTCACTTTCATTTTTTTTATAAAAAAAGAACTAAATCTCATCTAGTTCTAACTCAATTTTAATTAATTCTAATTCATCATCAGAATTAATTTGATTATTTAATTGTTCTTTTGCTCTTTTATAACTTGTACAACTTGTACTTTCATAAGCTGGATTAGTAACAATAGATACATCAAATATTTCTTTAATTTTATTTATAGTTCTTAAATCATATCCTCTGTTATTTGTGTCCCAATCCCAAGTTTGTGCTTCATCATCTTGCCTATCTAACATAAATGCAAAACTACATTTATCAATTATTCCAGCTGACATATTAGAAATTAAATCTCTACTATAAGAGGTATCAGTTGGTATTGCATCAAAGAAAAGCCCTTTTTCATCAACTGTTAATGTTAATGTTCCAATCCCATTACCTTTATTATTTCTAGCTAATGGTTTATCCATATCATGGTTAATGTTTAGGACCACATTATCCATTTTACAGTTATCTAAAGCCCCTTTTCTGATTATTTCTCTAAAATAGCCTAAATCTTCACTTAAACTATCAAAAGTTAATGCATAGCCTTGTAAATGAGTTTGCTTTTCTTCGCCTTCTCCAACACTTCTAACTTCAAAAGTAGTGTTAATCTTGATTCTCTCCGTTTTCACCATTATCACCCCCTTTCGTAATAGATTCTTTTTGCCAAGTAGCTTTGCCAGCAATAAGATTTTCAAGTGTAACTTGTCCACTAGGTAAAGTTACTATATCTCCACCATCAACAAGTGGTACTCCTAAGATTCGTTTAGCATCATTAATTGTATAAATACCATCTTTAACATATCTATCTAATATAATACTTTGCTTTTCTGGACTTGTCCTAAGCATAGCATTAACATTAAATCTTATCTTGTAACCATTCTTTCTATCAGTTGAGGTCAATAACTTCCAATCCATTTCTTGCTCTAGTGCAGTTATGATTGGAATAATAGCATTACTTAAAAATGCAATTGTTTCTTCTTCTGTTAGTGATCCTTTTTCTATTAATGAATAAGGAACTCCAATTGCACTCGTAATATCTTGTTTCCCTATAACCTTTAGTTCAGCAAATTGACTATCAGCTAATGATAAATTCATAGCTGATACATTATATCCAGCAGGGACAGTGAAAACTCTCCCATTATTTGAATACATTTTATCAAATTTTTTTTGAGTCTTCTTAAGTTCTTTCTCATCCTTTATATCGGATGTTAACTGAACCACTATCTTATTAGTTAGTCCATTACTAAATAATTGTGCTTGATACTTTTGAGCTTTAATATTGGTATCAATGCTATCTCTTATATATGTTCTAGTTTTTCTAAAGTTAATGCCATTAATAGAATTATCTCTCAAGATAATAATATCTTTTTCAAAACAACTTCCACTTACATCTTCACATGTAAAATCAACTAAAACTTTATTTCTCTTCGTAGATTTTATAAGTCCAGCATTATCCACTGTAAATTGATTAATCCTTACTGGATAAAGCCCCCTAATAGTTCCATTTTGTCTATCTATATATAATCCAGCACTTCCATAATGTTTAGTCATGGCTACAAGTGCTTTTATACATTCAAATGCATTCATAGATGGGTTAGGCCTTAATCTTAATAATTCATAAAGATAAAAGTTATCGGCATCTATATCACCCTTTTCACTTTTAATCTTAGTTACTATAGGTAACTTTGCTATATTTTCAGAAAAAAGATTGATACATTTAGAGTATGTACTATCATTCCCTGTAAAATCATCATCTTCACCTTTTACAAAAGAAGTCCAATCAAACGGATTCTCACCTGTATAATTCCTTTTTTCAAATAACTTTTCAAACATTTTCTCACCTCCTATCTATATCTAGATATAATTATTGCTAGCACAAACAATACTGCTGATAGCAAGTATAACCCAATATAAATATTTAATGATAATGTTGTTATTAGAAGAATAATTATCGAAGCACTAACTAAAATATCAACTATATTACTTTTTATCCACTTTCTCACCTAATTACCCCCAATCTACATTATCTAATGCATCTATTGCACTATATCCCTCATCCAATACAACAAACTCTGTATAAGCAAAAATTAAAGCCGCAACCATATCTATTCTTTGCTTATTTTTATCTTCTTTTGCTAACATTTCATCATCAGATTTCCCCTTAGTTGTAATTGCATTTCTCATATTCCAATCTAATAACTCATTAGCTTCATACCTTACTTCATTGTCATATATTTTCTTTCTAAACTCCTTAGTTGCTGGACTTAAATTTGTATATGTCTGCTTAAGTAAAATAACATCATAATCTTCTGATAATCTTTCCATAAGTTCTTTAGCATTCATAGGATCTGTTACAATAGCTTTAATAGTACACTCATATTTTTCTTCAATGCTTCTTATATACTCTTCAACCTTAGTGTAATTTACAGTCATTCCTTTATGTAAATCACAATATCCCTTTTGAGCATAATCTCTATAGTTAATATTCTCTCTTCTCTCTGATAAACTATCTTCTGGTAAAAAACCATGTGACTTACAATAAACTTTTCCATTTTCAACATACATTATAGAAACTGCTGTTAAATCAGTAGTGACCGATAAATCAACTCCAATAACAACCTCTTTATCTTTGAAGTCAATATATTCTCTACTACATTTCTTCCAATAATCTATATTTATATACTTATTTATCTCATTGCTTTCTAAGAAAATATTGAAATTCTTCGTAAATAACTCCTCCTGTTCACTTGTCTTAATCTTAGCTGTTTCTCTATCAGCTCTAATTTCATTGTAATTTTCTTCAACTCTTAAAGGATTTGCTTTAAATAATCCCTCATCAGTCCATACTTCTTCTCTAGTGCAATAATAAAGTAAACAAAATAATCTTTTATTATCTATAGTTCCTTCAAGAACTGCCCTGTCATACTCTAATTCCTCTGGCATAATAGAATTACTTTCCGCATATGCTGTAGTTATTTTTAGCATTATAGGATTAAGAACTGATAATTGTCCTTTTCTCATAGCTTGTATATTTTTATTGTCAGTAAATGCTCCAACCTCATCACAACAAACTGCTGCTGGTCTTATAGCATTATTCTTATTTGCTTTTGCTGTTCTTGGATAATAAAAACTATTAGTTAATTTACACTTAATAATACCTATTTCACTTTCTGATACAAAAAAATGTTTTTTTATTGCTGGACTAGCTTCAATTAGTTGAGCCATAGCTTTTCTAACTTCCTTAGCTAAATCTCTATCTATACAAATAGAATAAAACTCACTAAATGCTTGTTCTGTTAGCATTAAAAGTAAAAATACTACTGCAATTATAAATGTCTTAGCATTTTTTCTAGGAATAAATAAAACTACATCCCTATATCTGAATTTTTTCTTATTATTTTTATATCTCCATCCAAAAATAGCCGCTAAAAAAAGGCATTGAAAACCTTCCAATCCCTCTAAAACTTGTTTACCAGCTATAAATCCTGTAGCATAATTAAATAATTTTAATAGATTATTTATCTTTTTTAACTTCTTCTCACTAAAGCAAAACTCAAATTCATCTAAATATTGATTAATATAATAATCATCAAGAAATATTTTGCATTGTAATTTAACTTCATCAGTAGTTATTTCTTTACCTTCAATAACATCAGTGCAATATTTCAATGCTCTATCTAATAAAATCATTACTATTCATCGTCCTCATCATCACTTAATGCTTTTAATACAGCATCTTCACTTTCATCTTTAGCTTTTAGTGATAAGCTTCCAAACTTAGCTCTACTTTGAGGTGATAATGACAGTTCATTACAGCATCTATAAAAATCTTTATTGTATTTATCCTTAGCACTCATTAATTCTTTATTCATTATTGCTTTAGGATTTTTATTTATTATTTTTTCAATATATTGCAACCTATCTATTGCTATACTACACGATGATAAAATATAAATATCTAAATTACTTAAAATCTGACTTGCTTTTAATTCCTCAAAAATTTCAGTATATATTTTCTTTTGATCCTCGGTTAAATATTCTGGAGGAAACTCTATTTTATCAGCTAGTCCTTTTAATTTATTTTCTGTTTCTTTTCTTTTTTCAATTTCTTCTTTTGAATTATGTCTACTTTGGCCTTCGATACTTTTGCATGGTCTTGCCATTTTAAAATCCCCTCCTAACCGAGCCTTGAAATTTTCATTTTGGGATATTTTTTTTACTGGTAGAGTATGCGGGATTTTTTTAAAAGCTAAAAATATCTTTAATACCTCCCCCGGTATTAATTTATCCTATCCCAAATTCATCTTTTGCTTTCTCTAGGCATTTAAATAATATATTTTGCATTCTTTTTTTATCTTTAAATGATTTAGCATATTCTTTATGAATTTTTATATGATTAGCTTGAGTTAAGTATATTAAATTACTTGTATCCAGAGCTCTCTCCTCACACTCCTTTAACTCTTCTATATGATGCAAAGTGTATCCTTGTACAAGTTTATTATTAACATAATACTCATACCAATCTATTCCTAATAATGTTGTTACTCTAAGTTGCCTACATCTTAACCATTCTTTACTTCTATAAAAAGCTTGTTGCTCTCTATCAGACCTTCTATTCTTGTAATACTCTTTATATCTTTTCCTTGCATTATTCACTTGACATTCACAAACAATGTTACTAGGTATCCTTTTACCACATCCACTACAGCGTTTATATAACATAACTAAATAATAACTTTGCTCTCTATCTCTTTTTCTTTAAGCTTCAATACCTTTTTATCATTCTCTACTTTATTAGGATCATCTTTCCATTGTGCCTTCTTCCTATTATTCAACCAATATCTTATTGCTGCTACATCTGGAGCTTTATATTTCTTCACAAGAGATATCTTAACATCTTCTTTTATGAGAACAGTACCATCTTCACCTTGAACTTCTTCTTTTACTTTGTTTGCAACTTCTTCATAATAATGATAGCCTTTGCAACATTTAAATAAAGAATCTTCTACTTGCTCATTTCTAGCTTCCTTAACTTCATCTATTGCCTGCTTAAGT
>OMGQ01000537.1_pt1 | contig 35623 bp, 35 predicted proteins | sample 1646071 | NCBI WGS metagenome assembly OMGQ01 (sample SAMN05578585, study PRJEB25193) | human gut metagenome | biome: Human Microbiome; feature: human-associated habitat; material: feces | host: Homo sapiens | place: USA:Birmingham
CTTATTGTATAAAGTATTGAGTAAACCTGAAAAACGTTCCTGAGGAGAAGGTTTTTTGACTACCCAGTCTTTTATACAGCCTCATTATAACACGTTTGCCCCCCTGTAAAGACCACTTTTAAAGATAAATCTGAATTTTTCGCTTTTTCACCGTCTGCGCAGCAATATCCCGAACACCCGCCGCGCTAAGGTAGAAACTTATAAAAGGTTTCAATACGCATTTTTGCAAAGCGCTGCTTAACCGAAATTTTACATTACGCTCCTGCGTTTTTAACTAATCTGACAAGGCTTTGTTCCTCTCAGCCCGCAATTTGGGCAATAAAAAAGAGCCGGAAGTTATCCGGCCCTGCCATAGCAATTTTAAGCTTTAAACGAAAATATATTTCAAAACAAACAAAAATGCCAGTATATACATAATACCGCTGATATTCTTTTTACCGGCCGCACCGGAAAGAACATTGATAACTACATAAGAAATTATGCCAAGCGCAATGCCTTCGGAAATTGAATACATAAACGGCATGGCAATAATGGCAATAAAGCCGGGCACGGCTTCGCCCATATCGTTAAAATCAATGTTTAAAATTGTGCCAAGCATTAAAAAGCCTACAATAATAAGCGCCGGCGCCGTTGCAAATGCAGGTATTGCCAGAAATACCGGTGCAAACAGCAAAGAGGCCAAAAAGAGCATTGCCACGGTAACAGCAGTAAGGCCTGTGCGGCCGCCAGCCATAACACCGGAAGAACTTTCAACAAAAGTTGTTACCGTAGATGTGCCAAGCACAGCACCTGCCGATGTTGCAACAGAGTCAGCCAGCAGCGCGCCTCTGATTCTGGGCAGGCGTCCCTGCCTGTCGAGCATATTGGCTTTAGAAGCAACACCGATTAAAGTACCCAGTGTGTCAAACAAATCTACAAACATGAAAGACAGCATTATGGTAACAAAATTAAAGGTAAAAATATAGCTGAAATCCATCTGCATAAAGCTCGGCATCAGGCTCGGTATATATAAGCCGTTAGAAAAATCCGGCATTACCGAAAATGCGCCTTTAGCCGGGTCGGGAATATAAATGCCTGTTACTTCCGCAATTATGCCAAGGCCCCAGGTAATAAGTATGCCGAGCAAAATTGCGCCGCGCACATTTTTTATCATTAAAACAGCCGTTAAAATTACGCCTATCAGCGCCAGCAGCGCGCCGATACCGGTTGTATAAAACTCTCCGCTTGCAAGCGACGCTTTAAACGGATATATGCTTACCAGCGTTGCACCGTCCACAACGAGGTGCGAGTTTTGCAGGCCGATAAAAGCAATGAACAAACCTATACCGCCGGTAACGCCATATTTAAGCGAAAACGGTATGCAGTTAAAAATTGCTTCGCGCACTTTTGTAAGCGACAGGATAAAAAACAAAATGCCTTCAACAAATACGGCAGCCAGTGCAACCTGCCATGAATACCCCATTTGCCCTACGACAGTATAGGCAAAAAATGCGTTCAGGCCCATGCCGGGCGCCAGCGCAAACGGATAATTGGCAAAAAACGCCATAAACAGCGTGCCGATGCAGGAGGCAATGGCAGTTGCCGTAAATACGGCGCCGGAATCCATACCGGATGCGGATAAAATAGCCGGGTTTACAGCCAGAATATAAGCCATGGTCATAAAAGTTGTAATCCCGGCCATCATTTCCGTTTTGGCATTGGTACCGTTTTCTTTAAGTTTGAACAGATTTTCCAGCAAAATATCAACGCCTTTCAAAAATAATGAGCCGCTTGTAAAAAGCGGCTTAAACATTAAATACACATATAAATTTTATTCGATATGATTATAAATGTCAATTTTAAATTCTGAAGTCACGTTCGCCTTCTTCAATATCCTTCAAATGGCGTTCTACAAGTTCACGCACTTTTTCGTTGGGAATATTATGAATTTCCTTGGCAATAAGTTCGTCACCCAGTTCTTTTACATGCGGAGAAGCGTAATCTACCAGATATTCCTTTAAGGTCATCAGCGCATTGGGGTGGCAGCAGTTTTGAATCTGCCCGCTCTTGCAGAGGCTCATAAAGCGGTCGCCGGTACGCCCTGCACGGTAGCAGGCAGTGCAGAAGCTCGGAATATAGCCAAGTTCCATCAGCCAGCCTACAACTTCATCCAGTGTACGGTTATCGCTTACATCAAACTGGGCAGAATCATTTTCTTTTTCCGGTTCGGCATAGCCGCCAACGCTGGTACGGGAACCGCCGCTTATTTGCGAAATGCCGAGGTGCAGCACTCTTTCGCGGGCGCGCTGGCTTTCACGGGTAGATACAATCATGCCGGTATAAGGCACGCTGATGCGGATGCAGGCAACAAGTTTTTCAAAAATATCATCGCTGATGCTGTTATCGAAAGCAGACGGGTCAATATCATCTGCCGGACAGATGCGCGGAACGCTGATAGTATGCGGGCCAACACCATGAACTGCTTCCAGATGCTCTGCATGCATTAAAAGCCCTGCAAATTCATAACGGTAAAGTTCAAGCCCGAACAATACGCCGAGGCCGACATCGTCTATGCCGCCTTCCATTGCCCTGTCCATTGCTTCGGTATGGTAGGCATAATTGCTTTTCGGCCCGTAAGGGTGCAGTTTTTCATAACTTTCTTTATGATAGGTTTCCTGAAAAAGAATATAAGTGCCGATACCGGCTTCTTTTAATTTGCGGTAATTTTCAACCGTAGTTGCGGCAATGTTAACGTTTACCCTGCGGATTGCGCCGTTTTTGTGTTTAATGCTGTAAATTGTTTTAATTGATTCAAGAATATATTCAATCGGGTTATTAACCGGGTCTTCACCGGCTTCCAGTGCCAGGCGTTTATGCCCCATATCCTGCAAGGCAATAACTTCGGCACGGATTTCATCCTGAGTGAGTTTTTTGCGGGCAATATGTTTGTTTACGCTGTGATACGGGCAGTACACACAGCCGTTAATGCAGTAATTGGAAAGATAAAGCGGTGCAAACATAACAATGCGGTTGCCGTAAAAATCCTTTTTTATCTGTTCTGCCAGCGCAAAAATTTCCGCGTTTTTGTCATCCAGTTCGCAGTCCAGCAGTACCGCTGCTTCGCGGTGGCTTAAGCCTTTGCGCAGTTTTGCCTTTTCAATAATCTCGGAAATAAGGGCAGCGTTGTTTTTATTGGCTGCGGCATATTCCAATGTTGCCATAATCTCGTTATGGTCAATAAATTCTTCGGCCTTCATTGATTTTGCATCATACATTTGATTTTCCTCCTTAAAGGTCAGGACGAACCTTCCCTGTCAGTATTTCTCCTATAAAAAAGCCCTAAGGCATTAAGGACTAAGCCTGTTTTCCGGCATAAAGCGCTTTGGCCGTAACTCCCGGCAGCATGCCGATTTTTCCTGCAAGCGCGCTGATAATGTTCTGCGGCGCATCAAGAACTATGCTGATAATATGCAGATTTTTTTCGCGGTAGGGCAGCCCCATGCGCCCGATAATATAACTGCCGTAATTATGCAAAATAGCATTCAGTTCTTCAACAACGGCAGTGTTTTCTACAATAATGCCCAAAAGTACCACTCTTGTATCCATAACAATGCCCCCATATTAAAAATTTGCGGTGCGTTTTGTAATTAACCTTGCCAGCAATATGCCGCAAATACCTGTTACCATCTGCGGCCAGCCCATCATAAAGCCAATAGCAAATACCATTTTTTCAGGCAGCGCCAGCACTTTTAAAAGCACAAGGCTTGACGTAAACATGCAGATTGTTTTGGCAAGCGGCGCCAGCATAAGCCCGCGGTGCCATGCCCAATGGCAGATAAGCACAAACACGGCGTTGCCGCCGATAACTACCGGTATTAAAAGCGGTATTGGCAGCTGCCCCTGCAAATATGCAAAAAACGGAAGCAGAACAACTGCAAGCAGCGCCGGTTTTAAACCCGCAAGGCGCACTGTAACGGCAAGCATCATATTAACCAGCGTACCTATAAAAAACATGCTTGCCATTGGCGGCAGCGGTATAAAAAGGCGCAGCGACTGCAAAACAACCGTCAGAGCAATAAGCATTGCACCGCGCACTAAAGTTTTATCCATAATCAATTACCTTGCCGGGCATTCTTTGGCAACAAAATTTTTATAAGCCTCTAAAAGATGCGGCACTACTTTGCCAACTTCGCCGCCGTTCAGCAGCTTGCGGTCTATTTTAACTACGGGCACAATTTCGCAGCGCGGCCCGCAGATAAAGGCTTCTTCTGCTTTTAACGCAAAATCCACATCAAAATTTTTCTCTACAACCGGCATGCCCAAATCAAGCGCCAGGCGTTCTTTAATTACTTTGCGCGTAATATTTTTATGAATGTTTTCGTTTTCGGGAGCCGTCCACAAAACTTCATCCTTTACAAGCATAAAGCTGCTTTCGGTGGTTTCGGTAATTTTTCCGTCGCGCACAAACAAAGCGTCAAATGCACCGCTGATGGCTGCTTTCTGGCGTGCCATTACTTCCGGCAGGCGGTTTAAGGTATTAACATCGCAATGCTGCCAGCGCAGGTCTTTTTCGGTAATAAGTTTTACACCCTTCTGCTGTGCCTCCGCAAGCTGAGAGCGGTCTGTAAAAACAGGCTGCATTACAAGCTGCGGCACGCTCATTTCCGGGAAAGCCAGCCCGAACGGTGCACTGCCGCGTGTAACCTGCGTATAAATTTCGCCGTTTTCCATACCGGTGGCCTTTATTAACGCTTCATGAAACTCAACCAGTTCTTCCACCATATAAACGGCAGGTATTTTTAAACGCGTTACGGAAGTAAAAAGGTTTTCCATGTGCGGAATCATGCCAAAAACCTTGCCGTTATAAACCGGCACAATTTCAAAAACACCGTCGCCAAACTGATGCCCGCGGTCGCAGTATTCAATAAGCCCTTCTTTACGGTCAACTATATCGCCGTTAATCAAAATCAAATCTGTATTCATGCTTTGCCTCCGTATTTTCAAATATTTTGCAAACAGTATGCCTTGTTAAAAAGCACTGTGTCATTGTATAATAATATAGCGGCGTTTTTTACTGCCGCTTATAAACATTAAACCTATTTTATTATACAACATTTCTTTTTATTTGTCGCTTATCTTATTTTACAAAAGTAAGGAGAAACTTTAGATGGCGCATTTACCACCAATCGTTTCCGACCTCGCTATGATTTTGCTCGTAGCAGGTATTACTACCATTCTTTTTAAAAAGCTCAATCAACCGCTTGTACTCGGATATATCGTTGCCGGTTTCATTACCGGCCCGCATTTTTCCTTTTTCCCGACGGTTACGGATTTTAACAACATCCACACCTGGTCGGAAATAGGCATTATCTTTTTAATGTTTTCGCTTGGTCTGGAATTCAGTTTTAACAAACTGAAACAAGTTGGCAATACCGCCTTTATTGCAACCATAGTGGAAATTGCCGGCCTGCTTTCACTTGGCTACGGCGCGGGCACGCTTATGGGCTGGAGCCACATGAACAGCCTGTTTTTGGGCGGCATGCTTTCCATGTCATCCACAACCATCATTATAAAAGCCTTTGAAGATTTAAAAATGAAGGGCAAACGCTTTACCGAAATGGTTTTTGGCATATTAATTGTAGAAGACATCGCCGGTATTATCATGATGGTTCTGCTTTCCACACTTGCTGCCTCCGCAGGCATTTCCGGAACGGAGCTTTTGGCCAGCGTTATGCGCCTGCTGTTCTTTCTGGTATTGTGGTTTGTGCTTGGCATATACCTTGTTCCTACCTTTTATAAACGCTCGCTGAAACTGATGAACAACGAAACAATGCTTGTTACTTCCATCGGCCTTTGCGTCGGCATGGTTGTTCTGGCAACGCATCTCGGTTTTTCCGCTGCGCTTGGCGCTTTTATAATGGGTTCGCTTATTGCCGAAGCGCCAAACTCCGAAAAAATCGAGCATCTTTTCACCCCGGTAAAAGATATTTTCGGCGCAGTGTTCTTCGTTTCCGTCGGCATGCTGGTAGACCCGGCACTGCTTGTGGAATACTGGCTGCCCATTATCGTGCTTATTATCGTTACCATTGCCGGCAAACTTATTTTTTCCGCCGGCGGCGTGCTGCTTTCCGGGCAAAACCTGCAAACTTCAATTTTATGCGGTTTCAGCCTGGCGCAGATTGGCGAATTTTCCTTTATTATTGCTTCTTTGGGCATGAGCCTCGGCGTTATCAGCGATTTTATTTACCCTATCATCGTTGCCGTATCCGTTATGACGACTTTTACCACGCCGTTCTGCATTATGGCTGCCGACCCGGCTTATAAAATTATCCGCCGCCTGCTGCCGCAGCGTGTTAACGACTGGCTTGACCGTTACACCGAAAAAAATATCAGCACCAGAGCTACAACGGACTGGAGCAATTTTTTGCGGGAATATTTTACGCGCATGCTGATTTTTACAACACTGCTGACGGCGATAGCGCTGTTTGCGGAATATTATTTAAGCGGTTACCTGCGCGATAGTTTAAAACTGCCTTACGCAGATATTATTACCGCCGTGCTTACCTTTATTATAGCAGCACCGTTTTTGCGTGCTATCCTCGTTAACCGCACCAGGCGCTCGGAACTGTTTTCCGTACTGTGGTTTGAAAAACGCAGCAACCATATTCCGCTTATGGTGCTCATCCTATTAAAAATTATTGCCGCCGCAGGCTTTATCTTCTTTGTATTTGCCTGGATTTTAAACCTGTCTGAATTTTTTGCCGCCGCCGCAACCTTAATTACGGCCTACTTTATTTCTTCTTCCGACTGGCTGATGGGCGAATACCTGCGTATGGAATCGCGCTTTTTGGTTAACCTTAACGAGCGCCATATGTTAAAACACCGCCAGGCTTTAAAAGAATCGGGCGAGCACACACCTTACGGCTGGTTTGACGAAGATTTGCAGTTAGCCCACTACAAAGTGGAAGAAGGTTCCGTTACTGCCGGGCAGACCTTGCTGAACCTCGCCCTGCGCGAATCTTACGGCTGTAATGTTTTGCAGGCCGATACCGGCAGGCAGATTCACGATATGCCGGGCGGCAGTTTTACAATCACCGCCGGAACAAAACTTTTAATTATCGGCACTAAAGCGCATTTTAAACTTTTAAATGCCGCCATAAAAAATAAAAATCTTGGTCTTACCATGCTCGATTCTCCCGTAAGCATGCGCCAGTTTATGCTTGTTAACGAAGCCGAAGGCCGCCACGATATTGCCTTTATGCCCTGCGCCATTACGGTTGACAAACATTCACCGCTGCTTGGCAAGTCCATAAAATCTACCGATATCCGCAACAAATGGCACTGCCTTGTAATAGGGCTTGAACGCGGCAGTTACACCATAGTAAACCCCAATATTTCGCTTGTGTTCGAAAAAGGCGATTTATTATGGGTTCTTGGCAAGCAAAAAATGATTAACCAGCTTGTCCGCGATGAAATTTTGTAAAACTTACGCGCAAAATAAAAACTGCACTTCTTTCCGTTTTATACGGATTAAAGTGCAGTTTTTTTTGTTATCATCCTAAAAAGCTGCTGATGAAATAATAAATCAGGCCTATGCCTGCTATTATAACAAACAGCGGCATAAAGAAAATAAACAAACCAATCAGTACACAGATAACCAGCAAAGCGGTAAGCAGCCCACCGCCGCAGCCAAGGTTTTTAACGTAAATTTTAGGTCCTCTGCCGCTGCGCGCACCGCTGTATTCTTCACTGCGGTATTCGTAAGTCTGCCTGTATTCGGGGCTTCTTGTGCCATTATCTCCGGCAGCGTTTTCTTCATAACCGCTTTCGTCAATGGTTACGCCTTCAAACTCATCACGCTCGCGCGGATTAAGTATCGTCGCTTCCTGCTCGAATCTGTAATGGCAATATGGGCATTCTTCGGTGCCTTTAGGCACTTCCCTGCCGCAAAAATTACATTTCATAAAGTTCTCCTTTACATGTAAGCACTCATGAGCATTGCCAAAATGCCTTCTTCGTTGCTGTAACGCGGGTCATGCTTCTCTATTTTCAGCATTTCGCATATCGTTTCGGAAGCCTTTTGCATGGCAGCCACTTCCGTTCCGCAAAAACCGGCAATGCGTTCATCAAAGAAAGTATAGGCACCGTTAAGTTTTACAAATGTATAAATTATGCCTGCTGCCCATACCGTTTCACTGTAAGCAGCCAAATCTGCACCCGCAGCCTGCAAATCGCACCACATCTGCGTTGCCAGCCGCACATCTGCAAGTGCAAAGTAATTTTTCAGCATAATATTTTTTAAAATACCGGCAACCAGCGTTTCATCACTGTAAGGCGCTGCCGCGAATGCGGTATGTTCCGTATAGTTGTTAAAGTTTTTATGCGCAATGCCTGCCGCATATAAAAACAGCATATTGCGCAGCACCATGGGATAATACTCGCTGAACCACTGCCAGTCCGGTTCCTTCTGCTGTACACTTACCCATTTATAAGCGCGTTTTAAAGTATCGCGCAGACATAAAGCGTTTATGTTGTCTATCTTGTAGCCGCGCATATTTTCGGTAAGCATATTATCGTTGTAAAACAAATGGCCGATAAACAGCATATCCGTTGTATCAATATCTTCGGTTATCGGCAAATTAAGCTGGTAAGTTTCGTTTGTAAGAAAATCGCGGCATAAATACATGCCTTCTTCGCCAAAACCTTCCACGGTAAACAGCACCAGGCGCGCGGAAATAATTTCCTTTAAAATATCGCTGTTGCGCTTGGCAAAGCCTGCATCGTAATAACTGCTGTCACTGCTGCATACAGTTTCATAAAAATATTCCAGCGGGTGCATGTCACGCAGCATCAAACGGTAATCAAGCAAAAAATAATCCCAAAATGAATTAAAGGCTTCCTGCCTGCTTTTTGCCGACTCGTTAATGGCATTGCCAAAAATTCCATGATACAGCACGGAAGCGCGTTCCAAATCAACGCTGAACCTGCTTTCAGTAAAAAATTCATGCATTGCCGCATAAATTTCCTGCATCCGTTCATTTACGTTTAAAAATATTTTATTGGAAGCATCCGGCACCGTAAACAGGCGGCGGTCTTTATTTTCATCAGTAAAACTGCCGTCCGGATTCACAATATTCATTTTTCCGCCTGCCAGCAGTTTTTCTTCCGCTTCAAGCGGAGCACCGGCGTCAGAAATTACATTTTTCTTCTGCAAATAGGCGTACAGCCTCACGCAGGTATCCAGAAAATATTTTGTATGCTCATAATCGGCGTCAAATTCGGATACGTTGCGGCCACACCAGGCAATGCAGTCCACAAAATCATCCACGCTCATATCGCCAAGCATAAGTTCCGTATTACCAAGGTAAAGGCACAGCATTGTAAGCTGGTCCCATATATCATACAATTCTTCCGGCGTTTTTCCATGCCATGCTTCTATACGCAGAAAGCCCTCGGCGTATTCCCGACGGAGCAGAAAATTCCAGCCCGGGTCATGCCCGTAAAAATCTTCCACTAAATCGTAAACATTATCCATTCTTTATAAAATACCTCTTTCTGTGATAGCTTATTATAACATATACAAGCGGGCAACTACAATAACGCTGCCCTGTATAAAAAAGAACGGCTTTGCAGCCGCTCTTTGAAAAATTTTTTATTCTTCGCCGATAACCAGCACTTCCGGATGAAGTTCCACACCGGCTTTTTCCATAATTACTCTGCGCACGTCCGCTATCAGCTGCAAAACATCTGCCGCCGTGGCGTTGCCGCAGTTTACAACAAAACCTGCATGCTTGGGCGAAACCTGCGCGCCGCCAACCTTATAGCCTTTCAATCCGGCTTCTTCAATAAGCGTTCCGGCAAAATATCCCGGCGGGCGTTTAAACATACTGCCGGCACTTGGCATTTCCAGCGGCTGCTTGCTGATGCGCCTGCTGCTGAAATCGTCCATCATGGCTTTAATGGAGTCTTTGTCGCCGGGCTGCATATTAAGGCAAACTTCGGTAATAATATAGCCGCTTTCCTGCAAACTTGTTTTGCGGTAGCCAAACTGCAAATCCGCAGCGGTAAGCACAAACTCTCTGCCGTTCATATCCATAACGGCTACGCTTTCAACTACGCCTTTCATTTCACCGTTATACGCACCGGCATTCATGTAAACGGCGCCGCCAATGCTTCCCGGAATGCCCACGGCAAATTCCATGCCGCTTAAACCGCATTCCCACGCTTTGCGTGACGCCAAAGCCAGCGAATAACCAGAACCGAAAAACAGCCTGTTGCCTTCTCGTCGGAAACTTTTAAGTGCATTGCCAAGCTGAATAACCAGCCCGCGGATGCCCTTATCGCGCACAAGCACATTGGAGCCGTTGCCGAGAATGGTTACCGGCACTTCGTAATCTTTGGCAGCTGCAAGGGCAAAAGCAAGCCCCTCCAAATCTTCCGGCTGTACAAGCACATCTGCCGGACCACCGATTTTAAACGAAGTATGCCTGCTCATTGGTTCACAGCAATAAACCCTGCCGGGCATTTTTTCTTTTAAAACTTCTGCTAACAGATTAACGGAATTATTCACCGACAGCTTCCTTTACAACGTCATTAATCGTTTTGGTAATATCGGCCATCATCATCTGGAAGCGCATAAACGCATGCAGATATTCCATGGCTGTCGGGTTCAGGCTCAGCAAAGAGGAAAGTTTCTGCAGCTTTTCTTCTTTTTCTTTGTCAACTTCCTGTTTCTGATATTTGGCAAGTTCAATTTCAGAGCTTAATTTAATAAAATCATTGGCAAGTTCTTCAGCCTGAGCATCTTTTTTAAGAACAACTCTTGCTTCCTGTAATTTTTTAAATTCATGGCTTTCTTTTAATGCTTTAGCCAATTCGTTAGCGCAATCATAAACGTTCATTATATGTCACCTCATAATTAATTATGTTTTTTCGTAAATATTATAACACATTTACAGATACTGTAAATGCCTGTCACTGCGGTTTTACATTCAAATGTGCAAATCCTTTGATATCGCCGTAATCAAAGTGCCACCATTCCGTTTCGCTTGCCGTAAAGCCTGCCATCTGCATGGCGCTGCGCAGCAAATCACGGCGGTAGCGTTCAAGCGTTGTGCCGCCTGCAAAAGATGCGTACTGACGCACGGAGGGTTCATCAAATCCGCTGATCATACCGGCATTTTCGCCGGTTGCAAGCAAATACAGGCTTACATCAATGCTGCGCCCGGTATTATGGCTGAAACCAACCTCCGGCGCGGGCAGCATGGATTTTTTATCTGCCGGCAGGGCATCATAGGCAAGTTTGGAAACAGACCACGGACGGTAAGCCTCCCATACCAGAATACCGTAGCCATAGGGTTTTAAATATTGCTGTGCCTGCGCCAATGCCTGTGCAGCGTCTGCATCCAAAAATGCACGCTGGTCATCGGTAAGCGCCTGGCCGAAGCAGTTATCTACCTGCGCATAACGCAAGTCAAATTTAAGCCCCGGTACTGCCTGTGCCAAATCAACAAGCTGTGCCTGCTGCCCGGCGCCAAGCTGCGCCGGCATTACGGCAGCGTCTGCCGCAGTTTTTAATGCCTGCCAGTCACTTGCAGGTGCAAAGCGGAACGGCCTGCCGTTTTCACCGGCAAAAAAGCGGCGGCTGTAACGGTTGCCGCCAACACTGCAGCTTACGCCGTAGCCTTCGCGGCTGCGTTCAATACGCACGGCGGCATCCAAATGATTTAGCGGCCCGCTTTCATTTATGGTATACGAATCGAAATGTTCCTTATAAAGCGGATAAACATTACTGCCAGCAAAAGTGTAATCATTCTGCCCGAAACGATAAACCAGCTCAACTTCTCCGTTATTTTCGCGCAGCAAAAACATTTCGCCGTTGCCATAATACATACCCAAAATATATTTTAAATCTTTCGGGCAATCTTTAGGTTCAAAAGCAGGCGCTGCCCAGCCATGCCCGGCCGCAAAAAAGCACAGGCACAGCAGCATGCTCAAAATTTTGTACTTCATTTTATCAGCTCCGGCCTAACATCTTTCAAAACATTCATATATTCATTGGCTTTATCTACCTGCGCCAGGTCAATATCACAGTAAATAATTTCTTCTTCTTCGCCGCCAACGGCAAGCACTTTGCCGAACGGGTCTATTACCGAAGAATGTCCGTAAAATTTCTGGTCATGAAATTTACCGGCGCAATTTACGCCGACAATAAAGGTATGGTTCTCCAATGCTCTTGCACGCAGGAACAAATCCCAGATAGCACCGCGTATTTTCGGCCATTCTGCCGGAACAAAAATTATTTTTGCGCCCTGCATGGTCATATGGCGGTATAATTCCGGGAAACGCAAATCATAGCAAATTGTTGAAGCGCAGGTTACGCCCTCCAGTTCATACGCGCTAAAATCACTGCCCGGCTTAAAGAAACGCTGTTCATTAAACATGCTGAACAAATGCAGTTTGCTGTAACAGAAAACAATCTCTCCGTTTTTATCTATAACAACGGTAGTATTATAAACATTGCCGTCGCCCTTGCGCAGAGGAATTGAACCTGCAACAACGGCGCAGCTGTTTGCGGCAGCAATGCGCCTGATTTCTTCAATTACCGGACCGTTAAGATATTCCGCCTCTTTGCTTAAATGCCCCAGCGAATAACCTGTTGTCCATATTTCCGGCAGCACGGCAATATCAGCCTGCGGCGCGGACTGCTTTAACAAATTACAGGCTTTTTCCACATTGCCTGCTTTATTTTTCTCCAGAACTTCCATCTGCAATAATGCAAGTTTCAAGTTTACCCCTCCAATCACTCCGAAATAACCTTATCTTTAGGGAATGTAATTTCAAAACGCGTGCCTTCGCCAAGTTTGCTGAATACCTGCACTTTGGCGCCGTGCATACGGATAATTTCCCTGGCAATGGCAAGGCCAAGCCCTGTACCGGGCACGTTGCGCGAATGTGATTTATCAACTTTGTAAAAGCGTTCCCAGATAAACGGCAAATCTTCTTCCGGTATGCCCGGGCCCTGGTCGGAAATGGTCATTTTCACGCTGCCATCCTGCTGCAGCTCAGTTACAAACGTAACAGTACCGTTTTCCGGCGTATATTTTAATGCGTTGTCGCCGATAATCAGCACAAGCTGCACCATCTGGTCGCCCTGGCCCATAATTTGTATTTTTTCATCAACATGCACCAGCAGCTTAACGTTTCTTTCAACGGCGTTCACCATAAGTTTTTCCGCTACATTGCGCACAATAGCACCCAAAGGCAGCGGCTGCATTTTGGCTGGCGCAAGTTCATCGGCAGCCTGCATGCGGCTGATATCCAGCAGTTCCCTTATCATGCGCTCCAGACGCATTGTTTCTTCGTTAATCAAAAGGCGGTAACGCTGAATCATGTCCTTGTCGGTAACAGTGCCGTCGCTTATCGCCTCGTTATAGCCGCGGATAATGGTCAACGGCGTGCGCAGTTCGTGTGATACATTGGCAACAAAGTCGCGGCGGATTTTTTCGGCGCGTTCCGTTTTGGCAACAAATGCACTCAAATCGTTGCCGAGTGCATTAAGCGCTTTGCCGAGCTGTGCCACTTCATCCTGCCCGTGCACGTTAACCTTGCGTGTATAGTCGCCGGCCGCAATGGCCATGGCGCTGTCTTTCATGGAAACCAGCGGCTTGATAATGGTTCTTGCCAGGCTACGCACCATGAACATACTTAAAATAAGTGCCAAAATAGCAACGATAGAAGTGTATATGTAAATGTCGCGCAAAAAGCTGTCGAACCCGCTTAAAGGCTGCGCCAGCAAAATTGCACCGCGTGCCTGCCCTGGTTTGCCGTAAGGAACGCCTACCAGCATTACCTGTTCTTTATAATACGGATGATAAATTTGCGACTGAACGGATTTACCGCTGTATACATCCTTTAAAATAGTTATTACTTTGGTATCCAGCTTGCCGCTTTTTATTTCCCTGGCAATTTCGGCAACAGAGCCTTCCAGCATGGTTAAATCCTTAATGCCGGGGCGTGTGCCGTCCTGTTTATAATCTGTATTGATGTTGGACGCGGCAAGAAGTTCAAACTTATCGTCAAACAACCATATTCTGGCGCCAACAAGCCTGTCTACGGCAAACACATAACGGTTCAGCATTTCCATGCTGTTGGAAAATCCCATAAAATATTCTACCGTAGCGGCCATTTCATTGCCTTTTTCTGCCAGCTCCTGCTCGTTGGTTTTAAAAAAATAATCGGCGATAAGATAGGAAATACCTGCCGTAACGCCGACTACTATAACCATTATCAGAGCCATGAAGCTGTACATCAGCCTTGTACTCAGAGATTTATTCATTTTTTATCTTTAACCTCAAATTTGTAACCTACGCCCCAAATGGTTGTAATATCCCAATCGGAATCGGAAGGAATATTAAGTTTTTGCCTGATACGTTTAATATGCGTATCAACCGTGCGTGTATCGCCGTAATAGGAATAGCCCCAAATTGTTTCTAGAAGCTGGTTGCGCGAAAAAGCCTTGCCGGGGTTGGAGGCCAGACACCACAAGAGTTCCATTTCTTTCGCGGTAAAGGTCATTTTTTTACCGAAAGCAATAACCTGGTATTTTTCCATGTCAATGCTGAGCCCACGGTATTCAATGTGCGAACGTCCGCCTGCTTCGTCTTTCTTTACAGCAGAGCTTCTACGCAAAACGGCCTTAACCCTTGCAATAACTTCGCGGTTATTAAACGGTTTGGTAATATAATCATCCGCACCTATTTCAAGGCCTAAAATGCGGTCGTCATCATCATCTTTAGCCGTAAGCATAATAATAGGAATATCGCTCATTTTGCGTACCTGTTTACAAACTTCCAGTCCGTCCAGCACAGGCATCATAATATCAAGAATGATAATATCCGGTTTTTCCGACTGAACCTTTAAAATGGCTTCTGCACCATCGGCAGCTTCTATTACATCAAAGCCTTCTTTTTCGCAGTAAATTTTTAATATTTCCCTAATCGGCGCTTCGTCATCAGCAATCAAAACTTTTTGTTTATCCATCTTTACCACCGCCATTAACTGTTATTAGCATTATTATACAATAAATCGCGCTGTTTGGGTATTTTTGCAATATGCTTTCACAAAAATATTACAAAACAGAGATATAATCACGCTGATAAAAAAATAAACTACCAACAAAGCACTGCTTTATTGATAGTTTATTAATGTTTTTAAATAACGCGGCATGCGCCGTAATAACGTGCGCCCCAATAGCCGGTAAATGCGGAAGAGACCGTTACGCCGGTACTGGAACCCGCATGGATGAATTGTCCGTTGCCAAGATAAATACCGCAGTGCGACGGGCCGGGCTCATAAGTGCTGAAGAAAATTAAATCGCCCGGGCGCAGCTGGCTGGCACTAATCTGGCGTCCGCTGTACATCTGCACATCAGCAGTACGCGGAAGGCTGATGCCTGCACGCGCGAAAGCATACTGGGTAAAACCGGAGCAGTCGAAGCCGTATACACTCGTTCCGCCAAAAACATAAGGTGTACCGATTACACCATAGGCAGCACGAATAACGTTTCTTACAGTAGCACTCCTGCCGGAACGGTTAGGAGGCATAGGTTTCTGCATCAAAGCCGTATAGGTAGCTTCACCGATTATTCCGTCAACTTCTAACTGTTGATCCGCCTGGAAGCGTTTGACAGCGGCTTCCGTTTCAGAACCGAAATCACCGTCAAGCAATTTGATTTCATACTTCAATTCAACCAAGCGTTTTTGAATAGCCAGGACTTCCGGACCATTATCCCCGTATTCAAACGAGGCTAATGCGGTTGCCATGTTTGCTAAACAGAATACACATGTCAATGCCAAACAAAGGAACCTTTTTTTTATCACCCGCATCACTTCCTTGTGCTTTTATAAACAACTAAATTATAGCACAAAATGCCGCTTTTGTAAACCAGAACTACCGTTTGCCAAGGTGTCTGCCTACTATATACAGTGGTCTTTGCTTTACTTCCTCAAAAATGCGGCCTATATACTCGCCCAAAATGCCAATACCTACAAGCTGAATGCCGCCAAGAAAGAGTACGCTGGCCGTCATTGTTGCCCAGCCGGGCACTGCGTCATCTGCAACATATTTTACATAAAGAACGTGTAAAATTACCAGAAAACTCATTAAACCGAACACCATGCCGATATAAAATGCCCAGCGCAGCGGCAGATTTGAAAATGAAGTAATGCCGTCCAGAGCAAAATGCAGCATTTTGCGCAGATTATATTTGGAGTGGCCTGCAAAACGCGGCGGAGCGGTAAATTCAAAAGTTGCAACTTTAAAGCCCAACGTATTAACCAGACCGCGGATAAAACGGGCACGTTCACGGTAACACCTGAACGCCTCCACCGCAACTTTGTCCATCAGGCGGAAATCGCTGCCGCCGGGTGTAATTTCCACTTTGGACATGGAATTAATAATTTTATAATAAGCCTTTGACGTAATGTTTTTAAAAAAAGATGCGTCTTCCGTTGCCGTGCGCACCGTCTGCACAATCTGAAAACCGTCCTCCCACAGCTTTAAAAGTTCCGGCACAAGTTCGGGCGGATGCTGCAAATCACCGTCCATGGTAATAACAGCGTCGCCGCAGGCATTATCAAGCCCGCAGGTCAGCGCAAGCTGGTGCCCGTAATTGCGCGAAAGGAAATACACCTGCACATGTTCGTCTTTTTCAGCCAGTTCGGCTAATATTAAATGGCTGCTGTCGCTTGAGCCATCATCAACAAAAATTAAATCGTAATCATAGGGCAGGGCTTCCATAACTTTGCCCAACCTTTTATGAAACTCATGTAAATTTTCTTCTTCATTATATACAGGAACAACAAATGAAATCCGTTTCACTGTCAAGACCCAACCTTTAGCCAATAGTATTTTTACATTAATTTAAATTTCTTATATATTATAACATCTTATTTTGAATTTCTGCTGAAAATTTGCAAAAAATAAGGCCGGCATTTCTGCCAGCCTTTTAATTTCTTAATACGAGTGCTCAATAAGCCGGGTTCTGTTCCGCAAAGCGGCAGCAATCATTTATCTAGGCCGGCAATTACTTGCAGGCTCAAGCGACACAACCCGGAAGGATCAGCGGGCCGCTTCATCCCTTCCCTATTTGGTCTTGCTCCGAATGGGGTTTACCTAGCCGGCCGGTTACCCGTCCGCTGGTGCGCTCTTACCGCACCGTTCCACCCTTACCTGCCGAAGCAGGCGGTACACATTTCTGTGGCACTATCCCTGAGGTCACCCTCGCCGGACGTTATCCGGCATTCTGCCCTGTGGAGCCCGGACTTTCCTCTTACGGCAAAGCCGTCAGCGATTGCTTTTCACACTCATACTGTCAGTACTTTAGCACAAAGCCCGTAATTAGTCAAGGGTTAAAATATGGCAGGCATTTAATTTTTAACCTGCGCCAGGCGCGAAGCAATTACTCCGCTGATTTTGGCATTAACCGTTTCCAGCGCTTTTAACGCGACAGATTTGTTGCCGACATCGCCGATAACGGAACTGTCTTTGGCAAGCTCCGTAAATTTGCCGTTATAAATGTATTTGCCGCTCTTTACATCAAAAATTTTAAAAGGCACAACTGCCGTCATCTCTTTGCCAAGCGTAAACACGGTTACTTTTTCCTTGCGGACGAAAGGTTCTACCTGCACCAGCACAACGTAGTCAACGCCGCTGCCTTTAAACACGTCTGCAATATCAGCTGAGTAATATCGGCAATGCCGTTTTCGTTAAGCTGCCCTAAAAACTCAGTTCCGTCTATATACTCACAGGCAGAAGTTTTTAGTGCTGCCTGCACGTTTTCCAGAACTGCCCTGTCTATATCCGCGTCATAAGTTGTGTTGGCATTATTAACATACAGCACCGCCGCCTTTGCGCCGTTTTCTTCAGCAGCAGCTTTATTCAGCCGTTCGCTGAACGGACGCTGCACAGCATTTGCCGCGTTATTTTCCGCCGCAGGCGCACCTGCCAAAGCAGCTGCGTTCAAACAAATTAAACCAAGCATCATTAACAACATTAAAAACTTTCTCACCTTGATTCCTCCAATGAATAAAATATTTTGCTGTAATTTTATACAATAACCATTAAGATTTTTAATTTATATAAAATTAACTTCAGCGCCGTTATTATAGCAACTTTAAGATAACTTTGCAACTTTTTCATTTTAATTTCATGTTTTTTATTATTGTGTAACATCATTAACAGCATATATTAAAAATAAAAACAGGTTTTCCACACACGTACATTAACGCCGGAAAAACCTGTTTTTTAAACTTTTAAATATTATTTAAATCTTTCGTCTTCGCTTATTTCGTACTCAAATTCTTCCCAGTCTTCGCTGTTTTCGTTTTCGTAATAACGCCCGTTCTTGTAAATAATATCGTCCTGAGTGTACGGGTGGTCATTCGCAACTCCGCTGCCGTTATTTGCGGAGCTGTTTTCCTTCCCGGCATTATTTTCCGTACCGCTGTCCGAAGCGCGCAGCAAAGCAGCAAGCTCTCCCAAATCCCTTATAAGTTTAGCAAACGCTGTCAGCATAGCTGCCAGCAATCCCAAAACAATTATAATCAAAAACAGGTAAAGCATAATATCACCTTATTTGCTTACACATTACTCATTAAAAAACGCTGCAGCATTTTATTATATTCCCACGGATTTTTATTGTCCGTCTTTTTAAACTGGTTCATAACTGCGTCCAGTTCATCCGCATAATGCACTATAAAGGCCTCTTTGGTTGCGCAGGCAACAGGCGAGCCTTTTTCCGGTTCGCCGTGGTGCGATAAAATAATATGCAGCAGCTGCTGCAATTTAGGTCCGGTAACCCGCGCTTTAGCTGCCGCTTCCTGTACTATTGCCGCGCTCATGCTGATATGCCCCAAAAGCCTCCCTTCCGTTGTATACGGAAAGCCCATGGATGCAGAAATTTCACGCAGTTTGCCGACATCGTGCAGAAGCGCCCCGGCAATAATTAAATCTTTATCCACGCCGCCGATGGATTCCGCCATGGCAATTGCCAGCACCGCCACATCAACAGAATGCTGCAGCAGCCCGCCGATATAAGCATGGTGCAGCCTCATTCCCGCCGGATTGCGCAAAAACTGTTCGTAAACAGCGCCTTCAAAAACATTATCCAAAACAAGGCGCAGCCCCGGCGTTAAAACGCTTTTTATAAGGCGGTCAAATTTATCTTTATAGGCCTCGTGGTCAAAATCGCCTTCCGGCAGCAGGTTGCTGATATCATCCTCCGGAACGATATCGCTTAATTTTTTTATAACCAGCTGCAAAGCCATTTCACCGGAAAATTTGTTAATATCCACGCTGCCGCTTACCATTACCGGCGAAGGGCCGTCCATCTCGCGCATTTTTTCAACAATGCCGGCTTCAAAAGTAATAAACGGTATTTTGCCGCTGTTATCTTCCGCAAGCCCGCGTGCAAAAGGCGCACCGTTGGAAGATGTGCCCACGCGCTGAACACGAAGAAGCACCGACTGGCAAATTTTAGCCCCGGCTTTAAAATCACTAATCATTTATTGTACCTCAATTCATTAATATTGTTTAAAAAGCAAAGTTTCGCGCGCCGTTAAAACCTGCGCCGCAAAGCCTGCCGCCGCCAGCCTCAGCGAAAGTTTGTCGGCCAGCACCGCCACAACCGGCAGCTCCGTACCCTGATGCGTGGCGTCAATAAGGTTCAGCCCGCTGAATACGGCATTCTGGGCTTCATGGTATTTAATATCGCCGGTCACATAAGTATCCGCACCCTGTTCAAGCGCTTCGGCAATAAAATCAATGCCGGCGCCGCCGCATACGGCAACCTTGTAAACAGTTTTTCCTGCACTTATGCCGGTAACACAAGAGAGCCCCAGCGCCTCTTTTACAATCTGGGCAAATTTTTCAAATTCCATTTTTTGCGGCAAATAACCTACGCGCCCCAAAGCACCGCAGTTATCGTCATTTTTCACCAGCGAAACGGTTTTCTCCAGGCCGAGCTTTTCCGCAAGCACATCGTTAACGCCGCCAAGCACGCTGTCAAGGCTTGTATGCGCGCTGTATACGGCAATGCCGTTTTCTATGCACTTTAACAGCAAATCGCTTTGCCAGCTGCTGTCGCAGATGTTTTTAAGCGGTTTGAAAATCGGCGGATGATGCGTTATCAGCATATCTGCTTTTTGCCCAACAGCCTGCTGCACAACTTCCGGCGATACATCAAGCGCTACCATTATTTTTTTTACGGAACTACTGCCGCGCCCGATTAAAAAACCGGCGTTATCCCACTCCTCGGCAAGATTGCGCGGGGCAATGCTGTCCATAATTTTTACTATATCATTCACAGTCGCACTCATGCTTATATTCCTCCAATCTGGCAAGAAGCTCCTGCATTTTTTTATATTTACCGCTCTGCTGCGCTTTGCTGCTCTGCGCCATGCTTTTAAGCATTCTTGCGTAAGCAGCGTAAAGTTTTTCAATATGCCTGCCAAAAAGCGGCGGCCGCTTTTCAATAAGGCGCGGCCCAATCTCATATTCTATGCTGCTGTGCGGAGGCTCGCTGCCGGGCACCAGCATAATAATTTCGTATAAATGCTGTGGTTCCTCCGCCAGCGCTTCGTCTGCAATGCGCCAGCCGTTTTCACATGCCCACCTGCGCAGCCCCGGCGCGCCTGCCATTGGCTGCACTATTAAAAATTTCAGCGTTTTGGCTACATCCGAGCTTTCTTCCAGAATCTGCACAATAGTGCTGCCGCCCATTCCGGCAATAACCGCACCGTCAGCCTCTCCCGGCTTTAACACGGTAAGCCCGCTGCCGCGGCGCACTTCTATTTTGTCTTTTAATCCATACATGCCGATATTAGTTTGTGCGGCCCTGCACGGCCCTTCGGCAATATCTGCAGCTATGGCGGCTTTAATTAAACCTTTCTGCATAAGCCACACCGGCAAATACGCGTGGTCCGTGCCAATATCTGCCACAACGCAGTTTTGCGGCACCAGCGCCGCTATGGCTTCCAATCTTGCGCCTATATTCATAAACCCTCCGGTAATATTGTTATTTACACAACTAAATTATAACATACCGGAGGGTTTTTATAACATTTTCAGTTCAATGTTTTTACAAATTTTTTAATGCTTGCACCAAGCGTCAGCAAAATAAAAATTACCAGCGCCATTACCTGCGGCCACATAATTTCCAGCCCGTTGCCTTTTAATAAAATGCCGCGCAAAATTTGCAGGTAATATGTAAGCGGCAAAAAATTTCCCAGGTAATAGAAAAAGTCCGGCATGGATTCGCGCGGGAAAATAAATCCCGACAGCATAATGCTCGGCAGCAGCACAAATACGCCCATCTGTATGGCCTGCATCTGCGTTTTGGAGCAGCTGGAAATTAAAACCCCCAGCGACAGCGACGCCGTAATAAACAGCGACGACAGAACATACAGCAAGGTAATGCTGCCACGCACCGGTACGTTAAAAACTATAATGCCCGCAAACAACGCAATCGTTATCTGCGCATAGCCTACAAAAATATAAGGAATTATTTTGCCGAGTATCAGTTCCCACGGACGCAGCGGGCTTACAATAAGCTGCTCCATCGTGCCGTTTTCCTTTTCGCGCACAATTGCCATGGAGGTTATCAGCACCATGGTCATTGTCAGCACAACGCCGATAATGCCCGGCACCATATAAAACGCCGTTACAAAATCCTGATTGTACCAGGCACGTACACGCACATCATACAGCGAAGTCTGGCTGCTGTGCAGACCGTATTTTTCCTGCAAAGCCTCCTGCGATTTTACATTGCCTATGGACTGCGCCGCCGCTATGGCCGAAGCCGCCGACTGGGAATCGGTAGCGTCTACAATAACCTGCACCGGCGTCTGCCTGTTATGCTTTAAATTTTCTTCCAAATCTGGCGGAATAATTACGCCCACTTTGGCGTCGCCTGCGTCGACCCTGCGGTTAACGTCTTCAAAACTGTCTTCTATGTAAATAATGTCAAAATATTCGCTGGCGGCAAAGCTGTTTAAAAGCTCCCTGCTTTCGGCAGATAACGACTGGTCGAACACCGCAGTTTTTAAATGCTTTACGTCCGTATTAATGGCAAAGCCGTATATTATAAGCTGCACCACCGGCATAATCAGCAAAATTACCAGCGTCAGGCGGTCGCGCCGCATCTGGATAAATTCTTTTTTTAATAAAGCGAGCAGCCTGTTCATACTTTGCCACCGCCCTTTTTATCAAGATAGTACGAAAATACATCTTCCATTGTCGGTTCAATAATTTTATACTGCCAGTCTGAAAGCAGCGGCAAATCCTGCGGGGCAACCAGCACACGCAGTTCGCGCCCGAAAATATAGGCATCTTCCACCGGAATACGCTTTTTAATTTCTTCGCGCAGTTTAATGGAATCGTCACTGGCAATGCTTACCAGCGTGCCTTTAATGCTGTCTTTCAGCTTTTTGGGGCTGCCTTCGGCAACCATTTTCCCGGCATCCAAAAATACCATTTCGTCGCAGTGTTCGGCTTCTTCCATAAAATGCGTCGTTACTACCATCGTAGTGCCGCCGATTGCCAGCGCGTGGATTATCTGCCAAAAGCTGCGGCGCGAAATGGGGTCAACGGCGCTCGTCGGTTCATCCAGAAACAACAGCCTGGGTTTGTGAAGTATGGCGCACCCCAGTGCCAGACGCTGTTTTAACCCGCCGGAAAGATTGCCGGAAAATTCGTTGCGTTTGTCTTTAAGGTTCATCTGCTCAATCATTTCTTCAATGCGGGCATATTTTTCTTCACCTTTCAGCCCGTACATACCGGCATAAAAATCAAGGTTTTCAAACACCGTCATATCAAGGTACAGGCTGAACTTCTGCGACATATAGCCGATATTTTCCTTAACTTTTTCCGGTTCTTTCACAACGTCGTAGCCCAGCACAATGCCGGTTCCTCCGGCAGGTTTTAAAATGCCGCACAGCATGCGGATGCTTGTTGATTTGCCGCTGCCGTTGGAACCAAGGAAACCGTAAATTTCGCCGCTGTAAACCTTAATGTTAAGCCTGTCCACTGCCGTAAAATCGCCGAATTTACAAGTTAAATCTTTAGTTTCTATTGCCAGTTCCCGTACCGTCATTTTATTAAAACATCCGCCACCATGCCCGGCTTAAAGATGCCCTCCTCATTCGGCAGCGCCACTTTAACGGCAAACACAAGGTTTGCGCGCTCACGCTTTGTTATGCTGTTGCGCGGGGTATACTCGGCGCTGTCGCTGATTTCCTTAATTTTACCGGTAAAAGCCCTGTCCGGATAAGCGTCGATTTTTACACTGCACTCCTGCCCCACTTTGATAACGCCAAGCACATCAGACGGCACGTAAACCCTTACCCAGCAGTCACTTAAATCCACAACCGTAAGCACCGACATGCCTGCGCTTACATATTCACCCACTTCATAATTTTTTGTCAGTACAACGCCGTTTACCGGGCTGTATAAAGTCATATCGCCCAATGCTATTTTAGTATTTTCAAGTGCTGCTGCCGCACGCTGCGTTTCACGGCGCTGCGCTTCAATTTCATCTTCACGGTTGCCTTCAAGCAAAAGCGCTTCCTGTTCACGCGCCGCTTTTAAACTGTTTTCGGCAACTACGTCTGCCGCTATTGCCTGGTCAAGCAGCTGGCGTGCAACGGCGCCGTCCTGATACAGTTTTTCGTAACGCAGGCGGTCGGTATGAACCTGATTATAATCTGCCAGTGCCGATTCCGTTTTAGCTGCCGCCTCGCGCAGTTCCTGCGGGCGCGCGCCCTTAATTAAATCGGTCAGCTGGGCCTGGGCTTTGGCTAAGCTTGCTTCATCTTCGGCAAGCTGCGCTTCAAGTTCGCGCGTATCAAGTCTGGCAATTATCTGCCCGGCAGTTACGCTGTCGCCCTCTTTTACGGTACGTTCACGCAAATAGCCGCCCAGCCGCGGAGTCACATCGGCTTTTGTAGCCTCAACAGTTCCGGTAAGTATTTTGGCTTCTTCGCCCTGCAAATACAATTTATAGGCGCCTGCTGCCAAAATGAGTATTACTGCAATAACGGCGGTAATAATTTTACGTTTTGTCATGGCCTTTTACCTCAATTCCGCGCAATAAAATATCTAAAACCTGCCGCAGATAGCTTTCAGTAAAACTTTCGTCCTGTTCTATAACCATGCTGTGCAGCGGCTTGGTTAAAAAATAAAGGTTAATGATAGAAATAAGCATCAAAAGCACTGTTTTTTCATCCAGTGTTTTCAAAAAAATTCCCTGCTCTTTGCCGCGCTCAATCATTTTAAGCAGCACGGCAGAATTGCTTTTGAACTTGTTTAAAACCACATCTTGAAATACCTGCGACGGCTTAATAACCTCGCGGTATATCAGTTTAACATAAGCAGGCGGATACTTGTGAAAAATATCGCTGATAGAACGTGTATAAATCCGCAACCCTTCACGCGGGTCTAATTTTTCATCACGCAAAACACCTATAAATTCATCAAAATTATTTATCAATTCACGCAGAATTGCTTCGTAAAGCCCCTGCTTACTGCCAAAATAATACGAAATCATCGAACTGTTGGCACCTGCATCTGCTGCAATCTGCCTGATACTGACCTTGTCATAACCATATTCTGCAAACAAACCGATAGCAGACATTATTAATTTTTCTCTTTTTCCTGTTTCGTTTTTCATATCATCACCGCTCTTTTCAATCAATCGTTTGATTAAATATTTCGGCATTTTTCTCTAATTTCCTGCCTGCACACAAAAATAAAACCGTATTTTTATAAATTATACTGACATAACAAAAAAAGCCAAAATATAAATTTCAAATTATACTTTGGCTTTTTCGCAAATCACAATGCAAAGATTATACTGCGCGGCTCTATAAAAATGCTGCGGCTCCTCCGATTCCGTCCGGGCATAGCACCGGACTCTCGAAGGATTTTACCACAAATTTAGCCGCCGCAGTTTTTACATATCGCCTTACAGCATAATCCTTTGCTTGTTCTATAACAATATTAAGTTTTAAACACTAACACTTTTACAATTTATTTATTGTAAATCAAATCTACAAGTTCCAGCGTCAGTTTGCAGGATTTTTCCATAGCGCCCAGCGGTAAAAATTCGCAGTTGGAGTGGAAGTTATGCCCTGCCGTAAAGTAGTTCGGCGTTAAAATGCCTTTGGTGGAAATAAACGAACCATCCGTACCGCCGCGCATTGCAAGCGTTATCGGCTTAATGCCGAGTTTTTCCATTGCCGTGTACAGATAATCAATGCAGTATTTGTTATCTTCCGTTACGGCATCGTTAATATTGCCGTAAGTATCGCTCATGGTACAGGTAACTTCGGCACGCGGATACATAGCCTGCAATTTTTCGGCATTGGCGGCAATTTCCGCTTTGCGTTCTTCATAACGTTTTTTGTTATGGTCGCGGATGTCGAGCGTAACGGTGGCATAAGTATCATTGCTTACGATGCTCTTAACCCAAATATACCCTTCGGTGCCTTCCGTGCATTCCGGGGTCTGCGTGCGGTCAAACATATTAACAAGGTCAACGGCAAGCAGTGTCGGGTTAATAAGCACGCCTTTGGCGCTCATCGGGTGCGCGCTTACGCCTTTAATTTTAACAATGGCAGTGCCGGCGTTAAAGGTTTGGTAAACAACTTCGCCAAGTTCGCAGCAATCAATGGTATATGCAAAGTCCATTTTTTTAGAACCGCGCAGGCCAATTTCTTCATCCGGAACAAAAGCAACGTAAATATCGCCGTGACAGCGTTTTTCGTTAACAATGGTTTCCAAAGCAACCATAATGTTGGCAATGGCAGCTTTGTTATCTGCACCAAGCACGCTGGTGCCGTCAGTAAATACAATATCTTCACCGACGTATTTTTCAAGTTCAGGGTGTTCTGCCGTGCGAATCCAGATATCTTTTTCTTTGTTCAGGCATACATCGCCGCCCTGATAGTTTTTAACAACCTGCGGATGAATTTCCGGCGACATGTTAATATCAATAGTATCAAGATGAGCGCACCAGCCAACAGCAGGCACCTCTTTGGTGCAGCCTTCCGGCAGGTAAGCCGGCAGCTTGCCGGTAAGTACAGAGTATTTGCTGATTTCAAGGTCAACAAGCCCGAGTTCAGCCAAATCCTGTTTTAACAGTTCTGCCAGTTTGCGCTGCCCTTCACTTGAAGGTACATTGGCATTGGCAGCATTGCTCTGGCTTGGTACTGCCACATAACGCAAAAATCTTTGTAATAATTTTTCCTGCATAATTTATTATGCCTCCTTAAATATTACATTCGCCGCGGATATACATAATCTGCCTGGAAGCCCAGAGGAATATCAAACCACCAGAAGAAGTAAAGCATGAAGGTTAAAGTTACAAGCAGCGTAATGGTATACGGCAGCATCATGGAGCTGAGCGTACCGATACCTGCTTCTTTAACGTATTTCTGGCAGTAGAGTATAATCAGCGGATAAAACGCAAACATAGGCGTTACAACGTTTACGGCACTGTCACTTACGCGGTAGGCAGCCTGTGTAAGTTCAGGCGCAATGCCTACTGCCATCAGCATAGGCACAAAAATAGGCGCCAAAATTGCCCATTTTGCAGATGCAGAAGTGATGATAAGGTTCAGCAGGCCTACAAAAATTATAATGCCCAAAATTGTAATCTGCGGCGGCAAAGCCAGCGATTTTAAAAATTCTGCGCCGGATACCGCAAGCAGTACACCGATATTGGATGCACCAAACGCATACAGGAATTGTGCTGCGAAGAAGTAGAATACAACCATCTGCACGAGGGTTTTGGTAATTTCTTCCATAGCAGCGGTAACATCTTTAGGTGAACGGAATTTGCCGCACAAAATACCATATACAAGGCCGACAGCAGCTGCAAAAATAAAGATTACGGCTACAATGGACTGCATAATGGGAGCCTGGAAGCTGGCAATTTCGCCGTTAGGCGCACGCAGCAGGGAATCTTCCGGATAAAGGGCTGCAAACAAACCGATAATCATTAAAATTAAAATGCCGGTAGCAATCATAAAAGCACGGTTTTCGCGCGGAGTAATATCGGTATTGTTTTCATTGCCAAGGTCAAGGTCATCCGGCAGCGGATAAGTTCTCCACAGCCAGGGGTCAACTACTTTTTCGGTAACCCACCAGCAGGAAGCAATTACAAGGAAGGTAGAACCCAGCGCATAAAAATAATTGCAAAGTACGTTAACCTGATAAGTCGGATCGATAATCTGCGCTGCGCTCTGCGTAAAGCCTTGAATTACAGGGTCGATTGCAGACGGGGTATAGTTGGCGGAAAAAGCACCGGCAATACCGGCAAAAGATGCCGCAACGCCGGAAAGCGGATGCTTGCCCGTTGCATAAAACATATATGCCGCAATCGGGATAATGATAACATAACCGGTATCCGGGCCAAGGTGGCTGACCATACCGGCAAGAATTACTACCGGAGTAATTAAAAATTTAGGTGTTACAGACAAAAGTTTTTTCAAGCCGGTGTTAATGTAGCCGGAACCGTCGGCAATACCGATACCGAGAGTTGCCACAATAACCATTGTCAGCGGCGGGAAGTTAGCATAGTTGGTAACCATTTTGCTCATTAAAGTTACCAGTTCCTTACCGCTTAACATGTTGTTAACCGTAATTTGTTTGCCAGTTGCGGGGTGCACATAGTCGAAACTGATTTGCGACAGAATTGCAGACACAACGCAAACAATTACGAATGCGCCGATGAACAAAACGGTAATATCCGGGATTTTATTGCCGACACGCTCAATCAGCCCCAGGATGCCTCCCATTTGTTCTTTTTTAGCAGATTTTTCCAAATAAAGTGCCTCCTTTATATTTTATGCCGCAAAAAATACTGTTCCCAAAGCGTGTTACCTTTGGGAACAGTACCAAGGGCAGCATATTATTATATACTAATAAATTTACAACGATGACAGCATATCGTCAACATATTTTTTAATTTTTTCAAGTTTTTTGCGTATATCTTTAACTTTTCCGCTGTCGCGTGCAACAACCTGCTCAATTTTGGCACGGTGCTGCAAATAAGTGCGCTCCAGATTTTTAAGATAATCTTTAAGCGCTGCAACTTCCGGAACATCGCTGGCAACGGCAGCTTCCGTTACCTGCCATTCGCTGCCGCTGATGTTTACGCTGTCGCCATACTGCGGTATATAAGCAGCCGTACCGATACGGCGCTGCAATTCTCCGGCAAGTTCCATGGAAGCATCCACTTCGCCGTGCGTTACAAAAAATGCTTTCGGCTTCTGCGCCATTTTGCCGTACCAGTTTAAAAGCTGTTCCTTATCGGCATGGGCCGAAAAGCCCTTTAAATTGTAAATGCGCGCATTAACGCGGATATCCTCACCCATAATTTTTACCTGGCGCACGCCTTCAATAAGTTTGCGCCCAAGGCAGCCGTCAGCCTGATAACCGGCTATGATAACGCTGCTGTCCTCACGCCAGAGGTTATGTTTTAAATGGTGCAGAATACGTCCGGCGTCGCACATGCCGCTGGCAGACAAAATAATTTTGGTGCCGGGCATTTCATTAATCATGCGCGATTCCTGCGCTGTAGCTGTAAAATGCAGCTGTTTCATCGAAAGCAGGTGCCTGCCCTGCATTTCGTAAATGGCGCGCGCCTCGTCGTCAAACTCCTGCGGGTTGCCAAGCACAATCTGCGTAGCTTTATTCGCCATCGGGCTGTCTATGTAAATAGGTATATCGCTGGAAATTTTTCCTTCGTGCGCCAGCTTTTGGAAATAATACAAAAGCACCTGCGTACGCCCAACGGCAAACGCCGGTATAATGATGTTGCCGCCGCGCTCTGCCGTATCGTTAACAATCTCGGCCAGTTCCGCCGCTTTATCGTAAACTTTATGCACACGGTTGCCGTAAGTGGATTCCGTTATGATAAAATCGGCGCCCTGAAGCTGTTCAGGGTCTTCCAGAATCGGCGCACCGGGCTGACCTACATCGCCGGTAAAAATAATTTTTGTTTTTTTGCCGTCTTCCTCGGCAAAAATTTCTGCAATGGCAGAACCGGCAATGTGTCCGGCTACTTTAAATTTGGCCTTAATGCCGGGAATAACGTCAAATTCTTCGTCAAAACCGCGCACTACAAAATTTTTAAGCGCAGCATAGGCTTCATCAACCGTATAAAGCGGCTTAACGAATTTGCGCCCTGCACGCATTCCCTTACGGTTGGCAAATTCCGCATCCGATTCGTGAATATGCGCACTGTCCGGCAGTAAAATGCCGCATAATTCCAGCGTGGTTTTTGTGCAGTACACCGGCCCTTTATAGCCCTGCGCAACCAGTTTCGGTATCAGGCCGCTGTGGTCGATATGCGCGTGCGTTAAAACCATGGCGTCAATTTCACCGGGGTTAAAAACAAAATCACGCTCATTAAAAGCGTTTACAAGTTTAGAACCCTGAAACATACCGCAGTCAACCAGCACTTTCCTGCCGCCTGTTTCTATAAGATAGCATGAACCGGTAACCATCCTTGTGGCACCCAAAAAAGTAATTTTCATCGTCACGCCTCCTTCGAATCCATATTAAGAATTCTTTTATATAATTCTACAAAAAAATATTATTCCCTGCCGTTTTAAAAACTGCCGCAAAGCAAAAAATATTATGCCTGCTTACAAGCATAATATTTTCAAAAGTTTTTATTCTGTTTCAGCAATTCTTCGGCCGCTGACGCAGGGCATAAATTTGAACCAACCGCGTGGTATTTTTCTGAATAAATTCCGTGGCAGTCGCTGCCGCCGGTACAATATAAACCGTAATCTGCCGCTGCCTGCAATACAATTTTCTGCCAGCAGGCATTATGCACCGGATGCTTAAGTTCTATACCCCATAAGCCTGCTTTTTTTAATTCCGGCAGTATTTCAAAATTGTTTTGCTGCCCCGGATGCGCCAGTACTGCTTTGCCGCCGCTTTCCGTTATTGCTTTTACAGCGCCGGCGGCATTTACATATTTTATGCCAAAATCTCCCGGCCCGCCGCCGTGAAAAATTTTATGATAAACATTCCCGAATATTTTATCTTCCTGTCCGCTTTCAAATAAATAGCGGACTATGTGCTTTTTAAAAATATATTTATGGGCATAGGGCAAAACGTCTGCTTCCGTTATTTTATACCCGAGCTTTTGCAGCACTTTTATTTTTTGCAGTGAATTTTCGTGCCGCGCTTCGGCAACAGGCCTGCATAAAGCGTTTATGGCTTCTGCACTTTTAAAACCGTAGCCTAAAATATGCACCTTTTTGCCTGTTTCAGCGTCGCATGCAGATATTTCCACGCCCGGCAGTACAGTTATCCCGTACCTTCTGCCAAGCGCAAGGCTTTCCTGCCAGCCTTCTGTTGTGTCATGTTCAGTAAATGCCAAAACCTTAATTCCAACAGCAGCAGCCTTTTGCAAAATATTCTCCCTGCTGTCGCTGCCATCCGAAAATACAGAATGTATATGTAAATCCGCCTTCATTTCCGCACCTGTTTCCCATAGCTAACTTTATTTTTATCTTACAAATCTTTTTCCGTATCTGCAAGCGCCGCAGGGCATTTTTTACCAAGGTTTTACTTTAGCGTATTTTGTTTGTTTTGTTTTTAATACTGCTTTATTTTTACTTAACTTAGCGCAAAAAAATACCGGAAACCGTATAAAGGCTTCCGGTATTATATTATTCACATTCGATATCGGTTTTTCCCGTGCTTATAAGTTTTTCAATGGCCTCCTGCGGCCATAAATCGCACGGCCAGGTAAAGGTTTCCGATTTGCGCTTTTTAAAAATTCTGAACGGCTCATCCGAGTTATCATACATATGCACAATATCGCACACGCCGATAAGTTCCGGCACCAGCCCCAGCGCTTTATGCCAGCGAGAAATAATTTTATCTTTCGGCACAGGATGCCCGCCCGACGCCACGCGCGAAAACACGCGGTACACATTAATTGCCGGGTCAACCGTTAAAACATATATGCACCTTATAAAATAGCCCTGTTCTTTGGCGCGGTGCAGCAAATCAAGGTTGCGGCGTGTTGAAAGCACTGTTTCAAACGTAAAGCTCTGTTTCTGCGCCAGTGCTTTTTCACGCAGGCTTTCGGCAATTTTGGCCGCTTCCAAATCTTCGCACAGCAAATTCTTTTTTATTTCATCCGCATTAATATACGGCTGAATTATTTTGGCAAGCATGGTAACAGTTGTTTTGCCGCTGCCATTGGGCCCGGCAAAAACAATTATTTCCGGCTTTTTATCATTGTTCATCTTCATACACTTTTCTGCCGTCGGGATATTCAAGATATGCGCGGCGTTTTTCTTTATCGTAACGTGCCACAGGTATGCCAAGCAGTTTTTTCTTAACACGCTCAAGCATTACCGCATTGCGGAAGCGTACGGTAAGTTCATCCGTATTATCAGTTTTGCGCTGTAATAAATCCAGCACTTCCTGTTCAATTTCTTCCATTTTAACCTCCGCACGTATTAACCGCGGGTTTGCCCGCTGCCGTTAATAAGGAATTTATACGAAGTAAGTTCCGGCAAAGCCATAGGCCCGCGCGCATGCAGCTTCTGTGTGCTGATGCCGATTTCCGCACCGAAGCCGAATTCAAAACCGTCTGTAAAGCGAGTTGAAGCGTTAACATATACCGCCGCCGCATCTACGCAATCCTGAAATTTACGTGCCGCATTGTAATCTTCGGTTACAATGCATTCGGAATGTTTGGTGCCGTATTTGGCAATATGCTCCAGCGCTTCGTCAATATTTTCCACAATTTTTACAGAAAGGCGCAAATCGCCGTATTCCGTTGCCCAGTCTTCTTCCGTTGCTGGCTGTACTCGTTCATCAAACTCCTGCGTTGCCTGGCAGCCAAAAACAGTTACGCCCGCTTTAAAATATTCGTCCAGCATCTGCGGCAAAAACTTACCGGCCACATCTTTATGCACCAAAAGCGTTTCCATGGCGTTGCATACGGAAGGGCGCTGCACTTTGGCATTAAAGGCAATTTTGCGCGCCATAGCGCAGTCTGCCGCTGCATCCACGTAAGTATGGCATACGCCGCTGCCGGTTTCAATAACGGGCACAGTGGCGTTTTGTACAACAGCCTTAATTAAGCCTGCACCGCCGCGCGGAATTACTACATCAACAAAGTCGTTAAGTTTAATTAACGCCGTTACCGCAGCACGGTCGGCAGTATCAATAAACTGAATTGCCCCCTGCGGTATGCCTGCTGCTTCAGCGGCTTCGGTAAGCACGCCTGCAACCGCCATGTTAGACTGCATGGCTTCACTGCCGCCTTTTAACACAACCGCGTTGCCGGATTTTAAGCACAGGCCGATAGCGTCTGCCGTTACATTGGGGCGTGCTTCATAAATAATGCCGATAACGCCGAGCGGCACACGTACTTTGGTAATTTTAAGCCCGTTGGCCAGCGTTTGCCCGCCTATAACATTGCCGACAGGGTCAGGCAAAGCCGCTACCTGGCGCAAGCCTTCCGCCATGCCTTCAATACGTTCGGGCGTAAGGCGCAGCCTGTCCTGCATGGATTCTTTCATGCCGTTTTCTCTGGCAGCCTGCATATCCCTGTCATTGGCTTCAATAATAAAATCCGTTTTTGCCAGAAGCGCATCCGCCATAGCCAGCAGCGCTTTGTTTTTTACAGCTGCCGATACTACGCCCAGTGCGCACGCAGCTTTATGAGCCGCTTCTGCTTTAGCTCTTACTAGTTCAAATGTAGTCATCATGTCAGCCTCCTAATTTAAAATTACCAAATCATCGCGGTGAATTACTTCATCAAAATTCTTGTGGCCAAGAATTTTTTCTATATGGTATGTTTTGCAGCCCTTTATCTTCTGCAATTCATCAGAAGAATAGTGGCATAAACCCCTTGCCAGTTCAAACCCGTCCTGCGTAACAACGCTTACGGTGTTGCCTGCTTCAAAATCACCTTCCACGCCGCTTATGCCAGCCGGTAAAATACTGCACCCGCCAGCTTTTTTAATTGCTTTTACGCAGCCGTCATCAACAATAATTTTACCCATAATGCGCGCACCGAACGCCAGCCAGCGTTTGCGAAACTGCAGACGGTTTTCTTTCGAGGCAAACAGCGTGCCGATTTCCTCGCCGTTTAAAATACGTGCGATAACATCTTTTTCGCTGCCGCTGGCAATAACCATGTTAATGCCGGAGCTTGTGGCATTTTTTGCCGCCTGCAGCTTGGTAAACATGCCGCCCGTGCCAACGGAGCTGCCTGCGCCGCCGGCTAACGCTTCTACCTCAGGCGTAATTTCTTCAATCTGGCTGATGAGTTCTGCTTCAGGATGCGTCTGCGGGTTAGCCGTATAAAGCCCTTCCACATCAGATAAGATTATAACCAGATCGGCGTCGGTAATTCCGGCAACCAGCGCCGACATATTATCGTTATCGCCTATTTTCAGTTCATCCAGCGCAACTACGTCATTTTCGTTAACAATGGGAATAACACCGTTTTTCAAAAGCTCCATAAAAGTGTTGCGCGCGTTGGTGTAACGGTGGCGGTCAATGGCCTCCATACGTGTTAAAAGTACCTGCGCCACAATCTGCCCGTATTCGGCAAAGAACTTTTCGTAAGTGTGCATTAAAATACCCTGCCCTATTGCGGCAGCAGCCTGCTTTCCGGGTATGGTACGCGGCTTTTCGGGCAGCCCCAGCCTGTCCACCCCAACAGCAACCGCACCGGACGTTACCAGAATCATCTCGCGCCCCTGGTTCTGCAAATCAGACATCTCACGCGCCAGCCTGTCAATACGCCCAAAATCGCGTTTGCCGTTTTGATGGGTAATTGTGCTTGAACCTACCTTAACAACAACCCTTTTGGCTTTTTTCAAATCACTCCGCTGTAAAACCATACCCCTCACCCCATTTAATATTCTTTAAATTCAAATACCATGTCGCGTATACGCACAGTCTGTCCTTCGGTAATGCCTGCTTCCTTCAGGGCATCATCAATTTTCAGGCTTTTCCAGATAAGCTGGAAACGGTACAACGCTTCATCATTGTCAAAATTCGTCATGGCAACAAGGCGCTCAATATTTTTGCCGCGCACCTCAAAATCAGTATCGTTGCCGGGCACTACTTCAAAGCTGTCCGGGTCAATTTCTTCAATAAGCAGGTTTTCTTCTTCATCTTCTTCCGGAACAAAATCCTGCAGCATTTCATAAGCCTTAAACATCAATGCCTGCAAACCGTCGCCAGTTGCAGCGGATACCGGCATAATTTCAAAGCCTTTTTCTTCCACATATTTTTTTACGCGTTCAAAATTCTCCCTGCCTTCGGGCAAGTCCATTTTATTGGCAACAACAAGCTGCTTGCGGCGTGCCAGCTTGTCACTGTATTCCTTCAGTTCAAAATTAATTTTTTCAAAATCGTCAATCGGGTCGCGCCCGTCCGTACCGGAAACATCAAGCACGTGCAAAAGCACCTTGGTGCGTTCCACATGGCGCAAAAAGTCATACCCAAGGCCAACGCCCTGATGCGCGCCTTCAATAAGGCCCGGAATATCCGCCAGCACAAAGCTGCGTTCGGCGTCGATACGTACCACGCCAAGCACCGGGGTCAGCGTGGTAAAATGGTACGCCGCAATTTCCGGCCTTGCTGCCGATACCTGCGCAATAATGCTTGATTTTCCTACGCTGGGATAGCCTACAAGCCCTACATCTGCCAGAAGTTTAAGCTCCAGCTTAACCCAGCGGTTTTCACCGGGTTCGCCTTTTTCGGCAAAAGTAGGCGCACGGTTGGTGGAGGTTGCATAGCAGGCATTGCCTTTGCCGCCGCGCCCGCCTTTGGCAACAACATATTCCTGCCCGTCCTCAATAAGGTCAGCCAGGCGTACACCGGTTGCATCGTCGCGCACCAGAGTGCCCATAGGCACCTTTACAATAACATCATCCGCCCTGTGTCCGGTACAGTTGCTGTTGCCGCCCTGTCCGCCGCGTTTTGCAACAAATTTGCGCTTATAGCGGAAGTCAATCAGCGTATTAAGGTTTTTATCGGCACGCAGAATAACGCTGCCGCCGCGACCGCCGTTGCCGCCGTTAGGGCCGCCCTTTTCTACAAATTTTTCTCTGCGGAAGCTGCTCATGCCGTCGCCGCCGGCGCCTGCCTCCACATAAATTCTCGCTCTGTCAATAAACATTATAAAATCTCCTGTATCATATTTTAAGGCCTGTTAAAGCCATTTTATTATTATCTATTATTATACCCCATGCCGCCTCTTTAAGGCAAATCATTCGCCTTTCAGCCAGCCTGCCAAAAGCTGCGACGCGCACATGCCCAGTTTTTTATAGGTTGCTATGGTAGGGTGAATGCCGTCAAAATACGCAGCCTGCAATTCTCTGTCAGTTTCGCCAACAGCCTCCTGCAAATCAAGCAAAAATACTTTCCCGCTGAACTCAAGCTGCATACGGCGGCGCAAAAGCTCTGCCCTTGCGTTAAAATCGTCATCAGCCGAAAACAGCGGCAGCACAAAAGCCAGCGGCCATTTTTTTGCCGCGCAAAATTCCGCTGCACGTTTCAAATCATCAATTACAAAACCCTGCGG
>OMGQ01000545.1_pt1 | contig 35386 bp, 31 predicted proteins | sample 1646071 | NCBI WGS metagenome assembly OMGQ01 (sample SAMN05578585, study PRJEB25193) | human gut metagenome | biome: Human Microbiome; feature: human-associated habitat; material: feces | host: Homo sapiens | place: USA:Birmingham
TCGATCCGTTATTCTGAAGAAGTCGGAATTATTCACCCGGAACGATCCGAATCCGGATATCGCCATTATAGTATTCACGACATCTGGAGGCTCAATGTCATTCGAGACCTCCGCTCTATTGGCTTTTCCATGGAGCAGATTCGAGAATATCTGGACAACCACAACACTGCCTCTTCGCTGAAACTTTTAGAGGAAGAACAGAACGCAATACATAACCAAATGATATCGCTTCAAAAACTTTTAAAAAATGTCGAACACCGCTTAGAAACCATCCGCTCAGCCCAAACACTCCCATTGCATGAAATCACTTTGATGACTTTGCCGGAACGCAGATGTCACCACTTACCCAAAGGCTACAGTGATGCAGGAGAAATGGATCTGCTTATGAAACACCTCATAAACCTAAATCAAGAGCGGCTCTACATTATAGGCAGCAACCAAATTGGAACCGTCATCTCACATTCTGCCTTATTAAATCAAAAAGCCCTGTCCTATCAATCGGTCTTTCTGATTGACGAACAAGGCTTAGAAGTCATTCCCGGAGGCGACTATCTCTGCGTGACTTATCGCGGAAACTACTCCCAGAGTATTGACTGGGGATTAAAGTTGAACGATTATGCAAAAAAACATCAGCTTACTCCGGCCGGAGATTTGTTAGAACTGCTCTGGGTAGATATCCACACGACTTCCGACGAAACTGAATACATTACACAATTGCAGTTTCCGGTGAGAAAATAGTCTGTTATACTGTTGTTTTCTTTATAAGTCGAATCTTAGACAATTTAAAAAACAACTTTCCAAGCGCATACTCCTGCAGAGCAAGATATTCCTCGGTAGAAACAGTTCCGCCATAATTCAGAATCTCCATTTCGCCGCTCGCACCTTCGATAAAAATATTAGAGGATACAAATCCATTTTTCAGATAAAATTTTCGACGTGCCACACGCTGCTCCTTATTTTCTGCCGAATCATCCAGACATTCGATCAAAAGCACTATTTTTTTATTTTCAAATCTTCTACACACATTTTGCATAATAAAACTGCCAGTTCCTTTGCTCCGGATTTTAGAAGATACCGCCAGATAATCGACCATCATCATATCTCGATATGGAATCAGCACAACAAAACCCAAAAGCTGTTCCTCTTCCACCGCCACCATTATTCTCGCATTTCCTTTTTTCACAGAATGTTTTAATGTAAAAAATGGTTTTCTCTCTCTTTTCGGAAATGCCTCTACATAGATTTCTTTTATTTTCGCCCACTGTTTCACATCAAATTTTTTCAATTCCATCATAATAATCTCCTGTTTTTATCCTTTTTCTTTCTTCAATATGCATCGTATACTGTACACTAACTGTACAGTCAAGCATTTTTATAAAAATGGACAAAAAAATATTGGCACAGATTTTAAATCTGCGCCAACATTTTTTCCGGATCTTCTGCCGCTTTTACCTTATCATTTGCCTGAATAATGATTCCTTCTTCATCAATCAAATAGGTGGTTCTCACCACGCCCATGGAAACTTTTCCGTAATTTTTCTTTTCTTTCCACACATCGTACGCTTTGATAACTTCTAACTCCGTATCAGATAGTATCGTAAAAGTCAGTCCCTGCTTTTCTTCAAACCGTTTATGGGATGCTACGCTGTCCTTACTGATTCCCAGAACTACCGCGCCCTTTTCTTCAAACTGCGGATAACGCTCACTATATCCACATGCCTGCTTCGTACAGCCGGGAGTATTATCTCTTGGATAAAAGTAAAGAATCACTTTCTTTCCTCTGTAATCTTTTAAACTATGCATTTCACCATTCTGATCCGGCAATGTGAAATCCGGCGCTAAAATTCCTGTTTCTAACATCGAATCACTCCTTTCGATTCATTTCCTACTTGTTCTTTATTATACCCATATCGCACGTCTGTCTGCAACAATATTCTTCTAACTCGGAGTGATTCGATTCAATAAATTCCTAGATAGATTTATAAAATTATCTATTTTTCCTTCTAAAATGTAGGACAACGCCTCCACCGGAAACACATAACAACAGCAGCCACATTTCAAGGAATAAATAATCTCCTGTTTTTACTGCAGTTTCCTTTTCCGGTTTTATTTCAGACAGTTCCTTATTTATCTCTGCTTTGTTCCTATCTACACGGACCATGAAGGATGCCGTCTTTCCCTGATAGCTAACCGTAATCTGCTGTTTTCCAATAGTTTCTGGATTATATCCCGTAATGACAGTTTGCTCCACCGGAATTTCTTTCTCACTTCCATCACTATAGGTTGCAGTAATCACCATGCCCTCTAAGTTCAGTTCCTCCCCTTGTTTATATTCAATTTTGTGAGGTGCTTTCACCTGAATAGAATCCAACAAAACTTCCGGAATCTCTTCTGTTCGGAATTGAATTTCTCGCATAGCAAATTTATTCCATGTATAACCCACATCTTTTAAAATAATTTTAATCTTACTTGTTCTAACGTCCGGAAGTTCAACTCCCTGTTTTTCAATAATATCTTTTTCTGCTGTCTCCCAATTCAACGTATATACTTTATCTGCTTGATCTTCCTGTAAAGTTTCCCAAGACTCTGTTTCCGGATTCCATACAGCGACTTTAAAAGATTTGATTCCTTGATCTTCCCCGAAATTCGTCCAAAAATCAATTCCCGTTACCTTTACATCTTTCTTAAAATCATATAGAATTGAAACCCGGTCTGCCTCCATATCTTCCTGCAAAACAGTAAAATCTGCTCTCTCATCTCCATCTATCACATTGTTAAATAAAAGTTTTACATCACCTTCCAAATGCTCTGATGAATATGGCGGTGCCTGCTCCGGAATGATTGTCATAGATGTATTTCTCGTTTCCACACTACCAGGAATGGATGTAATTGTTACTTAAATGTTGTGACAAGAAGATAATAGATTGGGAGCAGCATGATTACTGTTACAACTGCTAAAAATATCCCATATCCTGCTTTTCTTGGTATACTTTTCTTTTTCATCACGCCTGAATCGCTCCTTCCCACTTATCTAAGAAATAGGTTACTACTTTTGAAAATATAAATACTACTACAAAAAATACAACCGCAAATGCACAGGCATATGCTGTTTTTCCACTATTAAACCCTTCTCGAATCAATGTTGTCATAATGGTTTCCGTTGCATATAAAAGCCTTCAAAGAAGGACGTCTCATTGCAAATGAGGCAGTTCATACACCTAAGACAGCATTATCCCTCAACGATGAACTTATCGAGCTTAGAAAACGTGTCAAAGAATTGGATAAAGAAAATCGTCGGCTAAGGGAAGAAAACGAATTTCTCGAAGAAGCTAGTGCTTTTTTCGCAGCCAGCCGTCGGAAGTCTGCAAAAAACAGAGACTAATGTTTATTGCAATCAAAACGGATGACGGCAGGATTAAGGGCAAAATTGTAAGATTCATTCAAAAACGAAGAAAACGAAAAAACCTTATTAAAAAACAGAAACTCTAATTACCAAAAAATCGCTGCTGTGATTCTAACCAAACCACAACAGCGATTTTTCTATTCTTCATTCAACCCCTTCACAGCCGCTTCTACTTCCTCTATAGAACAATCCACTAACTGCGCCGTTTCCTCCATATTCTGCAACTTTGCATACACCCGTCGCAACATCTGTACCCTTTCAGTCTTTCTCTCGCACTCTTGCTGCTCCAATTGTTTCCTTTGTAGTTCTAACCTTGCATCCTTCTCTTCTAATTGATTCGCCTGTTCTTCCAACCTTGCATCTTTTTCTTCCAATTGATCCGCCTGTTCCTCCAGCCTTGCATCTTTTTCTTCTAGTTGATTTTCCTTCTCTTCCAACATATTTTTCTGTACATTAATCTCATCCTGCATCTCATCAATCATCAGCTGCACTGTATTCCGATCTAACTCCGCCAATTCCTTTGAAAACATCTGCATCACCTCATCCATGTTCTGACACAGCTGATACGCTTCCTCATACATCTCCTGAAACTCCGGATACTCTTTGATCAGCCGAATCACCACCTCCGGATCATCCATGCACAAAAAAGCCAGCCATGCCTCCAGTTTATTCTCAAACCGGGGCTTTCCTATATTCATGTTTTCATTTTGATAGCTTTCCTTATAGATGTCAAGTGGAATACAAATATATTCCTGCAACAGATTCCACTTCAGACCACTGTCAAATACCTGCTTTGACCGATGCCGGTATATTCCCGGATATGCATGGAATTCCTTCGGGCTCTTCTCAAACAACACAATCGTATATACCCCCTTGATATCCTTATAGCTAAACTTCTTTTGCTTTCGTCCCTTCACTCGCTTATACTGGCGTAATAATAGATCTGCAGAATAGCAGGCACACCGTTCTCCCGGAAATTTATAACCGATCTTCTGGACCTCCAGATTCACAATCGTACCATCTTCCAGTTGTACGACAATATCCATGATCAATAATGTCATCTCATCTGCAATTCGGGTGGAATCGTTGGGAAGGATTTCCAGAATCTTCACTGCTTTTCCCAAGATCAGTGACAAAAACTCTTCTAACCGCTCCGGTGTATACTCCGCATTCATCACTTCTTTAAAGAATCCGTCATACAGAAACTTGATTCCTCGTACTCCGGTACAGAAATCCAGAAATTCTCTCTGCTGTTCCTCCGTCCATTCTTCAAATAATTTTTTCAACTCCGGTTTACCCTGAATCTCAGAAAGCAGTGTTTCCCTTTCTTTCAATATCGGAAAATACTCTTTCAACATTGTAGCCATAGGCACATCCTCCTTTTTCTATGCAAATCTTTTTCCGTTGTGTCTTTCACTTTTTACATTCATGGATCGTGCCTGAATTAGACGCCGATATGAAACCCATCATAGAACTGTCGCAGGAAGAACATCCTGCAGAAAATAATTTGTTATTAAATTAATAATGGGAAGTGTATATCTACCTTAGCATACACTTCTCGTAAAATCTATGTGTTTTTTGTTGATAACCCTTGTGAATTTGTTGGTAACCTTTTAACCTTTTTTCACATTTAATTTTCATGTTTCAGAAGTCTTACCTCTCCCGTAATTCCTGAGAAACTAGATGGTTTCACTTCCTGACCGATATATTTTGCATATGGATTTGGATATTTTGCAGTCTCACGTTCCAAGGTTGTTGCAACTTCGATTGCAATTTCATTTTCTTCATCCTTTACATTTGAACTCAATTCATAACGATAGGTTGGTACGATCTGAATCCCCAGACTTTTTCCGTTTAGGAATACTTCTACCCCTTCATATGCATCACTGATTTCCAGAATATATGTAGCTGCTGCCTCTCCCACAAATCGATTTTCATAACGGACAAATCCGGAAAATTCCGGTTCTTCTTCGTGCAGTCGATCTGGAATTGTCACTTCTTTTTTCGCTTTGAAGTGTGGATACTCAATACTTCTGCAAATACTTCGCTGCCAGGTCCCTGAAAATTGAATTTCAGCACCCGTTCTGGTAAACGGTGTCTTCTTCGGTGTCTTCTTCTCTTTTAAAGCTGCTTCTGCCTTTTCTCTTTGCTCAAATACAGGCAAACAACTTTTCAACGGTTCTAATGCAAGTGAAACCCTTGTTATTCCATCCACCTCGTCCCATACTGCCTCTGCATCCTGAATGGTATTTTCCCATGCATCGTACATATAGCATCCTCTGGACTCCGGCAATTCTACCGTTCCCTCATATACACCACTGCCTTCATTAACAAACATATACACTGCACTTCCATCCGTATGTTCATAATGATAATAACGGATTCTGTTATTTTCCGGCGTAATAGAAATCTCATTGATTCCCGATTTTTCCAATATCTCTGCCAGCTCAGAAAGAGAAACTACTTCTCCCTCTACTCCTTCCGGCAAGTCATCTACAAAATACACCGGAAAATGCGCCGCTTGGAGTTGTTTCAATGCAGCTTTCATATGCGGTGTTATAAATTGTAATTTTGGTACTATCAATACACGGTAGTTTTGTGTATTCACCCGGAAACTTCCTTCCGCACGTTCTGCATCATATGTAATTTCCATATCATACGCATTTTCAGGCAAAAACACATCCTGGGGAATATAATCATAATCGATTTGATGATCATATAACTGATGCCCTACTACATCGGAAGCCATTGCATCGCCCATCCACTCACTTTCTCCATGATACAACACTGCTGCCGGTGCAATATGCACGCCTCCATTAAGCAGTTCCAATACCCGATTGCCATATGCCATCAAAGCCCCAAAATGACGATACTGTGGGTGATTTCCATGGGCATAAAAATGCGGCGGACAATCCGGATCCGGATATTCCTTTGCCGAAAAAGCATGTGGCACAAAATGATTGATTCCACGTACCATAAAATGATCTAATAAATATTTTTCCAGACGAACTCCCTCTCCCCATCCGTAAGCTCCGAAGATTTCACACATGGAGTTCCCCTTTTTCAGCGGTTCAATCGCCGCTGCTGAGGAACCTAATTTACCTAATCCATAATGATAAAAAGAACCGTTTCTACTGTGGAATGGAGGCATATTAAGATCCAAGTCCTCCTGTCCCGGCATCACCTGGCCGCCAATATCATCGATTCCCGCCATATCCTATCCTGCAAGACCGCGGAAATAATGCCCAAGAGAAGCCCCTGTCTTTGATGCATGATTATTATCCTCGATCAAATGTCCGATATATGCCATTCCATGCTTTCTGCACCACTCACCGATCGGCCAGGAAAAATCCTTTTCCACCAATCTGGACACGTGATCCATATATGCATAACGCACTGCTGCCGTTTCTGCCTTGTCTGCATTCTGCTCCCAGAGAAGTGCCAGCCGACCCACAAAATCTTCCCCCAGTTCTTCCATCAATTCCGCTTCTAGTTCTCGGCTCCAAGGATAATCCATTTCCTCTGAACATCCCAGACCATTATTATGATCATACAAATGTCCATTTCCCAGTTCCGGCTCATCGGAAAAGAATCCGGCGATCGTTGTTCCGAATTCAGCCTGATAATGCTCCCAGTGTAGCTCATACACTGCCTGGATCTGCACCTTGCAAGATTCCCGATCCATCATATTAATGTAATCCCGGTGTGGTCCTCTGTTTCGGGTAAGCTGCAGTACATAAACCTTCCATTCTCCTTCCGGCACCTCCCACAACAAACCATTTTCAAAAACCTCAGATATCAAATTTATTCGATACTCTTTCCTGAGAAATCCACCTGCTCCGTCTTGACGAATTGCATAAATTCCAAGTAATCTGTCATCCTCAAATTGCTTTGTAGCTCCATCCGCGGAATTATGAGTCATCATCTGCTCCATCATATTGGGCTCAAAAGGACGGGCCTTCTTGATATCTTCAGCAGGAATCACAATTTGCTCCCCCTGCCGTCCCCGATACTGTCTGCATGTAATACTCTGGCGGTACAACTCCAACGGCTGATCCTTCATTGCCCCATTTGCATACCCGGTCGGGAAATGACTGTCATCCAGAATCCAGACCTTCATTCCATATCGTTTCGCCTCTTCCAAAATGATGTCCATGTCATGCCACCACTGTTCTCCGCAAAAATCCGGATGAGGTCTGCTCTCTACACAGACAGCTCCGATATTTGCCTCATGGATGGCTTTCATATATTCCCTGAGAACCGCTTCCGTTTCTCCATGCTGCCAGAAGAACGGAAAGATATAATTTCCGCCCTCTCCTTTTTGCAATGCTTTTATTTTCTCGCTCATCTTATGTCTTCACTGCTCCTTTTTGATTCCCTGCAAAATGCGGTTCACCTGCTTGATGCTTTCGGCATCCGCGCCTCCTTGTTTCAAAAGACTTTCTACTGTGATTCTGCCCATCATTCTCTGTAGTGCCGGATTGTCTTTGACTGCTTCCGCCACATCTCCCCGGCTCTGAGCGCCCTGTTCCATCAACTGATTGATAACCGCTCCTGCCTTTGGATTTTCTCGAATCTCGCCCAACTTATCAAATACAGAATAACAGGTTTCATCATATGTACTTGCATCAAACCAGTTCGCAACCGGCTTTGCCTGCACCATGCGATATAAAAGCTCTCTTTTGGAATCCGTTTCTGGCTGCTGCGGTCAACTGCGATTAAACCAAAGGTCATAGAGTACCCCTTCTGCCATTCAAAGTTGTCCAACAGACTCCAATAACAATACCCCTTTACCTTGATTCCGTCTGCAATACAATTTTGATCTCCCTCAAGCGCCTGTTCCAAAAAGGCAATCCTTCGGTTATTTTACAGTCAGATGGGAACTTTACATTTTCACCATCCGCCCACCACATAACTCGCAGACTGGAAATATTATATTCATTTTCTCCCCAATCAAAATTAATTTTCACTGGATATTCATCTTGAGGAGCGCCGACGCTATTCCATGTCGTAACCTGTTCATTTCCTGCCAATTCACCATCTACGATCACAGACGCTGCTCTTTCTCCTAAATCATCATTTGTATAAGAAGCTGTTACCTCCGCTTCCGCTTCGTTCAATTTTCAACTGGAGCTCTTTTGTCGTAATTGGTTGTTCAAATTTTACATAATTCCAATACTTGTTATTTCCATTAATTCCATTATTGGAACTGGAATCATATACAACACCAACTTCGTCTGAAGCATCCCCTTTTTCATTTACCATACCTGTAATCCGCTGTGGATTCCCTTCAGCATCCACATAATGTACCTCAGTTGTTACCGGATACTGATCTGCACCTCCGCCCCAGCTATTCCAACTGCTGGATGGATCGCTGCCTGCAAGTTTCCCATCATTCATCGCTGTTGGGCTAATACTCCATACATTGGTGTAAGAAGCACCCGTCGTTGCTTTCAAAGCAATATTCGTTCCAAGTTCTGCTACTGCCTTTCCCATCGATTCTTTGCTTTCCTCTGGCGCTGCACTAACAGGTGTAACCGGTGTCATTGTCAGCAACATTGCAGTGCTCAAGATTCCTGCCAAAAATCTTCTTTTCATTTCTCATTCCTCCTTATAATTGTATTTAATATATAATTATACCCTCGAAAAATCATAACAAAATGGGATATTTTTTGAGAAAAGTTAGATTTTTTAATATTTTGTATAAAAAAAGATGGGAGTCTCGCTCCCATCTCAGATATGCCTTGCAGCTTTCATGCCTTTTTGTTTAAAAGAGAAATGCTCTTCTTCGATTTCTTTTAGTTTCCACTCTTTCATCCGTAGTCGGTTTTCTTTCATATTGACAATCGGATAGCGAGTTCCCTCTTCTTTTTGTTTATTTTTCTTTAGAGATTCTAATGCCATGATTCCATATCCGGCGCCAACTTCCAATTTTAGGATTACATAGCGGAATAGAAGTCCTATTTTATAAAACACATAGTCTCTGTTGTCCACTCTCCCACGCATATACCAAACAAAACCAGCCGTCAAAATTACAAAAAGAAGAATCGTCATAAATAAGATTGTATTCTCTAACATATGCTCAGCCCCTTTCTATAGAATGCAATATTATGATTGATTCTATAGTACAACCGAATAGTTGATTAGTCAATCTTTTTTATTATTTCTTTTAAATTATCTGTTATTTATAATTATAATTTTAAATTTTTCGTTTATTTTCAATGTCCTAACCCGAAAACAAGAAAAGGAAGAAAACCTTTTACCGTCTTCTTCCTTTTCTTTCTCTCTTATCACTTATTTATGACTTATGATTTTCTTCTCAAAATTCTCTTTTTGCTAATTCCAATTATTGCTCCAGTCACTGCAAACAACGCGATCCAAAGAATCGGTGCAGTTTCATCTCCGGTAACAGGTACTTTATTTCCTGTTGTTTCATTTCCAATCGGTTTGTTCGACTGCCCTGGATTTTCTGGTTTCTCCGGCTTTCCAGGTTCATCTACTTTTTCTAATGCAGCAATCGCTTCTTCAATTTTCTGTGCCATTGCATCAACATCTGCCTGCTCATCAATCTTCTTACCACGTACTACTGCAGCAATCGCTTCTTCTACCTTACTGAAATCCTTATAATCTTCTTTATTCAGTTTTTCTGCTTTTGCAATTGCTGCATCTACCTTGCTATAATCTGCATCTTTCATAACTAATTCAGCTTTTGCAGCTCTTAAATTAGCCAATGCTTTATCTACCTGATCTTGAGTTGCTTTACCATTTGCCAAAACTTCTTTTGCAGCTGCTAATTTGTCCTCAATTGTTTCAAAGTTTGTATAGTGATCTTTAATCAAACTTTCTACTGAATCTACTGCCGCCTGCAATTCTGATTTATCTGCTACAATTTCATTAGTCTCAATTTTCACAATTACAAAAGAATGTTTCTCCAGATTGATAACCGGATTACCTGTCAATTCAATTTCTTCATCCTCTGTAACTGTTACCTTATCCTTATTCTCTGGTGTATTCTCATCTGTAATTGTTTCAGACTCTAAACGCTGCACATTCATCTTGCGTCCTGTTACATCAACGCCATTAATCTTTAATGCAATCTTACGATTGTTCTCACGATCCGCATTTACAATGGCAACATACAGATTTCCACTTTCATCCATACTGGCAAGGGTAGACAATGTTTCTACTCCATTCGACATTGTTGGAACTTCACTAAATTCTGTTTCTACAATGTTATCACCAAATCCAGCATTTAACATCTTAAACACATGTGCTGATGGAGTAGAAAAGAATTTAAACTCATCACTTTCCCCTGTATCTCTATCTTCCTCACCACCGTAAACTTGAATTACCGCCTGTTGTGTTGGTCCGAGAGCATCTGCACCATTGCTATACCAGTCAGTCAGACAATGTTTCTGAATATATGGACTGCCTAAACGGACATATTCCATCAAAACTTTTGCAATATAAATCGCATGTGTCTGAGATCTCAACTGGGATTCTGTATTTCTAAAAATGCCATACTCACTAATTACAGGCACCTTTCCCTCCGGAATATCAGTCATCAACCGTTCCACTTTTCCAATTCCCTGTGTTTCTGCCTGTAACATTGCCTGATCATAAAATGAATCTGTATCACTTGCTTCTACTGTATTAGAATATGGATGTATGGTCATACCATCACACAAATCTTCTTTATTTCTTTCTGCCAGCTTTTGGAAGAATGAATGCGACTCATAACTGGTATAGACATGTGCTGAGTATTCTTTCTTTTCTTTTTCATTAATCTTAGCAGTTGTATCTTTTATTGCTTTTGAAATTGCTGTAAATCCATCTCTTCTTACAGAATATGTAGCATAGATATTATTTCCTGCTTCTGGAATTTTTCCATGTACACCGTCACCAAACTTAATTGCACCTGTACTATAATCCACTTCACAATGTCTATCTGTACTTCCAGATTTGCTTAAATCTTCAACAACAGTCCAAGGCACTGTATTTCCATCTGTTCCAACAGTTATCTGCACTCCTGGCTCCACTGCCTCAAATTCCGGATCAGCAACTATCTTACCTTCTTCGTTAAGTTTTCCTGGATTCACATTGGCGTACATTAAATATCTCACTTGATTTTTACTTCCATCACTCTGAGATGCAGTCTTATTCCAATCCTCTTCCTTGACTGTATATCTCTGATTGAACCTTGCAAGTCCACCGTCTATATAGGCTTTTTCAGTTGCAGCTCCACCATCTACATAGGCCGTCCAATATTGCTGAGATGCTCTTCCATCCTCTCCGCCTTGATTCATCTCATTACCGATTTCGAAATATCTTACATTATATGGTTCCGGATGTCCGTTTCTGCTGCGTACCTCAGCCCAATCAATTCCCTCATTCGGATTTGTACCAACTTCTGCATTCAGGTATTCAACCAAATCAGCTGCATCTTGTGCACTTCCTCGACCCAAGCTATATACATATATAATCTCAGAATCTACATTATCTGCAAATGTTGCAATCTCTCCGATACCGAAGTTTGGAGCAATTCCACCCTGCCCCGGATTGTTATAAAAGCCATGAATCTGTTTCTTTCTCTGGTCTTTTGGTCCCAGAGTTGTTTTCCAGTTGAACAAGTTCGAGATTGTACCACCCGGATAACGAATGGAGCCAAATCCCGCATCTTCATAAAGTGCCACAAATTCATCTTTCATCTTCATATTTTCAGAATCGAATGTACCATATCCGTTGAATGCATAACGGTGATTGATTCCGAAAATAGAATCCGCATCAATACTCTGTGTCACATTTTCTGTATTGATCTTCAAATCAATTGGTTGTTCTGCCTTATAAGCATTGATGGCATTTCCCAGAGTTTCTTTTGCAGATTTCAATGCATCCATATCAGCCGTTTCTACTGCTGCTGTTGCTTCATTAATTGCTGTTTTCAGTGCGGCTAATACAGGATCCGTATCCGGAAGCTCACTTCCCTCTGCTAACTCTTCTGCCTCAGCAATTAAAGCTCTTAAATCTACCTTATATAATTCTGCCGCCTTATCTTCATAAAGGCTCTTTGCCTCTTCTGCCGACAATTCTCTATTATATACATATAACTCATCCACAAATCCTCTCATTGGATGTGGATCCTTTGAATCTTCATTTTTATGAGCTCCCACTCGCAATGGTAATGTTGCATTTGTGACAGTAGTTCCTAAATTTTTCTCTGTACCTTCTAATTCGCCATTGATATAATATTTTACTTTTTTACTATTCTGATCGAAAACAACTGTAATATGCTGCCAATCACTTTTGGATACTGCTTTGCTTGTTGGTGCGTTTGTTGCATTTAAAAAAGTATCATATTTTCCATCTGATGTTAATGAAAGTACTGTTCTACCAGTATTTCCATTTTTATCCTCATGCTGTAAAAGAACTGCTGATGCATTTGCATTTGTTTCAGTTATATTCGTATCATATTTATACCACATAGAAAAGGAAGTTTGTCCTGCTCCGGTATTAATATAATCATCCAGGCGCATATACTTATCTGTGCCAGCGCCAAACTTCAATGCCTTTCCAAATACTTCATTTCCTGTATCTTCTACTGTAATGTCATGTAAAACACCTGACGTTCCCTGGTCACTTGCTACTGTGCTCTGACCTTCAGTCGTTGTTGCACCTGTTTCAAAACTCCAGTGATCCTTCACTCCTGTTTTCCACGATGGCTCTGCCAAAACATCCGGCTCTTCTGCATATACCGGCAATGCCCCCGGAACCACCATAGACAGTGCAAGGACTGCACTCGCCACCTTTTTCAGGCTCTTCTTTTTCATAATCTTTTTCCTACCCTTTCTTGTCACATACTAATTTCCCCAAACCAGTACACCGATGCTAACACTTATTTCCCATTTTTTCAATCGAATAATGTCTGCTTTTTGTTTAATTTTTTCCACTTTTCTGTCATTTTTTTACTTTCCCGGATATTCCACGCCTTCCGGCAACGGATCCCATTCATTTAACCCTAGGCTCTGCTTGAATTTTGCCTCTTCCATTGTCATTTTCGGCAAATCTTCCTCTAAATAGGCAATCAATTCTCGAACGCCCTCCCGAGTCACGTTATTCACTTCAAAAATCCGTTCACACCCTGCATTTTCCATCCACTGACGGACCATCGGAACATTCGCATATGGAGAATCTACTTTTGTAATGATTCCTATATACGGACGCAAAATAAACGCTCGTCCCCCCGGACCAAACAAATTATAAGGCTCATCCGCAGCCTGCACCAATGCAACAACATCAGCTTCAAAAGAAAAGCATGCCAGCCCAACGCTAAAATGCTTGGACTCCGCATACTCTCCTGGTGAATCAATGGTATCGTCATTGGTATTAGTATATTGCGTTTTTACATAGTGAAGCTCTTCTCCCTTCAACGCCTGTGTAAGGGAGGTCTTGCCCGCTTCACTCCTTCCCATCAAAAACATTTTTTTCATATTTCTTCAGCTCCTGTGAATCGCACATGTCCGAAAACCTAAATTCTCACTGAAAAACCGAACAACTTCTTCTACAGCCGTCTGTACGGAAACCAAATCCCCCAGCAAAATCAAAGTTCCACAAAACCGATCCAAAAATCCGATCTCGACATCAGCACTTTTTACCGCCACATCCGCAGCAGCCACTACGGATTCCCATGGAGTAAACCGTAAGAGTCCGATGGACTCTCCTGTATGATCTTCCCCTTCGTGTACACCTATGTGCAATGCCAGATTTTGATAAACGCATGCATCAGCTGTACTGATAATATGTGCCATACAAACTTCTTTTCCCGGCACCCGAACTCTGGTCATGCGCAGCTTTTTCCCTTTCAGATGTTCATAATCATCATGGAACAGTTTCTCCAGCAGTTCTTCCTTTGTTATCTGAGCCATAAACCGCACTTCCTATCTCTTTGTGATCTCACACACCACATATCCAAGTGTATCCCGAAAATAATTTACCACCTCAGTCAACGCAGAGGTCACATCTGAAATCTCACCTGTAATAATCAGTGTTCCGGTAAATCGATCTGCAAATCCCAAATACACATTTCCACTCTTCACCGCAATATCCGATGCAATCACAGCCGACTCCGGCGGTGTCATATTCATAATGCCAATTGCAGACGCGCCATAATCCAGCTGTGGATTCAACCCCAGCTTTTGATAAATGATCGGCGCCGGTCCGCCCATTACATGTGCAAATGTAATTTCCTTACCTGCCACAGTCTCCTGTACGATTCTGATCTGTTCTCCATACTCATTCGCCACTTGTATCTTCCTCTCTTTCAGAAAAAAATCATAGTCTTCTCCTATATAAAAAAATCATACTATCTGAATCCGTTCCTGTCAAGCCGAACTTCCATATTTTTGTGGTTTTCTGTGGGATTTCTTTTGTTTTTTTGTGGTTTCTTGATAAGTTTTCTCATTGTTTTATTGCTATTTCGTTGTGATTGTAGTATAATTCAAAGTAAAGATGCCCTACTATATCTTCCTATATATAGATATAGCACACAGGCTAACGCAAATATCAATATCTGGTGGGATTCCACTAATTTTCCGTAAGGAGACACATGTATGAAACGTTCAAAACGAATTGAAGCACTGGATGCACGTCCGGTTAATCTGGACGGTTACATCAACGAGTGGCCGGAAATGGGATTTGTGGCAATGCACAGCCCCTACGACCCTACTCCATCCATCAAAGTAGAAGATGGAAAGATCACAGAACTGGACGGCAAACGCCGGGAAGATTTTGACTTCATCGACCAGTTTATCGCAGATTATGCAATTAATATCGAAAGAGCTGAAACCTCTATGGCAGTATCTTCTCTGGATATTGCACGAATGATCGTGGATATCCACGTTTCCAGAAAAGAGATTCTGGAATTGATTTCCGGTATCACCCCTGCAAAGATGGCCGAAGTCATGAACCATCTTAATGTAGTAGAACTTATGATGGGAATGCAGAAGATCCGCGCCAGAAAAACGCCCGGTAATCAGGCTCACATCACAAACTTAAAAGACGATCCGGTACAGATTGCCGCAGATGCTGCCGAAGGCGCACTCCGCGGTTTTGCAGAAGAAGAGACGACTATGGGTGTTGCCAGATATGCACCCCTTAGTTCCATTGCACTTCTGATCGGATCCCAGGTCGGTCGTCCGGGAGTACTGACACAATGTTCCGCTGAAGAAGCAACGGAACTTGAGCTTGGAATTCGCGGACTGACAACTTATGCGGAAACACTTTCTGTATATGGAACGGAAAAAGTATTTATTGATGGTGATGACACACCATATTCCAAGGCATTTTTGAACTCTGCTTATGCATCTCGAGGATTAAAGGTCCGCTTTACATCCGGTTCCGGTTCTGAAGTCCTGATGGGAAGCAGCGAAAAGAAATCCATGCTCTATCTGGAATGCCGCTGCCTGTTTGTAACAAAGGGAGCAGGTAGTCAGGGAATCCAGAATGGTTCTGTAAGCTGTATCGGTGTAACCGGCTCCGTTCCCGCCGGCATTCGCGAAGTCATAGCTGAAAACCTTGTAGCCGCGCTTCTCGGTCTGGAATGTGCATCTTCCAACGATCAGAGTTTCTCAAACTCTGATATGAGACGTACTGCAAGAACTATGCTGGAATTTCTTCCGGGAACAGATTTCATTTTCTCCGGTTATGCAGCAGAACCAAACTATGACAACATGTTTGCAGGTTCTAATTTTGACGCGGAAGATTTTGATGATTATAACGTACTGCAGCGAGATATGCAGGTAGACGGCGGTCTAAAACCAGTCACCGAAGAGCAGGTTCTCTTTGTAAGAAATAAAGCAGCCCGCGCTGTGCAGGCGGTATTCCGCAATCTGGGGCTTTCTCCGATTTCAGACGAACAGGTTGAAGCGGTAACCTACGCACATGGAAGTAAAGATACTCTTCCGCGTGATGTTACTGCCGATCTTGCAGCTGCCGAGGACGTATTGAAACGCGGAGTCACGGGTGTCGATATCGTAAAAGCTCTTGCAGAAACCGGATTTGAAGACGTAGCAGAAAGCGTGTTAAATATGTTAAAACAGCGTGTTGCCGGTGACTATATGCAGACAGCTGCAATTCTGGACCGGAATTTCCATGTATTATCCGGAGTCAATACTCCGAACGATTATATGGGACCGGGAACCGGTTATCGTGTCGACGGAGAACGTTGGGAAGAAATCAAAAAGATTCCACATATCATCAACCCGCAGGATATATAGGAAAGGAGGAGCATACAGATGCAGATCAGTGAAGAATTAATCAAACAAATAACGAATGCAGTATTAAGCCAGATGTCACAAGGCGGAAACTCCTCCGATACCAAACCGCATCCGGCAGCAGGATCTTCTGCAAATGAGATTTCTTCTATGGTAGGAAGAGATCGGATCAATGAAACGAAAACTTCTTATGCAGATTATCCACGTGCAAGAAAGGGAACCGATCCGAAAGAAGTTGTCATCGGTGTCGGTGCCGCTTTCCAAAAGGAAATCACAAAAACCATCGGCGGAATTCCACTGGATGAAGTATTGAGAAATGTCAAAGCCGGGATCGAAGAAGAAGGCATGATCCCTCGTGTCATCAAGATCCTGGATACTTCTGATGTATGTTTTATGGCTCTGGAAGCAGCTAAATATTCTGGCTCCGGCATCGGTGTCGGTATTCAATCCAAAGGAACAACGGTTATTCATCAGAAAGACTTATATCCACTTTCAAACCTGGAATTATTTCCACAGGCTCCGCTGATGACTCTGGAAACATACCGCCAGATCGGACAAAATGCCGCAAAATATGTCAAAGGCGAACAGGTCGTTCCTATCCCATGTACCAACGACCCGATGTCCAGACCGAGATATCAGGTAAAGGCAGCTATTATGCACATCGCAGAAACCGAGCAGCTTGACCCGGAAGTCGGCGCTGTGGAATGGGAGGGCAGATAAATGAGATATCCTTTAGCAGAACATGAAAAAGAACAAATTACATCCAGAACCGGAAAAAAATTTACTGACATCACTCTGGATGAGGTCATCAAAGGACACGTTGGCCCGGATGATATCAAAATTTCAAAAGAAATTTTAAAGGCACAGGGACAGGTTGCCTCCTCTGCCGGCAATGCACCGATGGAGAAAAACTTCGAACGTGCCGCTGAACTGGTCGATGTTCCGGATGATGTGATTTTGAAAATGTATGATAAACTGCGTCCGAATCGCTCCACCAAATTGGAGCTGGTTCTGATGGCACAGGAACTTCTTGAAAAATACAATGCAAAAAACTGTGCGCGCCTTGTAATGGAGGCCGCTGAAGTGTATGAAAAGAGAGGAATTTTACTTTGAGTTATATTGCAGGTGTTGATATCGGAAATTCAACAACAGAAGTATGTGTTGGAGAAGTAAGTTCTGACGGCAGTCTGACATTTCTCACCAGTGCCTCCTGCCCTACAACCGGCACAAAAGGCACAATCGAAAATGTACATTCCGTCAAAAATGCATTAAAACTGGCAATGAGTCGAATTGGCAGAGAAACCTCTGACATTGATTTGGTGCGCCTAAATGAGGCAGCCCCTGTCATCGGAGATACTGCTATGGAAACGCTAACAGAAACCGTCATCACAGACTCTTCCATGATCGGACACAACCCTTCTACTCCTGCCGGAGCCGGACAGGCTGTAGGAGAAGTTCTCCTCATCGAGCATATTTCCCGGGCAGTTCCCGGCACAGCATATATTCTGGCCGCATCTGCCGGACACAGCTACGAAGAAGTTGCAGCAATTGTCAACCAACACTCGGAATTGAACTTTGCCGGCATCATCCTTCAGGCTGATGAGGCCGTTCTTGTAGAGAACCGGATTCACAAAAAAATCCCTATCATTGATGAAGTGCGCCGCATTGATCGACTGCCGGACGGAGTTTTGGCAGCCATCGAAGTCGCTCTGGCCGGTCAAACCATCCGAATGCTGTCAAATCCTTACGGCATCGCAACCCTGCTCGGACTGACTCCGGAAGAAACACGCACCGTTACCCCGATTGCAAAAAGTTTAATCGGAAAACGCAGCGCAGTAGTTTTAAAAACTCCAGGCGGTAATGTACACGAAAACGTCCTTCCCGCGGGGGAAATTTATTTCTACGGCGACCGCAATGTTACGATCAGTTTGGACGAAGGCGCCGACAAAATCATGTCCGCCGCTCTAGAAGCCGGCGACATTCACGATATCAGCGGACAGCCCGATACGAACGTAGGCAACATGCTCTCCCGCATCCGAACCGGAATGGGCGAGCTTGACAAAAGCAAAGAAGCCGATATCCGTATCACCGACATCCTCGCCGTCGATACACTGGCTCCGGTTTTAATTTCCGGTGCATTAGCAGGGGAAACTTGTCTGGAAAAAGCAGTTGGAATTGCCGCCATGGTAAAAACACAAAAATTACCGATGCAGGAAATTGCCAATCGCCTCAAATCAGAATTGGGAACAGAAGTAAAAGTAGCCGGTGTAGAAGCAATCATGGCAAGCCTCGGCGCTCTGACTACGCCCGGAACCAAACTTCCGCTGGCGATTCTGGATATGGGTGGCGGTTCTACGGATGCGGCAATTATTTCCAGTGACGGCGGTGTCACAATGACTCATCAGGCTGGCGCAGGCGAACTGGTTTCTATGTTGATCCAGACAGAACTGGGACTGAGCGATCGCCACATTGCGGAGCAAATCAAACGGTATCCTCTTGCCAAAGTAGAAAGTCTGTTTCACATGAGGATGGAAAATGGACAAATGACCTTCGTAGACGAATCCATTGATCCCCGTTTCTTCGGAAGAGTTGTTCTTCTAACCGAAAATGGACTGATTCGTATAGAAGAGGATATTCCAATGGAAAAAATCGTTCAGGTTCGCCGCGATGCCAAACGCAAAGTTTTTCTTACCAATGCATTCCGCGCACTGCATAAGGTTGCACCGGAACATAATTTAAAAAATATTTCTACCGTTGTCCTCGTCGGAGGCTCTGCGGAAGATTTTGAAATACCGGAAATGCTGACCGAAGCCTTTACCGACTATCGGATTGTCTGCGGACGCGGAAATATCCGGGGAAGCGAAGGTCCACGAAACGCCGTTGCTACCGGGCTCGTATTATCCTATCTGGGAGAAAACCACTAGAAGAGCTTGGCTAAACATCTTAATTAAAATAACTTTATTGAAATTCTTTATTTAAAATAATTTAAATAACTTCTTTAGGAGTGAACAAAAAACTATGATCATCAAGAAACCTTCTATATTTATATATACACACGAACCGGATTCACAGGTTTTAAAGGAAATCTGTGCCGGAATTGAAGAAGAAGGCGTTTTTTACGAAGTCACTGATTTTCCGGAACAAGGAATGGAAGCGCTTGCCTATCACGCCGCACAGGATTCTATGCTCGGATCCGGCATCGGCATCTCCGGCATCTCCGTTTGTTTGAAAATGAGGGGACTGGAGCGCGACCGCAATATAGAAAGTTATCTTACCCCTACGCAGATTCAATGCCGCAACATCGGAGCAAACAGCGCCCGGGCAATTAAGAAACTGCCTTTCAAAGATCATCGTTCAGCCTATTTTAAGGAGGAATATCACGCATGAAAATTTACACAAAAACCGGAGACAAAGGAACCACTTCTCTGATGAACGGAATCAGTGTTTCCAAATCAGATGACCGCATCGAGCTGCTTGGAACCATTGATGAACTGAGCAGCCATATCGGACTTGCCAAGGTTCTCTCCGATGAAGATTTAAAAGAAACACTTTCTCATCTCCAGAAAAATCTGATTCAGATCATGGCCGGAATCGCCGATCCAAGAGATTTGAATTATCGCTTTTCTTCTGATGAAACGGTTTCCTTAGAGCAGGCAATCGATGCCATGGAACAATCCTTTCCACGTGCAAAAGAATTTATCTTATACGGTGGCTGCGAATTATCCGCAAGACTGGATGTTGCAAGAGCCGTTGCAAGACGTGCGGAACGCCGTTTCCGAAAAGTTGCACAAAATTACGGCGCAGACGCCAAGGCGGTTCAGTATATTAACCGTTTATCTGATTATCTGTATGTTTGTGCAAGATATACGGATTATAAAGTCGAAAATGAAAAATCAGACAATCTTCAGGATCAGATTGTCCGAAACATTTTAAAAGAAATGTAAACCAATCAAAAAATAGTGAGATGTTTCATAAATCAAACGGAGCATCTCACTATTTTTTATACACTATGCAATCTTCTGCAAAGCCTTCTTAAACTGGATTGAGAATAAAACTGCGGTAAACGTCACTGCCAGAAGATCTGCAACCGGTTCCGCCAGATAAACCGCCATCACCTGATTCCCCTTAAATATAGCCGGAAGAATATAGATCAACGGAATCAACAGCACAAATTTTCTCATTACCGCAACCATAATCGAGGCTTTTGCATTTCCCAAAGAGGTAAATGTCATCTGACACGCAAGCTGAATACCGAAAATAAACAATACCGCAAGATAAATGCGAAGCGCTGTCTTTGTAAAGGCAATCAATTCCACATCCGATGTAAACATTGCTGAAAATGCACCGGGAACAAGCATTACCAATGCCCATAACACAAATACATACCCCAGACTTGTTTTCAATAACAATTTATAAGCCGCTTTTACGCGGTCAACATTTTTCGCACCATAATTGTAACTGATAATTGGCTGTGCGCCTTGACCAAGTCCTTGCAGCGGAAGCATGGCAAACTGCATCACACTTGTCAAAATTGTCATCGCACCTACCGCAATATCCCCGCCATATTTCAATAGCGAAGAATTAAAACAGATTGAAATCACACTCTCACTGGACTGCATAATAAATGTTGCCGTTCCAAGTGCGATACTCGGAAGCAAGATCTTTCTTTCTAACTTCATATATTTCTTCTGAATCTTTAATTGCGTTTTCTCTCCAAATAAGAAATGCAGTACCCAGATACAGGAAATCGCCTGAGAAATAATGGTGGCAAGCGCCGCGCCTCTGACTCCCATCCGGCAACCGAAAATCAAAATCGGATCAAGCACAATATTCGCCAACGCCCCAATCATCACAGAAAGCATTCCGATTTTTGCAAATCCCTGTGCCGTAATAAAAGCATTCATTCCCAATGTAAGCTGTACAAAAATCGTACCAATGGCATAAATATTCATATAGGAAACACTATATTCAATCGTATTTTCACTTGCACCAAAAGCCAGCAGGAACTCTCGGTTCCAGATTAATAAAACCGCCGTCAATATACAAGATGCGATAATCTGTGCCATAAAACAGTTTCCTAACGTTTTTTCCGCATTTTCCTTCTCTCCCTTTCCCATAAAAATACTTGCTCTCGGAGCTCCGCCGCTGCTCACCAATGCAGCAAATGCCGCAACTATCATAATCAACGGCAGGCACACGCCCACACCCGTAAGCGCCAACGCCCCTTCTCCCGGAATATGTCCGATATAGATTCGATCCACAATGTTATAAAACATATTGATCAATTGTGCAATTACCGTTGGAACCGCGAGCTTAAAAAGCAATTTTCCTATCGGCTCCGTTCCCAAGAAATTATTTTCTTTCATAATTAAAGTTTTACCTCCAGTCCTTTCAAAACATTTTCCATGATTTTCTGATTTATCTGCGTATACAACTCCATTTCTTCCACCGAAATTCCTTGATAAACGTCTTTCCAATACGCATCATTCGCCTTGCTGATGTCCGAAACAATCTCTGCCACCTGCTCCGTCAGATGCAGATGGTACTTTCTCTTATCAAATTCGTCCATCGTTCTGAGAATCAGACCTTTTTTAATCAGCCCGTCTACAGCCTGAGACACATTTCCCTTAGGCAGCATTCGAATATAAGAAATCTCTGCTGCCGTATCCTTATCCGGATTATTGCTCAAAAAACTAAGAATTTTCACTTCAATCTGAGAAAGCGCATACCGCCTCCTTGGTTTCTCTAAAAAAGTATCATATAATTTACTGATTCCCCGCATCAATAACAATGTATCTGCCGTTCGTTTCATAACTACTTCCTTTCCTCACAGGAATATTCTCCAATTCTCAAATAGATCTAAATAAAACTGTTCTTTTTAGAACTATTATAGTCGCGACAGAAATACTTTGTCAACAGAAAAAGAGTGCAATCCTGCTCGAATCACACTCCTGCTATATTCTCTATAAACATTTTATGCATTTTCTTCTAAAATAATATGGCTCCTAATAATCGCCCGAATCGCATTGTATAATTCAGGTTTCAGTTTTTCAAAACTGATCGGATCATTTTCCAGAATCGTACTGAAAGATGCAGAACTCGCCAGTTCCACGATCAAAAACAGCATGATCTCCGGATTCCTCAGATGAATCGACGGCACTTCTTCCAATACTTTGTAATAATAATCAATCAACTTCTCATCAGAGCCATATTCATGAGATTCCAACGCCAAATGAAAAAACCCCCGGCTTAAATTCTTAGATAAAAACTGAAGCACCAGTTTATTCTGCTGCAATTCATCCATAACATAATCAATCAGATAAATAGTCTTGTCCTCAAAAAGCTGCGCCTCATCTTTTGCATCAAACTCTGCTTTCTGCGTTGCCTCATATGCGCTAAGAAAAAGTTTTTCCGCTGTTCTTACGATCAATCGGTCACGAATCTCATATTTATCCTTAAAATAAAGATAAAAAGTTCCCTTCGCCACCCCTGCCTTCTGTACAATATCATGAATCGAAGTCTGCGCGATTCCCTTCGTAATAAACAAGTCGTATGAACTTCGAAGCAGAGCATTTAATTTCTGTATCTTATTTTCCTCTACCTTACCCATAACAAATCCCTTCCTCATCTGTAACACTAGAATAAATTTTACTATATTATCCTTACATTTTCCATAGTATAATTCAAAAATGACCAAAAGTCAATTTTCTTCTATAAAATTATTGACTTTTGGTCATTTTTATTATATAGTGTTCTGCGTAAACAAAATGACCGTTAGTCATTCTCTTATTTCAGCAACATATGCTATAAAGAAATGACGCAGCGGAAATCTATTATTTAAAGGAGGAATCATACATGATAAAGGCTGGTAAGAAGATTGTAAAATACAGAATTCCGATTCTGATTCTTGGTATTTTACTCCTCATTCCTTCCGCACTGGGGTTTTTAAACACAAGAGTTAACTATGATATTCTTTACTATCTGCCTGACAACATCGACACAATGAAAGGTCAGGAGATTTTAAAGGATGATTTCGGGAAAGGCGCTTTTGCGATGGAAGTCGTAGAAGGCATGACTACAAAAGAAGTCACCGAAGTAAAAAAGAAAATCGAGCAGGTCGATGGAGTTGCAGAAGTCATCTGGTATGACTCACTGGTCGACACCTCTGTTCCGATTTCAGCACTGCCTTCTAATATGAAGGAAATCTTCTATAAAGATGATGCAACACTGATGGCTATTTTCTTTGATGATACTACATCGGCAGACAGCACTATTGATGCTATCGGAGAAATCCGTCAGGTAACCGGTAAGCAATGTTTCTTAAGCAGCATGTCTTCTGTTGTAACGGATATTAAGAATCTGGCTGAAAAAGAAACACCGATCTACGTATTGATTGCCGTAATCCTTTGTTGTATTGTTCTTGCAATATTCATGGACAGCTGGCTGCTCCCGGTATTCTTTATGATCAGTATCGGAATGGCAATCCTGTACAACATGGGAACCAATTATTTCCTTGGAGAAATTTCTTATATTACAAAAGCATTGAGCGCTGTTTTACAGCTTGGTGTTACGATGGACTACTCGATTTTCCTCTGGCACAGTTATCAGGAAAATCAAAAACGTTTCCCCGGAGATAAGAACCGCGCAATGGCACACGCCATTTCCAATACATTTTCTTCCGTAGTCGGAAGTTCAACTACAACCGTTGCAGGATTTATCGCCCTTTGCTTTATGAGTTTTACTCTCGGTAAAGACCTCGGAATCGTTATGGCGAAGGGAGTTGTCTTCGGTGTGATCAGTTGTGTAACGATATTGCCGTCTATACTGTTGATTTTTGATAAAGCGATTGAAAAGACGATGCATCGTTCCGTTATGCCGAGCATGGAAAAACCTGCAAAATTTATTACAAAACATTTTAAGGCTTTTGTCGCAGCTTTCTGTATTCTTCTGGTTCCGGCTCTCTGGGGCTATACAAAGGCAGAAGTTTATTACAACTTAGATGCCACATTGCCGAAGTATCTGGACAGTATCAAGGCAAATGAAAAACTGGCCGATACCTTTGATATGAATGCTACTCACATGGTACTTGCTGACGCAGATTTGTCTGCAAAGGATGCAAAAGCAATGCTCAATGAAATGTCTGATGTAAAAGGAGTAAAATTTGCTCTTGGTCTGGACAGCATCCTCGGTTCTTCCATTCCTCGAAGTGTTGTTCCGGAGGAACTGACTGACACACTGAAAAAAGGCGACTGGCAGTTGATGCTGGTGCAGTCTGAATACAAAGCAGCAACAAATGAAGTCAATAAACAATGTAACGAATTAAACAATATCATTAAAAAATACGATAACAGCGCAATGCTGATCGGTGAAGCACCTTGTACCAAGGATCTGATCACCATCACAGACAAAGACTTTAAAGTAGTAAGCGCAATTTCTATTATTGTCGTCTTCCTGATTATCGCCTTTGTATTTAAATCATTCAGCTTACCTGTAATCCTTGTATCGGTTATCGAGTTTGCAATCTTCATTAACCTCGGTATCCCATATTTTACAGGAACAAAGATGCCATTTATCGCATCCATTGTTATTGGTACAATCCAGTTAGGAGCTACTGTAGACTATGCGATCTTAATGACAACTCGCTATAAGAAAGAGCGCTGCAAAGGAAAAGAGAAACGTGAATCTATCCAGATTGCTGTATCAACTTCCATTAGTTCAGTTATCGTTTCTGCACTTGGATTCTTCGCAGCAACATTCGGCGTTGGTTTATATTCCGACATCGATATGATTTCCGCACTTTGTACATTGATGGCACGTGGTGCAATTGTCAGTATGTTTGTCGTAATCTTCATACTGCCGTCAATGCTGTATATTTTTGACCGGGTGATTTGTGCAACCACAATCGGTATGAAACAGGCAATCCAAAATGCCGACAATACTACGCCGAAAAAAATGGATGCCAATCCTACAGCAACTATATAGCTGCAAATCGGCTAACACGTTTCATTTTTCGTTACTATTTTATGAATTCAAGGAGGTTTTACCATGAAAAATAAAGAATTTAGAACATTAATGGCAATCGTTACTCTGACCGGAACACTGCTTACAGGCTTAACAGCCTGGGCTGCTCCGGCATACGCTGCCGATACTGTAAATACAACTACGACAACAGAAACATCCTCATCCACTTCTGTTTCCAACGCAAAACCATATAAAGATGAGACTGTCTATGCCACAATCGACGGAGACGGAACTGTCAAGGCAGTAACCGTATCTGATCAATTAAAAAATATTTCTGATATCAAAAATGTTACAGATAAATCAGACTTACAGAATATCGAGAACGTAAAGGGTGATGAAACATTTACTTCTAAAAACGGAACTCTGACCTGGAACACTGCGGATGCTGATATCTGTTATCAGGGTACAACTACCAAAGCACTTCCGGTAGCTGTAAAAGTAACCTATACACTGGATGGCAAACAAATGACTGCTTCTGAATTAGTAGGAAAAAGCGGACATCTTGTCATCCGTTATACCTATGAAAATAATTCTGCTGAAAAAGCGGAAGAAAAAACACCGTTTCTGATGGCAACCGGGCTGATGCTGGACAGCGCTGTTTTCAAAAATGTAACTGTCACAAACGGTAAACTGCTCTCTGATGGTGAAAAAGAAATCGCAATCGGGCTGGGACTTCCATCTGTTTCCGAGATGCTCGGAACTGATGAACTGGACATTCCTGATTACTTTGAGGTAGAAGCGGATGTCACAGAATACGAAGCTGTAGAAGGCATGACAGTTGCCACAAACTCCTTATTCAATGATCTGGATACAGAAGGTTTTGACAATCTCTCTGATTTGCAAGACTCTATGAACCAGCTGCAGAGTGCTTCTAACCAGCTGGTAGACGGAAGCGGCAAACTTCGCGAAGGTCTAGACACACTGCTCTCTTCTTCCGGAACATTAACAGACGGCATCAATCAACTTGCAACTGGAAGTTCTTCTCTCGCCGCAGGTACACAGACACTGAAAGACGGTGCTGATGAATTATCAGGAGGATTAAATACAGCTTCTTCCAAAGTATCAACTGAACTGCTCCCAGGTGTGCAGGCTTTGGACAATGGCGTTGCCCAGATGCAAGGTAGCTTGGCCTCTAATCTTCCGACGCTTGCCAACGGTGTCAGCGCTCTCGATAACGGAATCGGTCAGGTTGCTGACGGAACACACGCCTTAAAAAACGGAATTGATCAGATTGCTGCCGGTACACATGCACTGTATAACGGTTTGACACAAGCCGGCGACGGAATCACCTCTGTAAACAATGGAGTTCAGGCTCTTGCTCAAAAAACTCCGGCATTAGCAGCCGGAGCAACCGGAGTATCTGACGGTGCAACTGCTTTAGCTCAGGCTCTGGAGGGACTTTCCAATTCCCCTGCAGACATTGCCACATCTGCTGCTGCCGACAGCCGAGAGGAAATTCAGACATTACAGACCTTATTAGATTCCGGTGTGATTACAGATGAAACTACAGCAAATACGATCAATACTGTCATCACAGCGCTAACTTCCGAACAAGATGCCCGTGATGCTGCTGCAAACGCGCCAACCGAGCTAAATGCAGCCCTCAAGGGACTCGCTGCCAAAGCAAATGAACTTGCTGCCGGTGCCAAAACAGTAGCCGACGGAACCGCCGCTGTTAACGCACAGTTCCAGCCCGGATCCAATGACGCTCCGACATTAGCCTATGGTGTCACACAGCTTTACGGCGCTTTCCATTCCGAAAACGGTCTCATTGCATCTACCCAAAAATTGGATGCTGCTTTAAGTACCGGAACAGAAACAACACCGTCCATTCAAGCAGCCATTACCAGATTGGATGCTGCTTTAAATATCGGTGATCCGGATAAAAATGTTTCCAGCCTTCGCAACGGCGCTTCTCAGCTAAACACTGCTGTAAATGGCGAAAATGGTCTGACCGCTCAGGTTTCCGGCGGTGTATCACAGTTAAAGGCCGGAACTTCACAGCTTTTAGCAGGTATAGACAGTGAAAAAGGTCTTGCAGCCGGATTAAATCTGCTGAATGCAGGAGCAGGCAAGCTGGCTTCCGGAAGCGGAGATTTAAACACCGGAGCCAATACCCTCGCAAACGGAATCGGCACACTTCAGACCGGTTCCGGTGCGCTCATTGACGGAGTCAAACAGCTGGATGATGGAGCCGTACAGTTGAACGATGGTATGATTCAATTCAACGAAGAAGGCATCCAAAAACTTGTCAATGTGTTCAGTGGAGACATCGAAGGTCTTTTGGATAAAGCTAACGCTATGCTTGACACTTCCAGAGCTTACAAAAACTTCTCCGGAATTGCCGATGATATGGACGGCGAAGTCAAATTCGTATTTGTAACCGAGTAATTCGAATAAACCCCATTTTGTTTTGCATGCAGCAATGATACTCGGCATCGCTGCATACATCCTTTATCATGATGCGAGCCGTCGGACACTTGTCCGGCGGCTCAATTATTTTCCATATTTCAAACGAAAATAAATAAAAATCCCAAAGCATTCCTTATGTCAGAATCATTGGCAGTCAGCCTAACAAAACAACTTATTAAAATAGAAAGCACAGATCCGGGTACTTATGAGGGAGCCCTCAAAGACTGGATCAAAAACTGGTTTCTTTCTCTGGAAAAACACATTGTTTCAAACACCTCCACACTCACCGGACCACTTCTCCGACTCTCCGAAACAGAAGTCCTTCCCGGACTTTAAAGCTCATCTGTACTGTGACGAAGAAGATTTCATGAGAGGAGCAGAACAATGTATTTGTTCCGGATGGGTCACCTCAACGGATTGGATTATGGATGCAGAACCAACCAACGGACGGATTCAGGTCGCACACAAAGGCCGCACCTGGTATGAAATTGAAGTATCCGGTCATACCGCCCCTATGTAGAGAAAGATGCATCTGCGCCTTTCTTAAATCATATGTTGGACATTTGCCGCACTGTCACAAAAAAAGAACCGACCGTCAGTTATTTTCCAGGATATACGGATACCGCTGTCATTGCCGTAAAACTACAGAATCACAACTGTATGTCCTACGGTCCCGGCAACTTAGAATGTGCTCATCAACCTGACGAATGGGTTACTGTTTTTCCATTCTACCTCTTTTCGCAAAAAAGCAGCGTGATTTTGAAAGAAAACAAAATCACGCTGCTTTTATCTCTTCTCAAAAATGATATCATCAGGCAACCACAATCTGATATTTCTTTGAAAACGTCTCTTCCTTTCCCAAACAATTGATGCCCGGTTTCTTAGAAAGATCCTCTTCAAATCCATAATTATCACAGCGCCCTGCCCAAGGCTCAAGACAGACAAACGGAGCTCCCGCCGGAGACCAGATTCCAAAGTTCGGGAATCCCTCACAACGTACACCGACATACGGCGTGCCATCTTTCTGACACAGCCATGCCTCCTGCACCTGCGAACCATCCATCACAATCGTATCCACCTTAAACATCTCTTCATTCAACGGATGATAACCATCCGTCAATTCCAATTCATACGTCGAATCCGGAAGTCCACACCCTGATGCCAGATCCAGCCGTATACATTCTAGTTTCTCTTTGCCCGGGAACTTCAGGCAATAGTCCTGTTTTTCCTCTCCATCCTTCATAAAGGCAAATGCCGGATGCGCACCGATGGTAAAATACATATTTTCATCCATGCAATTCTTCACCTGCCATTCAACCTCAACCGATTTTTCAATAAGCCGATAGTAAACATGCAATTCAAAATCATACGGATATACTTCCTTTGTTTCCTCTGTGGAATGCATCAGAAATGAGACTTCACTCTCTGAGGTCTTTACGCACTTAAACTGCGTATCCCTTGCAAATCCATGCTGAGAAGTCGGATATCGCACTCCTTCCACACGCAAAGTGTTTTTCCAGGTTTTCCCTACATTCGGAAACAGAATCGGTGAATGACGTTTCCAAAATCTTGCATCTCCATTCCAGAGAACCTCTGTGTCATTTTCCTTATCATAAATCCGGGTTATCTCTGCCCCAAGTTCTGCAATTTCCACACATAAAACATCATTTTCCATTTTCATGATTCACAGCCCCCATTTCCAAATATCCTGATATCCTTTTTTATTCCGTTTTTGTATCATCGGATGCTTCTACCTGTACACAGTTCTCCACCAGATAGTCAGCTACCTTTGTCTGAAGAATAGTCGTCTCAATGACGTCTTCTCCAAAATCTTTCTTGAAACTTTCTGCATCATCATATCCGGCCTGTTCTGCATATTTTTTTGTCATCTCTTCAATCTCTTTTTTGTCCGGATTCAAATTCTTCTTATTCGCAATCAATTCACAGGCAAGTTTTCTCGTTACCGCTTTTTCTGCTTCTTCTTTTGCCTTTGTTTCAAAACTCTCTTCATCCATGCCCATGTATGTGCTCAAGAACTCCGCAAAGTCCAGTTCATACTGCTCAGCTACGCCTTCATAATGCTCACGCATGTCAGAAACTTCTTTTTCTACATCCTTTTCCGGAAGTTTTTTCACTTCAATCTGGTTCAGCAAAGCCTCCATTACTTCAGAACGCAGCTGGGACTGTACTTTTTCTTTATTATACTCTTCAATATTCTCACGAATCTCCTTACGGAACTCTTCTACAGTCTCAGACTCTTCACTGATTCCCTTTACCCACTCATCTGTCATCTCCGGATAAATACCATTCAAAGTCACAGTAAATACAGCAACCTTATCTGCCATTTCTGTGTTCTGGTAATCTGCCGGGAATTTTACTTCAATATCAAAAGTCTCGCCTGGTTTATGACCTACAATCTGTTCTTCAAATCCTTTATAATCTCCATTTGCACCGATATAAGCTCCGGAACCCAGTTCCAGTTCTGCTCCCTGCGCGCTGCCTCCGTCAAATGCTACACCATCCACCTTGCCGACATAGTTCAAGCTGACAGTATCTCCATCTTCTGCTGTCCCCTCTGTTTCCAAGGATGCACCTCTGTAACTGTTCATTGTACTCTCTACGTACTGATCTGATACTTCCTCCGGCTCAGCCACCTGTGCCACTTCCAGGCCTTTATACTGCTTAATGGTAATATTCTCATTAGAGAGTTCTCCGCTGCAGGCAGACAACGCTCCTGCCATTGTAATACACAGCACTGCAGCTGCTAATTTCTTCTTCATCATATTCACGTCACCTCGTATTATATTCTGAGTTTCTTCTCAGGTATTGACCGCTCCTAAACGAGAGTCTCAAACGCAATTAAGTATACCACAAATCCCTTCTAAATAAAAGCTCGGCAAAGCATTTCCTTAGGATTTAATAGTTATTTCACAAACTACAAGAGCGGAGATAACAATCTGGAAAACTGTTCCTTTGTTTTAATCACCAAACTCCTCTGATCATAAACCTTTCTTGTTACATGTGTAGACTTCGTCATATCATTTTCAAAAGCTCTTTCCAGACGCTGCACCGTTCTTTCGCTATAAATAACCGCATTGACCTCAAAATTCAATCCAAAGCTGCGAATGTCCATATTTGCTGTACCAACACAGGCAACCATCCCATCTACGCTCAGCGTCTTCGCATGGAGAAATCCATTGTCGTAAACATAGCATTTTGCTCCCGCTGCTACCATATCTCCCAAATAGGAATAGGTCGCCCAATACACAAATGGGTGATCCGGCTTACAAGGCACCATAATCCGCACATCGATTCCTGAACGACTGGCAATTTTAAGCGCATCTAAAATCGAATCATCCGGAATAAAATACGGAGTCTGAATATACACATGATGTTTCGCACTGTGGATCAGCCTCAAATAATTATCATGTATTGTTTTAATCTGAGAATCCGGTCCGCTGGAAATAATCTGCACCGGATCATGACCATTGCGGACATACCGGGGGATCTCAAATAACTTATCTTCTAAGAAAAGATTTTCCTTTGCCGCATAATTCCAGTCCAACACAAAGCGGACAGCAAGTGAAGTCACTGCCGCCCCTTCTATACACAGATGCGTATCTCTCCAATAGCCAAATTTTTCTTCCAATCCCAGATACTCTCTTCCTACATTAAATCCACCGACAAACCCGACCCGGCCGTCAATCACTACGATTTTCCGGTGATTCCGGTAATTGATACGCAACTGAAGAGGTCCAAACAACGCCGGAAAAAATTCTGCCACGTGAATTCCTGCCCGCGACATCCGCTCCCAGTCCTTTTTGTGCATAGAACGGCATCCCATACTGTCAAACAACACACGAGCTTCCACCCCTTGTTTTACTTTCTTCGCAAGGACCTTCTCTATCTCACGCCAGAGTTCATCCCGCTGGATAATATAATATTGAATATGAATATATCGTTTTGCCTGTTCAATCTCCTGCATCAACGCACGAAACTTTTCTTTTCCATCCGTATAGATCCGCACATCATTATTATCTGTCAAAACAGCCTGTCCGGCTTCCAGATTATACAGGATCAGATCCCGGAAACGCCCCAATTCCGGATTTGCAAGCCGCAGCTTTTTCCGGTAAATATTTTCTTCCTGCCGCCTTACCGCATACTTTAGCTCTCCCTCTATTTCCTTTGCTTTAAACATCCTGCTTTTATGGAAATCCTGTCCGATCAAAAGATATAACACAAATCCGACAATTGGAATAAAATATAAAATCAGCAGCCAAGTCCAAACCGTCTGCGGATTCCTTCTCTGAAAAAATATAATGATCAACGATAGCAAAATATTAATAATAACCAGATTGTCCATCACAAAATCGCTGATGGCTGTCACTGTAGTCCAAACAGATTCTAGCATAAAATCTCCTTTACTCATCCCTATTTACATACAGTATACTCGTTTTTCTTCTGAAAAGTAACCCTATTTTCTAAAATACAATTGCTTGCACTTCCCTTCAAACAATGATACAATATTAAAAGTATAAAGGTCATTTAGGAGGAGTTATTGTGAAGACAGGTACAATTGTTTTAATTGTAATATTCGTAGTTTTAGTTGCTGTACTGATTGCACTCTATTTCTTTGGAAAAAAGGCAGAGAAAAAACAAGCAGAACAGAAAGCACAGATGGATGCAGTCGCACAGACTATGAACATGCTGATTATTGACAAGAAACGAATGAAACTCAAGGAGGCTGGTCTTCCGGCTGTTGTTCTTGAGAACACACCTAAGTATCTTCGCCGTACAAAGGTGGCTGTTGTCAAAGCTAAAGTCGGTCCGAAGATTATGACACTGATGTGTGACGAGCAGATTTTCCCACTGATTCCAGTGAAAAAAGAGGTCAAAGCAGTTGTCAGCGGAATCTATATTACAAATGTCCGCGGATTAAGAGGTCCATTAGAAACACCTCAGAAGAAAAAGGGATTTTTCTCAAGATTTAAAAAAGACAAAAGCGAAAAGTAAAAAAGAGACATTGTTTCCACTCTGTACAGCGTGTGTGACAATGTCTTTTTTCATGGATTCAAACCTCTGAATAAAATACAGCCTTACGAAAATCAATAAACTAAAAAAAGCAAAAAAAGATGTCGTTCCTTAAAAGGAATGACATCTTCTTATCTTAGTGACTCCGAGGGGAATCGAACCCCTGATTCCAGCGTGAGAGGCTAGCGTCTTAACCGCTTGACCACGGAGCCATATAGGTTTTACTTGTTTGTATCTCTCACAAGCAAAACCTACTATATCATATAGAATCAAAATGTGCAAGTATTTTTTTCATTTTTTTACAATTTTCAGCTTTTTAGCTTTCTTCTGTTTCTGTTTTTTCCTGTTCAGTCTTATCTGCTGAATTCATTTCTCCCGCTAAAGCGCCTGACAGATCTTCTTTTACGCTTTCCTTAACCATGATCTGCAGCCCTTGTTTCCGGTTCATAATATTTACGATATCATGCTCTCCGCCAAATTCCCCATCCAGCGTCCATGGAATCTCTTCCAGAGATTCGAACCGTATCTTTCCGGTTCGGAATGAATAAATATGCTTAGAATCAATCTGACGGATCAAGATCGCTGCTATGATTTCATTTAATTCCAACGGATTCTTCGGCATTTTAATCAGAGTCACTTCAAATTCACCATCATCAAATACTACATCTTTGCCGATAATCCCCTGAAATCCACCTACAGAACGGGAATTTGTTACCATTCCAAACATGAAATCTTCCTCGATCACCTGATCTTCATATGTAACCTTGACATGATAGGACGGAATATTGAAAATACTCTTAGCCCCTTCCAATATATATGCTAAATGCCCCAACACATTTTTTACACTCTGCTTCGTCTCATAAGACACATCCGTAAACAATCCGAACGCCGCAATATAAACAAAAAAATCCTCATTAAAAACACCGATATCGCAAGCCAGCGGTGTTCCGTTTACTGCCGTATCTGCCGCTTCCAGCATATTCTTAGATATATGAAGACTGCGTGCAAAATCATTCGTTGTTCCTGCCGGAATATAACCAATAGGAACCTGTTTAATTCTAGTTGCCATTCCGGTTACAACTTCATCCAGAGTACCATCTCCACCGCTGCAAACGACCAGATCATACTCTCCGGTATAAGTAAGCGTCTTCGTCAGCGCGTCATGATATCTCTGTGTCGGATAAACAGTCACCTCATATCCCGACTTCACAAAAATATCCAATACATCTGCCAGTTTTGGTTTCAACATCCCGGTTCCTGCATTCGAATTATAAATAAATAACAATTTCTTCATGCACGCATCTCCTTTCGCATCCGATTCTCATAAATTCAGAAAAGACTGTGCCACCCAGCACAGCCCTCTCTTCTTTATATGATTACCTATTTATTGATTACCCATCTCTTTCTTTCGCCTATGCATTATTTTGCCTGTGCATCTGAGAAAAAAGAACGGATTCCTTCTGCTGCTTTTTCCTCATCTTCCCCTTCTGTAAGCACTGTAACCTGCTCACCTTCAGAAAGGTTCAGACTCATCATACCCATAATGCTCTTGGCATTAATCTTTTTTTCTCCCATCTGAATATAAATTCGGCTCGCATACTGGCTTGCTTCCTGTACCAGCAATGCAATCGGTCTTCCATCCAGACCATTCTCATGTTTCACGACAACAGGTGTCTCAATCATAATAAACCTCCTTGTTCTTGCCTAACCTTCTCTGCCAACTCACTTAGCTTACGCAATCGGTGATTAATTCCCGACTTTCCAACCGGTGGTGACAAACAAGCCCCCAATTCCTTTAACGGCGCATCCGGATTCGCCAGACGTGCCATAGCCGCATCCATAAGCCCCTCCGGCAGCTTTTCCAGACCGATTGTTGACTGAAGATACTTAATATCTTCCAACTGTCTGACAGCCGCAGAAACTGTCTTATTGATATTGGCAGTCTCACAGTTCACCTTGCGGTTCACTGTATTACGCATCTCTTTCAAAATCCGGACATTTTCCAGTTTCATCAGAGATAACGGTGCTTCCATAATATTCAAGATATCTACAATCTGAGCCCCTTCTTTTAAATAGACAATCCAAGACTTCTTTCTCTGAACGATCTTTGCATCCATCGCAAATCCGCAGATCATTTCTCTCAGCTGCACTGCCATCGATTCTGCTGCACAGACAATTTCAAAATGATACGCCTTAGCCGGATCACTCATGGAGCCCGCAGCAAGAAATACACCGCGCAAAAAAGCACGTT
>OMGQ01000548.1_pt1 | contig 35233 bp, 41 predicted proteins | sample 1646071 | NCBI WGS metagenome assembly OMGQ01 (sample SAMN05578585, study PRJEB25193) | human gut metagenome | biome: Human Microbiome; feature: human-associated habitat; material: feces | host: Homo sapiens | place: USA:Birmingham
GCGAAGCATAAGATAAACGTACAGGCGTCCGTCGTCGCCTTCGATGGCGTAAGCATCGTCGTTCACATGCAGCGGGACAAACTGCCGGATATTCAAAATCTGCTGTGTGCTCAGTGCCGCCTTTTTAGTCTTTGGGTTCTTCTGTTGTGGCATTTGACATACTCCTTGCAAGGATAGGTTCGGGTTCGCTCCAAATATATTCGAGCTGATCGATGAATAGGTAATTCACGTAGTCCCATATGTAATCAAAAAGAGAACGCTCGCCGTTTGTTGCCGTTAGGATCATAAAAATGACGGTGAGCAGTAAGGGGAACCATGCAAACGTGAGAAAAAAGATGAAACAGGAGAGGACGAGGCACGCTGCGATTATTGTGATGTTTATGCCTGTCCACGCGAAAAAGCGTGCCTTTTTCTTCAAGTCCTCGGGGTAAAAGAAATAGTTTTGATCGTCGTTCAAAGGGAAAGCCTCCTTCCTCAGTGTGCGAATTGTCTTACCAGCGTGAATACGGACGACGTGGTGTGTACGACGGAGCCGATGTTGCCGCGCGTTGAGGTATCCATTCCAAACATTTGCGCAATACGCGGGACTTCGGCCGCAACAAGCATCAGGCCGAACCCAAAATATAGGTTGGTGGTTTCGGTATCCTGTAGCATAATGAGGGCGAGCAGATAGAGCAGGTTTTGAACAAAAGCTGTAAAGCAGGTTGCGGCTACTTGCTTGCACCATGCGCTGAAACCGTCCGTATAGCCGCGCGCCAAAGAAAACATGTGCAGGGAGCCGACGCAAATCTGTATAAGCAGAATCCCGCCGCGCTTCAGGTTGCCGAAAAAGATTTTGAAGATCGCCCACACGATTACGACAAGCTGAATGAGCGCCCACCAGTTGGCGTTCGTGTTAAAGGCTGCGTCGGTTACGTCGGTCATTTGGAAGCCGTCTTGCAGCTGCTTCAGAAACGACCATATGCCGCCGGTAAGCTGTGTGGAGGGGAGAGAGCCGTACACGGACTGGAACATGCTGTCGATCGCGCCCTTGGCGAGATCGGAGATAGAGGCGCTGGAACCGGACATGGAGCCGACGGCGGCAGCGCGAACCGAGCCGTAAATATCCATCGAAAACTGAAAGAGCAGAACCGGGATGGAGGAAAAGGTCAAAAGTGCGATCAGCAGCCGCAGCATATTCATGCCGGTGCCTAGAAAGCTGCCGCCCCCGCCGGTGCGGTAAGAAACGCAGAAATCCATGACTGCGATCCCGGCACCGAGCAGGCCAAGGCCCCATGCCAGCATGCTGAAAAAGTTGAGAATGGCGGATATGATACTGTTACTGAAAAGATCGACGGTATATCCGTTGACCTCATCGAGCATTGTTGTCGCCAGTGAGACGATCTGATAGTAGACGTAATGATAGATTTCTTCGAGTGAGGAGCTTGCAAACAAGGAGAATCACCATCCTTTCAGAGTGTTGCTGTTACCACCCGATGATTCCCCATATCCATGAAGGAGCCGAGAGGCAGATAACGAGGCAGATGAAAACGGCGAGAAGAATACCCCACTTGAGTTCTCCGCCCTGATGATAGTCTTTCCAAACAAAAACGCCACGAACGATCAAGACAAGGAGCAGAACGCCGGAAATAATATACAAGGCGATGTTTCCAATGCCTTTAATTTCCGGCTGTACCTGCGACTTCAATATGGCTTCAAGCTGGCCGGAGATGGAATCGAGAATAGTAAATTTGTTCATGTTTTTCTTTCCTTTCCTGTTTAACTGACTGTTACCGTACAGCTCGCGGATTGCCCGCTGCGGCTGTATACGGTTACGGTGGTAGTTCCGGCGGTAAGGCCGGTGATTGTGACGCCGGAAGTATCGGAGCCGGAGAGCTGCACGACGCTGCCGTTTCCGGATACCCATGTAGCGCCCTCGTTGTAGAGACTGCTTGGAGCACCGATAATGTTGATCCGCCAACTATCGCCAGCCAGTATGCTGACGCTGTAGGTGTCCAGAGAGATTTCCTGCACCACTGGTTCCGGCGTCGGCTCCGGTGTTGTTTCGATGACCGGAGGGCGCGGCGTGGGTGTTGGCTTTGGTGTAGGCGCTTCCGTTGGTGAAGGCCGCTGCGGAGCAGTAGATTTGTCGGTAGAACTTCCTGAAGAACCGGAACTACTTCCGGTTTGCGGTTCAGTAGTTTCAGGAACTGCTGCCGGAGCTGGTTCCTGTGTCGGATTCGGTGTGGGCTCTGGCGTAGGCGATGGGGTTGGAGAAGGGGTGGGGGTTGGAACGTCCTCACGCAGAATGATTGTGACTGGGGTTGATTCGGGAGATGCCGAAGGTTCAGCTTCTTCAGATTCAAACAGCACGGCCAGCGGAGAACGTCCGCTCCGGTTGACTTCTACAACCTGCCAGATGATACCGCCAACAACAAAAAGCATGATGGCTGCTCCTATAAGCAGGACTTTTGATCTTCTATTCATGGTTCATCCTTTCTATGTGGATTTACAGGAATGCCCGCCGGGGTTGTGACCGGCAGCCTGCATTACAAGGAACCGGCGGATTGCTCCGCTGGTTCCTCTCACTCTGCATGGCAAAAAGCGGAAGCACTTCCGCTTTTTATGTTCAGGAAAAAAAGTTAATAATCTCGTCCAAACATTCTGCGAATTGATCGGCTGACACCACCGAAGGCTTTGTTATACAGGAAAATCCACAACAAAATTAACCACGGAAGAAGCATCCCGATAAGTTTCCGCTGTTCGCTGTACATATCGCAAGCCATGCAAATGACATAGGTGGCAATGCTGATCGAATCCAGCAAAAAAAGAATTTTGCATGCTGTTTTAAATGTTTGCTTGTTCATTGTGAAACCACTCCAAATTGAAGGTAAGATTAAATTTTACGTTCTGCACGAGATGTGGCCGATGATTCCGCTGGCCTCCGTCATTCTGCGCGGAAAAGAGGAATTCAGTTCCACTTTTCCTTGATTTTTCACGCAATATCCCACGCCTACTGATTATCGTGCGATTTGTAGAGATTTTATATCCCCTTCTCGTGTAAATATTGAACGAAATACATCGTTCGATTTATTGACATTTTCGTTCGATTTGCGTATAATAAAGACAAAAGAACATACTATACACCATGAAGGAGGCGCATATTATGATCGTAACCGCAACCGAGTTCAAGACGAACCTCGGCAAATATCTGGAAATGGCAATGAGGCAGGACATATTCATTACCAAAAACGGCAAGAACATTGCCCGGCTCACCAGCCCTACCGTAAACAAGCTGGCGGTACTGGACAGCCTTGTTGGGATTGTTCCAAAGGACTCCGCCATGGATGAAGAAACCATACGAGAGGAGCGGCTGGCCAGACAATGAAAATCCTGATCGACACAAACGTAATCTTAGACATCCTGCAAAAGTGGGAGCCGTTCTTCGCGGATTCCTACCGGGTACTGCGGAGAGCCATTGAAAGCGACACCGAGTGTCTGATTTCCGCATCTTCCGCCACCGACATTTTCTATATGCTGCGCAAATCCCTTGGGTCTGCACAGGCTGCAAAAGATCAGTTGGAGCAGCTCGCCCAACTTGTGACATTTGCAGATGTGCAGGGAATGGATATACACACCGCCCTCATGCGGGCAATGCCGGACTTTGAAGATGCGGTAGTGGATACCGTGGCCGAACGTAGCGGAGCCAGCTACATTGTTACCCGCAATATAAAGGATTTTGCCGGTTCGGCGGTACCCGCCATTCTCCCTGCCGATTTCCTGAAAAAATGAACACCATGCCGCAACCCGTCACAGGGCGGCGGTATGGTGTTCATTTTTCAAAAGAGTTCCAGCCTTAACGGGCAATTTTTTATCTCGTCTCAATCACCTTCTTTACTGGCCGCGCCGGTGCTTTTGTTTTCTTCTTTTTTCTGTGTTAAGATTTCTTTCGGATCACTAATGCAGATTTTCTGCTTTAAGAGCTCATTTCGGATCACGAACATATAGTGGGAATCCGTCTTCGGCGACGCATATTGCTTTATTTCGTCTATCGACAGGCCGCGTGCTAAACCGAATCGAATTTCTTCCATTTGGTGTACGTTATACCGTTTATCGGTATATAGCGCAACCTGATTGTCCGACAAGCTGCAACGATAGCCGGATATGATCTGACTGAGCTGTCCGGCGGTGTATTCCGGATCAGCAAAAACAGAAAACTGTTCCCGACTGATTTGCCCCTGTTCGAAAAAGCACACAGCTGCATCCAAATCCGAAAGAGTGTCCCTGCTAAAGCTGCATAGTCTGTATTTACTGCCCTTGATCTCATTGATTTTTCGCACAAGCTGCAAATTCCTGTAAAGATGGAGCCGGAATATGAAAACAATGAAACGGAGCAGATATTCGAGAATATAGCTGCCTGCAAGTATGAATATCCATTTGGCGAAAGGGACTTTTACGAACTGTGCGATCAAGGCATCCATGTCCGGCGTCTTTATAAGCTGCCCGCAACACACCAGCATAACGGGCACAGCACAGTAAAAGAACGCCGTTACGCGCACAATCCATAGGGCGGCAATAAAAACTGTGAAGCCCCAATTATATTTTGTAGTTACCGGGAAGCTCTGGAAGAAATCCCTCCCCATAACGGCAAAAAAGATAATAACAAACGCCAGTATTAAAACAATTTCCACCATTCTTCACTCCTGACCCTCCGTATTATTTTGGGCGGGACTATGCTATCAGATCTGTACAAAGCAATTTCTAATTGTATCTATCGCATTCAGGAGTATCTTCCACAAGGCTTCTCGTGGTTCCGGATAGATAATCGCCAGAATACCAATTACCGCCAAGAGAACAAGTAGTATCAAGGCACAATAGCGTACTACACTACCAGCGATGTACGCTACCGACCGCACCACACTGCCTTTCTCCACAATCATCACATTACGATCAGCGATATGGTGCTTTTCCCTCAGACTTTCCTGCTCTGTTTCAGCTCTCAGCTCTTCTTTTCTCTTCCTGATCAGTCCATTCTTGATCTTGGGCATTTCTTTCTGCTTCCTCCATTTTCCGATTCCCTTGTTTGCTGTTTGTTTTTTTCGCTGCGTATTGACCAATGCTGCTATTCTTTTGACTTCTTTCGATCAAGCGGTCTATGGCATCCCGCACGGCCTTTTGCTCATTTTCAATCTCTTTCGATGGCCTGAAATAGTACAATGACGGCTTCGGCCCTTCATGGATGCCGACATTTTCGTGGATATAGTTCTGCCAAAATAGCCATAAACGAAATCGCCAATAGCGAAAAATTCTCCTGCTGTTTTTGACCATATCTCTTTCCTTCTGCCCAAGAAATTAAGAGTGGGCAAATTTGCCCACTCTTAAAATTTCCAGTAATAATGCGGAATTTGACCTTTAACGCAAGCTATTTTGAAGTTTCAGCCGCAAAATTAACCCCCTGTCCTTCTCTCTCCTCACAGAATCGCTTGACGCTTGTGCCGCTCATGATTTTTCCTTCTTGCCGTTCCGAAATCTTATCTTGATACTTGCGCAGCACCTGCTCATTGATTTGAGATTCTAAATTTTTGTTCGATACCGAAACTGCAGGCGAATAGACTTTTTGGCCTTTTTCATTTTCGACGGGTGCAAGACTGGGCAAAGCGACGTACTTTTGTCCATTCGCGGCTTCGATGACTTTTATGGAGTTTATTGTCAGCAGGTCTCCTACGTCAACAGCCGCATATGCTTTTATTTTTCCTTTTTCAGTCAAGGATACTGATCGTACTGTTATGGACATATCATTTTCGTGCTTCGTTCCAAAGGTATTTACATCCACTTTGGACTGATACGCTGAGAGCACCGCCCGGGACCACTCCGCGAATATCTCTTTAGATCGCGGTACTATATAGCTGTATCCTTTTTCGCCATATTTGTGTAACTGGATATATCGATCGCCGTATTGATTTTCCATAACGCGTACTGGGAAACTTAAACTGTCGTTGATAGTTACAATGCTATTGCCGACATGCGTTCTCCCTTCTGATGATGCTGTAGTGCTTTCCAGCGATTCGGCCTTGACATCAATTTTCATTCGTTTGATGTTCTGCTCGTCAGTCTTTGTACTTTCTCTGGATGGCAAAATTTCTTTTCTCTCCATATACTGCAAAAGCTCCAGTCTTTCGAGTTCGCCAACAGCTGCATCATAGCTGCTTTTTACAGCAAAGTATTCTTCCATTTCCTGAATACTGGATTTCTCTGTGAGGTGCATCGCCATAAGCTTTTGATCTAAAAGAGCTACTTTGTCCTGTAACGCTGTATACTCCTGCTCTTGCTGATCTTTTCTCTTTCTTTCATCAGACTGTCTCTTTTGATAGTTTTCGAGTTCTTGGGCCTTGCTCTCAGAGATTTCAGCATCTAATATGTGCAGGCCGAAATCAAAATCAATCTTTGCTACCGCAGACAAAAAGTCAAGATTAAAAAGCTTCTGAGTAAAGTCTATCGCATCGCCCTTTTCTCCGCAGCCAAAGCAATGGAATGTGTTTGTTTTGGGATGGACAACAAATGACGGTGTTTTCTCATCGTGAAAAGGGCAGCAGCACTTAAAATCTGCTCCTGCTTTTACAAGTGGTACACTTCTCTGTATGATATCCACAATGCTCAGCCGGCTTTTGATTTCAGCAACTGCAAGCTGCACTTGCTTCCGTTTGTCGCCACCGATCATTTGGTTCGGGGTAACTGGTTCTCTCGCTTGTTGCTCTAAGCGGGCTCGCGTTTTAATCATGTTGGAAATGGACACGTCTATTGTATCATGCCTGTATGTACCGTAATAGACGCCACTACTGCGCAGCATCTCCTTGATCTCTCCATCCAGCTTTCGACTTTCGTCCTCGGTATGGATGCGGCCTTCCCGCTCAAAAGAGTTTCCTCTCTCAACGAAGATGGTGAAATTCGTGTAGCGACTGAATGCGTCGCGGACCATTTGCCGATACTGCTCCTTTTCGGCCGGAGTCCCCTCCGCAAGATAAACGGAATTTAAAATCAGCGGAGAGTCCGTCACAACAAAATCCACTTTGCCGATCAGGCGATCGATTCTATGCTTCTGCTCATCAAACAGGGATTTTTGATGTTCAAAAGATCCATCGAGCAAATCATACCTCTCGTCCCAAACGTACTCTTTTGCCACCTCGGACACGTACTCTGCGACATAGCCCTGCTTTTTGAGTTTTTCTGCAATTTCCCATGCGCAAGTCGTTTTTCCTGCGCCCGGGCCAGCTATCAAGTTTACGACAACCGTTTTGCGTTCCTGTCTTTCTTGTAAAGGTAAGTTTTCTTTCTCTTGGGTTTTCGACATTTGTGGTGCAGCTGTCATTGCCTGCTCCATCTGAAGTAGTATACCGGCTTTTTCCATTGCTTTCTGCAATGCGCTTTCATGCCGTTCAAACAGCTGGTTAACAGATTCAATCAAGTTGACGAGCTGTACAGGGTTCTCTACGCTTTTCTGTTCATTCGTAAAAGCATGAAAACTGTTGACCATATGATCTATCCGGGCATCTGTAACCTCAATACCATATCGGTTACAGAGCATCATTGACAGCAGATCCGCCTCAAGCTCCCTCTGTGCGGAGCTTTTCTCTCCGACCTGATGTCCCATGATCCCGTGTGCCATCTCATGCAGCAACGTGCTCAGCTTCTGCGTATCCCCTAAAATAGAATTGATCCGGATCGCATGCGATTCCGGATCGTAATCTCCCCGCAGGGTAACGGATTTCAGATCGGTTTCCGTTACCGGCAGGCCAATATTTGTGCTGTAATCACATGCCACTTTATAGATCGCAGCATGCTGTTCGCTGCTGTAGCCGAGCCCCAGCAGCTTCGGGTAGTCCTCCAACGGACAATCTGTTTGTGATATATCGAAAACTGTGCCGACTTTAAAGTGCGGCTCCTCACGCGTTTCTATCATACCCGCCTCAACCATTCCCCTTACACTCTGAGGCGCTCCGGACAATCGATGCCATGCAGCATCCGTCTTCAGGCGATAAAAGATAATAGGGGTATACGCCATAATACCCATACCGTGCTCTCCAGCCTTGATGTTGTATCCGAGTTCCTTGAATCGCTTGAATGATCCCACAAATGCCGCATGAGGATTTTGGCTGTAGATCAGCATGGTGTTTCGGATGCTATATTTGTAGAACTGATTTTTAAACCGGAGGTACTCTACGAGTTTCTCCGGTTTTTCTTCCCATGTACTAACCAGCTCATTGACGGATGCCTCAAACTCGGCCATTCGCTGCTTACGGTATCGTTCCCTTTCTTCCTGTGAGAAATTGATCCTTTGCACTATTCAATCACCTCCAGTCCAAGCAACTCATCCGTGAGCTCCTTTGGCATGTTGTCCAGCTCTTCCATGATTATCTTCTGTAGAGGCAACGGCAGCTCAGACAACTCCTGCAGATCCTCAAGTCCGATAGCAGAACCAACTTCTGCAATCTCTTCAGGAATCTCTGTGTACCACAGAGTACCATATCCATCCTCACAGATAGCAAGGCCGCCTTTATACATCATTACGGTAGCGCTTATCTCCATTGTAATTCCCCCATAAATGAAATATTAAGCTTATATTAAGCAGATTTTACTAATCTTCAAGGACGTAGAGTTAATTTTACCCTATTTTAAGAAGTGGGAAAAATTGCCCACTTCTTTTCGATAACATGCACTTCTTGTTTTCCCGGTATCTGATACTCTCCAAAAGGTACGGCTATGCCGTGCCCTTTGGGGGGTATCAGCAAATTGCTGATACCTTGAAAGCACATATTATGTGCGCTGCTTTTGGAATACATCGCCATCCAAATGACATTATCCTCCATGGACGCCTCGTTGGGCAACTGCGCCGGACATAGTCCACGGTCGTAGTGGTCGCCACGGGGGTGGTTCATGGGTATTAAACAGGCCAATGACCTTACCCAGATCATGAGGTAGCACCAGCAATTTGGTGTGCCGCTCCTTCATTGAAATCCTGGCGAAGCTGTTACATGATCCTTTGTATTCTTTTTGGTGACGGATTCAGTTTTTAAGCGGCATTCATCGGGTCCTCCGATGGTTGCCGGTATCTTAAGTGGGCAAATTTGCCCACTTTTTTGAAAGACTTTTTAGAACTGACTTATTCTCACTTAACGGCCGAGATTAGACCATTAAAAAAGCCATACCTTTTTGAATGGTCTCTCTATAATAGAGTATAGCCATTTTTTTACTTGTTGTCAATAAAACAACATGAAGAAAAATTTTTTCGTAGGATTGCCTATAATAAAGAAAAAGATATTTAAAAGATATTTATATAGATATTTAAGGGGCGCGAAAAATGGCTTAAATACTGGGTTTTTTGAACTTTGAGGTGACGTAGTTGTCCATTAAAGGTGACGTAGTTGTCCATTTGAGGTGACGTAGTTGTCCATTTTGTAACTTTTTTTAGGTGATCAAAATCCGGTTTTTCCCCGGTACTAAGCCATTTTTTAGGTGACGTAGTTGTCCAGTTGTAACCTTTTTTATCTGTGCTTGGACGAAAAGAACGGTTTTTTTAAAAAAGTGACTTGCATGTTGACATGAAGTCACTTTTGTGTTATGATCGGTTATAAATGGACAAGTTGAAGAGGAGTGAGTGTTGTGCCCCAGCAGGAAGAGCGGATCATTGAAGGTCCACTCAGCCCGGATTATGTTGTAGAGAAAAGCCGAAGGATTCTTAATCTGAGCGATATGGTCTATTCAACCATGCAGATGAAATTCTTGGATATATACCTTTCCAGAATAGATCCAAGGGATGAGAATTCGCGAACTGTTCGCTTTACTCTTGACGAATTAGCAGATCTGTTTGGGGTTGAACGCATACGATATGAAAGAATAGGGACTCTGCTTGGAGAGAGTCAGGATCTGAAAGAGACGCATAAAGATCTTCCTTTGGACCAACTCGAGAATATCAAGTTTACGTATGAAATTGATGATGAAGAAAAAAGAGGGTTCGTAAGAGCGCCACTGTTTGTCAGATCCGCGATGTTTCGCAGGAAGGATGACAACTCAATAATTATCGAGATGACTTGTCATGAGGATGCAAAGCGTCTTTTTTTCAATCTGCAGGGCGTAGGATATATCCGGTATCGTCTAAAGAATGTCATTCCAATGTCCGGCAAGTATTCTATGTTGCTGTACTTGTATTTGCTCGACAAATTTAATTTTGGAAATGTGATTGTCGAACAAACCGTAGATTATCTCAAGCACAAAGTTTTCAAGATGGACGAGCAGAGTGAGGGGATTTACAGCGAATACAAGTATTTTAGTCAACGTGTTCTGAAGTATTCTGTCGCTGAAATAAACAAGCACACAAATCTGCAAGTAACTTTTACACCGATTCGTTCCGGTAAGAAAGTAGCCTCGATTAGGTTTGATTTGACGGGGAGTCGTAAAGAACTGACTCGAAGAGAACAGTACCTTTTGCCGTATGAAAAAGAGTACCTGTATGACGATGAAGTGGTGGGTGAAGAGTATATTGCAGAATGGAGGAAAGCACTGCAGCCATTTTGTCTATCTGATGGTGAGATCAGGGACTTATACTTATTTGCAAAGCATAAGGAACTGAACTTATATGCGGACAGGGAAGATCCACAAAAGACTGCAGAGCGTGTTCGCACACTGATCGGCGGGACTTTTAGTGGGATTGCGGCAAGAGCCAAAAATAAAAATCCGAAAGGAAGACATTTCGACTACTTACGCGCGATTCTGGAGAAAATATATGAATGAGAAGGTTAAAAGGTAGTTTGACACCCCGCCTTGCTTTAGCTATGCGGACAAGTTGACTGTATGCTGGAAACAGATTGAGGCAAAATAGAGTTGACAGAATAAAATAATAGTAGTACAATGTACTATATGAAAGGAGTGGAAGTTATGGCTTTTTCAATTCGATTAACAGAGGAAGAAAAATCTCTTGCGGAGAGCTATGCGAAGATACACGCTATGTCTTTAGGAGAAGCGTTCAAGAGGGCATTGTTTGAACGGATAGAGGACGAGTATGATGTGACCGTGGGTAGAGAAGCTTATGATGAATATGCGAAAAACGGAAAGAAAAGCAGGCCCATTTCCGAATTATGGAAGGAATTGGACTTATGAAGTATAGCGTAGAAACGACAGAACGGTTTGACAAGGAGTTTAAGAAACTCGATAAGTACACGCAGCGTATGATAAAAGCGTGGATTGATAAGAACTTGAATGAGTGTGAGAATCCCCGTCAGCACGGAAAAGGGCTGACAGCGAATCGTAGCGGCCAGTGGAGATACCGGATAGGTGATTACCGTCTGATCTGTCAGATAGAAGATACTGCGTTGGTAATTCTCGCCTTGTCTGTAGGCCATAGGCGGGAGGTCTACAAGGATTAAGGAAGCCGCCTTTCCTGTTATTCAATGTGTCGTAAAGTCCATTACCTTTAGGTGATGGGTAGTTGATCCGAAAAGTGTAGATCACAGCAGGTGAGAAAGAAATGGGTGAACTGGCGTTTACCAAGTTTGGATTCAATTCGATCTGTAAGATCTTTTGGCAGTACAGGCCGGAATGATGTTTTGAGATCTTTACTCACTTTGTCAACGGGAGGCAAAGCGGAAAGGTTCAGTACGTAATCACAACTTTCTTCGATAATAGAGAGGGCGATTGCAGATGAGGATTCCCATTTTCTATATGCTTCTTCATTTATCCTCTTTACAATGCGGATTGGCAGGTTCATGGTTTTTCTTTTCTTTTGTTCTTTTATCATAATATCACCTAAATGTAATTAAATCATAAAACAACAGAAGGAGTTTTAGGGAAAACTTCCTTCTGTTGTTTCTTCATTTCTTTGAGGCTTCCTTTTTTAGGACAGCAACAAATTTTGCCTGCAACTTTTCGTACTCTACAGCGAGTTTATCAAGCCGCTCTTTTGATTTTGCGGAAACAGAAATACCATTTGAAAACATTTTCGCATAAAGCTTTAAGTCTTTTGATTGGCTTAAGATGTTATCAATGTACTCCTTGCCAATGACTATAGCGTCTGAGGAGGTAATATTCTGCTCTTTTTTCGGCGGAGCTGGGTTATTGATCCTCTCAACTTCAGCGACAAAATCGACTTTTTCCTCGCTGCCACCGGTAATAGAGTCGGAATATCGGGAAGCAAGATTTTGCTGTGTTGATGCTGGCATGGAAGCAATCTTTACACCGGTATGTATATCCAAATCTCCATTTATTATCGCATCTTTGAGTGTATCATCCAGTTTTTTCTCGACACTCAGAAAATCCTGCACGGAGCGAGGGCTCATTTGGGTGCTGTCAGAGATAAAGTCACGGCGGCGTTTACCAATTCGATCGCCTCCTCCAGCTTTACTGATTTTATCATAGACTTCTGAGAGTTGGCGGATTCGCAGCAGCTTGTCACCGTCCGTAAGATCGCGATAGTCATTGGTGGTTGCGATGACATACAGATACTTTGTTTCATCATCGACTGGGAGATCAATGTTCTGCGGATTGACAACAGTACAGGGGACTTCATCATATTTTTTGTTGCCGGCCTCTCGAAGCTGGCCGATTGCAAGATACCGCCTCTGCCCACCAAGAACGTCGTACATTCCATCATCAGCAGCAGCAACATTTAGAGGCTGCTGTAATCCGACGTCTGAGATTGATTCAGCAAGTTCAGATATGCGATCGACTGAATATTGATTGCGCTTGTCTACACGTAACTTCTCGTATGGGATGTAAACGAGATCAAGATCTCTCTGTGCAAGTTGTCTTGTTGTCTCATTCAAAAGACCCGCACCAAGGTTCATCTTGTTTAAATCGAATTTTGCCATCTACTTCACAGCTCCTTTATACGATCTTCAAAATGTGTTCCACAAGAGACACATAGTCTTTTGCGATACTACTGCGTTTATCATAAAGCAAAACTGGCACTGCAGCATAACTGGATTCTTCGGCAGCTTTGCCTTTTGAAATTCCAGGCAACAGATAGTTTTTGCCGATCATTTCTGTCACAACTTCTTCCGACCCCTTGTTGACGCGTCGATTCTCTTTCTGTACGAAAAATGCTCCTCCAAAGGTCAATTTATAGTTGTACTTCTTGACCGTTTGTATGATCGACAACGTATACTGGAGACCTTTAATGGTCCATTTATCAGCTTTAAGGGGCACAAATACTGCATTTGCAGCAGCTAAGCCATTGATATTTGTGATTGTCTCGGCACTTGGCGAGCAGTCTAAAATACAATAATCGTAGTCTGTTTCGATGTCACCTAAGTAGGCTGCAAGCTTGAGCTGCTGCGGCTCTGTTGTATTTGCTACCATTGCCTTTTCTGTACGCGATAAAGTAATAGTTGATGGTATGATGTCCAACCTATCGTATTTGGTATGCTGGATACACTCTTTGATGTTTTTCCGGCCAACAAAAACATCTTCGATGGACGTATCATAGTCTTGGTCAATAAAAAAATCAGAACTGTTAGCTTGCGGATCAAGATCAATGAGTAGAACTTTCTTTTCGTACTTAGTTGCAAGGATATACGAAATATTGATGCAGCTTGTGGTTTTACCACAGCCGCCTTTGACGTTAAAAAACGCAATGGTTTTCATAAGGATTCCCCTTTCTTTCATGACTATAATATACCTATTATTGGCTATTGTCAATATCTTTTTGTGAGTTTATCAGGGAAATGACTGATTGCCACCATTTAGACACTGTTGCTGTGGAAATACCGAGAGCAGTAGCAATCTCAGATATAGCTGCATCTGGATGCAATAGCTTGTATAGATATATGTCATGTAAACTTGAATTCTTGGGACCGTATTTGTTTTTTCGCATAATGGGATGATCAGCCTGACGGATTTTTACGTAGCCGCCGGACTTAACCCTGCGGTCAATATATGGTTCATCGGCATCGATGAACCATTGCGTACCGATCTTAATAGCCGTTTCAAAGCCGCCAGTTCTACATTTCCGTAAAAGATAACCGTAATCTTTACCGATTTTCTCAGCGTATTCTTTAATCGGTATCTTCTTTGATAGGTCGATTTTCTCGCTCATAGTATTGCTCCTTGCGTATTACTTCCATGATTCAATAATAGCAAGGATTAGCGCTATTGTCAATACGATATAAGCGCTTCGTCTTCTGCTGAAATGAAAGTGGGCAAATTTGCCCACTTTCAAAAATTGCAGAAATATTGGGAATTAGAGATCTTGGTATGCCTCATAATCGGCTTCCTTCATAAGCCGCTCATATACAACTTGGTTTTTAAAATGCTCATAGTCATTTGACAGTGCTTTCTTTAGGAGTCTTATACTTATTTCGATCTCGTGCTGATAAGCATAAGAGGTATTCAGGTTGTTGTATATGTGCTTTGGCAAAGACGGAGATCCTGCGTGCTGGGACGTGCGTCTGTCTAAAGCACGTACTGTTTGGCGCGCAATGAGTAGGACACGATTACCACAACGGGCATATAAATCTTGTCGTTTACCTTCTGCATAGCTGCTATTTGATGCGCCATATGCCGTTTGATAAACTGCATCCATTTCTTTAAGGTGCCGCTCCAAATTTCTGTATTCATCAGGATAGTACTTATTGATCCATGTAGATGTAATTTTATCGATCATTGGCCGATACTCTGTCATAGCCTGATTTCCGTATTTCCAGAGGCGACGATCTGAAGGTAAATTTTTCAAGAGTGATACAAAAGCAGAGGTTAATTCAGGATCAGACTCAATTTCACTTTTTCTCATTCGCTGCACAATATTTTCGCGAAGAATATTGTTGATTTCGGTTTGTAGTCCTCTCTGGTTGATTATCTCATTTACAATACTACTTTTTCCAGCATCGAGCGATCTTTTCGAAAATTTTCCGCGGATTGCTGTCTCTTCCGAGTAACTGAAATCTAACGGCACTTGATTTCCGTTCCCGCGATATGTCATTGTAATTGATCGATCTGAATTGATGGTAATATAGTTTCCGAGATGGAGGGGTATGTTTTCTTGTTCCAGAGCCGACGTCAGCTTCGAAAAAATTCTGTTATAGCCTCCTTTATAGGTTGTGACTTTGGTTGAGCGCTCTACACGATAATCACGCTCATCGTTCAAGATGCCGTGATCAGCTATAAACTGCCGCGGAATGGTTATTTTTTTGATGGTAGCTTCCGGACGAGTGGGTATGGGTTCAACAGTTGCAATATGGACATGGATGTTGTCAGTGTTGTAGTGGATGCTTGCAGTATAAACGGCGGTTTGTAGCAGATCCTCTTTTTGGAGCATTCTTTTCAAGCAAACTCGTGTCAAGGATCGAATGCGCTTTTCATCCAATAACTGCATTTCGTGGCTGTATATGCCATATTGTTCTAAAAAGGCATTGTCAAAGGAGATTATACTTTGCCACATTGGAGATCCGTTTTTTTGCGCGGTACGGAATGCTGTCTGTAATTCCAGAATATCGTCTTTACTCAGATTATCCTTAGTTGCGGTAAAGAGATTGGATGATTTGCGGGCATCATCCATATAATCGAAAGCATATCCTACATAGCTCAGATCATCAGATAATGAAGACAACATGAATTTGCTTGCGTTACGTTGTCTGGTTGCGCAGTCTCTTGCCATATAGTCAATGTAGGATTCGTAAACACTGCTATGAGGGGTTGTATAGCGGGTTACCAGAACAACTCCAGCTTTTATATTTGTCATTTTGTCCTCACGTGTCCTCCTTGAGTCGATTATCTTTTCGCTGCTTTAGGTTTGTTAAATAGTCACTGATGTCCTCAAATGCAGAACTGTATATAGGTGATTGAGATTCTATCAGGGCAGCGAGCTTGTCAGGATCGTTATTTCGGCTCGCCAGCGAAATATCAAGACGATGTGTCGGGAAGTAGATTTGTTCGTTTTTAGGCAGAGTATTCATGATAAGGCTGTGCAGCATCTCAATGACAATGTAAATGTTTTTCTCGGCGCTTCGAGTGGCTAATCTGATGCCTGTGATCGTGTTATCATATTTTTGTTCGACAGCGGAGAGTAGAGATGCAGCGGCTTGATTGGATTCTCGGTTTCCAGCTTCAAGTATCAGCGATTCGAGTAGAGCTGTTTCATTTTTACCGGCCGATGCGGCCATTTGTGCAAGTAAGGCACAAGCCTCTTCCGACAGACGAAACGATTTTGTTTTTTTAGCCATCTTTATCAGCCATCCTTTCGATCAGAGATGTCAGGCGACTTATTTCGGATGCATTCGTCTCGATGATCTGTAGGACCATAGCAACAAGAGCTTCATATTTTTCATCGAGAAGGAGTAGCTCCGAACTGTACGCTGCATTTTCGATAATCCGCTTGATGTAGTCGTTACGCCGTAACCCTTTTTTCTCTGCAATTTGCTCGAGTTTTGCCAAAACCGCAGCATCCACATTCCGCAGCCGCAGCTCTTCAGCGAATTTTTTCATTTCTTTCACCTCATGGTTTCTTTTCGGATATCAAGCACTCAAAGAGTAACTTTGAGTGCTTGATGGGCATAAGGAACTCTGTCCACAATTTCATTGTGGAACTCGGCAAAGCCGAGTGAGTAAGCCATTTTTTGAAAATTTTATGCGTGGAATATTTCCGGACAAAGCAATACAAATGTAATACGTTCTAAGAGCCAGGTAATACGTTTGTATTACGCTTTATTTTGAATTAGATATGGCCGATTTAAGTTTCTTTGCGTAGTTGCATACAGTAGCCACAGACACTCCTGTGTCTGCGGCTATTTTTTTGTATGAGTACTTTCGTACATTGGCCAGCTGTGTGATCTCATACTTGTCGGCTTCCGTTAGGGCTTTACTGCTACCCGTGTCAAGGTATTGGTAAACATCAAAAGCGGGCAGATTGAGCTTTTCGGCGATCTGAAAAGGTGTGAATTGGCGCGCTGACAGTGCTTCATATAAGCGCTGGACTTTATCATCGCTAATACTCGGACGGCCGAAGACTTGGCCCCGAAGGCGTGCACAACGGATACCTTCAGCTTGATAGTCATGCTTTTTCTTCCGATCCGTATCGGCAACCCAAGCAAGTGTGCTCAAAATGTAACTTTCAATCAGCTGTCCAATCTCGCCCATCTCTTTAAAGCGACGACTATCAAAAAAAGCCTCTGTCTCTGTTAGAGACGCTATATCTGCATTTACGGTATGAACGATATAGTTCCACTCGGAAATTGTCATGGTCCAGTTGCGGCCTAAACGATCTATGCTGTCAATATATAAAATATCTCCGTGAGATATAAGCTCTCTCAGCGAAAGATACGATGGGCGCGAAAAAGTGGCACCAGATATTTTGTCAATAAAAATATCTGCGTCCGTAACACCAAGCGCCTTTAGCTTCTCAAGTTGCCGATCAATACTCTGACCTTTCGTAGAGACGCGAACATATCCGTACTTTTTTGCCATATTAAAAACCCCTTTTAATAAATGTTAAGACTCATTTTATCAGGAGGGGAATTCAAAAAGGTATGCTTTTTTAAATCTTGAGGCAAGTTACACTTATCAACTTACTAAATAAACAACTTTATGAAGTGCTGCAAAAGAAGCAGCACTTCTTTTTTTCATGATAGTAGTATACCACAAAGCTCTTTTAATAGCTACTTTATCCGTACTGATTTCTCATGAAAATTTTAAAAGTGACCATCCTGTCCGATTACATATAAAAGAAGAAGCTTGCTTAAAACCTTATAAAAGTGACGCAGTTGTCCAATATACAGTTTATTTAAAAGTGATGTAGTTGTCCAAAAGCCTTTTCTCATAGCCTGCATGACAAAATCATTAACCAGAATAGGGAATAAGAGTAGTATAAACTCAAAATATGGAGGAATATTACAAGGAAATCCCCAATATTATGGGTATAGAGAAAAAGGGACGCAATTTGTCCAGCGAAAAATAGAAAGGATAAAAACACTAAAGGTGACTATATTGTCCATGAAAAAAAATCATGAGTATGTAAGGATTTTGCAGGCAATAATAAAAGTGGGCAAATTTGCCCACTTTTATTATTCGCATAATATTAAAGCAAGGGGAGAAGGGAAAAAGGGGGGATAGATCAGCTTAGACACTTAAGTTAGAGTAGTGTATACCTAAGATCGTTTATCATCTATGCAGTGAAACAGAGTAATAGATACAACAACGCAATTATACAAAATTAATGTTTTGTATAATTTAGGCAAGGGTGGGCAAATTTGCCCACTCATTTATTTCTTAATTTTTTTTCCATTCAATGTAATAAATGAAAACGCCTTTGGCGGCTCCGTTATCCAAAGTTTGTTTATGTCAAAATTATGTTTATCTAAGACAGCACGGCAATTCTTATTTGCACAAAAATCTCTTTTGAAATCCTTTTTGCTTGCACTTTGAGTTAAGTCTGAAATTCGAGAAACATCTGTACATCGCTCCAATTCATCCTCCAGATTTTTTACTTGGGGAAGAAATACGATTTCAACTTTCGGGCAAAACTTTTTGACCTGATTGATATTATTCCGGAGCTGCTGAGTTACAGGTACGTCTGTATCAAAAACAAAAACTACTTTTGTTTCCGGACGAATCGATATAAGGATAGATTTAGGTATTATTTTTTGTATCAGATTAAATTCCTTGATTTTTCCGGGTATAATCTTTTCTGGGCTTTCCTTAAGGGCCTGAAGTAATGCAACTTCACATTTCCCTTCTACAAAGTAAAAGACATTATTCTTCATATGGGCCTCCGGATTCAAGTGTATCCAATAGGGAATCATCCGGCAGAGAAGAAAAGACATCGTTTTCTACTGCATGTCGAACTGAATCTGTATTTCTTTTCAGAATATCAGAAGCGTAGATGACGGTTACTTCTTCGCATTCACCTTCAGTGATCTTCTTCCGAAGAAAGGCAAAAGCATGCTTAGGGATATTAAGATCGAGCATATCTGTGTTATGAGTTGTAAAGATCAGTTGCTCGTTTTCTTTCAAATGCTCGATCATTAACCCGAAGATACGCTTCTCTATATCGCTCTGAATATAGGAAAAATGTTCATCGCAGTAATAGAAAACATTGTTTTCTTTGGGAGATAACATAGAAGCAAGAAAAAATGCAACGTCAATTCCCTCTATAGTTCCACTAGATAGCAATTCGCGATTCAATAGTTTTCCGTTCTGAATAATAATTTCGTCATTCTTTCTACGAATGATAAAGGAATCCTGCAGATCAGAGGATATAGACACATTTGTCAGTGTAGGATCTAAAGTTCCAAGGACAGCTTTTAGTGTCCTCAACAGAACGGATTTGTTGATGCCTTTGGCGTTCAAAGATGATTCTATTTCCGGATATGCAAAACGAAAGTTTATTTTTCCAAAATGATCGCGCATTTCTTTCGGCGTTGTAGTAGTAAAATCAGGATTGAAAAAATAAGTACAATCCTGAAATCTTGAAACGCTTTTTTCATATGAATCACCATCGAGAATCAATGAATAAAAATAGCGCATGTTTATCTCTGAGGTATTTGGATAAATGCGTACTACTAATCTGTGCAGAACAAATCCTTCATTTATAAAATCGATACTGAACGAACCTGCGCTTCCTTTTGAAACGATTTCAAAGAGAAAATTCGGATTTCCAGAGTTGATAAAGGAAAAGATCTTCATCAAAATTTTTCCAATACTTGTTTTTCCAGCGGCATTTGCTCCCATTAGCACAATAGCCTTTTTATATCTGAAATTAGGTCTTCCGGCTAAGTGTTCCCCTTCGATGATTGAATTAACTATTTTTTTTGGATACGAAAAATTCATTTTGAAATTGGGAAATCCAAGGATATTTTCTAATTCGAGATTCATTATTACCATAAGTTCAGCCTCCCTCTTTTATTATTTCGCAATTTACGAAGTAATTATACACCATATTTTAATTTTGTTCAAGAAGAAAAGGATCTGTTATATATATTCAGAACTTAGTTTCGGTTTTCCCATTTACGGACAAGGTTGTAGAATGTACACCGTGTCAATTCTAAGTCCTCGGCAGCTTTTACTGCGGTAAGCTCCCCGGCTCTCCATTTCTTATATACCTGCTCCCACATTTTCGGGTAGGAGATTCTTGGCCGACCAAGATGTTTTCCTTTCTTTTTTGCAACAGCGATTCCTTCAGCCTGACGCTCCTTAATCATCCGGCGTTCCTGCTCGGCGAAGCTGGCCATCACTTCGATCAGTACGTTGTTTACCATATCTATGATCCATTCTTGTCCATCCTGCAGGTCTATCATCGTTGTCGGGATGTCCATCACCATTACACGGATATGCTGCGCACGGAAGTATTCCAACTCCTGCCGGATGTGCTGCTTATTGCGGCTCAGACGATCCAGTGACTTTACTACCAGTGTATCTCCACTGCGTAACAGCTGCTCACGCAGCGCCTGATAGCCGGGCCGATCCAGCGTTTTTCCGCTGGTCTTATCTACAATGATCTCCCGATCGGCGACTCCCATCTTGTGCAGAGCTTCTATCTGACGATCCAAATTCTGCTCATTGCTAGATACTCTGGCATATCCCCAAATTTTACTACTCATAACGCCTCCTGAGTGTATAATAAGGTCAATTAATTTTTATACATGTATAAAAATTATCCTAAGGACCTTTTTAGACGGTGATTCTATAAAAAAAGCGGTGTGCAAAAAGGTGTACCTTTTTGCACACCGCAATTTTAAAGGAACTTCACTTTCGATTTTCTTTCTATCTACTTTTGCTTAATAAGATTCTAACTTCTTCCTTCCTTGATATTTGTCTTAATTATACGAAAATATCAATTAAAAAGCAATGGTGCCCTATATACAAAAAAGAGTGAGGAATTTTTCTCACTCTTTCTCCGGAATAGAATATTTATTTTTCAATTTCAGTTTCAGTGCTTTTGGACTGCGCGTCCTCGTGATCTTTACAGTATCCAACGATCCCTTTCTCATGCCGATCAAAATTGAAAATACCGGATTCAGCAGCAAAACGCACAGTAGTGCGGTCCAAAATATTATCTATTTGTTTATTGACAAGTTCGCTGAGATAATGTAGTCGCTGATCTGGTGCTTTGAGTTGCGGATGTTGTGCAAATTCAAAACCATGTAGATTTTTCAAATCTGAGCGAATACTGTCCGTTAATAATGCATGTGCAGTAACATTGAGATCTGTGCCAAAACGTGGAGATGAACGACTAGCATACCAAGTCAAATTACCTATATGGTCGTCATCAACACTGGGAAAGAGACTTTGATTATGATCGAAAACGGGAGCCATTCTCAAAGGTTTAAAGGTATCGTTATCTATAAGGATTCCAAAATTCCCGAGGTGACGATCGACATTAAAAATAAGGGCATCAAGAACACACATGCGCCTAAAACTATCTCCAGAGTCTAAAGCATTAAAGTAGTCGAGCATGTTGGAAATGCTTTGTTTCCGCATGAAAATGCGACTTGCGCTAATATATCCTGTTTTTTCATCAGTAAACAGTTTGCATGTGCTGATAAGACGTCCATGATACCGGTCAAGATCATAGTCAACATAAGATGGGCACAAAATAGAAGATACCTGTGCAGCCAAATATTCAGATAAAGGTTCGATTTCATATATAGTGCTTCCGGATTTATAGAGGTATATCTGTTGTCCGGCCTCAACACGTTTCCAACATTTAGCAAAAGCGCCTTCGGTTCCGAATTCTGGAGAAGTAGAGGGAAAATCAATGCCGATAGAGACTCCGTCAAAGGCAGTTCGACTGATTATTTCACTGAAAGGATTTTTGTACAAAAATACATCATCCCATATCAAGTCAGAATCTGCGCTTTTAACCCATAACGTGTCATTTAGGGATAGCGCGTGTGTAGCCTGAAGAAATCCTTCGAGATCATCGCAGCCATATTGTCTTAGCAGCTCAGCAATATGTGCGCGGTGTTTTGGCGCTCGACGGCTCTCTATGAAAGTTGACAGTCCCATAAAGCCAAGCGGGCGTGTATCCGTAAGCCATTTATCTTCAATGAAGATAGGTTCTTCGTACTCATTTCGCTCGCAAATAAAGGATAATAATGGCTTGTCTTTATTCATAAGATAATATTGCACAGACATAATCTCACCTCAAGTCCTTTTGGACATCAATGAAGTGAACTACCCATTGTCTAAAGCCAATGGGCTTCCTGCTTCATCGACCTCGTAACCTACTATCTCCACAGGCGTTAATTCGGGCAGTCCCTGCCCTATATATGCTTCTTTTATGCTGTTTGCCTTAATCCTTCTGCCAGTATATTTTTTGCGGCATTGATATCTCTGTCATGTTTTGTCCCGCAATTCGGACATACCCATTCCCTTACCGCTAAATCTTTTGTATCTGCATTTTTATGTCCACAGACAGAACATAACTGGCTGCTGGCATAAAATGTGTCTATTTTGACATATTCCCTTCCATTCCATTTCGACTTATATTCCAGCTGCCTTGTTAGCTCATACCATGACACATCACTTATGGATTTTGCCAGATGATGATTTTTTACCATGTTCTTTATCTGTAGATTCTCTGAAACAATCACTTGGTTTTCGCTGACTATTTCGTGTGAAATCTTATGCAGATAATCTTTTCTGGTATTTGTTATCTTCTCATGGCATAATGCTATTTCTTTTTTCTTCTTCCGATAATTGCTACTACCTTTTTCCTTGTGTGCCAGCTGTCTTTGCAGTCTTGACAGCTTTCTCTCATACTTTTTTATTATCTTTGGATTTTCGTACCTTATCCCATCCGATGTGATACATAAATCCTTAATTCCTAAATCCAATCCTATATTTCGATTTCTGTGTGGCAATTCTTCATGCTCTGTTTCTACCAGTATTGACACGTAGTATTTCCCACTTGGAACCTGACTGACCGTGGCTGATTTTATTTTTCCATGGAATTCTCTGTGCAGTTTTGCTTTTACTTCTTTTAACTTTGGCAGCTTTATTTTTCCATTCTCAAAGTCTACAGCTATATTTCCATTCGTAAAATTCGTTGTATATGATTTATGGTGATCGTGTTTGCTCTTAAACTTTGGATAGCCCGCATGTTCCTTGAAAAACTTCTGATAAGCTGAATCCATGTTATAAATTGCATTTGTCAGAGCAAACTTATCCACTTCCTTCAGCCATTCATAGATATTCTTTAATTCTCTGTTGCAGTAATTGTTGCAGTCTGTTTTACTAACAGATTTTTTCTCCTGCTCATAGACCGCTTTTCGATATGCAAGCGTCTGATTATAGACAAAACGGCAGCAGCCAAATGTTTTCGCAAGCTGGATTTTTTGCCCGTCATTGGGATAAATCCTATATTTATATGCTTTTAACATTTGCTGCCACCCGCCTTTCTATCCCTGATTTTCTATATACTTCTTTAACATTTATACATTATGTCTTTGACATATCTCATAGGAAAACTGTTTTATATCATCTGATATTTGCTTTGATGTCAGCAATTCCTTTCTATACTTGCACACAAAAATAATATGATATTGGAGTAAATATTTGTGTCTGTTTTTTGATTTCCATGTTCCCATGGCGTAAGTATAGCACAAGCCACTACTTTTGGCTACCTTAACCCACCGTCTAAAGCCAGTGGGATTGCGGTAGCCTTATTTCAAAAAGAGGAGTGGGCAAATTTGCCCACTCCTAATTGTTCCTCTATTTGTGTTTGAAAAAAGCAAACATTCCTTTCTTTTTTTGCGGCTCAACAGTATTGGTTGCACCAATGATTTTATCATACAGATCATTGCTGTCTGAGGTGTAAACAAAAGGATCTGGTGTGTACTTTGCAAAGAAAGTCATATCGGCTTTATCCTCCATTAAACCTCTAATTTCTTGAAAGTCGTTTTCGTGGACAAAGCTGAAAATATAGTATGTACTGTTTTGCAGTATAGGTGAGCGGAAAACATCCTGCATAGCACCTAATTCGTGTGGGCTATCACCGCCCACAATAATCCGAATGTCCTTTTCGAGAAACTGAATGAGATTAAAGCTCTTTGACGAAAAGCTTCCAAAATCGTATACAAGGTATTCGTACCCCATACCCCGGATCTCGGCAATTTGATCCGGCTTGGAATACAGATCTGTGCCGTTAAGTGTGACGCGGCCCAAAGATCGATCTATATCCTCGGCACTGTATAAGCCTGCAGCTTTCTGCACGTACTCACTGTCATTCAGCTGGATATATGCAGCCTTATGGCCGAGAAACTGAAGATACTTGATGATCTGCAGCGCTTGTGTAGTGGTTCCAATGCGGTTACAGCATCCGGCGACGGAGATGACAGTCGGCTTCTTTTCTATACTTGTCTGTTCCACCTTATCCTCGGAGACATGTTCGGGCTTATAAGGTTCAATCGAAGCGAACCCATCCAGAGCAGTTTGGAGTTGCTTATTGGCTAATCCGGCAATAGATTCCGTTACGAAGCCGGTGAAGCCACGTTCCGTCAAAGCGTAAACAAGATTGCTTCGGGGCGTCTTACCCAAATAGTAGAAAAGGAAGCGTGCGCCACTTACATGATTCAGATTATCAATTTCTTCGGCCAAAGTATTATAGTTGTCGAGAAAAGTTGACAGATCAAAAATTACAGCCCAATAAGATTTGCTGATAATTGTGTCCTTTATATCAGCGATGTGAGTGACATCCCCGGTGAATTCGACCTCTTTACCGGATACCTCTGCGACGCGGGCACCAACACGCTCATTGCCCACAAATAATATTTCTGCCATAATTATGACCATTCCTTTCCGCTACGCTGCAAGGCACCAAAGGGGATGAAACCCAGGAACCTCTAACGCAGTCAATCAAAATTTGTTAGAATATGCTTGAGGAAGCAGGCACACTACAGAGCACGTGGAGGTGAGTAGGCTCAACCATGCGTTGGACTGAATAATTATGTGTGCCGGACGCTCTTTCAAGCACCAATGAGTAGGGCTTTGTACCCTGTAACCTTATCTTTGGAGAGACGGACTACTTCAATCTTTCAGCGAGTGTCCAGTCCCTGCCTGTTTTCCTCAAATACTGTTTCGAGGGGATGTGTTATGCTCAAAATCGTTTACCCCATCTGCTGTGGGATGGATGTCCACAAATCCTTTGTCGTTGCCTGTATCGCTTCTACCAACGACCAAGGCGTAACAACCTACAAGAGCAAGCGCTTTTCCACTTTCACCGGGGATTTGCGCCGGTGCGCCGCATGGCTGGCTGAAAACAACTGCAAAGATGTGTGCATGGAATCCACAGGAAAATACTGGATTCCCATTTACAACATTCTGGAGCCAACCTACAAAATCGTTCTTGCCCACCCAAAGTATGTGAAAGCAATACGGGGCAAGAAAACCGACAAGCGGGACGCCAAGTGGATTGCCGACATCTTCAAGCACGACCTCGTTTCCGGGAGTTTTATCCCTCCAGCGGATATCCGCCAGCTTCGAGACTTGGTACGCTATCGTTGGAAACTCACAAACTTTACCACTGGCGAGAAAAACCGGGCGCAAAACTGCCTGACCGTTTCCAATTTCAAGCTGGACGATGTGTTCTCAAATGTGTTCGGCAAGACGGCCTCTGCAATCACTGCCCGTATTCTGGAAAATCCAACGGAGAAAATCACGGATGTTTCCAGCTTTTGCACTAAGCGATTGAAAGCGACTGACGAGGAAATCCTTGCTGCTGTGGACGGTGAGATGTGTGAAGAACAGGCTGAAAAGCTCCGCATCATCCGTTCCCACATGGACAACCTTGAACTGTGCAAACTCAATCTGGATTCGCTGATTCTGTCTACCGTCGAGAAGTATCTTCCCCAACTCGATCTTGTTATGACGGCTCCGGGTATCCAATCCTTTGCCGCTATTGGCATCATTTCTGAAATCGGAGTGGATATGTCCGTGTTCCCCACCTCGAAGCATCTCTGCTCCTGGGCCGGGCTTACGCCGCAGAACAACGAGAGTGCCGGGAAGAAGAAAACTACCAGAATCAGCCGAACTGGAGCTTACATCAAGCCACTGCTTGTTCAGTGTGCTCTTTCTGCCGTTAAAGCTAAACAGTTCCCGGAAGTCCGAAATCGCTATCTCGCTCTCAAAAAGCGCCGGGGGCACAAGAAAGCAATCATCGCCATTGCTAGAATGCTGTTGACTGCCATCTACAACATTCTCAAAAAGAACGAGCCTTACAACTCCGAACTCTACCGCAGCGCCGACCGGCCTCCGAGGAACCGTGAGGTTTCTGTGGAAGAAGCAGTCTATATTCTTCAACGTCAGGGCTATCTGGTAACGGCTCCTTCTACTACTTAGGCTTTAAGCATAACTTCGTTTTTTCCCGCTTTCAGGGGGCTTGGTTTTGTGCGCCCTTTTTACGGAATTGTTCTTAGATTACAATGTTTCAACCTTCCTCCTTCTTTTTTCCCAACATTACCCGCTCTAGGTCACTGACGAGATAAAGGTGTATGCGGTCAAATGTAATGAAAGGTTTTATGTTGAATAATCGCATTCGATAAAGTAGGGTCGTGCGGGAGACATTATACTGAGTAGTAATCTTAGAGATAGTCATTAGATTTTTGCTCATCCAGTCGCGAATCTCTTCAATGCTGTTATCCATAATATATCACTCCTATTACAATGAATTTGGACAGGAAAGCCGGGCAGCCAGTCCGGCTTTCTTTCCATCTCTTGCCTAAGCTACAATAAGGGGCGCAACTGGCTGACCTATCACTCCTTGGGCTTACATGTCCGTTGGAAAGACTGTCAGCCATCCCCTTATTGCAGCGTTCGATTTGAGCAGGTTGAGCCATAGAGTTCGCGTCACCCAATAGATTGAATCGGCAATGAGAAAAAGATGGATTCCGGTTGCAGATTTGTATTGGAGGTAGATACATGAACTCCGTTGGCATTGACATTTCCAAAGGAAGAAGCACGGTTGCTGTCATGCTCCCCTTTGGAGAGGTCGTTATCTCACCCTTTGAAGTGCGTCACACCGACAGTGAACTGAGCGAGCTGGCAAGGCGGCTCAAAAGCCTGAACGGTGAGACTCGTGTGGTCATGGAGGCCACTGGGAACTACCATGCGCCGGTGGCAAAGCTGCTTCACGACGCAGGGTTATATGTTTCCGTTGTCAATGCAAAGCTGGTGCATGGCTACGGGAACAACGAACTGAGGCGTATCAAGACCGACCGAAAGGACGCCGTAAAGCTGGCGAACTATGGTCTTGACCGCTGGCTTACCTTACCGAGATATATCCCGGAGGAAAATACCCGGCTGTTGCTGAAGAACTGCTACCGCCAGTACCGACAGTATTCCAAGGTACAGACTGTTCTGAAAAACAACTTGATTTCCTTACTGGACACGGCTTTTCCAAATGCAAACCGCCTATTCAAATAGTCCGGCCCGTGCGGATGGAAGTGAGAAGTGGGTGGACTTCGTAGCAGAGTTTTGGCATTGTGAATGCGTCCGTGAACGCTCCGAAAAGGCATTCGTGAACAAGTACCAGCGGTGGTGCCGAAAACATGGGTACAACTTCAGTGAGGAAAAAGCACACGCCATTTACCATGAAGCCAGCGGACACATTGGTGTCATGCCGAAAGCAGAAACCGTAAAGCTGCTTGTGGAGCAGGCCGTGTCTCAACTCAGAGTTACTTCCGCTGCGCTTGCCGCGCTCAAACAGGAGATGCAATCTCTGGCCTCTCAACTGCCGGAATATCCCGTTGTCATGGAGATGTTTGGCATTGGCCCGACTCTTGGCCCGCAGCTCATAGCCGAAATTGGCGATGTACGCCGCTTTTACTCCAAGAAAGCACTTGTGGCTTACGCTGGTATTGATGCCCCACCGAATGACTCTGGCGATGTGACCGGCAGGCACAAGAGCATGAGCAAGGTGGGTGCATCGTCTCTTCGCCGGACGCTATTCCTTGTCATGAGTGTCTATTTGCAGAACTCACCGCTGGATGAACCGGTCTACCAGTTCATGGATAGAAAGCGAGCTGAGGGCAAGCCCTACGCCTGATCAAAGTGCATATCAGGGACATGGTATTCATTTACAACCGTCTCGTCGGCTGTAACTTCCATGCTGGAGAAGGCATTTGAGGCTATACCGAATGGAACAGGATTAATCCTCCATTCTGATCAGGGTTAGCAGTATCCGCACAAACGATACCAACGCATGCTCAGGAAAAAGGACATCCGGTAGAGTATGAGCCGCAAAGGCAACTGCTTGGACAATGCTGTCATAGAAAGTTTCTTCGGCTTACTTAAGAGTGAGCTGCTGTACCTGCAGAAATTCAATTCCCTGAAACACTTCAAGCAGGAACTTATGACTATCTGGATTACTGCAATAACCGCAGAGTCAAGATAAAGCTAAAGGGCCTGCCGCCTGCTCTTCGCAGACAACAAACCCTTTCGGTCTCTTGAACATTTTTTAGAAAATATTGTCTAACTTTGGGGGGCACTTCAAGCAGATACAACTCTCTCTATTGTGGCTTTTTACTTTACCATTCCGGATGAATTAGGCAAGGCGCTTTGCCCGCCATGGCTTGGTTTTCCCCATTTATCCCTTGACTGCTCCGGATGCCAAACCCTTGATGATGTATTTCTGGCAGAACAGATAGACAACCATCGGGGGAATCATCGACAGCGTATACGCTGCAAATGCCAGATTGAAGTTCGTAATGTACTTTGTCCGATAATTGTAGATAAACAGCGGGAGCGTTTTCTCCTTCTGCAGGATCACGAGCGGAAGCGTGAAATCGTTCCAAACGCCTAAAACTGTCAGCACCAACGTCGTCGCAATAATCGGAGACATCATCGGCATGATGATCTGATAGAATGTGCGAATCGGCCCGCAGCCGTCGATCATCGCCGCCTCATCCACTTCGCGCGGCACGCCTTTGACAAAACCCGTTATCAGGAATACGTTCGTCGGAAAAGACAGCGCAATGTGCATGCAGACCAGCCCGGGCAGATTCAGCATACCGAGATGCTTGCCCATAATCACAAGCGGGATCATGACTACCTGAAACGGAATAAAAATACCGATGATAAAGAAGTAGTAAGCAAAGTTGAAGAACTTTTTATGCTGGTTCCGTCCAAGAAAATAAGCGAGGATCGTATTCAGTAGCATGGTGCCGATTGTGGCGAAAACCGTCACAAAGGCCGAGTTCAAAAGCGCATCCCAGTATCCGCCGCGCGTCAATACCTGCTCAAAATTGTCGAGCTTCCACTCTTCGGGCAGAGCCAAAATGAAATTCCGTGCATCCGAAGGTTGCTTGAAAGCTGTGAGAACCGTCATGTAAAAGGGAAAAATGACGATCACCGAAGTCAAAATCAGCACAAAGTAAGTGCCGGAAATGCTTAGAAAACGCCTCCCCTTGCTCTGTGCGGCTGCCATTACAGCTCCACCTCCTTGGACCGCATATAAATGATCTGGATCGTAGCGATTACACCGAAGATCACCGCCATGATCATCGCTATGGCACAGGCGTAACCGACTTCCTGTTTGCTGTACTTGATGTACATGTACATTGCAAAGGAATAGGTCGCGCCGCCGGGACCGCCGGCCGTCGTGCCCATGACGATATCAAATGCTGTGATACCGGTCTTTGTGTTGTTGACGAGATTGATCATGATGGCCGGGATAATCATCGGTATCTTGATGCGCCAGAACATCTGCCGGCTGTTTGCGCCGTCAATGCGGGCGGATTCCAGAATATCCTCCGGAACCCCCTGCAGGCCGGCCAGATAGATGACCATTGTGATCGGGAACGACTGCCAGACCTGTGTGAGGCCGACAAGATACGGCGCCCACGTTGGTGAGGAAAACAGACCGGCAGCCAGCGTCGGATTTCCAATCGCTTCACCCAACAACGTAACCAGCCGATAATCGATCTGATTAAAAATATAAGCGATCGTCAGCGTGGACATTACAGCCGGGAAAAAGTAAACCGCCCGGAAGAAATTTACGCCGCGGATCTTTTTGTCCAAAAGCACCGCCAGAAACAGGCCGAGTATATTCGTCAAAACGAGAACCATCACGGCGAAAATGACAGTAAAGCGCAGCGTCATCCGCAAATAGTCGGAATTGAAGGCATCCACATAATTCTGTACGCCGACAAAAGTCTTTTCCGCCGAAATGCCGTTCCAATCCGTAAAGCTGTACGCAGCCCCCTGTACGGCCGCTATATAGAAGAAAACGAAGTAAATCAGCACGCAGGGAATTACCACGCAGTACGGAACCACTTTCCATGCGTTGATCTTCGGTTTGCATTTTTCCGGGGCTTGTGTCATATTCCTTCCTCCTTTATAAAGCGCTTGCATAAAACCTGTAAGCAGCGGGGGCAGGAGGAACCGCCTCTCCTGCCCCTCTGCTTTGCAGCATCTGTTTATTTGATTGTTCCGTCCATGATGCCGTCCATCTGCGCTATGTAATTCTCTTTAGCCTGTTTCTCACCAAGCTCGACCAGATCCATATAGAATTGTGTGGAGGCCTGATTGGCAAGCTGCTCCGCGCCGCCGGCCGGGAAGAAGTGGTTTGGCCAGTTGAAAGACTCGCCGTTTGAGACCTTTTCGATCATCCGGGATGCCGTCGTATCCTCCACGATCACTTCCTTGATCGCAGGAATCGCCGAATCGTGGTTGCAGTATTTCTCTGCCTGCGGCTGGCTCACAAGGAAATTCACGAAAGCGTTGCAGGCTTCAGGATACTCCGTATCCGTACCAATGGAATAGCCGACGTCGACACCGGAGCAGACATAGCCTCTGCCGCTCGAGGACGGCAGGGGGAGCTGCTCAATCCGGATATCCGGATTGATGCCCCGGATCGAGGCGAAAGTCCAGTTACCGGAAATGAACATCGCCGATTCGCCGTTCGCAAAATCCGTCAGGCCGGTGTTGTAGTCCGAGGAAATCGCCTTGTCGTCCGCATAGCTGTAGATCTTCGCAAGATCATCGACCGACTTCGGGAAGTCTGTCTCAGAGAGTTTTTTCTCGCCGGCCGCGACGGCCTTGACTTCATCGCCGGTCACATAATCCCCCAAAAGAATATTGCGGGCTGTATCCGCACCGTCTTTCAACGTAAGCCCGATCGGCGTGATGCCCTTTTCCTGAAATGCATCACACGCTGCAATGAAGGAATCCCAGTTTTCCGGCAGCGGGACGTCGTTCTCCTCAAACATATCGAGATTCACAATGATGCCTGCCGCATTGTTCGCTTCCGGAACGCCGTAGTATTTGCCGCCCCGCGCAAAGAGCTCTAGGACCGATTCCGAAGCGTATTCCAGATAAGGCTCGCCGGAAACGTCCATCAGGAGGCCTTCATCATAGAAGGAATTCCAGACCATGTCCGTCGGCCAGTAAAGCCAAACATCCGTGAAATCACCCGCAGCCGCTCTGGTCTGCAGGTTCGAGGCCGCATCATTCTGCACGTTCTGTGTAACCGTGATGTTCGGGTACAGTTTCTGGAATTCGTCGATCACTTCATACATGTACTCTTCGATTTCCGGTTTCTGTTGATAGAACTCGATTTCACCGGAAATATCCTGCGGATAATCGCTGTAGTAGTCAAAGCCGTTTGTGTCGGTGCTGACTTCCGTACCGGAATCTCCGGCCGCAGACTCCTCCTCAGCCGTGGAGCTGCTGCAGGCCGCAACACTTAGGAGCATGGCTGCAGACAGCAGCATGGCAAAAATCTTTCTTTTCACGTTTGATTCCTCCTTAGATTTGATTTTCACGGCGTGCGCGGATTCCGCGCGGTTTCTGCTTTACAGAGAAGCATTATGTTCTGCAAATTGCAGAACATAAGAAAGGGCGCCCTTTCTCGCGCTGACCGTTTTTCTTGGTATCATAATAGCACTGTATTCAAAATTTGTCAATGTATTTTATCTATAATGTGAATATTTTTCATTAATTTTCCCCATATCGATTTCAACGACTCAATAAGCCTTCATTTTTCTCTGCGGAGACATTTCGTCCCGGCCGTGCTATTAATAGACACGCTTAATTTTTATTCTGGGAAGGTATCTGTATGAATGACAGGCCGGAAGCCCCGAAAGCAATCGAAATCCGGGGCGCAAGAGTACACAATCTGAAAAGCACCGACAGCGACCTCAGAAGTAGGCCCAGGGCTTGCCCGAAAACGAAAAATTCCAGCCAATCCACAAGAAATTTTCTGGAATTCTTTGGCAGGTTGCGCCGAAAAAGATATTCCTAAAATAATCTATTAATAATACTTGATGTAGGTTTGTCAAACATATTGGACAGACCCATCCAGTCGTGAATCTCTTCAATGCTGCTATCCATAATATATCAATCCTTTCTCCTCAAAGTTCGTTTTCAGATTCTTTACTTCGGCTATGTTGATGGGTGTGATCGAAGTAGCTGTTAATATTTTGAGGATGGTGTGCCTGATCAAAGTGCATATCAGGGACATGGTATTCATTTACGACCGTCTCGTCGGCTGTAACGTAAGCTAATAGACCTTTTAGAGATTCCCCCGACAGCTCGATTGATTTGCCGGTATGCTCTCGGTAGATTTTGCTCTCGTTATCATTGACCAAAGCACTGAATTCTGTGGCAACCTGATTAATGGCGAAATCTGCCTGTTCACGCGGGCTCCTATCGGCAACGTTGATGGTATCAATATAACATTTTCCGACGGGAGATCCCGTCTCATCATAAAAAGTCACAGCGTAATAGTTTGGGGCTTTGGTTAAATTCGTTTTTATACTATACATTATTATTGCTCCTCACGCAGATCACTGATTTCTTGTGCTGCCAAATCAATACGTGCGGAATACTCATCAATTTCTTTCTGAGCATTATCGATTGTGTTTAATTTAGTAGCAATACTGCTTTCTCTTTGCGAGATTGTAGTCTCAGTCTTCGATACTTCTGCAGCTGTTTGATATGTTTCTGCCGCCTTAAGTTCTTCAATTTCAATTCGCAGATTTTCTACACGTATGGTGGCCTCGCCGATTACGTTATTCAGTTCCTCGATGGACGCGTTATAGGTTTCGATTCTCCGTTCAAGACTCTCTACTCGATATTCTGTTTCAGTTTTCTCTTCGATCCGGGAAACAGATGTTATATCGAGTTTATTGGAAAATAGATTGACAGATTCAGTTCTATTGCTTTTTAGAGACACGGTCAGTCGAACCTGAGTATAGTTGGACGGGACATCGTGAATCTGTAGCACGTAGAGATCATTGGACTGTATCACAACTTCTACGTCAAGATTTGTGATACTAAGGCCATTTGAAATTGCCGAAAAAACATAATCATTGTCACCGTCGTATGCGTTATTTATGAAGCTCAGCTGCACCTCCATTGTTCTCTGAGAAGCGCTATATGTCCATGCATTTACTGTAACGCTTCGTTGTGAGGAAAGAGATTGCTCGATCCCGATCGGCGTTAGACGGTACTCGCTTGCGTTTGAAAAAATCCACGGCGAAAGAAAAAAGAATAGATAGAACAGCACAATGTAGATTATCCACATTGCCAGCTGTATGTTTTTTTCATCACGGGGAATCGCTCCCCTTTTTCTTGAGTATTTCATAATGCTCCGTTCCTACTTGCTTTTTTCAATGTCAAGGCCATAATCCGAGTGACCAAGGTCAAGAGGTGGTTCCTCTTTGTCAATTAGATAGTGAATGTGATTTGTGTTGATAAGCAAAGAAGAATACGGGTGGTATACTATACGCTTTCCTTCCTGCTGTAGCAAAGAAATAACCTCGGGAGAAAGGATGCTATCTTCTGCAGGAAGCTCCTGCTCGAAGATCCATACCTCTTCGGCAACATTTATATCCGACACAAATTCAACGCCTGTATCCTGCGAGAGACCACCAATGGCAAAAACTTTTTTCTTTTTTTCCATATTTCCCCCTACTTACTCAATATTTGAGCTAAGACCACTGATTGTAGCAAGCTGATATACGGTATCAAATACCCATAAATTCAAGTCTTGATCGTAAACCATTTTTGCATTAAGTAGTCTGGTGCTTGTGTTTTCGGGATTCAATACAAGTTCTGCTGGCGTATCGGAAGTCGTCACAGATGTGATCTTGAATACCGCCAGGACAAGCACAGAGCCATCACCCTGCTTTTTAGTGTATACAGATGGAGCTGTTGCAGTATCAGAGTAGTGAAGCCTGATACCTTCGCTGCCACTACTCTCAGGCTCTTCAATGACCAGTTCCGGGCAAAAGAAGTCTTTTGCCTCCCCCCTACAGTGCTTCTCAGCTTGTGCATACAGAGATGTGTAGTAGTCATAGTCATCACTGAAATAATTTCGGTTGAAGTAAAGGTTAATAAACGACTTTACATCTTGGCAAACTTTATCATTGTCGGCCATGCTCAGTTCAGTGATTTGACGGCTTAATTCCTGATTTGCTTCTCGCAATATGGCCAGCTCATTATCATAGTCGGCATTTACTGAGGCGGGCGATACGGCAGAATTAGCTTTTACTGCCTCGTCCAGTTTCGCCGAAACGAAGTATGTATAGACCCCCATTGCTCCGCACAATAGAAAGCAGATGCAGCAGATGATAGCTGCGGTGTATTTCTTCATAGCACATTTCCCCTTACTTAGTTAATGACAATATCTGGATAGTATTTTCGAAATTCAGATGCATCTAAGCGTGTGCTGCGTGGAGCAGTTTCATATCCGTTGTATTCGTAGATTTCATAGTGTAGATGCGGTGCAGATGAATTTCCGCTGTTGCCCGAATAGGCAACAACTTGCCCTGCATGTACAGTCTGGCCTTCAGTTACATTGATTGTACTCAGATGAGCGTATCCCGTTTGGATGCCGAGACTTGGATAATATATCCGGATATAATTACCCCAAGAGCGTTCATCATCAATACCAGAACCCCAAATATTATTCGGAAAGCTATAGGTCCAAATAACAACGCCGTCTCCCACAGCGTAAACTGGATAACCGGTTGTTCCTGTGCCAATATCGACTGCCAGATGATCTGAATATGTGGTGCAGGTCGTAAATTCGATTGGCCAGCCAATTGTTCCGTCAAATGCACCGGAAATCATACTTCCTCCACCAGTGTCAAATGACAGTTCTCGAGGAAACTTATAATGTTCGCGGAATCTGTCTGTATACTCGGCATTACCCGGTGTCCATCCATATTTATCTCGATAGTACTGCTGATATGTTTCTGCAGCAATGGCTTACCGGTTGCCTTGTCCATCAGGATGCCGGACAGCGTGTATTCCTTACCGCTCTGCAATCCGG
>OMGQ01000553.1_pt1 | contig 34870 bp, 39 predicted proteins | sample 1646071 | NCBI WGS metagenome assembly OMGQ01 (sample SAMN05578585, study PRJEB25193) | human gut metagenome | biome: Human Microbiome; feature: human-associated habitat; material: feces | host: Homo sapiens | place: USA:Birmingham
GAAAGGTGGAAGCGTTTATGAATGAAAAAGTGTTTAAGGACCAGTATCAAAAGAGTTTTTTGGAGGAGGAGGAATTTATTGCCTTTCTTCAGGAAAGGGAAGAAAACTCTGCTTGGCAGAGAGAAAAGAGCAGTGAAATCCGTTTTTTAGCAGCAGATGACCAGAAAGTGACAATGTTCATGGAGAACGAGGAAAATCATGAGATGCAGCCAATTATGGAAGATACCCTGGAACATACCCGCCTGGTTCTGAAGGTGCAGGATAGTTTTTATCCTGTACGTAGCTGTGCAGTGAGGACCATTCTAGATAGAGCAAGAGTCTCTGGCAATGCTTTGAACAAAGTGGAAAAAACTGTTCTTGCAAAAATTCTGAACTACTGTATGGAAGTTGCATCTGAAGAAGCATTGCTCAGGTTTTGCGAGAAAAAAATATCCGCTGTCCATGGTGGTGATCCATTAGACTACGCAGTATTAGAAATGCCGGAATTATTCCGCAAGACAGTGGAATACCTGCAAACGAATTTCCCCGGGTATACCTTTGCTGGTGCGTCCTATGACCATAGTGTAGCCACTGCTTTATGGGAGTTGAGTAATGAAACAGATTTGCTTCAGGAGTACAGAGAACTGCTGAAAAAACACCATTTACCAACAGATGGGTTAAAAGCCGGACTTCGTTTAACGACTTCTGATGTGGGGTATAGTGGTGCAAACTTATATCCATTGCTCTTTGTTGGAAGCGGAGCTAAGATTTTACCCCTTGGCAGTCCTCTAAAACTGGAACATAAAAATGGTGCCAGTCTGGAGAAGTTCGACAGTCAGTTAAATCTGTTGTATGCCCAATATGGAAAGGCGTTAAGCAATCTGGAAAAAATGATGAGCCTGATTTTACTTCATCCAGTCAATGCTATGCTTGGTGTTATGAAACGCATTGGTATCCCGAAAAAAATTGCCATGGAAGTTGCGGAAAATTTCCAGCAGCAGAACGGAGAAAGATGTTGTTTAGCGTATGAAGTCTATTTGGGCATTACGGAGGCAGAACATATCCTCATGCGTGATGAGCCAGAAGGCGCTAAAATCGTGAAAATGGAGGAGAACATTGCTCGTGCGGTGCATATCCGTTGGAAGGACTATGATCTGGCTGGAGAAATGAAATGGTAAAAGGAGGAACAAAAAATGTCTTTGGATTTACAGTATGAACCAGAAGTTGTGGTGGATATTACAGGATTAAGTAATGAAGATTGGCTGGAATATCGAAAAAGTGGTATTGGTGGCAGCGATGCCGGCATTATTCTCGGTGTGTCATCCTATAAACTCCCAAGAGATGTTTATTTTGAGAAAATTGGCAGAACACCTGACATGCCAGAGGATGAAAATTGGGTTACTCTTGAGGTTGGAAAGCGTTTGGAGGATCTGGTTGCAGAAATCTTTGCGAAAAAAACAGGATTTCGTGTCTGGAAGGAAAAAATGATGTTGCGTCATCTATTATATCCCTATATGATTGCAGACATTGATTATATGTACGAAACGTCATCTGGTGAAATCGGTATTTTAGAGTGCAAAACCGGCAGCTATTATGTGAAAGATAAATGGGATAGTGGTGCAGTACCCTATACTTATGAGGTACAATGCAGACATTACATGGCAGTAAGAAATGTTTTTGCCAGTTATGCTGCTTGCCTGCATGGCAACACAGAAAACGATTTTATCTATCAGAAAATCGAACGTGATCTGGATTTTGAAGTAGATTTGATTGCACAGGAAGGGATGTTTTGGTATGACTTTGTGGAAAAACAGAAAGAGCCGCCGTTAACAGGTGATGGTGATTTGATGCTTAGGAGCCTGAAGCGTTATCAGGCAGAGCGTAATCAACAGGAAGAATTGATTTTTGACAATGTATATGGTGATGTGTTTGAAAAAATCCTGGAGATGAAAAACGAAAAGTCCGCATTAGATAAGGCGGGTAGAGAATTGGAAGGAAAAATCAAGACCTTGTATGCACAGTTTGCAGCCATGTTGGGTTCTGGTACAAAGGGAAAGTGTGTAGCAGATGGGTGTGAGTATTTGATCACCTATAAGCCATCTTACCGTACCTTGATACCAAAAGAAGCAATGGAACGAATGAAATTAAATGACAAAGAAATGTTTGATAAATATGCTTCTGTTTCAGAAAGCAGAACATTTCAAGTGAAGAAAGTGATAAAGTAAAAGGTAAGGTGATGTATTTTGATTGCGTCCTATGAAAAAACGATTTATAAGAATGAAGATAACGGATTTTGTATCCTGCGTATGGTGAGTGAAGAAAAGGGGTTGTTTCCAAAAGAAGCATTGGAACAGCTAAACAGCAGGAATGACAAGATCCGTTTTTCTGTAAAAGGATATTATCTTCCGGAAAGAACCAACATGATGCTGGAGCTTAATGGCAAATGGGAAAACAGTAAATATGGTCTGCAATACATGGTGGACAGTTTTCGCGAAATCATTCCCAAAACGAAAGAAGGTATAGCAGCATATCTGTCTTCTGGTTTGATCCAAGGTGTCGGTCCAGCCACAGCCACATTGATCGTATCGAAGTTTGGATTGGATACATTGGAGGTTTTAGAACACGAACCAGAGCGTTTGTTAGAAGTGCGAGGCATTACCCACAAGAAGCTGGATAAAATCCGTCAATCTTTTGCAGATAGCCAAAGTATCCGAGAATTGATGACCTTTCTGTCACCCTATGGCATTTCTGTGAATAAAGCAAAAAAAATACAGGAAGCCTTTGGTGTGAATGCGGTGGAAACCATTAAAAACAGACCATTTGCCTTATGTGAAATTTCCGGCTTTGGTTTTTTGACGGTTGATGAAATTGCAAGAAAAATCAATTTCCAACCAGATGATCCCCTGCGCATCGAAGGTGCCATCATGTATGTATTGGAGGAAGGTAAAGACCATGGCAATGTTTATTTGCCAGAGAGTGAGGTGCTGAAAAAGGCATTAGAGATGCTGAATGAGAAGTGTGAAGATACACCAGTGAGTGAATCTAAGATTCAAAAGGTTTATGACTTGATGCAGAAGAAAAAGACAATTATTTCTGAGCATGAGCAGGTCTATCTTCCGAAACTGTATTTATATGAAAAGGAAACGGCAAAGAATATTGCGGCACTGTTGTGTCGAAAAAAGAAACCTGGAGATTGCAAAAAGTTTTTAGAGGAAGCACAGAAGGAAAATGGAATCTGGCTTTCTGAAGCCCAAAGTCAAGCTGTAGAAATGTGTATGGAACATCCGTTTTCTATTATCACAGGTGGTCCAGGTACTGGTAAAACTACAGTACTGAAAGTCATTCTGGCTGTCTTTGGGAAGATGTTTCAAGGAAAAGAGGTTTTACTTGCAGCACCCACTGGGAGAGCAGCAAGAAAAATGTCGGAAAGTACAGGATATCCAAATGCTTCTACACTGCATTCCGCTCTTTCTTTGACATCAGATGCCAATGAGCAGGATACGACGGTTTTATCTGCTGATTTCATTATTGTAGATGAAGCATCTATGCTGGATATGCAGCTGGCATATTATCTTTTTGAGGCACTTGCCAGCGGAACAAAGGTTTTGTTTGTAGGTGATATAGATCAGCTTCCATCTGTTGGTGCAGGAAATGTACTCAGTGAGTTGATTGGATGCGGATTAGTCCCGGTAACAGTACTGGACACGGTATTCCGTCAGCAGAACACCAGTAGGATTGCCTTGAATGCCCATGCAATGAAAAATGGAGAGACAAAGCTTTTATATGGCGATGATTTCCAGTTTATAGATGTGAGCGATGTTGCAGAAGCAGTTCAGTCTATTCAGGAAATTTATCAGAAAGCGGTGAAAACCTATGGACTGGAACAGGTGCAGGTATTATCTCCGTTCCGCCTGAAAAGTGATGCCGGTGTGAAAAGTCTGAATCAGATGTTAAGAGAATTAGCAAATCCATTGATCAATAAAACCATGGAACTCTCTTATGGAAGCACATCATTTCGCTTTGGCGATAAGGTAATGCAGACAAAGAATACAGAGGTTGCGAGCAACGGTGATATCGGTTTTATTGCAAAGGTAGATAAAAACAATGATGATGTATTGACAGTCAAGTTTTCAGACCATCGCTGCAAGACATATACAATAGATGAGCTAAATCAGCTGGAGCTGGCTTATGCCACTACCATTCATAAATCACAGGGTAGTGAGTATGAATGCGTGATCCTGCCGATTTTATCCTCTTTCTATGTAATGCTGCAAAGAGCCTTGATCTATACAGCCATTACCAGAGCGAAGAAAAAGGTGATATTGGTCGGTCAGAAAAAGGCGCTTTTTATGGCAATCCATAAAAATAGCAGTGTCAAGCGTTATACATGGTTGGGAAAAAGAATTCAAGATGCGTATAAGCAGAAGACAGAAGGGAAAAAGACTGCTGTGGTACATACAAAAATGCCAGAACAGTTAGCATTGTAAAAGGACGCTGCGTGATTATGAGAGTACTCTGATCACGCAGTTATTTTTTGAAAAGGAGAGAATCAGCTATGAATGAAACGATGGCAAAAAATATGGAAATTATCAATGGTTTGAATGAAGTGGAAGGCTTTGATCCTGCTGCTTTTTTAAGAAAACTGCAAAGCGAAGCAGGAGAGGAACAGCTTTATCTGGATGTAAAATATCGTAAGCTTTGGTTTCGATTGAAATACCCTTTAGGAAAAATAGCAAAACGTATCATCAAGCTGGAGAATGATTATGCCATCATTGAAAGTAGGATATATCTGGATCGAAACGATCCAGAGGACAGCTATATTTCCTGTGCGATGGCACAGCGTTGGCGTACAGAAGATGACGCCTATGGGAAGAAATATGTGGAGTCTGCTGAAACAGCCGCCGTGGGTAGAGCTTTGGCGGATGCTGGCTTTGGTATCCAGTTTTCAGAACCAGGTGAAGAACATGATCCAAATCCGGTAGACGCACCGGTCACAGTATCAAAAACAAATGAGAATGACCTGTCACCAGAAGATGATGAGCCGTTGCCGGAAGAACCTGTGCCACAGCAGAAGACAGTTAGTGATGAGGTAGGAAGTGAAAAATCAAGTCCTAAAAGCAGCAAAAAAGAGGAACTGTCGGAACATATGAGCGTTGAGGAACTGACCAAGAAAATGACTTTGGATGATGCCAAAGCATATATCATTCCCATGGGTTTTTATAAAGGAAAAACCATAGGAGAGCTTTGTCTGGAGAAACCTAGTGCTCTGACTTGGTATATAGACTCATACGGCGGCAGAAACAATCTGCTTCGTGCCGCAGCAAAGGTATTACTGGATGCTGCGAAATAACAAGGAGGGTAAGATATGGAGAAAATATATCCGTTTACCATATTAGATGTGGCAGGAATATTAGACCTGAAGGTTCGCCGCAGACAACCCACAAATATGGATGTAGACTGCCCTTTTTGCAATCACAAAAAAGGAAAAATGAATATCAATCTTGTGAAAAATGTTTTCCGCTGTAACTATTGTGAAACATCAGGGGGCATGATCGACCTATACGCCAAACTGCATAAGATAAGCCAAAGACAGGCTTTCGCGGAGATTTGTGAGATTCTGCACTGTGGGAAAAAGGTGCCAGAGTACCAAACATTAGCTGCGAAACAGAAAAATATGGTACCAGAGTTGGAGCAGGTAGAAAGGGCAGACCTTGAAACGCGAGATCAGACCTATCGTATGCTGCTTTCTCAGTTGATATTGACAGCTTCACATAAGCAAAATTTATTGGAAAGAGGGCTTCGTGTTGATGAGATTGTAAAATACCAATACAGAAGTACGCCAGCCTTTGGATTTCATAATATTGTAGCTGCATTGGTGGCAAGTGGTTGTCAGCTCAGCGGTGTGCCAGGTTTCTATACAAGAAAGGATAATACCTATGGCATACAGTTTCATAAAAAGGCTTCTGGTATTTTAATTCCGGTCTGTGCTCTGGATGGACGTGTGGAAGGTTTTCAGATCCGATTGGACCATCCCATTGAAGATAAGAAGTATATCTGGTTTTCCAGTTCCAATCAGTTTCGAGGAGCTTCTATTGGTGGTCCGGTGCATTTTATTGGTAATCCAGCAGCCAGGACAGTATATGTGACAGAGGGTGCATTAAAAGCGAATGTTGCTCATAGCCTGTCTGGTAGGACTTTTCTGGCGGTGGCAGGCGTGACCCATTATGAGGCTTTAAGACCAGCTTTTGCACAGCTTAGGGAAAACGGTACAACAGATATCGTGGAAGCCTATGACATGGATAAGGAAACAAATCCACATGTGCAGAGAGCTTGTATGAATATGATACGGATTGCCAATGCGTATGGGTTTCAGGTACACCGATTGAAATGGGATGAAAGATATAAGGGGATTGATGACTGGCTTCAGCATCAACAAATTATAAAGACTATGAGATAGGAGGTTGCATTTAATGGATAAGATAAACCAGCTTTTTATAGAAACATTGAAGAAAGCTGAACAGGAAGGAAAAAGGAATATGTGCTTGCTGCTATCTGGAGTTTGATGAAAGAAATCAGAGGTTATCACGATAAAGGTTTTATGGAAAAGATTCTTTTTCAAATTGCAAGAAAGAAACTTGATTTTTTAATGGTGGCAAAGTCAAGAAAGGAAGTAAACGAGATTTTGCGTCCGTCACTTCCTGTATATAATGGGAATACGTTTTTACCCAATGGACCATTTCATGTGGAAGAAGAGGAATTAGTGATTTGGAGTATAGTATCCATAAAAGCACCTTTAAATCACGAAGGGTTTATGAGGTATCATCAGTTATTCAAAAGAATTGTTGAGGAACAATATTTATAAATGTTTTTATTTGTGATATTTTTTTGACTGCATGTAAATTTTTGCGTGCAGTTTTTTTATGGATAAAATTGATATCTATTGTGATTTTTTGTTGAAAATAACAGATTTTAGCTAAAACTAAAATTTTTTCGGAAAACTTTGGATTTTTAGTATTAAGACGTGATTTATTAGGTGAAAGAGGTGGTGATGTAACAAATTGTGAATATGAGGTGGTTAAATGATAATACTTCCATTCGAGAGTGAAGACCTACTCAGTAAGTTTGATTGTTTTTGTAAGAAAGTGCTACGGTATCGAAATTATAACATTTATAGAGAAGAGAAAATAGAAAGAAAAAAAGGAATTTTGTATGTTGGAAATCATAATGAAATTTTTGATCAAGTATGTGTGGAGGATCAATATGGCATACTGTATTTTTGGTTAAAAATGGATGGATTTGTAGTGGCTATTGAGAATGAGTTGCTTTATAGATCCCTCTTATTGTTGCCTCATAAAAAACTGGTTATTCTTATCATGAGTTTTTTTGAAGGTATGACCGATAGGGAAATATCTCAGGAAATGTTGATGCCTCAAAGTACAGTGCAGTATAACCGTATAGCAGCATTAAAAAGAATGCGAAAATTGATGGAGGGGATGAAGGATGAATCATAGAAAAACAAAGCGATTGAGAAGTGAGACACGAGTAAAACAGTCAAGAAAATATAGCAATAGCAGAGAAAAGCTAGATGAACAAACCATTATGGAAGCCATTTCTGGAGAACCATTGGCACTTATGCGAATTGTTAAAATATATGAACCTTATATCAATAAATTGTCTTTGCGGATGGTTACAACAGAAGATGGAGATTACAAGGAGCAGATAGATGAAACTGTAAAAAAGACATTGGAAACCAGCTTAATTGCAGCAATTATAAAGTTTGATCCTTGTATTCAAAAAAAACAAGCATAAAAAATAATCATTGTACCTTGAAAACTGAATATAGAAAATGGGAAATTCGACTTGATCCTTTGGATACATAAAGTGCTGCCATTATAAAAATTGAAAAAATTGGCATACTTCTGGTTAAGGAGGTGTGGAAATGAATCAAAGTGTAAAAGCAGAAACATTGGGAAACTATATTTCTCTTTTGATTTTAAATCAAAAAATGTATACAAGCGGCATGATTTCCGAATCACTTCGCAACAGGATTTCTATGGAAATCCAGATAGATTATCAAAAAAATCAAAAAGCATAAATTTGGAAGCTGAGTTTTGTTGCATAAGGGTTTTTTGCAGAATATAATAAATATGTATGCAAAACCAGATCTCCAAAAGGAGGTCATAACATGGATATTTTTCGTGTTAGAGAGGAAATGAGATGGAAGCCCATTCGGGAAATTCCATTGAGAGTTACCTATTACGCACGAGTCAGCAGTGAACGGGATGAACAGCTGAATTCCCTGAAGAACCAGTCACAGTACTATGAGGAATATATCAAATCTAATCCAAGATGGACTTTTGTAGAAGGATATATTGATGAAGGCATTTCGGGTATTTCGACGCAGAAAAGAGAAAATTTCCATCGCATGGTGGAAGATGCTATGGCAGGGAAATTTGACTATATTGTCACAAAGGAAATTTCACGTTTTGCAAGAAATACACTCGACAGTATTGGTTATACGAGAAAGCTGCTCTCAAATGGCGTGGCTGTATTTTTTCAGAATGACAATATCAATACTTTGGATGAAGACAGTGAATTCCGACTTACCATTATGGCAGGTGTAGCACAGGATGAAATTCGCAAACTTTCCAGCCGTGTAAAATTTGGACATAAACAGGCAATAAAAAATGGTGTGGTTCTCGGCAATTCTCATTTATATGGGTATCATAAGCAAAATGGGAAATTAACGATTTGCGAAGAAGAAGCGGAAATGGTTCGGTTTATCTTTGAAAACTATGCCAGTGGAAAGATGACGACACCCAAAATAGAAAAAGCACTGTTTGAAATGGGTTATCGTAATTATAAGGGTGGAAAAATCAACCGAGGTGTCATTCAGCATATCATCACAAATCCGAAATATAAAGGCTACTATGTGGGTAACAAGGTAAAAATTGTAGACCTGTTCACAAAAAAGCAGATGTTTTTGCCAGAAGAAGAATGGGTCATGTATAAAGATGAAACTGGTGAAACTGTCCCAGCCATTGTGAGTGAGGAGCTTTGGGAAGAAGCCAATCGGATTTTTAAGATGCGTGGGGATATCGTCAAGAGCAGGCGGACTTCTTTTAAAGCGGATAATCTGTTTACTGGAAAAATCATATGCTCTTTGGATCAAAGCCCTTATTGGTTGAAGGCGCGCATAGACAGGAAAGGAAACAATAATTCCAGATGGGTATGCAGTCATAAAATCAAGGAGGGAAGCGAAAGCTGTGAATCTTTTGGTATTATGGAGCGTGAGTTGTTAGAAATTCTAGCTGAGGTTCTTCGTGAGGTCAGTGGGAATTTCGATGATGTTGTAGACAAGTTCATTGAAATATATGAAAAGTCCAGTCAGTCTTCAGATTTTTCCGGAGAGCTGAAAAAATGTCGGGAAGAAATGGACAAGATCAATGCAAAAAAAGATAAACTGCTGGAGTATAATCTGGATGGAAAGATCGAAGATCGAGAATTTATCCGACGCAATGATTTATTCAATGAGGAGCTTCGCAAATGGGAAAACAGGATTTCTGAAATAGAAAAAGAAAGAGATATGAATCAGCTCAATCTGGAAGAAATTTATGGATTGAAAAAAGAAATGAAGGGATTTTCAGAAGTTTATCCTGAAGATTTTACCCAAAGTTTGATCAACTTATTTATCGACAAAATTTATGCAGAACCTGTGGACGAGAGAACTATGAAGTTGAAAATTGTGCTTAATACAGGCGAAACAAGAGCAAAAGCCTATGAAAGGCATAGAACAAGTGAAAAAAATGTGAGTCGTTCGGGACACATGTTTAAGAAAATGATCGAAGCACAGGAAAAAATGATGGCTGAAAAGAAAAACAGCTAAGCATTCCGGCATAAAGCAATCGCAGAAAAAGAACCCCTTTTTGGAAAGATGATCTCTCCAAAAGGGGGTTTTTCTTTTGATAGGAATTACGCAAGAGAAAATTTCAAATTTCATATAGATTTTTTTTAGTTTATACAAAGATTTTTAGAATGAATATTATGGAAAGTTGCCTTTTTGATTTCGAAAACAGGCGGAAACAGGGAAAAACGCAAGAGTGGACAAATGTTTTTCTGTAGGGAAATTGAAAAATCATCTTTAACAAAGAACGGAATTTCTGTGGCATTTCTTTAAGAAAAAATAACAGGAGCTAGATGGTAGTGCTTTTTGTGAGATTTTATACTGTCAGTGTATGAGAAATCAGCTCTCATCATAAAAAAGCAAACGATCAAAAAGGAGAATGAAGTATGAAATTTAAAAAACTTTTGACCACAGCAATGGCTGCTGCTCTGGCAGTATCTGCATTTGCAGGCTGCGGCGCACAGGCGGAAGAAAGCACAGAAACTGCGCAGACTGCGGAAAGCACAGGCGAATATGCGGACACCATCACACTGGTATGGTATCCCAATGAATCTGCAGAAGATTATGACGTTGCCCGCAGCGAATATGCTCGTCTGATCGAAGAAGCAACTGGCAAGAAAGTAGAACAGAAACTGACAACAGACTATGCCATCGCCATTGAATCTCTGGCAAACGGCACTGCTCAGATCTGTTTCATGGGCGCACAGGGTTACATCGAAGCCAAAAATGCCAATGATGCCATTGAGCCTCTGTTTGTAAACTCCGGTGCTTCTGGCACATTGGATGATGCAAAATACTACAGCTTCCTGGCAGTTAACAAAGGGGACGAAGGAGAATATGCAGACGGTGACAGCTACAGCATCGACAATATCGCAGGCAAACGCATGTCTTTTGTTTCCAATAGCTCCACATCCGGTTTCAAAGTACCCACAAACTCCATTATTTCTCACTTCGCAGATCAGAATCTGACAGAAGATGACCTGATCGAAGGCGGCGAAGGCAAACTGTTCTCTCAGGTACTTTTCGGTGGTTCTCATCAGGGCTCTGCATTCAACCTGCTGTCCGGCAAAGCTGACGTAGCAGCATTCAGCTATAAAGAAATCGCGCCTTACGCATCCTGCACTGAAGGCGAAGCAAATACAACCGGTTCTGTTTATACCATCAACAGCGACGCAAGCGCACCTTTCGATACGGTAACAGGCAAAGAATTCGTTGTCATCCAGTCCACACCTGTACTGAATGAGCCTTTCGCTTACAACTCCGATGCACTGGACCCTGCTGATGTAAAAGCAATTCAGGATCTGTTCACCTCTGACGAAGTGGCAAACAACGAAGTAATCTTTGTTCCTGAAGATTCTGAAAATGTAGGTATGTTTGAAAAATCTGAAAATGAAAGATTTGTCCTGGTAGATGATTCCTGGTTCGATCCCATTCGTGACCTGAGCAAATAAGAATGGTAAACGATGGAGGAGAAAGAGCATGGCATTACTGGAATTTCAAAACGTAAGCAAATCTTATGACAATGTCACAAAGGCATTGAGTGACATTACGTTTTCCATAGAAAAAGGCGAATTCGTATCCATCATTGGTCCTTCCGGCGCTGGGAAATCCACACTGCTCAGATGCATCAACCGTCTGGTTGATGCATCCGAAGGGACCATTATTTTTGATGGAAATGATGTACGGCAGGCAGGCAAAGCGGAAATGCGTCAGATGCGGGCGAAAATCGGTATGATTTTCCAGCATTATAATCTGGTGGAACGGCTGAGCGTCATCGAAAACGTGCTCCATGGCTGTCTGGGGAAAAAATCTGCCATCAGCGGTATGGCAGGACACTATACAGAAGAAGAAAAAAAGGAAGCATTTCGTATCATTCAGGAAATGGGACTTTCCGATCAGGTATATAAGCGCTGCGACGAACTTTCTGGCGGACAGAAACAGCGCGTAGGCATCGCCAGAGCCATTATGCAGAAACCCAAAATGATTCTTTGCGATGAACCTATCGCATCTTTGGACCCAAAGGCGTCTAAAGTCATTATGGACCAGCTTAAGGAAATCAATCAGACAAAGGGCATCACCTGTCTGGTGAACCTGCATCAGGTGGATGTGGCAATCAAGTATTCCGAGAGAATCATCGGGGTTTCCGGCGGGAAAATCGTATATGACGGCCCTGCCGAACATTTGACAAAAGAAATCATTCAGCAGATTTATCAGTCCTCTGCCAATGATTTGATTATGGATTTACAGAGGTGAGCATAATGGAAAAAACCATGGACATTTTCCAAAAAAGAAAAATTACATATACCCTTGTTTTTTTGAGCCTGATATTGATCTTCTGTGGGGCATCTCTGGTGACCCAGTTTCATCTGGCAGAAGGCATTCAGTCTTTTCCGGCGGCTCTGCACTGGATTTTTTCCAATCTGATTCCCGATGAAACGGCCATGGAACGTCTGCCGAAAATTCTGGATAAGCTGGTGGAAACAGCGTTGCTGTCTGTAGCCGTAACGGTTTTGGCAGGCATCTGCGCCTTTTTCTTCAGTCTGCTGGGTTCAGGCATTACCAAAATCCATTGGAGCATCAATCGTCTGGTGCGTATCGTAGCGGCATTTTTCCGAAATGTACCCGACGTTGTTTGGGCAATGCTGCTGATGTTCTCTTTTGGGCAGAACATCCTGACAGGATTTTTCGCATTATTCTTTACCACATTCGGTCTGTTGACTCGTGCGTTCATCGAAACCATTGACGAGGTCAGCTCCAATTGTGTGGAGGCGCTGGAAGCCACCGGCGGCAGATTCATCCATGTGGTATTTCAGGGGATTTTGCCATCCTCTCTGCCCGGTGTCATCACTTGGGTACTGTATATGATCGAAACCAATATCAGAAGTTCCACCCTCATCGGCATTTTGACAGCCACAGGGATTGGGTATCTTTTTGATTTGTATTATAAACGGTTGGATTTTTCTTCTGCCAGTCTGGTGGTACTTTCCATTGTAGTGCTGGTACTCGTCATTGAAGGCGTATCCAACAAAATTAGGAAGGTGATTTTGTAATGTCTGAAAAAGTATTACAGCCGGGCACGACCATTTCCTTGGATTTGGAAAAAATCATGGAACGTACCGGAAAAGGAAAAATCAAGATCAAGGCAAAAAATAAAAGCCGCTATGCCCTTCAGGCGCTTTTGGTAACACTGCTGGGGCTGACGGTGGTGGCTTTTGCGACATTTGATTATCAGAATATTGACTTTGCAGAAGCCGTACAGGCTACTTTGCAGAATATCCAGACCGTATTTCTGGAACCGGAACTGACAAGAGATACCCTCACCAGTGTTTTGTTCCAGCTCTTAGTGACATTTTGTCTGGGGATTCTTTCGACCATCATCGGCGCATTTTTTGCATTTTTCTGCTCTCTGCTTTGTGCCAGAAACATCGCAAGCTCCCGTATGGTCAATGGCATCAAAAGCTTCATTGCAGTGGTGCGTGCGGTGCCGACAGTTTTGTGGGTATTGATCTTTGCCGTATCTGCCGGACTTGGCTCTGTGGCAGCAGTAGTAGGTTTGACTTTCCATAGCTTTGCCTATCTGACAAAGGCTTATGCGGAATCCATTGAAGAAATCGAGCCGGGTATCATCGAAGCCCTGAAAGCAAACGGCGCTAGTTACTGGCAGATTGTATTCCAGGCAATCGTGCCTTCTACCATTACCTCTATGGTAGCATGGACATTCATGCGATTTGAAATCAACTTTACCAATGCTGTTGCTATGGGTGCGGCTGCAGGTGCAGGCGGCATTGGCTTCAATCTGTTTATGGCAGGCAGCTTCTACTTTGACTTACAGGAAATGGGTATGCTGACATACATCGTTGTCATTGCTGTTGTCCTGCTGGAAATGGTATCTACACGCATCAAAGCGTATGTGAAATAAGAAAGGAAACATCAAAATGGAAAAACGGAGATTATCCAAAATATTGGCAAAAGCCGATGCTGCCCAAGTGCGGCAAATGGCAGAAAAAATCAGAAAACAATATGAGGTGACTGTGATCAAAGCACCGGAAAAATCGCTGACTATGATCAAGATGCGCGACCCTGTGAAAGAAACCTTATTCTTTCTGGGGGAAGTCATCGTCTGCGAAGCCATTGTGTGTCTGGATGGCACAAAAGGCATGGCGGTCATCATGGGGGATGATTTTGAAAAGGTACTGGATATGGCAATTATTGACGCGGCATGCAACAAAGGCGTCTTTACAGACGAAGGGCTGCTGGTTGAACTGGAAAAAGCACAGCAGACCAGAGCGGAAAAAGAAAATGCCATGTTTATACAGACAATGGTCAACTTTACAACCATGACACCGGAGGCTTGATGATGAAACAATTACATACATTTGACGATATATTTGATACACAAAAAACATTTCGTTTGCTGCTGAACGCCATGGCAAACCCTTCCCGTGTGGTTTCCATTCAGGAAGGCGCAGAAAAACTTTACGGCAGCAAACGAGAAATGCTGACCCTTGCCATGACGCTTTTGGATAAAAATACAGGTTTTTATACCTTTGGACATACAGAGCTGGATGAACAGATCCTTTTGCTGACTCATGCGGAAAAAAAGACACTGGAAGAAGCAGATTATGTTTTCGTAACAGAAAAAGAACATCTGCCGGAAGCTTTTGCTAAGGCGAAAAGAGGTACTTTGGAAAATCCCCATACTTCCGCAACACTCATCATTGGATGCAGCGGGGAAAGAAATGTGTCTTGCAGCATTTCCGGTCCCGGTGTGGATGGAGTGGCAACATTCCAGAGCCCGGCGGTATTGAAAGAAGCCTTTCGTTTGCGGGCAGAACAGGAATATGAATACCCGCAGGGGGTAGATTTGATTTTTGTATCCCCAGAAGGGGAACTGTTCTGCATTCCCAGAATGGTCAAGAAGGAGGAACAATAATATGGCTTATGTAGCAGTATCCGGCGGCGAGGAAGCCATCGCAGCCAGCATTGCGCTGTTGGATTTTTACCGCAGCAAAACAGAAAAAGATGTGGAACTGGAAGTGATTCAGGAAAAAATGAGCCTGCTGGTAGACCGCGTTATGAGTGAAGCCGGTCTGTATGCCAAAGAATATGCGGCATTGGCACTGAAACAGTGTGAAGGCTCTGTGGAAGAAGCAGTATTCCTGCTGCGTGCTTATCGTTCTACACTGAAACGTTCTTACGACACTTATGTGGCAGATACGAAAAACATGCGCATTGTGCGCCGGATCTCTTCTGCCTTTAAAGATATACAGGGTGGTCAGATCCTAGGCGCCACTTACGACTATACCCACCGTCTGATGCATTTTGGTTTGAAAAATGAGGATGCGAAAGACCTGCATGAACGCATGGAAGAAATGGTGGAAGGGCAGGAACCTGTTCCCATGGAACCCTGCGGACGTGTATCCGATGAATTGAAAACAGAAGGATTGATTGAGCGTTTCCCAATCAATGAGGAACCTCCCTATGACATAACGGAAAATCTGCTGGAATTCCCTGCCAGCCGCAGTGCCAGATTGCAGACACTCACAAGAGCCGATGCAGGTTTCATTTCCGGTTTGGCCTATTCTGCGCTTCGTGGTTTTGGTCAGGTACATCCTACTGTTGGGGAACTGCGTACTGGTTATGTAGAACTGGAAATCCCTTATCTCCAGCAGGAAGGCGAAGCTTTGTGGATTGGGGAAGTGATGCTGACAGAAGTGGAAGTATTCAACGAAGCGGAAGATAAAGACGCTTTGAAGCTGGCTTGCGGCTATGGGGCTGTTTTCGGCAGAAACGAAAACAAAGCCATTGCCATGGCAGTCATCGACAGAGAACTGGATGCCGGCGGCGATTATCCCACACAGGACGAAGAATTTGTGCTGATGCATGGGGATAGCTTGGAAATGAACGGCTTCATTTCTCACTTGAAACTGCCTCACTATGTCACATTCCAGTCCAAATTGGATGCAGTCAGAAAAACACGGAGGGAAAACAATCATGATTGACAGTTATAATTACGCCTTTCTGGATGAAGGCTCTAAACGGGAAATCCGCCGTTCTATATTAAAAGCTGTTGCCATTCCCGGTTATCAGGTGCCCTTTGCTTCCCGGGAACTGCCTATCGGCAGAGGTTGGGGTACCGGCGGTATTCAGCTGACATTATCACTCATTGGTCCTGATGACACACTGAAAGTTATCGACCAAGGCAGTGACGAAAGCGTTAACGCGGTAAATATCAAAAAATTTGTGAAGATGTGTACCAACGTGCCTTGTACCACTCGGACACAGGATGCCACCATTGTGCAGACCCGTCACCGTGTGCCGGAAGTGCCTATGCGCAATGACCAGATTCTGGTATTGCAGGTGCCCATTCCCGAACCACTGCGTATTGTAGAACCAAAAGAAGAAGTGACAAAACGGATGCACGCGGAACTGGACTATGCACCAATCTGGCTCCAGTTGTACGAAAGTCTGGTGAAATACGGCAAAGTTACCATCAGTACAGAATATCCCTGTATGGTGGAAGACCGCTACATCATGAATCCAAGCCCCATCCCCAAATTCGACAATCCCAAACTCCATGAAGCAGAGTGTCTGTATCTGTTTGGGGCAGGACGTGAAAAGAAAATCTATGCCATTCCACCTCATACCAAAGTGGTTTCTCTGGCATTTGACGATGTGCCCTTTGAAAAAGAAAACTTCAAAGGCAAAAAATGCCGTCTGTGCGGCAGTACAGACACCTATCTGGACGAAATTTATGACGCTGTGACGGGGGAAAGATATTATCAGTGCTCCGACACATCTTACTGTAAGGAGGTACGAGGATAATGGCAGAAACACCCGTTTTGCAGGTGGAACACCTGACTATGCGCTATGGCGAAGGCTGCCCTCACTGCAAAGATCATCTGGAAAAAAACCGCTGCACCGTTTGCGGCACTGTTTGGGCAGCAAATGATATTTCTCTGGAAGTTTATCCTGGGGAAGTGCTGGGTATCGTTGGGGAAAGCGGTTCCGGTAAATCTACATTGATGCAGAGTCTGTATTTTGACCTGATTCCCACAGAAGGCAAGGCATATTTACAGAATTACGGCGAAGGCAAAAAGAATATCTGGGACGCAAGTCCTTTGGAAAAAAGAAAAATCCGCAACAACATCATGGGTATGGTATACCAGAATCCTGTCAGAGGGCTGCGGATGGACTATTCCGCCGCATCCAACATCGCGGAAAAAATCATCGCTGCCGGCAGCAGAAACGCAGGGCAAATGACAGCCAGAGCGGAAGAACTGCTGGAAGCAGTGGAAATCCTCACTTCCCGTATGAAGGAAGCACCGAAAAATTTCTCCGGCGGTATGCAGCAGCGTGTGCAGATTTCCAAAGCATTGGCAAACAATCCTTCTTTGCTTTTGCTGGACGAAGTTACTACAGGTCTGGACTTGTCCGTACAGGCTCGTGTACTGGATTTGATTCGTAAGATCAAGGCGAAATATGGTATTTCCATTTTGCTGGTTTCCCATGACCTGGCAGTCATTCGTATGCTGGCAGACCGCACCATCGTTATGCTGGATGGGAAAATCATTGAAAGCGGACTGACAGACCAGATTCTGGAAGACCCTCAGCATGCTTATACACAGCAGCTGGTTCACTCATTGTTGTAAGGAGGTAACAAACATCGTGATTGCAATTAAAAACGGCAGAATTGTGCTGGAAGATTCCATTTTGGAAGGAAAGGTTCTGCTCATCGAAGGAGACCGCATTTTGGGCTTTTCCGATGAAGTGCCTGAGGCAGAACGTGTCATTGATGCCCATGGGCGTTATGTGACACCTGGCTTTATTGATATTCATTCTGATAAGATTGAACAGTTTATTTTGCCCAGACCTACGGCAAAATTTGATTTTGAATTGGCGTTGAAAGAATGCGAAAGGGAACTGCTCCACTTGGGCATCACCACCATTTATCATTCCCTTTCTTTATATAAAGATGAAATGTTTGGCAAATCTCCTCTGCGTACACAGGAAAATGTGCGGAAGATTGCCGACCTCATTCGGGATATCCATGAAAGAAATCACCTTATCCACCATCGTTTCCATCTGCGTCTGGAAATCGACAATATTGGTGCTTACGGCATTGCCAAAAAGATGATTGAAAAGAAAATGATTGACGAGATTTCCTTTATGGATCACTCTCCCGGACAGGGACAGTACCGGGATATTGGCATGTATTATCAGGTTCTGGAAAAATATCAGAACCGGGAAATCAAGGAAGAAGAATTTGCACAGATGCTGGAAGAACAGCAGAACAAAGAAATGCTGTCTTTTGCTCAGATGAAGGAATTGTGTGAGCTGGCACATGCCAATGGTATTGCAGTGGCATCCCATGACGATGATACAAAAGAAAAATTACATATCAATGAAAAGATCGGCGTAGATATCAGCGAATTCCCCATCAATATTGAAACAGCGAAAGAAGCCCGTCAGCTTGGATTCTATACCGTTGTAGGTGCGCCTAATATCCTGCTGGGCGGCAGCCATTCCGGCAATATGTCCGCGGCAGAAGCCATTGAGGCAGGCTGTGCCGATGTCCTTTGCTCGGATTACTATCCGCCGGCAATTCTCCATGGGGTATTTAAGATGCATGAAAAAGCAGGCATTGACCTGCCCCAGATGGTACAGAAAGCAACGCTCAATCCTGCAAAGGCAGTGGGGCTGGCTGAGGATTATGGCTCTATCGCCCCCGGAAAAAAAGCGGATTTGCTCATCATTGATATTTTGGACGGCTATCCCGTCATCACCCATGTGCTGGTAGATGGACGTACCACATCTCGGGTGGAATACAGGAGGTAATTATGGAAATTCTGAAAATCGAAAATCTGGCAAAGAATTTTTATCTGCATAACGCAAAGAAAGAAATCCATTCCTGTCAGAATATTAACTTTACTTTGGAACAGGGACAGTTTATCGGTATTGTAGGGCTGTCCGGCGCCGGAAAATCTACCATATTAAAATGTATTCATCGTACATATCTGGCATCCACAGGTAAGATCACTTACCAGAGTGAAGCCTTTGGGGAAGTGGAACTGACCACAGCACCGGAAAGACAGATTCTGTTCCTGCGGAAAAATGAAATCGGTTATGTTTCCCAGTTCCTGAACGTGATGCCCCGTACCACAGCCAGAGAACATGTCATGAACGCACTGCTGGAAAGAGGCGTGGATGCGGCGGAAGCAAAAGAAAAAGCGGAAGCTATGCTGCGGTACTTCCGTCTGCCGGAACCTTTGTGGGATTTGTATCCCAATACATTCTCCGGTGGGGAACGCCTGCGTCTGAACCTTGCCCATACCATGGTAAAACAGCCCAGACTGATGCTGCTGGACGAACCCACAGCGTCTTTGGACAATAAAACAAAAATTCTGGTAAAAGATATGCTCATGCAGCTGAAAGAAAAAGGCACCAGCATGATTGGCATTTTCCATGACTTGGAATTTATGGATGGATTGTGTGATAAGGTGTTTAACATTTCGGAGGGGACGTTCCAATGAGAAAAGCGGATTTACATATGCATTCTCGTGTTTCTGATGGCAGTTACACCATTAGGGAACTGGCAGAATTGGCAGCGAAAAAGGGGCTGGATGTCATTGCTGTGACAGACCACGACACCCTTTCTCACGTATCTCAGATTCCTGAAGGGCTGCCTGTGAAAGTGATTCCGGGCATTGAAATTTCTGCCTATGACTATACAGTGGATAAACGGGTGCATGTTCTGGGATATGACATAAAGGATGTGGCATTGGTAGAGGATTTTGTGCATCCTCTTTTGGAAGCCAGACATGAAAATTCCATGAAACAGATTGGAATTTTGGAAGAAAATGGCTATCATGTGGATTTGGATAAAATCCATCGTGCAGATGGCAAATATATTTATAAACAGCATATCATGGAATATTTGGTGCAGACAGGTCAGGCACCAGATATGTTCGGAGAATTTTATCAGAAAATATTCAAAAACAATGGTATCTGCCATTTTGATATCAAGTATCTGGACCCTTACGAAGCTGTTCGAGTGATTACGGCGGCAGGCGGAAAGGCAGTCCTTGCCCATAGCGGACAGCAGCAGAATTTTGATTTGATTCCAAAATTGGTGGAGGCTGGCTTGAAAGGTCTGGAACTGAACCATCCTGCAAATGATGAGCAGGCACATGAAAAGATTCGCAGATATGCGGATGTGTACGGTCTGTTTTTGACAGGCGGCAGTGATTTTCATGGAACGTATGAAAAAGCAGCGCCGGATTTAGGAATCTATCTGGCAGAAGAAAGCGGGGTAGAGGCTTTGTGCTGAAAGAATACGATAATATAGAAGATGACGTGGTGCTCATTGACACCGAGTTGGGACGTTACACACAGGTGCAGGCACACAGTGAACTGGAAGATGTGACCTTTGGGGATTATACCTATTGTGCGGGGTATAACCAGATTTTTGCGGCGGATATTGGCAAATTCTGCTCCATCGCAAGTTTTGTGCGCATCAATCCCGGCAATCATCCAACCTATACCCGTCCAGCACAGCATCATTTCACTTATCGCCGGAAACAATTTGGCTTCGGAAAAGATGATGAGGCATTTTTTGAATGGCGGAAGGAATCCCGTGTGCACATCGGCAATGATGTGTGGTTGGGACATGGCGTAACAGTCATGCCGGGGGTGACCATCGGCAATGGTGCGGTGGTTGGCAGTGGTGCCGTTGTGACCCACGATGTACCGCCTTATACAGTGGTAGCAGGTGTACCAGCAAAGAAAATCCGTATGCGCTTTTCCGATGATATTATCGCCGCATTGGAACGGATTCGCTGGTGGGATTGGTCTCATGAAGAAATCAAAGCGCGTATGGCGGATTTTGAGGACTTGGAAACATTCATCAGAAAATATGATGTTTCTGATGAAAAATAATCAGAAATTGGAAAACTACGAAAACAGAGGTTCTTTCGGAGCTTCTTCATAAGAAAGAAAAGTAAGCTGAAATCCTTATGCTACAGAGGATTCCGGCTTTCTTATTTTTACAGGATTTCTTAGCCATGTTTCTTCTGAATACATCTGCTGTAATTTCCATTGAGAAATCAAGGAAAAGGGAAATAAAAATTACTTGAATGGGAAATTTCTTTTATGGTTTTCTTTTTTATGGGCAAAAGGAAGGCGGCAATGGTGGACAGAATGGCAAAAGAATGGTACCATAAAGGAGTTGTTTGACAAAGAAAAAAGAAGGAGGCACAAACAATGGGCGTTTTAGATGCTTTGGGAACAGACAAAGTATTTTATTATTTTGAGGAAATCACAAAAATCCCTCACGGCAGCGGCAACGAAGCTGCACTGGCGCAGTATATCGTAGACTTTGCCAAAGAAAGAGGACTGGAATGCCGCAGAGATGCAGCGGATAACGTAGTAGTGAAAAAAGCTGCAACACCTGGCTATGAACAGGCTCCCGGCGTAATTTTCCAGGGACATATCGATATGGTATGTGAAAAACTGGGCAGTGTGGAACATGATTTCACAAAAGACCCTTTGCAGCTGGAAATTGATGGTGATATGATTCGCGCAAAAGGCACAACTCTGGGTGCTGATAACGGTATTGCTGTTGCATTCATGCTGGCAGTGCTGGACAGCACAACACTGGAACATCCCTTCGTGGAAGCTGTATTTACAACAAACGAAGAAACAGGTATGGATGGCGCAAAAGCACTGGATGTTTCTGATCTGAAAGGGACTTATTTCATCAATATGGACTCTGAAGAAGAAGGCGAATTCCTGGTAAGCTGCTGCGGCGGCAGAAGAGTACAGGTAACACTGCCTGTGGAAAAAGAAGCTGTGAAAGCTGGCGAAGAAGCTTATGTACTGAAAATCAGAGGTCTGAAAGGCGGGCATTCCGGCAGCGACATCAATCTGCAGCGTGCAAGCGCAAACAAGCTCATGGGCAGACTGCTGGATGAACTGCAGAGCAAAGTGGCATACGCTCTGGTGCGCGTAGAAGGCGGCAAAATGGACAATGCCATCTGCAGAGAAGCAGACGCTGTTCTGACCATGACAGCAGACGCCGCAAAAGAAGCAGAAAAAATCGTTGCGGAAATGGAAAAAGTACTGAAACAGGAATATCACCGCACCGAAACGGATATGATGATCACATGGGAAAAAGCAAATGAAGCAGTGACAGAAGTGATGACAGAAGCAACAAAGAGCCATGTTATCTCCATCCTGCTGCTGATTCCTTATGGTGTAGAAACCATGAGCATGGACATCGAAGGTCTGGTAGAAAGCTCCAGCAACATCGGCGTTGTATGCACAGATGAAAAAGGCGTTCACTTCGACAGTGCTGTCCGCAGTGCCGTTGCATCCAGAAAAGAAGTGATCTGCAGAAAGATTGAAGCCATTGCACAGCTGTGCGGCGCTTCCGTAGAAAGCAGCAACGACTATCCCGGTTGGGTATACAGCGATGATTCCAAACTGCTGGTACTGCTGCAGGATGCTTACCGCAAAGCAACAGGCAGAGAACCTAAACTGACAGCGATCCACGCTGGTGTAGAATGCGGTTTGTTTGCAGAAAAAATGCCTTGGCTGGATATGGTATCTTTGGGACCTAACATGTTTGACGTACACACACCGGAAGAACGTCTTTCCATTTCTTCCACTGTACGTACATGGGATTTCCTGAAAGAAGCACTGAAACAGATGAAATAAAAAATGAAGATGGAAAGGGAGAATGACAATTGCGTCTGCCATGGAACAGAAAATATCTGGAAATCGGATTTCACGTGATTCTGACAGCAGGTGTTCTGGTACTGCTGGGAGCGGTTGTCTTTCATCTTTCCGCTGCGAAAAATGTCATATTAGAAACGGCGAGGCATGTCCTCGCCGTTTTTGCGCCTTTTTTCTGGTCAGTAGGCATTGCGGTAGTACTGGAACCATTGGTGGCATTCTGGCAAAGATTTTATGAAAAACGCCTGACGGCAAAACAAAAGACCCGCGTGAAAAATCGGCGTGTGGGGACGGGTATGACCTATCTTCTGGTATTTGGTGTGATTGGTTTGTTGATTTGTGGTGTTGTGCGTGGTCTGGGTACGGCAGATTTGGAAAGTCTGGCACAGCAGGCAGGAGATTTTACTAGGCAAGCGGGGGATTGGCTGGTGCTGCTCCAACTGAAGCTTGCAGAATATGGTTTGCTGCAAAACGCCGAGGGCATTTTGACAACGGCAGTTACGGAAGTCAGCGCAGCCATCGAGAATGGTGTCTTGCGGGCAGCAGGGGCTTTGCCGGAAGCAGGTGGGCAGATTCTCAACGCAGCCATTGGTTTTGCGGCAGCTTTTTATTTTCTGGCGGAAAAAGAAAATGTCCAGTTTTTTCTGGGACAGGTAGGCAATGTGTTTTTGGGACAGGGCAGAACAAGAAAAATTTCTGGATTTTTTACAGAAGTCTATGAAGTAGTCATGGGGTATTTGTGTGGACAATTGGTGGATGCGGCTATTATGGGAGCCCTTTTTGCCGGAACTTTCTGGATTATCGGAATTCCTTATGGTGTGGTCATTGGCATATTTTCTGGTTTTTCTAACCTCATTCCTTATTTTGGTGCGGCGGTGGCGTTTTTGCTTGCTGTATTGTCGGGATTATTCAGCTTGGAACCCATGCGGGCAGTCTATGCAGCCATTGCCATTTTGCTTTTGCAGCAGCTGGACAGCGCTGTCATTGTGCCGCGAGTAGTGGGAAGCCGTGTGGAACTGCACCCTGTTCTGGTGCTGTTGTCTTTGGCTGTCTTTGGTGGATTTTTCGGATTTTGGGGATTGTTGTTCGCCGTGCCCCTTGGCGCACTGCTGAAAAATTTCTTTTTCCGATTGTACGAACAAAAAGCCACAAAACAAAGGGAAAATTAATTTTTCTGTGCAAAAATCACTTTTCTTTATGATGTGCCTATGGTACAATATCTTGAGTCACAAAACAAAATAACCTGTAGATACGGGTTTGGATACAGAAAGGTGGAATAGATATGAAAGGTTTGGTTACAGAAACCAAAGGCAGATTTGTAACAGTTCATATCGTGCGTAAAGAAGCATGCGGCGAATGTCGTGCATGCCTGAGCGGTATGATGGAAAATGATATGGATATTGAAGCCCAGAACCTGTGTGAAGCAGAAGTGGGCGACTGGGTAGAACTGGAACTGCAGGACAATGCTTTCATGCACGCCATTTTGATTATGTATGGCATTCCTCTTGTGGGTCTGGTGCTGGGTCTGGTACTTGGCTACTTTGTGGTAGCGCCGCTTGTGCCCATCATCAATGAAGGTTTGACATCCTTTATTGTGGGTGCTATCTTCACAGCAGTATGCTATCTGTGGATTCATAGCCAGAACCATCGTTGGGAAAGCGGCAAATATCGTCCTCTGGCTACAAAACTGGTGGCAGAAGACGAAGTGGAAGGCGCTTGCGGTGCCTGAGACAAATATTTTATAAGAACATAAAAAAGAAGGTATGAAAAGCAACTTCCCTTTAAGGAAAATTGCGACGGTTGCCTTCAGAAGAAAACATAACCAATATAATCTCAGTAAAAAAAGCTGGAATCCTTTGTATGATAAGGATTTCAGCTTTTTTGTTTTCTTGTGAAGATACCTCTAAAGCATACCTTCTTTTTTTGTATGAATTTATGCGGCTGTTGGGATACGTTGTAAAATGTGCAGATGTTTCTGGATAATGTTTACGATTCTGCCCACCAAAAGTGCAGAAATGATGGTAGCGATGCCCAAGCCGTTCAAATGGTGGAAAAACAGCAGGGAAAGACAGGCAGCGGTTAAAATTAATGTGACATCAAAAATGACTTTGACACTGCCGAATTTTTTGCGGCTGACCTGAGAAATGGCTTTGACGATGCCCTCGCCGGGAACCACTAGCACGTTAGGGGCAACTTCGATGCAGATACCCAATGCCAGTATGGTACATCCTACCAACAGGGAAAGAATCTGGCTTGCAAAATGGGTGGGAGTGAAACTTTCCAACAGTGTCATGCTGATGTCGATGAAGCTGCTGAAAATCATATTTACCACGATTTGCAGATATTGATAAGGACGGAATTGTCTGCGAAGCAGAATTACTTCGCCCAGAATGAAAAGCATATTCAGCAGGAAGGTGAATGCACCAAAGGAAAGGGGAAAACGAAAACTTAAAACATAAGGCACACTGGAAATGGGGGAGGTTCCCAGACTGGCTTTGGTGATGAAAACGATACCAAAGGAGTTGATGAGAATGCCCAATATAAACCAGATGTAGCGGAAAATGAGTTTTTTCATATTGTCGCCTCCAAAGTTTCTAAATTCAGCAGGATTTTCTGGAATGTTTTCAGAAATTGTTTCTGTTCCTCCGGTGGAATGTCCTGCCATGCGATTTTATCCACAAAAGCACAGACTTTTCGCACTTCCAGAGCTTTTTCCTTCCCTTTTTCTGTCAGAGAAAGGCGGTAATTGCGCCGGTCTGATGGGTCGGGTACTTTGGTAAGATAGTTCTGTTGTTCCATACGTGTGACCAGACTGGTAACGGTGGACTTATCCAGAACGCATCCCAGTGAAATTTCTTTCTGGGTGCAGTCGGGATGTTCCCAGAGAAATTCCAGTATTTTTGGCTGACCGGGCAGCAGGTCCCCTTTGGCTGTCTGACGCACAATGGCTTTGTTAGAGCGGTTGAATGCCAGAAGCAATAAATAATGTAAATCTCCGTAATTCATGGAAACACTTCCTTTTGAAAATAGTTGGAAATCAAACTAAATGAAGTATAGAACTTCCGTGAAATTTTGTCAAGAGGGGGACAAAACCTGATTTTCTTCATATCATAGGACAGGAGGAAAAATGAGGTGAATCATTCATGAAAGAGAAAACAATGGCATATTGCAGAGCAGGTGAAAACTGCTCTTTGGCGTTATTGCGGGCAGCATCAGATCAATATGGCTTTCCTTTGTCAAAAGAATTGATAGACAGCTGTGGGGCTGTTTGCAGCGGTTTTGGAATTGGCGGTATTTGTAGTGCTCTGGTAGCTGCTATCATGATACTGGGGATTCTCTTTGAGCCGGAAGAAGCGAAAAAACAGCGGCTGTTTTTCCTGCTGGCATTTCGGGAAAAGTTTGAGGCTATGGATTGTCCGACCCTTTCGGCAGGAAAACTGGACTGCATAGATTTGATGGGAGATATTGGGGCATTGCTGGAAGAAACCGTTGCAAAAACGGATTTTATGGAAAAAAATGTATAAAGGGGCATGTTTTTTGGAAAAACCCTTGCACTTAGGCGCTGGCTGTGGTATTCTTCTGCGTGATTACTTGTCTTATAAGGAAGAAAGAGGTTGGGAGAATTACTATGAAAGCAAGAAAAATCTATTGGGCACTTCTGCTGGTGTTTTTGATCGCTGCCATCTGGTTGCAGACCACAGGCGCTTTGGGTGAAGCATTCTGGGGTCTTTATGGCATCATCATTGCTGGCTTTTTTGTAGGCGGCGTATTTGTGAATAAACAGTATTTGCAGGATCTGGAAAAAGAAGTGAAAGCCATGAATCCACTGCTGCAGCAGGAACCCGATAAATATATCGAATCCATGGAAAAAGCATTGCAGGGACAGAGAAGCCGCGCCATGCAGGCAATGCTGCTGACACAGATCGGTAAAGGCTATATGGCAAAAGGTGATTACGAAACAGCGAAAAATCGCCTTCTGACAGTACCTCCAAAGGGATTGAACACCGTTATGGCGCAGGAATACTATATCATGCTGGCTTTGACACTGTTCCATCTGGATAAGGATGAAGCGGCAAGAAAGCTGCTGGTTCTGAAAGCAACAGACTTTGAAAGAGCAAGACAGAATCCAGAATTCGCACACTATTACCATATTTTGCAGGTTCTGGCTATGGTTTCTGAAGCCAACCGCACAGGTGCAAGAAAGTATCTGGCAGAGCATTCAGAACTGGAAGAACGGGAAGACTGCAAGAAAGAAATGAAATTTATCCATCAGAAATTGTAATGCTATCAAATAGAAAGCCTCGTAGACAAAATGGTCTGCGGGGCTTTTTCTATGGAAAATATGGAAAGAACCATCTTTTTTTGGCATGTCCGAAAATTTCGCCGCATAAGCATGTAAAGAAAAAGGAAAAGCTGGGGCGCATTTGTATCAATGTTGCAACATAAGGGATAGGAACTCATGGAGATTGCACAAAGACATTTCCTATAAAGTATGGTATAATGTCTCCGAGTGACAGAAAAAATGATTTGCACCGTGAAATAGCGGACTGCAAAAATCAGATATACATGAGGTGTAGAAATGGATTATGTTTTTGGCATTGATGTAGGCGGTACCACTGTGAAAATTGGTCTGTTTACAACGGAAGGCGCACTGGTGGAAAAATGGGAAATCCCGACCAATACATCAAACGGCGGCAAGGCCATCCTGCCGGATGTTGCTGCAAGTCTGGAAGAAAAATTGAAAAAACGTGGCATTGACAAAACATCTGTCAAAGGGGCAGGCATTGGTGTTCCTGGACCTGTCACAGATGATGGTGTGGTAAACCATTGTGTGAATCTGGGCTGGGGTGTCATGCATGTGACAGAAGAATTGAAAGCCCTGACAGGATTTGAAGTAAAAGCTGGGAATGATGCCAATGTGGCAGCCCTGGGGGAAGTATGGAAAGGCGGCGGCAGAGGCTTTGATGATGTGCTGATGATTACCATTGGTACTGGTATCGGCGGTGGTCTGATTCTCAACGGCAAGATTCATGGCGGTGTTACCGGCAGTGCGGCAGAAGTGGGGCATATCTGCGTGAATCCCTTAGAAACAGAGCACTGCAACTGCGGAAACTGTGGCTGTCTGGAACAGTATACTTCCGCAACAGGCATCCTGCGTCTGGCAAAGAAAAAATTGGCAGAAACCGATGCACCTTCCATTCTGCGTGACAAAGCCGACCTGACCACAAAAGATGTCATTGATGCGGCAAAAGAAGGGGACGCGGTGGCAATGGAAGTGTTTGTCTTTATGGCAAAGACCATGGGTATGGCACTGGCTGGATGCTGTGCGCTGGCAGATATGGAATTGATTCTCATTGGTGGTGGTGTGTCAAAAGCGGGGAGATTTTTGACAGATCCCATCGAGGAGTACTTCCGTAAATTTGCTTTCCACACCCAGAAAGATACAAAATTCAAACTGGCTGAATTGGGAAATGATGCCGGCATTTATGGTGCGGCAAGAATGATGATACATGACTGATATTTTTTAAGGAGAGAAGGATATGGAAATCAAAAAACGTCTTTTCGGACAGACAAAGACAGGGGAAGCGGTTTTCGCCTTTACCCTGAAAAACAGTGTGGGGACTGAAGCTACCATCCTCACATATGGCGCGGCAGTACAGTCCCTGAAATTTGCGGGAACCGATGTGGTGCTGGGCTATGACACCATGCCGGATTATGAAGCACAGGACAAATTCATGGGCGCAGTGGCAGGCAGATTCGCCAACCGTATTGGCAAAGGTCGTTTTGTCCTCAATGGTGTGGAATACGAATTGTACTGCAATGACGGCGCAAACCATCTTCATGGCGGCAAAGAAGGCTTCGACAAAAAGGTTTGGACAGCAGATGTGGAGGACGATGCCCTTTGCATGCGTTACACCAGCCCCAACGGGGAAGAAGGCTATCCCGGTACCCTTTGCACAGAAGTGCGGTATCGTCTGGATGATGAAAACCGTTTCTGTGTGGAATATCAGGCAGTCTGTGATACAGATACGGTGCTGAATCTGACTAACCACAGCTATTTTAATCTGAACGGTCATGATGCAGGCACACTGGAACAGCATAAAGTACAGATTCTCGCAGATTTTTATACAGAAAATAACAACGAATGCCTGCCTACAGGTGTGATTGCTACAGTAGAAGGCACACCCATGGATTTCAGAGAACCCCATGAAATCATGGAACGCATTGATGCAGACTTTGTACAGCTGAAAAACGGCAGTGGCTATGACCATAACTGGATTCCCAATGGTTACCAGAAAGATATGGTTCGCAAATGCGCCGAAGCAGTTGGGGAAGAAACAGGCATCCGTATGGCAGTATATTCTGACCAGCCTGGTGTGCAGTTCTATTCCGGCAACTTCTTAGATGGCGTTGTGAAAGGGAAAAATGGCACCGTTTATGGTCGCCGTAGTGGATTCTGCTTTGAAACACAGGGCTTCCCTAACGCAACAGCATATGGACATTTCCCTTCCGCAGTACTGCGTCAGGGGGAATGGTTCCGCAGTCAGACCATTTTCGCTTTTTCCAAAGATTGATCTGAAAGGCATTACATATACCGTATGATGGGAAATCAAGAAAAGGCTTTGCATTTCCAGTGAGATGCAGAGCCTTTTTTATGATGAGAGAAAAAGGAGGATTGCCATGAAACGCTGGCAATTGAAACGTACAAAAGTAGATATTGGTGCCATGGCAGCAGATATGGGCATCCAGCAGGCGACGGCGGCAGTTCTTGCCAATCGGAAACTGCTTTCCAGAAAACAGACCCATGATTTCCTGTATCCCGATGCATCTAGTCTGCACAATGGGCTGGAAATGCAGGATATGGAAAAAGGACTGGACCTGATTACCATGGCTATCAAAAAAGGAAAGAAAATTGCCGTTTATGGGGACTATGACGTGGATGGTGTCATGAGTACCACCATATTGAGCCGTACCATTGAGAAATGCGGCGGTGAGGTGACTTATTATGTGCCCCATCGCCAGCAGGAAGGATACGGACTGAACAATAAAGCCGTGGAACAGCTGGCAAACGAAGGCGTTGGGGTGCTTTTTACCTGCGATAACGGCATTGCGGCCATGGGGGAAGTGGCGCTGGCGAAGGAACTGGGTATGGAAGTGGTCATACTGGATCACCACGAACCAGCTTTTACAGAGGGAAAAGAAGGCGCATGGCGGGATATTCTGCCCAGCGGGGATGCGGTTATCGACCCCAAACGGCGGGATTGTGAATATCCTTTTCCTTTCTTGTGCGCCGCAGGAATTTCTTATAAATTTGCCCTGCTGTTGTTGGGACGGTTTGGCTATAGCGGCGACCCTTTGGAAAAGGAACTGCTGTGTTTTGCGGCAGTGGCAACCGTTTGCGATATCGTGGATTTGCTGGATGAAAACCGTACTATTGTAAAGCTGGGATTGCAGGAAATACAGCATACCACCAATGTGGGGTTGCGTGTTTTATTGGAAGAAACAGGTTTGGCGGATAAACAGGTTACAGAATACCATCTGGGATTTGTGGTAGGACCATGCATCAATGCCACAGGGCGTCTGGAAAGCGGCAGAATCGCTGTAGAACTGTTTCGGGAAACAGATGTGGATAAAGCCCGTGCCATTGCCCGTCATTTGATGCAGCTGAACGAAGAACGAAAAGAAATGACCACACAGGCGGTGGAACGGCTGACGGAACAGCTGGACCAGCAGGAAACGCCTCTGGAAAAAGTGCTGGTACTTTATGACGGAGAAATCCATGAAAGTATTGCCGGCATTGTGGCTGGACGCATCAAGGACAAGTATTATCACCCCACCATCCTCATTACAAAAGCGGAAGAAGGCGCAAAAGGTTCTGCCCGCAGTATCGAAGGTTATCATATTTTCGAAGCCCTTTATAACTGCCGGGAATTGTTCACACGCTTTGGCGGACATGCCATGGCAGCTGGGCTTTCGCTGCCTCACGAAAATATTCCCATTTTGCGGCAGCGGCTCAATGAGGAATGCAAATTGACGGAACAGGACATGACACCGGTGCTGCGTATTGAGAAAATACTGGACTTTTCCCAGATTCATATGAAGCTGGCGGAAGAACTGAAAGGACTGGCGCCTTTTGGCAAGGAAAATCCATCGCCCCTTTTTGCCACACAGCATGTATGGGTGGAACGGATTCGTCTGGTTGGGAAAAATAAGGATATGATGCAGCTGACTCTGCGGGAAGATGCTTCTCGTATGGTTCTGTCTGCGGTGGACTTTAACGGACTGGAAAATTTGCGGGGCATTCTAAAAGAATTGTATCCGGCAGAGGATTGTGATAAAATAATACAGTATGGGAAACTTCCCATGGCATTAGACTTTGTATACAGCATTGACATCAATTCCTATAATGGCAGGCAGTCCGTACAGCTTGTGATTCGGGATTTCCGGGTGTCGAAATAGGAGGACGAAAACCATGGATTTGAAAGAAAAGATCAGATCAATTGAAAATTTCCCCGAAGAAGGCGTTATTTTTCGGGATATTACAACACTGTTGAAAGAAGGGGACGCCCTGCGGGAAGCCATTGACCAGATTCAGGCAAATCTGGACGGCGTGGATTTTGACCTGATTTTGGGTCCCGAATCCCGTGGCTTTATTTTTGGGATGCCTTTGGCTTACAATTTGAAAAAAGGCTTTGTTCCCGTGCGCAAAAAAGGCAAACTGCCTGCGGAAGTTATCAGCAAGGAGTATGCGCTGGAATATGGCACAGCTGTCATTGAAGTGCATAAAGACGCCATCCAGCCCGGACAGAAAGTTGTCATCGTGGATGACCTGCTGGCTACAGGCGGCACTGCAAAAGCCATCATTGAAATGGTAGAAAGCGTTGGTGTGGAAGTGGTTGGGCTGGCATTCCTGATCGAACTGGATTTCCTCCACGGCAGAGACGTGCTGGAAGGATATAACATCAGTTCCGTACTGCATTATTGATTACAGAAGATAAAGACGATACCTTTGTTGTTTTCACAGCGAAGGTATCTTTTCCTTTGAAAGGAGAGAGAATATGTACGGTCAGTTTTTTATACTCTTTGCCATGATAGTGGTGGGGTATTATGGATACCGAAAAGGATGGCTTACACGAGAAGTCAATAAAGGGCTGGGCGGTCTGGTTATGCAGGCAACAATTCCGGCTATGCTGGTGACTACCATTGCCAATATTGAAATCACCAATGATATTCTGGTTGGTTTTTTCCTGATGATGGCAGCTCAGGCGGCAGCCATGATGATATTCGGTTTTCTGATGCGTCTTTACGGAAAGGCAAGAAAGCTGGATGGACGTCTGCTGGATATGCTGGATATCACCACTGGTTCCCTGAATAATGGATTTATTGGTCTGCCTGTTGCGGCAATCTTTTTTGGAGATGTGGGCGTTATGTATATGTCTGCCGGCGTTTTGGGGCTGAATCTGTATCTGTGGAGTTATGGTGTTTATGTCCTTGGCGGCAAACAGGGCGGCAGCGGCGGACAGATGGGTAAAACATTCCTCAAAGGTGCTGTGAACCCCAACTGTATTGCCATTTTCCTTGGTCTGGCGCTGACATTGAGCCATACGGTGCAGTTTGTGCCACAGGCGCTTCTGGACTTTTTGACACGGTTAGGGGACCTTTCTACACCACTTTCTCTCATTTACATAGGTGCACTGGCTGGCAGCAGCGGCATCAAGCAGCTGTTCCATGAAAAGGATGCGCTGGAATTGAGTATTGTAAAAATGCTGGCGATGCCGTTTTTGGCGTGGGCAGTCATGCTGATTGTTCCGGCAGGGGACATGGCAAAATCCATTTTTCTGGTAACGGCAGCATTGCCTGCGGCAGTTGTTGTGCCTATGATGGTGGAAAAGTATGGATATGGTGAAAAAATGTCCTCGGATATCGTACTTTTGACCACTTTGATTTCCGTTGTGGAACTGCCTGCCTGCGTATGGCTGACGCACTTTCTGTACTAAGAAAAAAGCAGTAAAAAGTATAAAAAAGTGCTTGCAAAACGCCCGGAGGCGTGGTATAATCTTTCATGTTGATTACGGACGGTCCAATGGCGCATCAAGAGGATGGCGGTAAGAACGTCTTTGGGGAAAGGAGGAAACAAAATGGATATCATCAGAGAACTGGAACAGGAACAGCTGAAAAGCGAAGTAACTCCTTTTAACGTAGGTGATACAATTCGTGTATATGCGAAAGTAGTCGAAGGCTCTAGAGAAAGACTGCAGATGTTCGAAGGCGTTGTTATCAAAAGACAGGGCGGCGGCATCAGAGAAACTTTCACAGTAAGACGTATTGCATCCGGCGTTGGCGTGGAAAGAACATGGCCTTTGCATTCTCCTAGAATCGATCGTATCGAAGTAGTAAGACGCGGTATCGTAAGACGTGCGAAACTCTTCTACCTGAGAGATAAGGTTGGTAAAGCAGCAAAGGTAAAAGAAGTATTGAGATAAGAAAAACAGGCCTTGGTGAGTTTCTCATCAAGGCTTTTTTCGTGAAAGGCAAATGTGATTTTGCATTTGACGAAAAAAGGGGTAAGATGGTATATTGGTAAAGATAGGGAAGTGGAAAGGAGGCGCAGGGGCAATGTCCAGGAAAAAAACAGAGAAGGACAAGAAAGTATGGATTTCAACTTTGATACAGATGGTGGCAATTGTTGTCATTGTCTTGCTTTTGCGCACCTTTGTCATCGGTACCATCTATGTGAAAGGCTCATCTATGGAGCCTAACTTCCACCATGGGGATTTTCTGGTGATCAATAAACTGGAAACGAGAGTGGCTTCACCCCAGGTAGATGATATTGTCATCTGCAAGCTGGATAATGCGGAATATCAGGAAAATATCATCAAACGCGTCATTGGTTTGCCCGGAGATGAAATTGATCTGCGGAACAATGGCAGCGGCATTTATCATTTATACATAAATGGGACGCTGGTGGAAGAACCTTATATTGCGGAACCTATGCAGGATAAAGGGGACATCACCTATCCGTTTGTTGTGCCTGAGGACTGTTATTTTGTTATGGGGGATAATCGAAATGCCAGCACAGACAGCCGCAGACAGTCCATTGGTGCCATAGAAAAAGAGGATATCATGGGCAGGGTGGTACTGCGTCTGTATCCTTTCAGTGATATTGGCATGGTGAAATAAGGAGGAATTTTATGCATATACAGTGGTATCCGGGGCATATGACAAAAACCCGCCGTATGATGGAGGAGACCATTTCTCTGGTGGATATTGTCATTGAACTGGTAGACGCCAGAATTCCATATAGCAGCAAAAACCCTGATCTGGATGAACTGGCGAAAAACAAACACCGCATTCTGCTTATGAACAAGAGTGACCTGGCAGACCCGGCGGCAACGGAAATCTGGACAAAATATTTTGAAGAAAAAGGCTTTCATGTCATTGAAATGAATGCCATCAAAGGTACAGGCATGGCAGATGTGACAAACGCAGCTCGTGCATTAATGAAAGATAAAATCGAAAAACTTCGCGCCAGAGGCAGAATTAATGTGCCTATCCGCGCCATGATTGCCGGTATTCCAAATGTAGGAAAATCCACTTTCATCAATAAATATGTGGGGAAAACCACAGCAAAAACAGGGGATAAACCCGGTGTGACCCGCGGCAAACAGTGGATAAAACTGAAAAAAGACTTTGAACTTCTGGATACTCCCGGGATTTTGTGGCCCAAATTTGAAGATCAGCAGGTAGGTCTGAAACTGGCATTTACTGGTGCCATCAACGATGATATTCTGGATGCCCAGACATTGGCAACGGCTTTCATCAATCATATGATGGTGGTCAATCCTGATTGTATCCGCAAACGGTATAATATCGAATTTGATACCATTGCGGAGCCCCATGACGTACTGCGTCAGATTGCGGAAGCCAGAGGATTTAAGCTCAAAGGGGATGAACCTGACTTGGAACGCGCTTCCAAAATCCTCATGGATGAATACCGCGGTGGCAAGCTGGGTCGTTTGACACTGGAACTGCCGGAAGACATCAATGATATGTTGGCAGAAAAAGAAGCCAGAGAAAAAGAAAAAGCCCAGACGGATAAAGCCAGAAAGGCAGAATACAAAAAAAGAAAGAAATAAATAAAGCGATTAATAAAAAGGGTTTGCTGTTTTGCGACAGCAAGCCCTTATTTTTGTACGCCGAACAGGTATGACAAAACCCCCAGTTCAACTGGGGGTAGGTAAAAATACTTTA
>OMGQ01000554.1_pt1 | contig 34844 bp, 28 predicted proteins | sample 1646071 | NCBI WGS metagenome assembly OMGQ01 (sample SAMN05578585, study PRJEB25193) | human gut metagenome | biome: Human Microbiome; feature: human-associated habitat; material: feces | host: Homo sapiens | place: USA:Birmingham
AAGCATAGAGAAAATTGGTTATATTTAATTTGTACTTTTTCTTGACATAAGACCAAAAACTGTGCTTCCAACAGAGTGATTACAGAGTATCTTTTCGGGAGAGGAATAGATTTTGAAATCATCAATTACTGTATCTCTAATGACCTTATCTTTGAGAGCCTGCCGTATCACAATGTTGTGTTTGTAGGCTATGACGAGAAGAAAGAGCCGAAATATGCAGCCTACCGTTCCACGAATAAGCGTAGGATTATGGGCGATTGCAGTGGCAGTAAAAAAGATTATTCTTTTCGGCTTGGTAAGGAAAACTTGGAGGAAGTACACCTCTTTGAGTGTGCCATTGACTTGTTATCCTATGCCACGCTTGCGAAGCTGAACGGGCAGGATTGGAAAGAAATGAGCTTTGTTTCGCTGTCCGGGGTGTATTCTCCGGCAAAGAAAATTGAGGACAGTAAAGTGCCGATTGCACTGGAAAAGTATCTTGGCAGTAACCCATCTGTCAGGAAAATCCGTATCCATTTTGACAATGATATAGCAGGCAGAAAGGCAGCACAGACCTTAAAAACTATTCTGCCGGATAAGTATGAAATCGTTGATGAGCCACCAAAAGCAGGTAAGGACTTCAACGATTTTCTTTGTATGCGGATGGGAATTTACAATAAAAAAACACACGAAAGGAATGAAGAACGATGAATGATTCTAAGATTAAAGTCCTCTTGGTAGAACCGGAAAAGTACCCGAAGGAAATTGTAATCGACGACAGTCTGGAAGCAATGCAGGAGGTTGTCGGCGGGGATATTGAGGAATATATGCCCTATGACGATGACGTTGCAATCATCTGTAATGAGGAAGGAAAGATGAGAGGACTTCCGCTTAACCGTGCAGTTTATGTGCAGGACAATGATAAGAAAGAGATGGTAGATATTATCTGCGGCAAATTCTTTATCTGTTATGCACCGCCTGAGAGTGAGAGTTTTCAGAGCTTGCCGGACGATATGATAAAGAAATACAAGGAACAGTTCAAGTATCCCGAACGCTTTTCTAAGGAAGTGGGCGGCAATATCGTGGCTGAACCTTTTAAGCCGAAATCAAAGGATTATGAGAGATAGTAGACTGAGAACGGGGCAACCTGGAGGAGATGTTTATTCTTAGCGAGCAGACCATTTGGATAAACACAGTTTCCCAAACGGTAAAAGGCTCGTTAGGGGCTGCCCCCTAATACCCCGTGAGAAAGGAGAACTTGATTTGAGAGAGTTATTACTTATTGCCGCCGGAACACTGCTCGGCAGTTGTCTTGGCGTTACGATGATGTGCTTATTCCAGATTAACAAAGATTGCAGAGTAAAGAGAAAGGAAGATACCGATTATGAGAAAGAGAAACATTCAGAAGATTGTACGCTTTAACCGCAAGGAAGCACAGGATTTGGCAGCAAAGGCAAAGAAGGCTTGTCTTTCCGAAGCAGGACTTATCCGTTTACTTATCAGAGGTTACGAACCGAAAGAGAAACCCGATGACCGTTTCTATGATGTGATGAGGGAACTTTCCTCTATCGGTAATAACATCAATCAGCTTGCTGCCAAAGCGAATACACTTGGTTTCATTGACGCACCTATGCTGAAGAATGAAGCTGCAAAGTGGAATAAGTTCCAGTCAGAGATTGAGAGGACATATCTTCGTCCGAATCAGAGCGAAATGAAATGGCAGTAACAAAGTTGTGGTCGGTAACAGAAAGGCTTGGTCAGGTCATTGACTATGCAACCAATCCCGAAAAGACTTCTGCAAATATCAAAAGGGAGTTTTCACCGGAACAGTATCAGGCTCTTGCTGATGTTATTGCTTATGCAAAGGACGAAGAAAAAACAGAGCGAGAATTTTATGTTGAGGGTATCAACTGTAATGTGTCGATTGCCCGTGACCAATTCATAACGGTTAAGGAACAGTACCAAAAGACAGACGGTATCCAAGCCTATCACGGATATTTGAGTTTCAGGGAAACAGATATATCTCCTGAGATGGTACAGAAAATCGGAATGGAATTTGCAAATGAAGTGTGGGGGAAAAGATTTCAGGTTGTTGTGACAACCCATCTGAACACAAAACACCTGCACTGCCATTTTGTCATCAACTCTATTTCTTTTGTCGATGGCAAACATTTGTGGGGCGAGGAAAAAGCGTGGTTCAAATTCCGAAAAGTTGCAGACAGGATTTGTGAGAAGTACGGACTTTACTATGACCCGAATCCGAACCGCAGTAAGCAGTCGGAGTATCTGACGATGAAAGAAAAGGCAGGTATGCCGACACGCTACTCGGTTGCAAAGGAAGCCATTGATTATGCTATCGACCACAGCAAGACCCTGAAAGAATTTCAGTTTGCTCTAAAGGAAATGGGATATGCCTATAACCTGAGTCCAAGCCGAAAATACTGGACGGTCATTCCAAAGGGATACGATAAGCCGATACGACTGAAAAATCTCGGAGCAGATTATACCAATGACCGGATTGTAGAGCGTATCAAAGAAAATCGTGACAGATGGGCAGAGATTGAGCCGTTCCAGAGGGCGACTTATAAACCACGACAGTACCGTATGCAGACCAGAGGGCAGAAGCTGAAAAAGAAAGGCGGACTTTACGGGTTGTATCTGTATTACTGTTACAGACTCGGTTATCTGCCCAAGTATAAGAAACAGAATAACGCAAGGCTTCATTATCTTTTGAAAGATGATTTGATGAAGCTCGATAAGATTACTGATGAAGTAAGGCTGCTCGGACGAGAAAATATTTCCACGGACGAACAGCTTTTTTCATATAAGACTTCCTTAGAGGAGCAGATGAAAAATCTGATTGCCGGAAGAACACATCTCCGAAAAAAGATAAGAACAAATATTGATGATGGTCAGCTTCAGGCGGCAAAAGATGAAATCGCTTCTATCAATGGAGAATTGAAAAAACTCCGACGGGAAGTAAAACTCTGCGAGGATATTGCGGAGAGGTCAAAGGTTATGGAAGAAAACCTTGAGCATATCGAAACAGAGGAACAAAAACAGCAGAGAAAGGAGAAATCACGCTATGAACAACGGTGGTGACGCAGCAGAGCAGGTCGTTAGGCTTTCGCTTGAAGGATTTGAAGTTGCTGCAAGATTAAGCGGTTCGGCGGCGAAGAATATCGCATTGCTTTTGGTATCGGTTCTGAAGCAGGAACAAAAGACGAAGGGCAAAGCAAGGCTTACCAATATGATTAAGTCAGGCAAGGAGCTGAAAGTCTTTTCCATTCCGCAAAAGGATTTGAAGAAGTTTACCGAACAGGCAAAACGCTATGGTGTTCTTTATTGTGTCCTCAGAGATAAGAACACAAAGGGAGAGAACGCTCCGGTAGATATTATCGCAAGAGCAGAGGACGCTTCTAAAATTCAGCGTATCGTTGAAAGATTTGAACTTGGCAAAGTGGATAAGGCTTCGATTGTCAGTGAAGCAGAGAAGGCTATTGCAGACCGTGAAGCGGTTGAAAAAGAAAAGCCGACTAAATCCAAGAGTGAAATCATTATGGAAGAAGCGGTCAGAAATCCAATGCAGAAAGAGGAGCGAGCAAACGCAAACCCCTCAGTCGCCAAAACAGACAAAAGCCCTCTGTCAAGGCAAAACTCAGAGCCGGTAGAAACGCAATCTGATAAGGGTGTTGCAAAGCCAGTGGAAAAGCCATCGGTCAAAGAGAAACTTGACCGTTACAAGGCACAGGCAAAACAGCAAAAAGAAGCAGAGCGTAAAGAGCCGGAGGTTAAGAAAGACGGCAAGAAGCCGCAGCAGAAAAACGGTCAGACGGTACACCGTCAGCCGAAGAAGAAACCCAAAACAAAAGAGAGGTAATTCACTATGACAAATGATTTCAAACCCGCAAAGGCTGGCGGTAATCAGCCGAGATTATCCAAAGAGGAGTATGCGGAAAAGAAGCGAGCAGAAAAAGAAAAGGTCTATCAGATGATTGACGACGCTGCCCGTGAGATTGTGAGTGACCCTGAGAAATTCAAGAGTTTTCTTGATACGCAGAGTCGAATGGACAGATATTCCGCAGCAAATGCTCTCCTTATTTACAGTCAGTATCCGCAGGCGACACAGCTTAAAGATTTTGATGATTGGGGTAAGGACAATGTGAAGATTACCAAAGGGGCAAAGAGTATTTCTATCCTTGAACCAGTGGAATACACAAGAGCAGATGGTTCTCCGGGTATTTCCTACAATGTCAAAAAGGTATTTGATGTTACGCAGACAAATGGAAGAAAAGCTCCGGCAGTGTCAGCAAACCGTGACCCGAAAGCACTTATCACGACAATGCTTGATGTATCTCCGGTGGAGGTTGCGGCAACCGATGAACTTCCGTATCCGAATATGGCAGCTTTCTATAATAATGAAAAGCAGACCTTGTATGTGAAGCGGAATGTGGGCGACAGCGTAGCAGTTGCTCAGTGTGTCGCTCAGGAACTTGGACACGCACAGCTTTCCATCAACAGCGAAAGTTACAGCCGCAGGGATATGGGCTTTCAGGCAGTGTGTATCGGATATATGATTTGCAAGAAGTATGGCGTAGATACACAGAATTTTGCAATTAACCGTATTCCGGAGGGACTGGCTTCCAAAGAGCCGAAAGAAATCCGTGCGGAGCTTTCCAAGACAAGAAATGCAATGGCAGAAATTCACAGTCATATCTCTGATGAAATGTTCCGCAAAAAGCAGGAGCGTTCAAAGGAATATGAGAGATAACGGAGGGCAGATATGGAAAAAGAAAAACTCTACCACATTGCTTTGGACGATTACGAACACGGTGTTGTCATTCGCTCCTTAAACGATGAGAAAACAAAGTTGATGGAGGAAGGCAAGTCCGCAGACGCAGTAGACGACCTGCTTGTAAAAGTCGGAAATGCCCCATTGAAAAAGTTCAAAGTGATTGAAAGGAAACGCTCAGATGAAGCGAGATAATGACAGGCAGACTGCCATTATTTTATCCATTGTCGGTATCGTTCCGGTCATATGGCTGGCACTTCTGATTGCACCTTCCATAAGCGGAGGATTGCCGGAGATAGCAGCCAATCTTGCGACACTCTTTGATAATCCATTTTCCATAAAATTATGTGGGGACAGCCTGAAAACTGTCCTCATTTTACTTTTATGCTACGGAATGGGTATCGGGATTTATTTCTCAACAAGAAAGAATTACCGCAGACGAGAGGAACACGGTTCTGCCAAATGGGGCAATGTCAGAGCCATTGATAAAAAGTACCGACAAAAGCCGCTGTCAGAAAATAAGCTGATGACTCAGAATGTGTGCATTGGGCTTAATGCCAAGAAGCACAGACGAAATCTGAATACGCTTGTGTGCGGCGGCTCCGGTGCAGGTAAGACGAGGTTTTATGCAAAGCCTAATATTATGAATGCTGCCAGAAACAGCTATGTGATATTAGACCCGAAAGGGGAAATCCTGCGAGATACGGGACATCTTCTTGAGAAGAAAGGTTACGAAGTGCGTGTGCTTGATTTGATTTCAATGGAGAAAAGCCATTGTTACAATCCGTTTGTTTATTTGCAGAATGACAATGATGTGCAGAAACTCGTAACCAATCTATTCAAGAGTACCACTCCGAAAGGTTCACAGAGTAATGACCCGTTTTGGGATACGGCAGCGTCAATGCTTCTGCTTGCACTTGTATTTTATCTGCATTATGAAGCACCGCCGGAAGAACAGAATTTTGCAATGGTAATGGAAATGCTCAGAGCCGGGGCGATTGAGGACGAGGACGACCCAAGTCCTTCTCCGCTTGATAATCTGTTTTCAGATTTGATGATAGATAATCCTGACCACATTGCTTTGAAGTATTATCACTCTTATCATTCCGGTTCTTCCAAAACATTAAAATCTATACAGATAACCCTTGCAGCAAGGCTTGAAAAGTTTAACTTGGAAAGTCTTGCTGCTCTTACTTCTGCCGATGAACTGGATTTGCAGTCACTCGGAGAGAAAAAGGTGGCTCTGTTTGCACTGATACCGGATAACGACTCCAGTTTCAACTTCTTGGTATCCATTCTTTACACACAGCTCTTTCAGCAGTTGTTTTATGCAGCCGACCATATCCACGGCGGCTGTTTGCCGATGCCTGTTCATTTTATGATGGACGAATTTGCCAATGTTTCACTGCCGGACGACTTCGACAAGATACTGTCGGTTATGCGTTCCCGTGGTGTATCTGTAAGCATCATCTTACAGAACTTGGCACAGCTTAAAGCCTTGTTTGAAAAACAGTGGGAGAGCATTGTGGGTAACTGCGATGAATTTCTTTACCTCGGTGGAAATGAGCAGTCAACCCATAAATATGTGTCGGAGCTGTTGGGCAAGGAAACCATTGATACCAACACGTTCGGAAAGAGTACCGGAAGAAGCGGTAACTATTCCACCAACTATCAGATTAGCGGCAGAGAGTTACTTACCCCTGATGAGGTGCGTATGCTCGATAATCAGTACGCTATTTTATTTATCCGTGGGGAAAGACCCATTATGGATTTTAAATATGACATTATGAAACACCCGAATGTGGCACTTACCACAGACGGAAAGGCAAGTCCTTATAGGCACGGAGAAGTCACAAAAGATATTGCTTCGATTGCCATTTGGGACATTGACCCTGCAACACTTCCTGAAAAGGAAATGGAAGAAACGAACTGGGAACTTCTTTCTGATGAGGAGATGGAAGCTCTGTTCATAAACAATCAAACAAATTAAATTTTGGAGGTATTCAACTATGACTATTTTTAAGAAAAAAGCAACTGACACTCAGGAAACAAAGAAACTGCCTATGACCGGAAAGGTCAAGAAAGGCTTCCGTGCTTACTGCACAATGGTCATTGTCGGTGCGTTGACACTTGGAATGACAACGACTGCATTTGCAGCGAATGACCCGCTTACCGTAGTTAATAATTTGTCTGACTTTATCTTCGGACTTATCCGTGCCATCGGTATGATTTTGCTTGGCTTTGGTATCGTGCAGGTCGGTCTTTCACTCAAATCTCACGACCCTTCTCAGAGAGCCAATGGCTTCCTGACTCTTGCGGGTGGTGTCATTATCACTTTTGCGAAAGAAATCCTTACTCTTATCACAGGCTAAGATAAGAGTTACACAGTTATCGAGGGGTGTGCCAAGTTAAGGTACACCCCTTAATTGTAAGGAGGTGCTTTGAATGAGTGATAACTGGGTAGTTCAAAATCTTGAAAATGCCCTTGAAACTTGGAATGAAAAACTGTCGGAAATATGGACACTCATCACAACTACACCGCAGAACTTTAAGGGCGGGAATATCTGGAAGGTTATCGTTGACATCAATGGTGCGGTTCAGGCTATCGGGCTTGCCTTACTTGTATTGTTTTTTGTGATAGGTATGGTAAAGACCTGCGGAAGTTTTACAGATGTGAAGAAACCGGAACACGCACTGAAACTCTTTGTTCGTTTTGCACTGGCGAAAGGTGTTATCACATACGGAATGGAGCTTATGCTTGCATTATTTAATATCGTGCAAGGGACAATTTCAACCATTATGAATGCTGCCGGATTTGGAACTCCGGAACAGACGACCTTGCCCGCAGAGATGGTAACGACCATAGAGGATTGCGGATTTTTTGAGAGTATCCCTTTGTGGGCGGTAACGCTTATCGGAGGATTATTTATCACGGTGCTGTCGTTCATTCTGATAATGACGGTGTACGGAAGATTTTTCAAGTTGTATATGTACACAGCACTTGCACCGATACCGCTTTCCACATTTGCAGGAGAACCGACACAGAATGTCGGTAAGAGTTTTATCAAGAGCTATTGTGCCGTTCTGCTTGAGGGAGCAGTCATCGTACTTGCTTGTATTATTTTCTCCGTATTTGCTTCATCGCCACCAGTAGTGAATCCTGACGCAGCAGCAGTTACGCAGGTGTGGGCATATATCGGGGAATTGGTATTTAATATGCTCGTTCTTGTCGGTGCAGTGAAAATGTCTGACCGTATTATCCGAGAGATGATGGGACTTTAAGGAGAGATTTTGAGATGAACCAAAGAGATTGTAAGAAATGTGTTTACTATGGCGGTAAACGGAAAGGCAAAGTCTTTTGCCTGAATGATAAATGCGTGAGGGAGAACGACCGAAACCGCAGGAAAGGAAACAGATATGGAAGTAAAAATTAACCGAGAAATCAGAAATTATACAGAGTCAATGTTTTTTGGACTGTCGTTCAGACAGTTCATTTTTTCTGTTCTCGCTTGTGGCGTTGCAGTAGGACTGTATTTCTTGCTCAGACCGTATGTTGGCACGGAAACCGTATCGTGGGTGTGCATTTTGGGCGCTGCCCCGTTTGCGGCACTGGGTTTTGTGAAGTACAACGGTATGACCGCAGAGAAAGCAATCTATGCGTGGATAAAATCGGAGTTTTTAATGCCGAAGAAGTTGGTATTTCATTCCACCAATGTTTATTACGAACTGATGAAGCCAAGCATTGAACAGAAGCAGAAAGACCATTTTCGAGAATCTAAAACATAAAATAAGATTTAATCTATTGACAGACAAGTGCTTTCTGAATATACTATAATGATTTAGCATTTGACTAGATGGGCGGCTTGGGAAGAAAGGAGAAATGTTAATATGTATAAGTATGTGGAAGACAAACAGTTTCTGAGCCGTATGCGTTCGTTATGTGGAGAAATAATGCAAGACCTTTGCCATACGCTTAAAGAAGAATATGATATTGGTGCTTCATTCTATCTCGTGGGCAGTGGTGCAAGAAACCTGATATTACAAAATGCTAATCAACCGATTGATTTGGATTATAATCTTGAAATCACAAGAACAGATGATTGGGAAGATTGCAAAGAAATCAAAGAATGTGTCAGAAAGGCTTTCAATATTGTTCTTAGAGAATATGGGTGGAGCGACTGCCAAGATTCTACCTCATCTTTGACAACGGAAAAGCGGCACTTTAATCAGGGGAATAGTACAGAATTTTCAATGGATATTTGTATTGTTTGCGAGGATACAGACGGGAACTATCATCGCCTTATTCACGATAAGCGACGTTTTCCAAACAGATATTTCTGGAATCAAGCACCTAATTCAAGAAACATTAGAGAGAAAGCGAAGTATATCAAAGAAAAAGGAAAATGGACATTAGTTAGAGAGCAGTATCTGAGAATAAAAAATCAGTATTTGACTTCCAACGACTACAACCATTCCTCTTTCATTTGCTATATTGAAGCAGTCAATAATGTATATAATTCAAGAAAGCACTGGAACTAAATAAAACCAATTTGATGTATCGTCACTATAATCAGTGGCGATATTTTTTTACCAAAAGGAGGTCATGAGTTTTTATGATTAAGACTCTTACGAACCTGTTTAAGCAGGATAAAGAAAAATTTGTTGTACCGAAAGGGGTGCAGGACGTGATTCCCGTGGCAGCTATCTTTGATGATGGCATTTTCAAAGTGGGAAAGGATAAATATTCAAAGACCTACCGCTTTACGGATATTAACTATGCAGTGGCAAGCCGTGAGGATAAGGAAGCGATGTTCCTTGAATATTCTGAACTTCTGAACTCTCTTGATAGTGGTGCAACGACAAAAATCACAATCAATAATCGTCGGCTCAACAGACTGGATTTTGAGCAGACAATTCTTATTCCGACAACCGGAGATAATCTGGATGAGTATCGAGAAGAATACAACAAAATGCTTCTTGATAAGGCAACGGGTGCAAACTCCATTGTTCAGGATAAGTATATTACCATTTCCATCAACAAAAAGAGTGTGGAGGACGCAAGAACTTATTTCGCCCGTGTCGGCGCAGATTTGATTGCTCACTTCGGCAGGCTCGGAAGTAAGTGTGTGGAGCTGGAAACAGACGAAAGACTTCGTATTTTCCACGACTTTTATCGTGTGGGAGAGGAAAGCTCTTTCCATTTTGATATTAAGGAAACAAGAAAAAAAGGACACGATTTTAAGGATTATATCTGTCCTGACACAATGGAATTTGAAAAGGACTATTTCAAGATGGGAAACCGTTATGGAAGAGTCCTTTTTCTTCGTGAATATGCGTCCTATATCAAGGACAGTATGGTAGCGGAACTTACTGATATGAACAGAAATCTGATGATGTCCATTGATATTGTTCCCGTTCCGACTGATGAAGCAGTAAAGGAAGCAGAGAACCGTCTGCTTGGTGTGGAAACTAATATCACAAACTGGCAGCGCAGGCAGAATGCCAATAACAACTTCTCTGCAACTGTTCCGTATGATATGGAGCAGCAGAAGAAAGAAATGAAAGAGTTCCTCGATGACCTTACGACCCGTGACCAGAGAATGATGTTCGCTGTTATCACAATGGTTATTACAGCAGACAGTAAGGAACAGCTTGAGAATGATACGGAAGCGTTGCTTACCACAGCAAGAAAACATCTTTGCCAGTTTGCAACACTGAGATTTCAGCAAGTAGATGGACTCAACACGGTAATGCCGTTTGGAACAAGAAAGATTGATGCGTTCAGAACACTTACAACAGAGAGCCTTTCGGTATTTATCCCATTCAGGGTGCAGGATATTTTCCACGAGAACGGTATCTATTACGGTCAGAATGTTATCAGCAAAAATATGATTATCGCAGACCGTAAGCAGCTTTTGAATGGTAACTCCTTTATTCTCGGTGTATCTGGTGGCGGTAAGTCATTTGCGGCAAAGGGAGAAATCATCAATCAGGTGCTTTCTTCAGATGCGGATATTATCATCATCGACCCTGAGCGAGAGTATTCACAGCTTGTCAATGCGATGGGCGGAGAAGTAATCAATATTTCTGCTACTTCCGACAATCACATCAATGCAATGGATATGAATAAGGATTACGGCGACGGTGCAAACCCTGTCATTTTGAAATCTGAGTTTATTATGTCCCTTTGTGAACAGCTCATCGGCGGAACAAATCTCGGAGCAAAGCAGAAGTCTATCATTGACCGTTGTACGGCAAGCGTGTACCGCAGTTATCAGCAGAATGACTATCAGGGACATATACCGACCTTGCAGGATTTCAGGGCAGAACTTTTGCAGCAGGACGAACCGGAAGCAAAGGAACTGGCACTTGCTATTGAGCTTTTTACGCATGGTTCTCTGAACACTTTTGCAAAGCAGACAAATGTGGATACCAATAACCGCCTTATCTGCTATGACATTCTTGACTTGGGTAAACAGCTTATGCCAATTGGTATGCTTGTTGTCCTTGACTCTATCCTGAACCGTATCACACAGAACCGTGCAAAGGGTAAGAATACCTTTATCTTCATTGATGAGATTTATCTTCTGTTCCAGCACGAATACTCTGCAAACTTCCTCTTTACCTTGTGGAAGCGTGTGAGAAAATACGGTGCATACGCAAGCGGAATTACCCAGAACGTCGATGACCTTTTGCAGAGCCACACAGCAAGAACAATGCTTGCAAACTCAGAGTTTATCATTATGCTGAATCAGGCTTCCACAGACAGGCTTGAGCTTGCAAAACTTCTGAATATTTCCGACCTCCAGATGTCCTATATCACGAACGTGGAAGCAGGACACGGACTTATTAAGGTGGGAAGTTCGCTTGTACCGTTTGCAAACAAATTCCCTAAGAACACGAAACTTTATAAACTGATGACGACCAAGCCGGGCGAAGCGTAAGGAGGGATTTACAATGTCTAAAATTCAATTTCGCAATGCTGCACACAGAGATTTTGTATTGGAAAATCTGGATAAGTGCAAAGTCAACGACTGCTATCACAGAGCATTTTTCTATGTGATGGGTATTTCAGAAGAAACGAGAATGAACATCGGAAAGATGTTTGATTTTAAGAGGGACTGCATCATACCGGAAGGTATGCACGGCGGTTGGCAGACAAGTGGCACAGTCAAGGTCTGCCACCTTGCCTTTAATCTCTGGAATGGATTTACGGAAGAAGGCAGGGAAAATCTTTATACACCGGAGGAACTGTTCTGTTGTGGATATGCTCCGTATTTCATGGAGGGTATCAAGTTGAGGTATCCGGAGTATTGCAGAGATTTGACTCTACCTAAGAGAAAAGATATGGAAAGGTAAGAGAAAATGAGCAGAAAAATCTATATTATTATTGCGATGGTGTTTACGGTAGTGTTGTCTGTAAGCACCTTCTTTATTATCCGTAATCACATTGACTCTGCCAAGCAGAATGAAGTCTATGATAATCTTGCAGAGATTGTGCAGGACGAGCCGCCAAAGGAAAATGAGGGCGTGACGTTTTCGGAAGATAAGGACTATCTTGCAGAATATCTTGAACTCTATCGGCAGAATGAGGATATGGTGGGTTGGATAAAGGTTGAGGATACCAATATCAACTATCCGGTCGTGCAGTCTGTAAATGAGCCGAACTTCTACCTGAAGCACAAGTTTGATAAGACCTATTCTGCTTATGGCTGTCCATATGCGCAGGAAAATTGTGATGTGCAGAAACCTTCAGATAACATCATTATTTACGGACACCACATGAATGACGGTTCTATGTTTACGGGACTGATGAAGTACAGAAACAAGAGCTTTTGGGAAGGTCATAAGACGATTACCTTTGATACACTGACGGATAGACACCAGTATGAAGTGATTGCAGTCTTTAAGACGGTTGTTTATACAAACAGCTCTGACAGCTTTAAGTATTATGAGTTTACGGACGCAGAAAATGTGGCAGAGTTTGATGCGTATGTTGCCAAGTGCAAGGAACTTTCTCTGTATGATACCGGAGTATCGGCAGAGTATGGCGACAAGCTGATTTCTCTTTCTACTTGTGAATATTCAAGAAACAATGGCAGGCTTGTTGTTGTCGCTAAGAGAGTGGATTAAACCCCACTCTCTATTATTTTTCGAGAAAGGAGGAAACCGATGGCTGATATAAAAACAAGAGATACAAGCAAAGGTACAATCAAGACCATAAATAAGGCAGCAGTTGCCACGGAGCGAATGAAGAAAGCCTATGTAATGACGAAAGATAAGGCAGAACATTCCACTAACGCTTCGGAAAATTCCGCAGAGGAATATGCTTCCGATAAAATCGAAGCGGCAACGGATAGGACTGTTCACGAAACTGCATACCGTGCAGATAAAGTCGGCAGATGGGGTGTGCGTGAAACAAGACAGAATTATCAGAAAGCCAAAACGGGAATTGAGAATTTCAAGACCAAGCGTGCAGAGAAACAGCTTCAGAAACAATCGGTCAATCCTGTCGGAAAACAGAGCATCCGAACTCTGGAGCGTACGGAGAAAACAATTAAACAGTCTGCAAGGTCGGCAGGAAATACGACAGTCAAGACCGTATCGAAAGGTGCAACCAATACTGTTCAGAGGTCGGTCAAGACCGCAGAACAAACGGCAAAGACTTCTATTAAGACCACAAAAGAAGCTGCCATTATAGCACAGAAAACAGCAAAAACAACAGCCAAAGCAACACAGAAAGCGGCTCGGACGGCAAAGAAAGCGGCGAAAGCCACAGCAGATACCGTCAAAGCCACAGCGAAAGCTACTGTTGCGACAGTCAAAGCGATTATTGCAGGGACAAAAGCACTTGTAGCAGCAATCGCCGCAGGTGGTTGGATAGCGGTGCTGATTATTATGATTGTCGTGTTGTTTGGTGCTGCCGTAGCAATGTTCGGAGGAGGGAGTGACAGTAATTCTTATACTCCGGTAAGTGCAGAGGTAGAAGCCTATGAACCCATCATACAGAAGTATGCCAAAGAGTACGGCATTCCTGAGTATGTAGAACTTATCAAGGCGGTTATGATGCAGGAAAGCGGCGGCAGAGGACTTGACCCTATGCAGGCAGCAGAGGGAAGTTTCAATACAAGGTATCCGCACGAACCTAATGGAATTAAAGACCCTGAATATTCTATCCAGTGTGGAGTTCAGGAATTGAAAGCGGCTCTTACTTCGGCAGAAGTGGAAAGTCCGATAGATATGGAGCATATCAAACTTGCCCTACAAGGCTACAACTTCGGTAATGGATATATCTCTTGGGCAAAATCAAAGTATGGCGGTTATTCTTATGCCAATGCAGTGGAGTTTTCCACTCAGCAGGCACAAAGGCTTGGTTGGGATAGTTATGGAGATACCCAATATCCGGCTCACGTTCTGCGGTACTATCCGTATGGGCGAGCCTTTACTGCCGGAGGTAATCAGGCGATTGTTGAGGTTGCCTTGACGCAGGTAGGCAATCAGGGCGGACAACCTTACTGGAGTTGGTATGGCTTTAACAGTCGAGTGGAATGGTGTGCCTGCTTTGTATCTTGGTGTGCTGACCAATGCGGGTATATTGAAAGCGGACTTGTTCCGAAATTTGCAGGTTGTGTGGACGGTGCAAATTGGTTTAAGTCAAATGGAAAATGGCAAAACCGCACTTATGAACCAAAGGCAGGAGATATTATCTTCTTCGATTGGGAGGGCGATGGTACAACAGACCACGTTGGTATCGTAGAGAAGTGTGAGAATGGCACAGTTTATACCGTAGAGGGTAACTCAGGCGACGCCTGCAAGCAAAGACAGTACGCAGTCGGAAGTAGCAATATCTATGGATACGGTATTCCGTCGTATTAAAAATTCCAGACGGTGTCTGGAAAATCGAAAAGATGGCTGCTCAGTGGAGTAGCCATCGGGTACATTATGAGAAATCGGTTGTTTCTCTGTTATTCAGGAAAATATGGTGTGTGTGATAAGTGAAGCTGAAAAGCATATCGGCATTTTCTTTACTGCCGCCTAAAAAGGAAATATCATCGGCAAGGATAAACAACATTGCTAGCAGCTTCTTAATATATCCGTTGTAGCAACCGTAATCAAGATAGATGTGTGCTACATAACCTTCGCTAAATTCTTCTAAATCTACATCAATTTTATAGGTGTTAGATAATTCTTCTACGGTTTTAATGAACTTATCTTTATTGGCGATTCTTTCTTCATCAGGAACACTTTTGCGGTTCTTTCGCATATATTCAAAGAAATCACTGACTTGTGAAATAGCGGCATCGTAATCAGCATCGTCTTTGGATTCTGTATCAGAATTCATGAACTTATATTTCTTGAAACGCTTACTGAATATTATTTTTCTTTCTTCCATTCCTTTTTACCCCTAAGTTTTTTTGGAGATTGTTTAACTTGGCTCTTGGGTTGTGATTTGTCGTTCGCCATTAACAATCGTGAATTACTACTTTTATAGTATAACATAAAAATAGTTGGGAATCATCACTAATAGTTGGTTCGACTTCCTTTGGGTGCGTGTGATTTGAAATCGACTTAACCTATACTATTAGTTATGAAAACACACTAAGGGAGGTGATGTGATGAAGCTCGATACAATCGGCAAGAATATAAGAAAGTTCCGACTTGCGAGGAAATTACGCCAAGAAGATTTGGCTGAGAAAACAGATTTGACAACAAATTATATTGGTATGGTTGAGCGTGGAGAGAAAATTCCGTCACTCGAAACTTTCATAAAGATAGTAAATGCTTTAGGAGTATCATCGGATATGGTTCTTACAGATGTTCTGGAAACGGGATATACAGTCAAGAACTCAATGCTGAATGAGAAGCTTGAAAAACTTGCTCCTGAAGATAGAAACAGAATTTATGAAGTCATAGATACACTTGTGAAGCAGTCAAAGCAAATACTTCCATAAAACACAGAAGTTCGTCCTAATCGACGAGCTTTCTTTTTTTGCTTTGAATTACTTTACTGTTAGGTGTTAGCAAAAAATGACACCTAATCAATGACGGGGTGCGAATAAATGTCCGTATCTTGAAAAAATAGATTATTTATGGTATGATGTTAATCGAGTAACTGTAACCAGAAGAAGCGGAGAATACAAAGGAGAGTTACAGATGAGAATAAGCTATAATAAACTTCAAAAACTTATGATTGATAATCAGATGAAAAGACAGGATTTAATGCGTGCAGCAGAGATTTCATCATCTGTTGCGACGAAATTGAATAAGAACGAAACAGTATCTCTTGATGTCCTTATGAGAATTTGTAAAGTGTTCCATTGCGATATTGGAGATATATGTGAAGTTATATTGGACGAATAGAAGGAACATTGTTTCCAGTCAAAAATAAAACGGGATATTAAAGATTTAATGTCCATCAAAAGGATGAATTAGATGGTAGAAGAAACATATAGTGCAGGATTGATTTCACAATCATTCTGGTTTGTTGAAATGAAGAAGGTTATCAAGCTGATTGATGCTGGAAAGTCCGAAGAAGAAATTAAAAAAATGTGCATAGACGAAAATCTTTTTGGTGCGGCAAAAGAGTATCGAGCCAAAAGGATATATGGATACATTTGGAACAGAGCAAAAAGACTGGATAAGACACTGATTGACTTGTTTTGTACTTCTGACTTGGCAACCCAGAAGGTAATCAATTTGATTGCCATTCTCAGGTCAGACCGATTGTTCTTTGAATTTATGTTTGAAGTGTATCGAGAAAAAAATATACTTAGTATTCCGATAATCGAAGATGCAGATGTAAATATTTTTTTCAAGAATAAAGAAATTCAAAGTGAAGATATTGCAGCTTGGACAGATGGTACAAAACGCAGGCTTCGCTCGATATATTTTAACTATTTGACAGATGCGAATCTTTTAACGGTTGTTGATAAGAAGAAAACAATAACGCCACCAATTCTTGATATTGCTTTAGAACGTTATCTTGAAGCGTGTGGAGAGAGTGTAATTATAAAAGCAATTACGGGGGTGGACTAAATGATGTCGCTTGACGAACGATTAGATAAAGCAGAAGAAATGATACAAAAACCCTCGTTTAGAGAGAACAAAGGGTTAGGTAATGAAGTCGGATACTATATCTTTGATTATCCGGCTGAAAAGGAATTGTATATCCGTGAGAGGATAGAATACATCAAGAAAAAAAGTGAAAACTCAGATGATGATTTCAAAGTTGTAGTGTTTGACCTTTATGACATTATGATTGATATTCTTATCAAAAAAGGATATTTAGAAAAGTGCTATCAGTTTGAAAAGACAAAAGGCTTTGAGAGAGTATCAAAATCCATCAGCAATATGTTGAGGATAACATCATCAGACAGTCTGATAGTGAATCATATCAGAGATAACACGCCTGAGAAAGCGGTTGTGTTTATTACTGGTATTGGAAAGTGCTATCCGATATTGCGTTCACATACAGTACTGAATAATTTACATCAGGTTATAGATAATGTTCCGGTAGTGCTGTTTTATCCGGGCAATTATGACGGTCAGGAACTGGTGTTGTTTGGAGAGATAAAGGACGATAACTATTACAGAGCATTCAAGCTCGTGGATTAAGAGGAGAGGAAATATGATTATCAAGAATATGTTTTCAAAGCCTATTGACAGAGATATTAAAGGCGTAATCAAAGTTGGACAGGATGACGATGCAAATATTAAGCAGGAGCTTGAAGAATATGTAGTGACAAGAGAACTTCAGAAGCATTTTTCTGATTTCTTTGCGAGCTATAAGAGAGGAATTACCGGAAATACAGACAAGATGGGCGTGTGGATTTCAGGCTTCTTTGGAAGTGGTAAATCTCACTTCCTGAAGATTTTATCCTATCTCCTTGAAAATAAAGAAGTTGGCGGTAAGAAAGCGATTGATTATTTCGTAGATGATAATAAAATTTCTGACCAGATGGTACTTGCAGATATGAAACTGGCAGGTACAATTCCGACGGATGTTGTCCTTTTCAATATTGACTCTAAAAGTGAAGTGAATGGTAAGCAGTCTAAGGTTGCCATTGTTTCCGTATTGCAGAATGTGTTCAATGAAATGCAGGGATTTAGTGGCTCTAATCCGTTCCTTGCAGATTTGGAACGCAAATTGACAGAAGAAGGAAAGTACAATTTATTCAAAGAAAAATTTGAAGATAGCTTTGGTTCTGCTTGGGAGGAATCACGCAGCGACTTTGATTTCATTCAGGACGATGTGGTAGAAGTACTTGATGAGATTGGATTTATGAGCATAGAAGCCGGTAGAAACTGGTGTGAGAAAGCTACTGGAGAATATACATATAAGGTTGAGGATTTCGCCAGACTTGTTAAGAAATATCTTGATAAAAAAGAGAGCAATCATCATATCGTATTCCTGATTGATGAGATTGGACAGTACATAGGCGATGATTCCAAACTGATGCTGAATCTTCAGACTGTAACAGAAGATTTAGGTACTGCTTGCGGCGGCAAGGCTTGGATTATCGTAACAAGTCAGCAGGATATTGATTCGATTACAAAAACAAAAGGAAATGACTTCTCGAAAATTCAGGGACGTTTTGATACCAGACTTTCTCTTTCATCTGCCAATGTAGATGAGGTTATCAAAAAGAGAATCCTTGAAAAGAATGAAGCGGGAAAACAGACACTTACACTGCTTTATGATGATAAGGCGACAGTCATCAAAAACCTCATTCTGTTCAACGATGGTGTTGAAAAGAAATTATATTCAGACAGAGAAAATTTTGCGGACATCTATCCGTTTATTCCATATCAGTTTAATTTACTTGGAAGTGTGCTGACTTCCATTCGTACTCACGGTGCATCTGGTAAGCATTTGGCAGAAGGTGAGCGTTCTATGCTTGCATTGTTTAAAGAATCTGCCGTAAAAGTTATGAATGATGAGCCGGGAACAATTGTGCCATTTAATATGTTCTATGACGCCCTTGAGCAATTTCTTGACCATTCTCACAAGGGTGTTATTTCCCGTGCCTTAGATAATGATTATCTGAATCCGAACCACGAAAAAGAATGCTTTGATGTCAATGTACTGAAAACACTTTTCATGATTAAGTATGTTAAGGAAATCAAAGCAAATATTGAGAATATCACAAGTCTTATGGTATCCAATGTGAATGATGACCGTATGGCTCTTGCACAGCAGGTAGAGGACGCATTGAAACGTCTTGTTCGTCAAACTTTGGTTCAGAAGAACGGAGATATTTATGTATTCCTGACAGATGAGGAGCAGGAAATCAACAGAGCAATTGAATCACAGAACGTAGATTCAGGGGAAGTTATTGCAAAAGTATCTGAGATGATTTTTGATGGTCTTTACGATGAAAAGAAGTATCGCTATCCGGCATTCAACGGAAGATATGCGTTTGCTTTTAATCAGGTTGTTGATGATAAACCGTATAAGGCAAATCAGAATAATGATATTACATTGAAAATCCTTACTCCAAACAGCGATGAGCGAGCAGATGAAACAACAATGAGAATTCTGTCCGGTCAGTCAAGCTGCGTACTTGTAGTATTGCCTGACGACAGAACATTTCTTGATGAAATCCGTTCTGCTTTGCAGATTGAAAAATTTATCCGCTTTGATGCTACAAATACAGTTACACAGTTTGAAAGCATTAAGGAAGCTAAGAAAGTGGAAATGCGTGAGAGAAACGGTGCTGCAAAGTTGTTCCTTTCAGAAAGTCTGAAGAATGCAGAAATCTATGTGAATGGCGATAAAATTCAGAGCGGAGCAAAGGAAATTGCTTCCAAGATAAATGAAGCACTCGGCAAGCTGGTTTCCACAGTTTATCATAAGCTGTCTTATATTGATACAGCAATGAGTGAGTCGGATATTCGCACACTGTTCAAGAATAATGGACAGCAGTTCGCACTTGCAGGTACAAATACTGCAAAGAACGAATTGGCTTTGCACGATGTGAATGACTATATTGCTTTGAACACACAGCGTCACATGAAAACTTCTATGAAGTCCATTCTGGAACGCTTCTTGAAAGCACCGTATGGATTTGTAGAAGCTGATGTTCAGTGGCTTGTCGCTAAGTTGTTTAAAGATGGCGAAATTGCAATGTTTGTTAATAACGATGCAGTTACATTGCTTTCAAAGACTCCGGAAGAAATTATCCGTTATCTGACACGCAAAGAGTTTAATGAAAAATTGATGACTGAGAAGCGTGTAAAAGCGAATGAAAAGCAGAAGAAATCTGTCCGTACAGTGATGAAAGAACTGTTTAATGTTACCTCGGCAAGTGATGATGACGATGCAATTATGAGAAGTTTTCTTGGTTACGCATCAAATTTGAAGAATGACCTTGAAAAATTAGATATTCACTATGCGACACAGCCTGCATATCCGGGCAAACAGTTGATTGCTTCCGGTAAAAAACTGATGGCTGATGTTCTGCAAATGAAATATTCCAATGAGTTCTTTGCAGGTATAGACCACAAAAAAGATGATTTTCTCGATTTTGCTGAGGATTATGAGCCTGTTAAGAAGTTCTTTGCAGGCGAGCAAAAAGGCATTTTTGATAAAGCACTGAAACTGATGAAAATTTACGATGAAAGTAAGACTTTCATTGTAAATAGCGAGATTGAAGCAGTTGTTGCCGACATTAAGTCAATTTTGAAGAAGTCTGTTCCTTATTCAGAAATCTTTAAACTGCCTGATCTACTTGATAAGTTTATCAACCTCTACGGCGGACTTCTCAATGAAATGCAGAAGCCGATAGATACAGCTATTCAGGAAGCAAGACAGCGTGTCTTTGAAGAACTGCAAGATAAGAAGTGCAAGGACAAATTGGCTGATAAATATGTCAAGCTGTTTGGAGAAATCAGTAACAAGGCAATGAGTTGTAATAATGTTGCTACTCTGCAAAATATCAAAGTAGAAGCTGATGCACTCAAGGTTCGTTGTTTGAATGAGATTGAAAAAGAAGAAGCAAAAATCATTGCAGCAGAACAACTGTCTCACGTTGCGGAAACCAGAAACTATGGCGGAGAAACGATTGATTCAATAACACCTATTCCAAAGGTAAAGAGAAAGAAAACAGTCAGTATTAAATCTATTAACAATGCGACTACTTGGCAGCTTGAGAGTGAATCAGATGTTAAGAAATATATTGCAGAACTTGAGAAAAAATTGATGAATACACTGGAAGAGGACACAATTATTAACATTGAGTTCTAGAAGGTAATAATATGGATTGGAATACAATATGGAGTGATGTTATTTCTGGAACTATATTGCTTATTATAGGTGGTGTGGGCGGTTGGTTTGCAGGAGTAATAAAAGGAAAGAAGGAATCTTCAACTGCAATCGAGAGAAAAAATGAGATATATCAACCATTGATAAATGAACTAAAGAAATATTCTCAATTTGATTGGGATATTCAAGAAATAATAAAGGCTGAGCTTTTAAAAGAAATCGCAAATAATGCTTATAAATTTGGATTTCCTGATGAATTACAGAAAAAGTGCAATGATTTATATCAGTTAATAGAAGACTATAATAATATTAACTCAATACGAATTGCACGCAGTATAATCGAGGATATATTTACAGATGGTTATAAAGCGATATATGGAAGTATCGTTGATGGAATAAGTTATCACAGCGATAGAGATGGAAATGAATGGGAAGTAGAAGAGATTGTAGAACCTGTAAAAATAGTTGGAGAAGTAGCTGATGAAAAAAACATTAAGAGTTTATTAAATAATGAGGGAATGTATTCTGATGAAGTATGTATTGATTATGAAAATGGACTGTTTGAACCAATTTATAATCAATTGAAATGTATATATGCTTCTGCATTAAATGTGATTATAGATGGGGAACGATATAAAAATCGAACGCCGGTAATTGAAGTACAGATGCTTCCTGAAGAATATATAGCTTATCATTATGACTTTTTCAAGAAATACAATGATAATGAAAAAATCAAACAAAAATATGAATTGCGAGAAGAAATCATTTATACCAGTCAAGCTATTATTGAGGAACTAAAAGAGAGAATTGATAAAATAGTACGAATTTACGAAGTTGAGAAGGTATAAAGAGTATTCTAGGAGGAGCAAGATGAATAAAACAGCGATAAAAAACTTTGCGGTATGGGCAAGAGAGAATCTTATATCAGATATCACACATAAGGCAAGTATGATTGGCATTACAGAAGACGGAATTGCAGATAAATTGCCGCAGTCAACGAATGACTTGTATTTTTACGACATTGGAACGAAAGATTATGCAGAGGTTTCTGGCAAAGGGATTGAACAGCGTAGTGCATTAGTCAGTGCGATTAAGAAAAAAGAAAGAGATATTCAAAATTATAAAGAAGCATTTAGATATGTGGTTGAGGAAGTTGCGTATACTTGGTTTAATCGTCTAATTGCTATTCGTTTTATGGAAGTCAATGATTATTTGCCTTCCGGTGTTCGTGTGCTTTCCTCTGAGAACAAGGCGAAGAAAGAGCCTGATTTAGTAACTACACCGTTTGATGCCGATTTGGAATTTACATCTTATGAGCAGGATAGAATTCTCCAGTTAAAAGATGATAATAGACTGGACGAATTATTCCGTATGCTCTTTATTAAGCAGTGTAATAAATTACACGATATTTTGCCGGAACTTTTTGAAAAGACGGATGATTATTCAGAGCTTCTTTTGACAGTATCTTTTACTGATAATGAGGGAATAGTATTCCATCTTGTTCATGATATTGATGAGGGTGATTTTAATATTGAAAAGGAAGGTCAGGTAGAAATAATTGGCTGGATGTATCAATATTATAATTCTGAGCCAAAAGACGCATTGATTAACGCAAAAAAACAATATCATAAAGATGATATACCATTTGTTACTCAATTATTTACATCTGATTGGATAGTGAAATATTTGACTGAAAATACATTAGGACGATATTGGAAAGAGGCAAATCCAGAATTTGGTATTCCTAATGATTGGAAATTTTATATAGATGAAGTAGAAGATGAAAAAAATCCGCACAAGTTATCGCCTGAAAATATCAAAGTATTTGACCCTTGTATGGGAAGTGGACACATATTGGTGTATTCATTTGAGCTTCTTATGAAGATTTATGACAGTTGTGGATATTCACAACGAGATGCAGCAAAGTTAATATTGGAAAAAAATATTTATGGCTTAGATATTGATAAACGTGCTTACCAACTGGCATATTTTTCGTTACTTATGCAAGCAAGAAAATATAATAGACGAATATTAAATTCAACAATAAATATCAATCTTGCATGTATAGAAGATGCAGTAAAGATTGATTCTACTATATTGGATAAACTTGGCAAAGAAAAGATAATTGCTCAAAAGCTTATAGATGTTTTTACAAATGCTAAAGAATATGGTAGCTTGCTGTATCTTGATTGCGAAACAGAAATCAATGAGTTATCTGTTAAATTGAAAGATTTAGATGATAAAGACGAATATAGTAACTTAATTGATTACATGGATAATTCTATGATTATCAATACATTGAAGCCTTTGATAAAACAAGCTGAGATATTATCAAATAAATATGATGTTGTAATTACAAATCCGCCGTACATGGCAACAAAGTATATGACTCCTAAATTGAAACAGTATATATCAGATTATTTTAGTGATTATAAAGCTGATTTATTTGCTGCGTTTATGGTTAGATGTAATGAATTTTGTAACCCGGAAGGTCATATTGGTGTGTTGACACCATATGTATGGATGTTTATTCAATCATATGAAAAATTAAGAAAATATATATATGATAATATGACGTTTTCTTCATTGGTACAACTTGAGTATAATGCGTTTGAGGCAGCATGTGTTCCGGTTGCAGCCTATACATTTAGAAATAAAAAAACTTCATTATCATTTGAAGCCATTCGTTTATCTGATTTTAAAGGCATCAATGTTCAAGAAGAAAAAACTTTAGAGGCTGTTGAAAATAAAAATTGTGGATTTCGCTTTACCGCATATCAGGCTGATTTTTGTAATATACCTGGAAGTCCAGTGGCATATTGGCTTTCAGAGTCTTTTACTGACAATTTTGAAAAACAAAAAATAAGTGATAAATATAATCCTAAATTTGGAATGTCAACTGGAAATAGTGAAAAATTTATACATTTTTGGTATGAAGTAAATTTCAAACAATTTGATTATACTTCTCAGAATAGTGATGATGCAAAGAAAAAAAATAAAAGTTGGTATGCGATTGATAAGGGTGGAACATATAGAAAGTGGTATGGAAATAAAAATCATGCGGTATGGTGGAAAAATGACGGAGCAGATGTTAAATCGTGCAAAAAGGCTGCTGTTAGAAGTCCACAATTATTTTTTACACCACATGTTTCTTGGACCCTAATATCATCTGGAAAATTTGCAGCAAGATTTTTTGAAAAAGGTTATGCATTGGATACAGCATCAAATTGCTTATATTTTTATGGAAAGCCAGAACTTTATGTACTTGGATTACTAAATTCCATTGTTGCAGACTCATATTTGGCAGTATTGAATCCAACTATGAATTTTAGCTGCGGAGTAATAGGGTTAGTTCCATATATTGAAAAAAAACATGATGATGTGAATAAAATAGTCTTGTGCTGTGTAACAGAATCAAAAAAAGATTGGGATTCTTTTGAAACTTCTTGGGATTTTAAAAAGCATCCGTTGATTTGTTATGAAGCGGATAAGGTGTCGGTAGCTTTTGAAATGTGGGAAAAAGAATGTGAGAACCGTTTTAATCAACTTAAAGCAAATGAAGAAGAACTTAATCACATTTTCATTGACATCTATAGACTCCAAGATGAATTAACGCCGGAAGTAGAAGATAAAGATATAACTGTTCGTAAAGCTGATTTGCAGAGAGATATTAAGAGCTTGATTTCTTATTCCGTTGGTTGCATGTTTGGTCGTTATTCTCTTGATGAAGATGGACTTGCTTATGCAGGTGGAGAATGGGATAACAGTAAATATGATACTTTTATTCCTGATGAGGATAACTGCATTCCTATTACTGATGAAGAATATTTTGAAGATGATATTGTCGGTCTGTTTTGTGCTTGGCTGAAAAAGGTTTACGGAGAAGATACGCTTGAAGAAAACCTTGATTTTATTGCGAATGCCCTTGGTAATAAAGGAAAGACAAGCCGTGAAGTAATCAGAAATTATTTCCTGACAGATTTCATCAAAGACCATATTAAGACTTATCAGAAACGCCCGATTTATTGGCTTTTTGATAGTGGTAAGCAGAATGGATTTAAGGCTCTTGTTTATATGCACCGTTGGAACGCAGACACCATTGGTAATGTTCGAGTTGAGTACCTGCATCGTATTCAGCATGTGTATGAAAAAGAGATTACCCGTATGCAGGAAATCATCGACAATAGCCACGACAACAAGGAAATTTCCAATGCTACAAAGCGTAAAGAAAAGCTCCAGAAACAGATTAAGGAAACCAAAGATTATGATGCTAAAATCGCTCATTTGGCTCTTTCACGTATCGACATCGACCTTGATGACGGTGTAAAAGTCAATTACGAAAAAGTCCAGACCGCCGATGGAAAGAAAATGCAGATTTTGGCAAAGATATAGGAGGGTAAAACTATGGCATTTGACTTGAAAAAATTTCAAAAAGAATTGGCACAGCAAAAAGTTTATGATACTTGGCAGTATGTAAATAGTTTGAGAGAAATGCTTACATATATGAATATGTCATGTGAGCTTTTGGATAAAGTATATGCTCAACGTGGAATTAAATTGAAAGAAAAAGAACAGGAAATACTGCGAAAAGCTGTAGAAACAGGAAAGGCATCTGTTTATGAAAGCGATTTACACTGTACAGACCTTGATATTGCAGGATTAACTATTGATGATAGTCTTTTCCTACAAAAAACAACAATGGAATTTTTCCATTATGCAAGAATGTGTTCTGATATTCTTTTTCAAATAATTAACGCAGCTCTTTTAGGAGATAGTTCTTTTGCGGTTGATGATAGAGGAATGATTGGAAAGGTCAATACTGCAATAGAAAATAATTCTAATTTTGCTACATTAAAATCATTGCTTGATTCCAACAAAAATGATGATACATTTAAGTATATTCAGGCTTTTGACAATTATATTAAACATATAAAAACGGTACTCGTAACTGTAAAGAGTAGCTTTGTGCTTGGAAATAATAATGAATTTATTATTCAAGAATTTATCAACAGTGGTATTACATATCCTGCACAAGATGCAATTACCATTGTGAAAAAAGCTAATAAATATATTAACGATACAGTTGAAGCAATTTTAACTGAAGTACAGAATCAGTTACCTAATTGCGTTGATAACAGTCAGAGAATTCATAATATCAGTTTTAAATTTGTGGCAAAACAGCTTGAAAAAGGTATTCAAGGCGATTATATGTCATTTTTTATAGATGTAGAAAATGATATAAGTGAACTACCGACTGAAATAAAAGTGCTTCCTCTAATTATTAAACCGAATGACGATATATATAGTTTTGACTTTAGGTTCAAAAAAATATTTATCAGGAAAAAGGGAACAGATGAAGATGGCATTATTGGTTGTGCCGAAATAAAAAATGGTTTTGATACAAATGAATTTTATAGAATATTTACAGTGCGTTCCTGCGATATAACGGAGTATTATTCTTATATTTCTAAATTTACTCAGGAATATTCCAATATTACAGTTAATTTTGCAGCAATGGAGGGTTCTACAATTATCTATCAAGACTAATTAGTGGAGATAACAGTTATGGCAGAACTAAACTTAAAACAGATTACAGACAAATTAAATAGTGAATTTGCAAGTGATGTCCGTAAACTTGTGTTTTGGTATGATGCCAATGCGGAGTTTCAGGAGGATATTGACAGCATAGAACTGGAAAATGCAAAGGTTCTGCATCTTGATCCGGACAACCAGTTCTATATCAAATACTTCTTGGAACGAGAGGATACGACAACCAATTACCTTGTGTACGCTCCGTTTGCAAAACCGAGCATAAGGGACAACCATCTTGCAGATACAATTCGATATTCCAAAGAATTTTTTGCTGACCGTGCTTCCCTGCTCACGCTTGATTTGGGTATTGATGAACGGTACAAGCCTGTTATTCAGCATTATATTAAATTCTTTGCGAATAAAGACAGAACGCAGAAGTTCTATGATTTGGAAATAGAGAATTTCAACAGAAGTACGATTGAAGTTGCTTTGATGAGCGTTCTTTGCAAGGATAAGACAGCTTTTTTTGAAGAAGTGCTGCGTTCAATTTTGACAGACGATGGCTTGCAGGATAACAAATATCTGGCTGAGTTTGAGAAGTATGATTTGCTTTCTGCATTCTGGCAGCAGGCAGATGTGGCATTTGGATATAATGACCCGAAGCCAACACTTGAAAAATTGGTCATTACGATGTTTGTTACTTATGCGGCTAAGAGTATTCATACGGATATGCCGCAGGCTTGGAAACCATTTATTTCTTATAAATCCGGTAATATCATTGCATTTATGGATAACCTGATGAACAGCTATCTGTATGGTACTCGTTTTGATGAGATTTCGGAGATTATCTATAATGCAATCAACGGTAAGAATTATCTTGAGAAGATGGAAGTGGAAACACTTGTAGATTGCAATATCTTTGCAGGTGTTGATGAGCTTCTGATTAGTTGGATTATCGGCAGACTTGAGAATGAGGATATAGGAGCAAAGCTGAATGGAAAGACGATTCCGGAGCTTTGTGTAGAACGCAGGAAGCAACATTTTGGAAAGAACTTCCGCAGCGAGTATTTCATTCTTCAAAATGCCTTTGATATGGTTGCCGAAGGTAAGTATCAGCCAGTCAGCGGTATCAAAAACTTGGTTAAGGAATATACGGAGTCAACGTATAAGATTGACCGTTATTATAGATACTTCTATTTTTACTTTGATAAATTGGAAGATACCACACAGTTTGAAAAAATCAGGGAACTGGTTGAGAATATTTATACCAATGAGTATCTGAACCGGATTACAGTGAACTGGAACAATGAACTTGCAGACACAGATGGAGAAACAGGACTTACATTGCAGAGAGATTTCTTTGCAAGACATATCAATTACTCAAAGGATAGAGTAGTAGTTATTATATCCGATGCACTCCGCTATGAGGTTGCACATACGTTGTTTGAAAAAATGCAGGCAGATGAGAAGTGCAATGCTTCTATCGGAGCAATGCAAGGCGTTCTTCCATCTTGTACACCGTTAGGTATGGCTTCCCTGCTTCCGCATAAGACGATTGAGTACAGTCCGTCTTATGATGTACTTGTAGACGGAAAAGCGTGCAGTTCCACGGAGCAGAGGGAAGCTATTCTGAAAGAGTATAAGATAAACAGTAAGTGCGTTCAGTTCGATTCGATGAAAACGATGAAGCAGGCAGACCTTCGTTCTATCTTTACAGGACAGGACGTTGTGTATATTTATCATAATCAGATAGATGCCCGTGGAGATAAAGCGGCTTCTGAAAATGAAGTGTTTACCGCTTGTGAAGAAGCAATCGAAGAAATTTATACTTTGATAAAGAGGATTGCATCGCAGGCAAATACCTATCATTTTATTGTGACGGCAGACCACGGATTTATTTATAAGAGAGATAAGATTCCGGCAACCGATAAGATTGCCGGAGCCGCTTCAAAGTCAAACAGTGTTGGACAGCGTTATTCCATATCTGCTGAAGAAATCAATGCAGACGGTGTTTGCCATACAACGGTTGGCAAGGTACTTGGCAATGCTGATGAGCGTATCGTATCGTTTCCGCTTGCGTCGGATATTTTCAAGGTGGCAGGAGCAGGACAGAACTATGTTCATGGCGGCTGCTCTCCGCAGGAAATGCTTGTACCAATGATTGATGTGAAAGTAGATAAGGGCAAAAAGGAAACAAGTCTTGCAGAGATTGCTCTTGTAAGCCTGACTTCAAAGATTACAAACCTTATTACGACATTGGATTTTGTTCAGACAGAACCAGTAAGCGATGTTGTAAAAGAAACAAGCTACCGAGTATATTTCATTTCTGATAATAACGAGAAGATTTCTAATGAGAATATTGTTATTGCAGATAAGAAAGATAAGGATACGACGAAGCGTATGTTCAGACTCCGCTTTAACTTTAAGAACAAGAAATACGATAAATCACAGAAATACTACTTGGTTGCTTATGACGATAAGAATGATATAGAAGTTCTTCGTCACGAGATTATTATGGATATTGCATTTGCCGATGATTTTGGATTCTTCGGGTAATATCTGAAAAGGGGGTATCGCCTTATGAGAAGATGGGGCTTTTCTGATGCCTTAGCCTTTGCAGTTGCGATGACTGTTCGGGATATGAGCAGAGAGAAAGAAAAAAGACTGATTAAGACACAGAAGTTTTATCAGGAATGTTATGAAAGAATTGCCAATGACAGCGAACAGGCATTTAATATTGTATCAAAAGTTGTAAAAAAGGCGTCACGCCGATATATTCCGAATGAGATAGCTTCGGGCAGTACCTACCTTGCGTTATATGCGTTTGCTCTTGTTATTGAAAGACAGGGCAGAGTGACGAAAGAACAGAGTAAAATCATTAGGATTTATTTCAATAATATGAGTTTTCCGTTTTCGGAGAGTGCATATTTAAGTGCAGCGAGAACCGGAGGAGAGGTTGGCAATTTCCGAAATGTCATATCTATAAGTAAGAGTTATGCAGGTGGCTTTTGGGTCAACTTCTTCCGGGCATTATACAAATCCGGAACGCAGAAAGATTTGCAGGATATGATTGATTATACGACGTCAATCATTATGCGTTTTTCGATTCTTGGAAATCCTGACAGTAATATTTCAAATGCAATCTGTCAGAACTTTATTGACAGCGTAAATTATCAGATTAACCAAGTGCGTGAGATTTCCATTAAGGAAGTGGACTGGCTTGGTGTGATACCGATAGAAGAACGCTTGGAAGAAATGAAGTTTTTCTATGAGGATTTGATTGACAGGTCAAATATCACAAACGACATTTCAAAAGAAGAATTGCTTCCGTATTTGGAACTTCAGATATTGAATTGTATCTGCGATGTTGTAATGATGACGAAACAGCCGAAGTCCGTGAAACTGCGAATGATGAATGATGCAGTCAGACTTTCAGGCATACATACAGGTGTAACACCGGAACAATATGTAAGAGAGATTGCTAACAATACGGAGATAGGGCAGTTTTATAAAACAATGTTCTCATCAGGTAATCCATTGGGTTCATTTTGGCTCGTGATTTTTACAATGGGTGGACAGCTTTATGGAACAGACGCAACTGATGAACCGATTGGAATTGTCAATAATATTTTTTCTATTTTGATTCAGATTGAGAATTATCTTGATGAAAAGTATAACTTCTTAGGAAAAGACAGCATAGCGAAAGATTATATGTTGCATATCATCGAGCAGCTTGCCGATAAGTGCAATGAGGAGGATTAGATTATAATGGATAACATTGAAAAAGATATAGCTCAGGGCTATGCCGATTTTGCAGATGATGAAGGAAGCACAGCAGTAGGAACAGAGGAAAATATCGCAGCAGAAAACAGCACATCATTTAGCTTTGAAGAAACTTCCAGCTTTTCTGAGATGAGTGATATAAACAGAAAGCTCCGTACTTATTTCGATGGAAAGATTGTCCGCAAGGATTTGACGAAATCCATTAAAGAGGGGGCAAATGTTCCGGTTTACGTGCTTGAATTTTTACTGGGACAGTATTGCAGTTCTGATGACCCATCTATCATCGAAGAAGGTGTGGCGAATGTAAAAAGAATACTGGCAGACAATTATGTACGACCAGATGAAGCACAGAAAATTCTTTCCCTGCTCCGTCAAAGGGGAAGTCATACAGTCATTGATAAGATTACGGTTAATCTAAATATTAAAAAAGATACTTATGAAGCAGAGTTTTCTAACCTTGGAATTAAAGCAATTCCGATTAGCGAAGATTATCCGAGCAAATTTGACCGTCTGCTTTGTGGAGGTATCTGGTGTATTGTTCAGCTTGAATATGAATACATAGAGGAAGATAAGAATGCTTCTCCTATCCATATCCGTAAACTTACACCGATTCAGATGCCGCACGTTGACATCAATGAACTGAAACAAGGGAGAAAGGCGTTTACAAAAGATGAATGGATAAGCGTAATGCTCCGTTCCATCGGTATGGAACCGGATACACTGACCGAAAGAGAAAAGTGGTTGCTTCTTGCCCGTATGTTACCGCTCGTAGAAAATAATTTTAATTTGTGTGAACTCGGACCGAGAAGTACAGGTAAATCTCATTTATACAAAGAAATTTCACCGAACAGTATTCTTGTTTCCGGTGGTCAGACAACAGTAGCAAATCTGTTCTACAATATGGCAAGAAAGACAGTTGGTCTTGTCGGTTTGTGGGATTGTGTCGCTTTTGATGAGGTTGCAGGTATCAATTTCAAAGATAAAGACGGTATCCAGATAATGAAAGATTATATGGCTTCCGGTTCTTTTGCCCGTGGAAAAGAAGAAAAGTCTGCTTCTGCATCAATGGTATTTGTGGGTAATATCAATCAGAGTGTTGATGTGCTGTTGAAAACATCGAGTCTGTTTGCTCCGTTCCCGCCGGAAATGGGAACAGATACAGCGTTCCTTGACCGTATGCACTGCTATATTCCGGGTTGGGAAATTCCAAAATTCAGACCGCAGCACTTTACAAATGATTATGGTTTTATCAGTGACTATCTTGCAGAGTTTATCAGAGAACTTCGTAAAGAACAGTATGGCGATGCCTTGGATAAATACTTCCGCCTTGGAAAGAACTTAAACCAGCGTGATACGATTGCAGTCAGAAAGATGGTCGGTGGATTTATCAAGCTGCTTTATCCTGATGGAGAATATACCAAGGAAGAACTGGAAGAAGTTTTAAAGATTTCTCTCGAGATGCGTCGTAGAGTCAAGGAACAGTTGAAGAAACTTGGCGGTATGGAGTTCTATGATGTGAATTTCTCATACATTGACAATGAAACATTTGAGGAATTCTATGTATCCGTGCCAGAGCAGGGCGGTGGAAAACTGATTCCGGAAGGAATGTGTAATCCGGGACAAGTCTATACCGTGGCTCAGGGTAAAACGGGTATGCTTGGTGTATTCCGTTTGGAATCTCAGATGATGCCGGGTAACGGAAAGTTCGAGCGTTCCGGTTTAGGCTCTGATGGAAAATGTAAAGAAGCAACGAATACTGCGTTTAATTTCTTGAAAGCCAATTCTAACCGTATCAGTGGCTCTATCAGTACAACGACAAAGGATTATATCATCAATTACCAAGACTTGCAGGGCATTGGTATGACAGACAAATTGGCATTGCCAACACTGATTGCTTTATCTTCAGTGGCATTAGGTAAACCTGTTGCAAGCAGTCTTGCAGTTCTTGGAGAAATCAGTATCGCAGGAACACTTATCAAAGTTGATGAGCTTGCAAACAGTTTGCAGGTATGTTTGGACAGTGGGGCAAAGAAAGTTTTGCTCCCTATTGTATCAGCAGCAGACATCGGAGCAGTTCCATCGGATTTAATTGGCTGCTTTAATTTGATTTTCTATTCCAGTGCGGAAGATGCAGTATATAAGGCATTGGGCGTGGAATAAAAGGATAATGCGATGATAGATTTTAAATTGTGCAGACGGTCTGCACAATTAGGAAAGGAAGGCTATGGAAACAAAGCCAAGGATTTTATATTTACAAAAGATTTTACTGGAAAGAACCGATGAAGAAAATCCTCTTTCCACAACACAGTTAATCAATATACTGAATGATGAATACGGAATATCTGCACATAGAACGACGGTCACAAAGGACATTGCTGCACTTCAGGAGTTTGGAATGGACATTGTTACTATCCATTCTACTCAGAGCAAATACTTTGTAGCCAGCCGTAAGTTTGAATTGCCGGAATTGAAACTACTGATTGATGCAGTAGAGTCATCGAAGTTTATTACAAAAAAGAAAAGCGAAATTCTGATTGAGAAGATACATACGATGACCAGTCCGGGGCAGGTGGCAAAGCTGAAGCGTAATAACTATGTGGTCAATCGCATTAAGCCGGATAATGAACAGATATATTACATCATTGACGCTATAAATGACGCCATCAATGCAGGCAAGCAAATTTCTTTCCAGTATTATGATTATACCGGATTAAAGAAAAAGGTTCTGAAGAATAAGGGCGAAGTATATAAGTTCAGTCCGTATAAACTTCTCTGGTGCGGGGACTATTATTATGTTCTCGGATATTCAGAGAAGAAAAGCAAGGTTATCAATTTCAGGGTAGACCGTATTGCTTCTAAGCCGGAGATACTGGATAAGGACATTATTCCTATGCCTGATGATTTTGATATTGAGAATTACACAAAGGAAGTATTCTTTATGTTCTCAGGCGAGAAAGTTCTGGTGGATTTACGGTGTGATAACAGCCTGATGAAAACAATGGTTGACCGCTTCGGAGAAGATGTAACAACCCTTGCGTATGATATGACTTCTTTCAGGATACAGACCGAAGTATCAGCCAGTCCGACCTTTTTCGGTTGGGTGTTTGGCTTTAATGGAAAGGTACAGATACTTGCACCTGAGAGTGTGAAAGAACAGTACAGACAGATGATTGCAAAAGCCGATGAGGATATGCAGGAAAGCGAATAATTTGAAAATAAAATCCAAAGGAGCGGTAGCTATGGAGAATAAATTAGAAAAAATCGGTCAAAATAGTTTTATGGATAATTTTGTTAAAACCGATGACATCTTAAAGGATATGTGTGGGATTATCGAGTCCTCACAAAAAGCTGCATATCAGGCTGTCAATACATTGCTCGTGCAGAGAAATTGGTTGATTGGTTACAGAATAGCAGAAGAAGAATTAGGTGGAGATGAACGCTCGGAGTATGGGCTAGAGGTAATAAAGAAAATTTCTAAAGAACTGACTCAGCGATATGGAAAAGGATATGATAGAAGTAATTTATATCATTGTCTGAAGTTTTATAAAACCTTTCCTGAAATTGTCGACACGGCGTGTAGACAATCCGGCGTTCTGCTTTCGTGGTCGCATTATAGAACATTATTACAGGTCAAAGACCCTGAAGCTCGTGACTGGTATGAGAAAGAAGCCGCAGAACAGACTTGGAGTGTTCGTACTTTGCAGAGGAACATTTCTTCTCAGTATTATTACCGCATGCTGGGGACTCAGAAAAAAGAGCTTGTAGAAAGTGAAATGAAGGAACTGACTGCACCGTATCAGAATGATAAGTTGGAGTTCATCAAAAATCCGGTAGTTGCGGAGTTCTTAGGATTTTCGCAGAATACAGATTTTACAGAGAGTGACCTTGAGAAAAGTATCCTTTCCAATTTGCAGAAATTCTTGATGGAGCTTGGAAAGGGATATGCTTTTGTGGCAAGACAGCAGCATATTCATACGGAGAAGCAGGACTATTATATCGACCTTGTGTTTTACAATTACATACTGAAATGCTTTGTTCTCATCGACCTGAAAACAGAGAAGATAACACATCAAGATGTAGGACAGATGGACATGTATATCCGTATGTATGACGAACTGAAACGCAGTGAAGGCGATAACCCAACAATCGGTATTGTTCTTTGTTCCGATACAGATGATGATATTGCCCGTTATTCTGTTATGCACGGCAATGAACAATTATTTGCTTCCAAGTACAAATTATACCTGCCGACAAAAGAAGAACTGAAAGCGGAGATTGAAACTCAAAAGGCAATGTTCTATCTTCAACAGCAGGATAACGAAGAAAAGGAAACAGAATAGAATTTGTGCAGACGGTCTGCACAAATTGCAAAATCTAAGGTCATTGAACAAAAAAGCCTTTATGGGCGGAATTTTTCAATGAAAATATTGAAAGATACTGAGGTGTTAGCAAATTGCGACACCTCTTTTCTTTTGCGAAAAACCTACTTGAAAA
>OMGQ01000569.1_pt1 | contig 34240 bp, 29 predicted proteins | sample 1646071 | NCBI WGS metagenome assembly OMGQ01 (sample SAMN05578585, study PRJEB25193) | human gut metagenome | biome: Human Microbiome; feature: human-associated habitat; material: feces | host: Homo sapiens | place: USA:Birmingham
TTTCTCGAATCACCCATATAGCAATCACTAAAAACAAATATCCAAGTGGGACTTGCCATGCTGGATACAAGTTTACCACAAAATTACTAAACGCTAATGAAAATCCAATTGCAAATAAAATTTTCTTCCATACCACTTTAGATTCCAAAAGATAATATGTACATATGATACTAGCCTCTCCTGCTATGAATATGAACGGAAAGCTCCACCAAAGCCAAAAAGCTGAAGATACAACTAAAAATGCTCCCATCGTAGAAACCAGTGCATTCTTTCTCGAAATAATCATAAACAATTCAATCGTTACAAGGAATGCTAAAATAATAGGAAAATACCAATAAAAACTGAAGGCATATTCTAATGGCAATATAAGAAATACTAATTTCCATGGCGCCTGTGCAACTGTTCCTAATCTAGCACTAACCCCATATACACCATTTACTGTTTTTGTTCCTCGTGCGATATCTGTATACTGACCGTATGGATTTTCTCCTTTCCCCGATGATAATACTGAAGGCGAATTCACTCTGTACTCATCTGATCGTATATATCTCTCCTCTCCAATAAATGGCTCCCCCAATTCTGTTTGAAAATTAGGTTGAATATAATTATAACAAGCCAATGAATCCCCATTATATTTGTTTATAACAAGAAATACTAAGACTATTCCTCCCAAAATCCATCTATATCGAAATATTTTTGTATACAGTGTATTTATATCAACTACGAAATGAAGCTCTATAAAAAAGATAATTGGACTTAGCACAATCGCTCGATTTAACATAATCTGTTTTCTCATATCTCTTAATGCGATTATGATAGAAGCACTTTCCCACATATGGCTTGTTATAAATGTAGAAATTGCCAACGACAGCAAAATCGCCACAAAAAAAGCTACAATTATTTTACTTCCTTTTTTTCTATTTTCCATCTATTTCACCTTTATTTTCCATTAGTGCAATTTCTTGTGCAAGTCTCTTTACTTTCACTGTAAGTTTTGATACAACAACAGTCAGAACAAATATAACCATTAAGGAAAAACAAAATCCAAAGAAGAATAGCATATTAATCGGTGTTCCTATTCCCATAATTTCAGACAATTCTGTAATTAAATCTGGAAAACAATCAAGAATAAGTATCCCTACACCAAGCACAAACCACGATAAGGCATATCTTAACTCTAATTGCTTATTTCTAATCATCATAACCACAATTCCCATTGCAATAGCAATGATAACCACTACAATCAACTGTATTTTGATATCCATTTTTCTCCTCCTATTTTCTAATCCTTTCAATCAAAATTGCAAGTGATACTTTTATCATATAATACACTGATTTTTTCATTGAGATAGAAGACACTCCCCCACTTCTTTCTCTCATAATTACAGGTAACTCTAACACTTTTTTCTTTCTTCTCAAAATAGCTACAACACTTTCAGGTTCCGGATAATCTTTTGGGTATTCTTCCGCAAAAAATTCTATTATCTCTCTGTTTACCATCCGCAACCCCGACGTTGGGTCTGTTATCTTTGCTCCTGTAAGTAACTTTATTAACATTGTAAAATATTTAATTCCTACACGCCTTGCCCCTGATGACTGAAACCCTTCTTTATTAATAAATCGAGAGCCAATTACCATATCTGCATGTTCAGCTTCTATAAACTCTGCCATTTTACTTAAAAACTTTGGATCATGCTGCCCATCTCCATCTACTTGGACAGCAATATCATATCCATTTCTTGCCGCATATAAATATCCTGTCTGAACCGCACCCCCAATTCCCAAATTCACAGGTAAATGCACAACATTAAACTTTTCTGTCTCACAAATTTCTTTTGTCCTATCAGTAGAGCAATCATTGATTACAATATAGTCAAACTCCGGTGCATTTTTTATAATATCTTCGACTGTCTTCTTTATACTTTCCTGCTCATTATAAGCTGGAATAATAATTAATTTTTTCATATGTTCTCCCCATCCACATTACGACAACTCATTTGACTTTTCACTTTCCGCATACCACCTTGCCAGTATTTTGGCAATCGGCTTTGGCCAAAATTTGCAGAACATCGTATAGTCTTCTTTATTTCTCGCATTGTTCCCTAAGATTTTTGATGTTTCGGATTCTTCATGAATTCTATGTCCTACCAATATTTCTTTGTCATATATAAATTCACCTTTGAATCTAGATATGTATTCCCATGCCTCCCAGTCTTCATCCGAAGCAAATCCCGGCTTGAATACTGTTTCCGGCAGATTTTTCTTCGCAAAAGCAACCGATGGACAGCAGATTGGAGAACCTAACGACAAGATTCTTCTTCTCACAAATCTACTTTTTCTAAACGCTTTCACTTTTAAGGGCAGAAGCATGAGGCGTTTTATTCGGAGCAGTCTGTTATCCGTCACTTTTTCTCCATTACGCATTTCTGCATAGTCTGTAAAGAAAATCAATGGCTTTGAAGATTTTTCAAATTCTCTCACTGCATGCTCCGCATATTTTTCAAAATACACATCGTCCTGATGAGTAATTGTCACAAATTCTGTCTGCGCCTTTTTATAAGCAAAATTCCAGTCCTGAACAATTCCAGCTTCTCCGGTATTCACATATACAGGAATTCCATATTTCTCCGCTGTTCTGTCAATATAACTGTTAGGAGTTGATGTTATAATAAATATTTCACTCTCAATCGACTGGTTCTTTAAAGACTCGATACATTCTTCCAAAAAACTACTTTCTTTATATGCACAAATAGCAAATGTATGTTTATTTTCCATTTTCCTTTTTCCCTCTCCATATATTATAGATCATAAATAGCACAAAGATTGTCAATAAAACGGTTACCGCTATCAGATAACTCACACTTGCTCCTCTGATTGCATACTTTCTGACTAACCAATCCGAAATGACAAATGCTGTCACCGCTTCCATTCCATAACCAATCAACGCATAGTTTTGTTTTCTCATAATAGTCAAAATATAATACATAAAAAATGCCAATGCATTAACCCCACCTGCAAGAAGCAGAATCAGCAGATCTATTTTATATGCTCCCAAATTGATGCCATATAAAATAGACAATACCGGAATTCCTAGCAAATAAGCACCTATCTCACAGACTACCGTAACTGCAACAATAATTGCACACACTTTAACAATCATGAGAAAAAACTGTCTTTTCCTCTTCTGTTCATAGTCTTCTGCCATAACGGAAAGCAACGGTTTAAAAACAAATGTGCTAAATAGATTAATGATCATTACCGGCATAAAAATTGCCGCATAATACAACTGATACCTTGCATCCAGCACTTTATCCACGGACATTCTCGAAGCACTATATACATAAGTGTTCAAAAAACTGCTGAGAAATAGAGGAAGACATTCTATCAAGACAGTCCCTACTTCTTTTTTCCTAAATGTCAGCTTCCCTTTTTCAAAAACTCTAAGTGCTTTTTCATTTACAACAAAAATCATCAATAAAGAATATACAATCATGGCAATAACCGCCACGGTCAGATTTTGTGTAAGTAAAATCCCTGCAGTCAGAATCAAAATTCCTCCGGCAACTCTCCAGAACAACAATTTCCCTGCAACGTCAATCCGACCATATCTCTGAAGTTCTCCTTCGTACAGATCTGAATATCCATCCAAAATTTTATAAATGCAAAGCAGAAAGATAAAGAAAGCCTTCTCCACTGTTCCTCCACGGAGCATTATATAACCGCCTCCTGCCAGCACCGCCAGTATACAACAGAAAACTTTTGCATAAAAATATTCAGCGTACGAGTGCCTTCTTGCAACATCGGTTACCTGAAATGTTCTGAGTTCAAAATATGCAATTGTTCCAATCCATTGTCCGATTGTAAGTGCAAAAGAAAACAGCCCTCCTGCTTTCTCTCCTGACAGATGTGCCACAATCACAGTAAAAAGCATAGTAGCTGCGGCCAACATTCCCGTTCCAATCGTATTCCACAAAAAATTACTTTTTGTAGTTGTCTCATCTGAGATAAATATCTTTTGAATGATTGTTTTCTTCATTTTTTCTCCATTTTTTTAATCTTTTCTACACTAACAAGTTATTATACCATTGTTTTCATTGATTCTCAATAAAGAATCACAACAAAAAATGACGGATATTCACCCGCCATTTTTTGCTTTTATTTCTTTTTAAAGGCAGTTCCACCTCCTGATGGTCCCTGCTCTCCTTTTTTGACCAGTTTGATCTCTATAGCTTCTATATTTTTTGCATACCCTTCTGATCCTGCTGACTCGCCATTTTTCGCCCAGCCAAGCCATCCAAAATCTCTACAATGCGTTCTGTAATAAATGTCATATTTTTCTGACAACGCTCCTGTCAGGCGAATATTCACCGCTTCCATCGGAAGTGCCCTTCCGGTTGTACCGGTCTGCGCTCCATTTTTCACCCAACCTTGCCATCCAATATCCTGCACATGTGCACGGTACTCTATATTTCCTCCTGCTGTTGCATTTACAAGGGAAATATGCATTGCTTCAATCGCTTTTGCCTGTCCGGTCGTGCCACTCAACTCGCCATTTTTTACCCAGTTCTGCCAGCCGATGTCTTGTACATGTGATTGATATTGTATTTCTATCCCTTTCTCTTGAAAAGCATTCGCCGTCTTCCCTGGTGCAGCACTTCCTTTTGGCATAATAATAATCTGAAGAGATTCCACATGGTATGCATACCCTGCGCTTCCTGATGCAGCTCCATTTTTCGCCCAATCGAGCCAGCCAAGATTTTGCACATGTGTTCTGTAGTAAATATCATAATTAGCCGCTGCCGATCCGGTCAATTGAATCTTAAGAGCTTCCACTGAGAGTGCTCTTCCCGTTGTTCCTGCCGTCTGGCCGTCTTTTACGTAATCCTGCCATCCAATATCTCTTACATGAGCACTGTACTTTATTCCTAAATTGCCCGCATTTTTTACTGCAATCTCAAGAGCCTCTACCGGAAGATTTTTACCTACCGTTCCTGCAAGTGTTCCATTTCCGACATACTCCTGCCACCCAATTTCAGATACATGTGCACGGTACTGAAGATCTACGGATTTCACTTGAAACGGAGTATCTGTTTTCCCTGGTGCACTACTCCATTTTGGAAGCACTGCGATTTGAATCGCTTCTATATGATAAGCATATCCTTGACTTCCTGCAGCAGTACCATTATCCGCCCAATCAAGCCATCCAAAATTTTGTACATGAACCCGGTAGTAAATATCATAATCTGCCGCTTTTTCTCCTGTCAGTTCAATTTTAATAGCTTCGATTGGCTTCGCCTGTCCCGTTGTTCCGCCAACACTTCCGTCACTCACATATTCAAGCCATCCCAAATCTCTCGTATGTGTACTGTATTTCACACCTAGCCCTGCCACACCGCTTGTCTGAATTTTAATCGCTTCCATCGGAAGATTTCTTCCGTTTGTTCCTGCCATCACACCATTTGATACCGCATCCTGCCAACCGATATCTTGTACATGAGCTGAGTAACTGATCACATTTTTCAGAGCCTCCGGCACTGACACGGGATCCACTGATGTTCCTCCATTGTTGCCTCCAGAATTTCCATTACCAGAATTACTGTTTCCTGAATCCCCGTTTCCGATAGAAACTTTTGTAATATAATCGCTGCTTACATAAGCATACATGTTTGTAAAGTCATACCGACCACTTCCGGAATGAATGCCGCTTCTGCTCCCATTTAATACTGGATCTGACTGAATTTTATAAAAGCCGGATGTTGGATTTTGTTCGAGTAGAATAAACGCATGGCTGGATTGTGTGCCGGTGGAATATACTTTTGTTGCAGAAGCGCCTCTCTCCTGTCTCACATTCAGATCTGTATGCTGATTACTGAGCGTATCTTTGACTCCAATTGTATATTTCCCCGCATCTCTGTTACCATTTGCCTTATCTAAACTCCAGGCTACATTTGCAGCTTTCTCACCCCAGTACGGATCGGAGGCATATTTTACATTCACTCCGCTCGCTTTGTTTCCTAGAAATCCTCCAAAATAACGCCAATCCTGTGGATTCATATATCCTTTTGAAAGAAACGTCTCTGTGAATTCATTGACACACTGTGTCGGACTGGCAAAATAATTTGCGCTCTGTCCTGGCGAAGTATCAATCGCATTCAAACCGAATAAGTTATTTTTATTCTGTGCAATCCAGCTGGATCCCCATGCACTTTCATTAGCTGCTACTCCAACAGCAAGCAATGCATTGATTCCATATGTATTCTGCGCATTGATAAACGAATTTCCCAGATCTCTCATTTTTGAACTTGCAGTTACCCTCGCATTAATCATCGCATTCAGATCACTTCCATAATTCGTTGTGCTTCGAAACGGAAGATATTGATAATAATTGTAATATGGCGCACTTGCATTTACCGATCTGCTTCGGTTTCCATTTTTATAATCCTCCAACATCTGTTGAAATGCTGATTCTGGATAAAAGTAATGTCCATCATAGCTGTAATACTTTGTGCCCTCTGACAAATAAGACGGAGCCGCCCCATTATCGAGTACACTCGCATAGGAACTTTTATTTACATTTATCGTAATATAATGAATCAGTCTTCCTCCTGTGACAGCATAATAACTTACAGATTGCGCTGCTGCTGCACTGACAACCTGAACTTTATTGGCATCTACAAGGCCAATAACCCCAGACAGCATAAATCTTACTTTCCCGCCGCTTGTCCCAAGGTAAGCGGCATCCGCTCCATACGATCCATGTGTATATCCTGAAGTGTTTGTCCCCTCTTCTACATATTCTGTCACACCACCGCTTCCTGTATTGAAGTTGACAATCTGTCCTCCCCCAATCCTTGCCTTGTCTGCAGCGTAACTATCTACTGTTCCATTTTCGATTACAACTTCTGTAACATTTCCATCAAGATCCATACTCGTAATCGTTTGATTACTTTCCGGATTTTCTCCCTGAAACTCGACTGTCGCCTGCCCTTCAACAGATTCTGCCTGTTCTTCCTTTTCTTCCTGAACAACCTCTTGACTTTCCTGTTCCTGATTAGATGGTTCCTGCACCTCTTGTGCATATGCTGACATAGGAATACTCGTCAGACTCATGCCCACTGCCAACAAAAATGCCGCAACTTTTCTTTTTGTTTTTTTCATATTACCTCCTATCTGATGCATTTTACTTTTATCGCTCTTTAAAAGCTGTACCTGATGTAGACGGACCCGCCTGTCCTTTCGGAATCAATTGGATTTCTACTGCCTCTATAGATTTTGCATACCCTGCACTCCCTGACTTTCCACCATTTTTTGTCCACGCAAGCCATCCAAAATCTCTACAATGCGTCCTGTAATAAATATCATACTTCGCAGCCGCATTGCCAGTCAGTTTCATCTCCAATGCTTCCATCGGAAGTGCTCTTCCGGTTGTTCCTGACATCTTTCCATTTGTCACATTGCTCTGCCAACCAATCTCAGAGACATGTGCACGATACTGAATGCCCGATATTCCACTTAAATTCACTTTGAGCGCTTCTATCGGAAGTGCTCTTCCAACTGTTCCCGCAGTTACTCCGCTTCCCACTGCATTCTGCCAGCCAATCTCAGAAACATGTGCCTGATAAGAAAGTGTCACCGCTGGCTGTTCCTGTGTTTTGTCTAAAAACGGCCTATTTGTTGCTCCCGGCGCGGCGCTTCCTGCCGGTACAATCCGAACCTCAACTGCTTCTAACTGATAAGCATATCCCTGTGTTCCCGCTGCCTGTCCGTCTTTTGCCCAGTCAAGCCATCCTATGTTGGAGGCATGTCCTCGGTAATATATATTATACTTTGTTGCGTTGCTTCCGGTCAATTTAATTTTCAATGCTTCTATCTGTAAATTTCTTCCTGTTGTTCCCGCTGTCTCACCAGCACGGACGGTTCCCTGCCATCCAATGTCACGAACATGGGCACTATACTCAATCCCCACGCCTTCCATTCCAGCAATGCTCATCTGAAGCGCTTCTAAGCCAAGCGCTCTTCCAGTTGTTCCACAGAGTTCTCCATCTCCCACAGTACTCTGCCACCCAAGTTCTTGTACATGTGCTTTCAGATTCAGCCCCTGCTTTGTTTCGTTCCCTTTCACCAGCCCATATTTCTGAGCGATTCCTGTCGCATCTGCAATCCCTAACTGTCTCAAGAAGTTTTCGTCCTGAAGTTTTGCCGCATCGGATCCGTGGTCGAGGAAGGCATGTTCTACAATAATCCCTGTCAGTCCAAGCTCTTTTGCCAGCACATTTGTCGTAAAATAATCCGCCTTACTTCCATCCGGATACTGCCCGGACGGTCCTGCCAGTGTACTGTCCTTGATCTTGGCTCCCCGGTTCGTAAGTCCCAGCGCAGAAAGCTGCTCTAAAATTTTATTTGACACACTGAGTCCTTCTTCCGACAAGTCCGGACGGTAGTTTTTATTTGGATAATAAATCTCTGCTCCGGTTCCTCCACCACTGTTAAAGTGAAGGTCTACATAAAGATCTGCTCCGGCATTTTTTGCATCTTTTACTCTCTGATTCAGACAATAGCTTGATGTTGAGTTATAAGGACAGCTTTCGCTTTCTCTGATCATTACAACTCTGACTCCACGATACTGTGACAATTCCTGCTGGCAGTATCTTGCCACTTTCAATGTCAGCACCTCTTCCCGCAATCCATTTGCAGATGCTCCCGGATGGTTTGCATCATGACCTGCACCGATTGCAACAATCACTTCTCTTCGCTCTCCGCTTCTCGCATTTCGGGCAGCCGCCTCAGTAACTCCCGCCTCATCCAGCGTTTCTGAAATTGCGGCCTCCGCTGTCTCTGCCCCTGCCTGCACCATCTGATTTTCCTCGTTCATCGAATAAGTTTCCACCTGAGCACCCGACTCCGGAACGAACAGCGCCTCATCCTGCACTACTTGAAAAGAAGCTGTGATTCCTTTTTCTGCAAACAAAATCATCTGTTCCGCACCTGCTCCATCAAGATATGCAATTCCCGTGATCTGATAAGTCCCAATTTCCTCCATCCCCTCCTTCTGAAAGAGAACGGTGTTATTTAAAATCTGTGCAGCTTCCACAATACCCTCAGTTCCGGATTCCGTTTGATAGAATAATCTGGCACCCCCAATCACCATTTCTTCCTTTTGAAAACCGACAACGATATTTTGTACTCCTGATGTGCCCACAACATCTTCGTCCAGATATACATACGCAACCTCTTCCGGTCCTGCCGCCTTTACGGACATTCCAAAAATAAGTGTTGCCGCGATGATACATAGCAGACCGAGCATTCTCTCAATTGATTTTCTCCCTATTATTACTACACTCCTCATGAATTATTCTTCTCCCTCCACTTTGATATCGCTGACAAAATTATCAAAGAATTTTGATTCTTTCACCAGTTCTTCATCGATTGTTTCTATTCCGTACTGCTCCGCCAGCGTCGGTTCTGTTGAAAACAGATTCGTACCGAGTCCCAGACGTTCTCCCTGAATCGTCACACCCATACTTGCAAGTGTAGACGGAAACATGTCCATCGTCGTGAACTGTCTGTTCTTTGTCTGTACTGGCATAACTGCCGGATTGATAAACGCATTATACACCGTTCTTTCATATGACGGATCAATATTCAAACAAAAATCACTGTCCATTGTCAAGTGATCCCCTGACAGAACGATCGTTGTATTCGGATAAAAGCTCTGCTGTTGGATCCATGTAAGAAATTCCTGAAGCTGATGGCTCGCACACAAGTATACATTTGCATATTGATTCTCAGTCACAGGCTGACATTTTTCACAATAATATCCATCTTCAAAATGTGTATCAACAGTCAGCATTGTAAAGTTAAACGGCTGTCCTGTCATCGAAATCTCTGTCAGCTTTTCCTTCGCGATATCAAACAGTTTTTGGTCTTCATATCCCCACCACACACGGTAATCCGGCGGAATTTTCCCATTTGCATTCGCCCATCCGTAATCTAACATCTCATAATTTCCATGCTGCTCAAAATAATTTTTTCTTCCGCCAAACTCCGCATCGGAACCAATCAGAAGTGACTGTCGGTATCCCTGCTCTGCCAGGATATCTCCAATACTTGTAACTGCCGGCATAAATAAATCCTGATTAGACATCGCATTTCCATCAATCGGAATCTTCAACGGAAGTCCTGAAGTCTGTGCAAACATTCCTCCCATCGTCCACGTAGAACCAAATGCCGGATAGGCACCTCCTGCCAGCAAATCTGAATTGGAAAAACTAATATTATTTCTTGCAACCTCCGTCAGTTCCGGAATCACATTTTGATCAAAGGCGCCTCCATCTTCTTTTCCCATAAAGGTCGCCTCTGTAGATTCCAGGAAAATATAGATCAGATTCCTCTTCTGCTCCGGGAAAATGAGTTCTGTATTTTTCACATCTACATAGTGATCCTGGATAAATGTCGAATCTTTCCCCTGTGTTTCCAGATACGTTCCAATATCCAGATTCACCCAGAGATAATTTGCCGCACTCACCGATAAGACAACTGCCCCAACGATTCCTGCCGTGCAAACTACAGCATATTTTTTTCTCCTTTTTCTGAAAGCAATAAAAATTGCCAGTTCTAATAACATTACCAAGATTGCAGCCGGAAGACACTGATTGATAAAATCAAATATCATATCCGTATTTGTTCCCTCCATCGGTACCTTCAGATGAAAAATAATCTCATCAAATGTAATCAGCCCCCACGTATCCATCACCCATCTGGATGCATTGAACAATACAATTCCCAAACCACTCAAAACAATTACAAGGATTGACAATAAAATTGCCAATCCTTTCCAAACAGTATTTTTTATTTTTGTATGCATGTATTTTCTGCCTTCTACTTTCTTTCTATCTAGCACTTATCCGAATAATTTTTCCGGATATACCCCGTTTGCCACAAGGCTTCTGATCGCTTCTACAACTGCCTCTTTATCTTCTTTGTAAGTAACCCCAAACCACTTATCATGTGATTTCAGCACTTTTACTTCCACCTTCTGCTCTTCTAACAGTTCACCAATGATGGTTGGAAGGAGATATTCTGCTTTCAGATCCGACTCTGGTATTTTAGAAAGGAACTCCTCAAAGCCTTCTTCTAAAATAGGGAAAAATTCTGGAGTCAGTCCCCACATGTTCATTGACACCGGAGAATCAATATCAATCGGCTGCATTCCTTCCTCTGTACGCACTGCCGCCCCTTCCGGTACCATTTCAATCTGATGTGTCTCCACAATATCTGTCAGCATTCCCTGTTCATCTACTTTGCAGATTCCTCTTGTCACACCGCCATTTTCACTTAATGTATTCTTCAGAACAAATCCCACCATACACAGCTTTTGCTTTTCTGATTGTTCCTTCTCTGCTGTCAGATACCGGAAAGCTTCTGCATATGCTTCTTTTCCATAATAATCATCTGCATTGATCACAAGAAACGGTTCTTTTACAACATCCTTACAGCAAAGAATTGCCTGTCCGGTTCCCCACGGCTTTGTTCGCTCTGCAAATCGTTCGCGATACTGTTCTGGGATATCTTCTCGCTCCTGATAAGCATACGCTACATTTACCACTTTTTCAATCCGATTTCCAATGACTTCTTTAAAATCTTTCTCTAAATCCTTTCTAATCACAAATACGACTTTATCAAAACCTGCCTCCATCGCATCCGCAATCGAATAGTCCATGATAATCTCACCATTTGGTCCGACTGGCTCCAACTGTTTGATTCCGCCACCGAATCTACTTCCAATACCCGCCGCCATAATTACCAATGTCGCTCTGTTCATTTTTCTTCTCCTTTTCTTTTGCAAAAATAGTCGAGCATTGATCTCGACTATTTTTATCTTATTCTCCTAAACCACTTTCGATCATCTCTATAATCTCTCGGGCTGCTGCTTCTTCATCTTCACCTTCAAATATAAATTCTACCTCATCTCCAGATTTCACACAAGCCCCTAAAATACTCAGAACACTCTTTGCATTCCCAGTAGAATTTTTCGCCTGAAATGTAATCTTGCATTCAAATTGCATTGCCGTCTTACACAGAAGTCCGGCGGGACTCAAGTGAAGCCCGGTTGGATTCTTGATTGTCACTACCTGCCTGATCATCTCTGCCTCCTGTTTTTTACTTTTTCTTTTCGACTGTAATATTGATCTTCTCACCCTTATACTGGCAGTCTCCATATCCTTCCACGACTGGAACTACTTGATATTTTCCCGGTGTATTATAATCTTTCATATCAATATAGACATTGATCTTGCTTGCATCAAGTTTCTTCAAATTCTCTTCGGAACCTGTAAATGCCAATTCGATCTGTTCAGAATCAAAGCTGACTTTCAGTCCCTCTTCCAGTTCTCTCGGAATGATCGAAGATACCGGTATATGGATTCTTCTGCTTCCACCTTCGCTGACAGAAATCGTCACTGCAATATTTTTCTGACTCTCATCTACCAGTTTTGTATTTTCCGGAAGATATGGCGTCACATCGATTCCAACTTCCGTACGACTGCTGATCTCTGTATTTTCCAATGCCTCCGCCGGTATTGTGATCTTATCGATTTCCTTTAACACATCCGGTCTTCCTGCGATCTGTACCTCAGCTGGTTCGATCAAAGCTTCCTCTACCACATATCCCTCTGCAATGGCATCATTATATAGTACATCCAGCTTTACGTTTTTCGTATCAAGCAACTCCACATCAACAGATACTCCTTTTTCTCCAAGGTTCGTTTCAAACTGGAACTGATCAATGACTCCTCCGCCGGCATCATAAAGAATCAATTCTGCCGGAACTTCTCCATCGTTTGACATCCCCGACACATCTGCTTTTGCCACAACTTTGTTAATCTGATTGATAGCGCTGACACCACCTTGGATTGTAATATAAGCCGGATTCGGTGTGACCGGTCCGAGCACATATCCATCTCTCACAGTGCCTCTCGTCTCTGCGACAATCGGAAATCTCTTGGACAGATAATTCTCAATTTCTACTTCCAGATTTCTCGGATTGGTATAGGCCTCCTCATACTCATCCTCATATCCGCTGATACTTACCTCTACTGGAATCAAAGCCCTGCTTTCCAGATTTTGCATATCTGCATATGCAGTTATCTTTTCTGGATGTTCCTTCAGATCACTCAAAATAGATTTTTTTGCCTTAACTGTGACTTCCACAGACTGCTCTCCGACAACCGAATACGTCTTCCCTTTGGATGTGATAATATCATCATTCCGTATTCCAACAGAAATCCCCTTAAAAGTCCGTGTATCAATCGGATCTTCGACATTCATAACAACAAGCCACAAAACTATTGTGAAGAACACTGCGATGAATTTCAGCCCCAAATTATTTGTCAGTCTTTCTTTCATCTTTTCGCCTTCCTTTCCATGGAATCAGACGTTTCCGCTCTACCGTACGATCCTGCACATCAAGCAATCTCTCTGTGAGCCGTTCCGGGCGTACATTACGCTCCAGACGTCCTCCCATCGCGATGGAAACTGCTCCGGTTTCTTCTGATACTGCAATGATCAGCGCATCGCTCACTTCGCTCATTCCCACTGCCGCACGGTGTCTTGTTCCAAGATCCTTGCTTAACTTCATATTGTCTGAAAGAGGAAGATAACAGGTTGCTGAGACGATTCTGTCTCCTCTGATAATGATCGCACCATCATGGAGCGGTGTATTGTGTTCAAAAATATTGATCAGCACCTGACTGGAAACAAGACAATCCAAACGGATCCCCGTGCTTTCATACTCCGTCAGTTTGATCGCTCTCTCTACAACGATCAACGCTCCTGTCTTAACTTTTCCCATCTCAAAGCATGCTCTGACAATACCATCGATAGTCTCTGTGCTAAATCTGACAGACTCTTTCTTCTTATCCAAAGGCACAACCGAAGACAAAATATTTTTCTCTCCGAGTTTTTCAAGTGCCCTTCGAAGCTCTGGCTGAAAGACAACAACTGCCGCCATCGCCAGCACATCGATTGCATGGCTCGCCAAGAACAAAATGGTATTCATCTCAAAAATTGCAGCGACAAGAATGAATGCACAAAGTACAAGCATTCCCTTCAACAGCATCCATGCTTTTGTATTTTTTATCCACACCATAATCTCATAGACCAATACCGAAATAATGATGATCTCAATAATATCGACAACTTTAATCTCTGGTATATACCATGCGGAAATATATTTTTCAAGAAATCTCTCAAACTGTGCCCCCATCTTATCACCTCCTGTACTTATTTTTGAAGACTATTTTTCTAATTCTTTTTCAATCATTCTCTGAAGATCCTGCTGATCCTCCTCTTCATCTCTATCAAACACTTCCCCAGCTCCTCTGATCTCATCCGCCGGAAGTGTTGTTGTCTCTTGTCTCTCATTGATCTTTTTCACTGTCTTTCTTGGAGCCGGCACTGAAATCTTCGGAACTGCCTTGATGTAGTAATAATACTCATCATCTTCAAACTGAATCCGCTCTGTCCGGGAATAGTCCACTGTAAATACAAAAAATTCCAACACAACTGCAATCAGTCCTGCCACTATATTCCCACCGATCATACCACCATATGGAATATGTACATCAAAGACAAGTTCTCCGCTTACAACGAGCACAACATTGGCGATAATCCCAACAGCGATCGCCACTTTCCATGCATAGTCAAAGGAACTTCTGCGGATTGCATACACAATCAGCAGGCACACCGAAAATGCAAGTACAAATATCAACATCTCTTTGTTAGTAAAAATCTGTTTTGTAAATTCTGTCACTGCATTCATCAATCCCTCTGCGCCTGCACTGCCTTTAAATGCAGTCGCTGATGACGATACAAAATGCAACATAAAATAGACAATCGTCCCGCATGCAACCGGTACAACATAGACCGGAGTTCCGATCAATCCATAGACAACCGGGATAATATACGGAACTTTTAATACAAATGCCAGAGGTGTCAGCAACAAAATGGTCGCCGTCCCCGGTGCGAATCGAAAATAAAAAATAAACATCATCAAAAACACGGCTGCCGTTACAGCAAACACTGCCATTGACAACGAAAACAAATGCAGTAAAATCAAAACTGCTGCCGCCACTGCCATATACACTGATGGCAAAAATGTAAAGAACACTGTCAGACCTGCCGTCACATATTTGGATGCCGCCAGTTCCATATAGCCAAGCTTAGAGTTGATCATCCCAAATACGAGAATTCCAAGAATCAGCTGAAGTACCTTATCGATATATTTTGCATACCGCGCATATAATTTCTGCATCTCTTCTTTCCACACGTATAAACTATTCATCTACATATTCTCCTTTTTATACATCTTACTCAGGCGCGATAAATTCCTGTAATATCTCTTTACTCTCAATTTTGCTTCATTGTGTTTCTTTTTGTAATAACTTCCAGCCATCATCCCATAGATGATCAGCACTGCAATATATCCGATCACAACCAGCACACCAAGCAAAAAAAACTTTGCAAGTGTCAGGCCTTCAAAAATCTTCTCCAGATTCACAAGAAAAAATAATCCGACTGCCAATCCATACCCAATCGTCGTCCAAATCAATGTGACAATTGTGCGGAAACTTACATAATCTTTTCTATAATAGCTATTTACTTTAAAATCTTCTTTTCCCTGTCCTTCTTCATAAGAGGCCAGCTTTATCATCATCTTGACTCGTTCCTCATTTAACATCTCGTCACCTCTGTCTCTGTTTTTCCCCTCAGCCAAACACTATTTTTAGTATAGCATATAATCAGAAACCTTGTCCAACACTTATAGTCAGAAAATATACTTTTTGTACCCCATTTTCTTTCAGTATGCGGGCAAGCTCATCCACAGTACTTCCTGTTGTATAGATATCATCGACCAGAAGTACTTTTTTCTTTGGCTTCCAGTCATCCTCCACGATTCATCTCTTTCAATGCATTTGTTTTTTGAACTCTTCGGACTGCAAATGCCTCCATAGGGACCTCCAACCGCCCGGAAAGCTCTTTTGCCAAAACTTCTGCCTGATTGTATCCTCGTTTTCTCCGCTTACTTTTATGAATTGGTACAGGAATGATCACCTCGATCTGCCATTTTCTTAACAGATCTGCAAACTGTTCTGCCATTTGTTCCGCATAATACTGTGCAAATACGCGGCGATTTCTATACTTAAACTGATAAATCGATTGCGAAACCGGAATTTTATGGAGCCACAGACTCCTTCCCTGCTCATAGAAATGTATGATTTTCTGACAGTCATAGCAGTATTCCTGCTCCTCATAGCGCACTGGTTTTCCACATTTTTTACAGAGAGGCTCCTGGAGTATCTTTACTTCCTTCCGGCAGCTTTCACAAATCCCCTCAGAAGCTACTGTTCCACAAAACACACAAGTGGTCGGATAGAGTAATTCTAAAATCCTGTGCCATATAAGTTTTGCTCTCCTTTTTTCTGCTGTTTTTCTTTCTCTGTTCTTCTGTTTCTCTGTTTTTTTCATTCTTTGTATCACAAGATACTTTCATACCGCTCACGAATCGCTTCCGCCAGACTCGTATACCGTTTTTGCTCACTTTGATTTTCAATCATCTCATAAAAAGTATGCTCATCTCCTACCAGTGTAACACACTTTTTTGCCCTTGTAATCGCTGTATATAATAAATTTCTGTGATACAGCAGTCTTGGGCCCGGCAGAAGCGGAATCACAACCGCCGGATACTCGCTCCCTTGGGATTTATGTATCGTGATCGCATACGCCAGCTCCAACTCCTCCAGCATTTTAAAGGAATACTCTACCTGCTTTCCTTCTTCATATTCCACTGTCATGAGTTCCTGGTAATGATCGATTTTCTTGACGATTCCCATATCTCCGTTAAAAACGCCTAAGCCTTTGTCGATCGCAAGTCCATATTTACTTCTGACTTCCCACTCTAACTGATAGTTATTTTTGATCTGCATGACTTTGTCGCCTTCACGGAAGATCCGGTCTCCTACTTCATGCTCTGCTTTTTTTGTATCCTTCGGGTTTAGGTACTGCTGCAAAATGTGATTTAAACGCTCCACGCCCAGCAGTCCTTTCCGCATCGGTGTCAGTACCTGGATATCGAACGGTTTTGCATCTACATATTTGGGCAGTTTTTGCTTGATCAGCTGTATCACTACGCTGATGATAACGTCTGCATCATAGCGTTTCAGGAAAAAGAAATCCCTGCTTTTGTTTTTCAGCTCAACCGGCTCTCCATTGTTAATCTTATGCGCATTGACTACAATATCACTTTCCCCCGCCTGGCGGAAAATCTTATTGAGCCGCACAACCGGAAAACATTCTGATTTGATCATATCCTTCAACACACTTCCCGGTCCCACTGACGGAAGCTGATTGACATCCCCCACAAGGATCAGATGAGTCCCAACCATCACCGCCTTTAAAAGCGCATGAAACAAAGATAGATCCACCATTGACATTTCATCTATGATGATCACATCTGCCTCCAGCGGATTCTCTTCATTTCTTCCAAATCCTCCTGTCTGTTCCCCCTCTGGATTGCCATTGACCTCCAGCAGTCTGTGTAATGTCTGCGCCTCGCAGCCAGTCGCCTCCGTCATTCTCTTTGCCGCACGTCCGGTCGGTGCCGCCAGATAAATATTCAGCCCTTCGCTCTCAAAAAAATGAATCATCGCATTGATCGTCGTTGTCTTTCCAGTTCCTGGCCCTCCAGTCAGCACAAGCAGACCATTTTTTACTGCTTCTTTTACTGCTGTCCGCTGCAATTCATCCAAAGATAACTCTGCATACGCCTCAATCTTGCTCAGGCGCTTTTCCAGATAATCTTCTCCCACTTCATTTTTGATATCTAGATCGTACAACATTTTTGCAGTATTTAATTCCAGATAATAGAAATGAGAAGCATACACTCTCTTTCCCTCTGGCTTCTCCTTGACGACGATCTTCTTTTCCATACACAGATCCATCAGATGCCGCTCCATATCTTCAATTTTCACCTGCAAAAGCTGGCTTGTTCGCGCAAGCAGTGTCTGTTCCGGAAGGTACACGTGGCCTTCCCCAACTGCCTGAAGCAACGTGTAAAAGATACCACTCCGGATTCGGAAATCAGAGTCTGTATGGATCCCTACCTTTGCCGCGATCTCATCGGCAGTCTTAAATCCAACCCCCTCTACATGATCTGCCAGCTGATACGGATTCTGTTCGATCACGCGATAAATACTCTGTCCATAATGCTGATAAATCTTTGCCGCAAGTGTTGTTGAAATACCATATTTCTGCAAATACAACATTGCCTGTCGCATTTCCTTCTTCTCTTCTACCTGCACTGCAATCTCTCTTGCCATTCTCTCGCTGATCCCTTTGATCTCTGCGAGACGTTCCGGCTCTTCTTCAATGATGCGGAAGGTATCCCCTTTGAATTTTCTTACAATTCTTCCTGCCAGCGCACTTCCAAGTCCCTTGATTGCTCCGGAACCAAGATAAACTTCTATAGAATGAAGATCTTCCGGTTCTTTTACCCGATACTCCTGTACTTGAAGCTGTGATCCATACACCGCATGATTCGTATATTCTCCGGATACCTCCAGAAACTCTCCCTCGCTAATATAATGAAACATCCCGACACAAGTCAGATCCCCATCTTCATTGTGCAGATGAAACACCGTATAACCATTGTCTTCATTGCGAAACACAATGTGCTCCACATATCCGATTATTTTCTCCATGTTCCTGCTCTTTTCCTTTTCTGTTAAATCTGTTTCTATCGTACCACGTTCTTAAAAGCATGAAAACTCCTTTGTAGATTGCTTTTCAGAAAATACATATGCTCCTTCTATCACACAAAATATATGAAAAAAACTGCCGTGAACTAAAGCTTTCATCCAAACTTTTTCACAGGATTTCCCTTCCTATGTCTGTTCTTCCGAATTCCTTACTTCCCGGCAGCTTATGCTCTATTCTTTTCAATGTTTTTCGTAAAATCTAAACCAGACTAAGAATTTCTTCTCATCCCAGTAATTTCTGCAAATTGTCCACTTCCCACTGCAACAACTTTCATCGGATCTTCTGCTGCCATCGTCCGGATTCCCGTCTTCTCCTCCATCAGTGTATCCAGCCCCCGCAGAAGTGCACCTCCTCCGGTCAGCATAATTCCACGCTCCAAAATATCCGCTGACAATTCCGGTGGTGTCTGCTCCAGTACATGGATCACTGACTCTACAATCTGGTCTGCCACTTCCCTCAGGACAGACTCTGTCTCTGAGGAAGTCACCGTAACCGTTTTCGGCAATCCCGTCACAAGATTCCTTCCTCTGATCTCTATCTCCAGTTCCTCTTCAAGCGGATAAACCGTTCCCACTTTGATCTTAATCTCCTCCGCCGTACGATCACCAACCAGCAGATTCTGCTTTTTTCTCATATAGCGTGCAATTGCCTCATCAAAATCATTCCCCGCCGTCTTCACAGAAGTATGGACCACTGCTGCCCCCAGCGAAATCACCGCTACATCCGTTGTTCCGCCGCCAATATCTACAATCATATTGCCAAATGGTTTCATAATATCCAAACCAGCTCCGATTGCTGCCGCCACCGGTTCTTCCACAAGACAGACTTCTCTTGCTCCTGCTGCATAAGCAGCCTCCTCCACGGCCTTCTGTTCCACTTCTGTGATCTGACACGGAACACAAATGCTGATTCTAGGCTTCTTTAACATTCTTCTTCCGAGCGACTTCTGCACAAAATATTTAATCATCTTCTCTGTGACCGTATAGTCTGATACAACACCTTTTTCCAAAGGTCTGATCGCGATGATATTCCCCGGTGTCCTTCCAAGCATCAGTCTAGCTTCTTCTCCAATGGCTTTTATCTCTTTCGTATCCCGGTCAAGTGCCACGACAGAGGGCTCCTTTAATACAACCCCTTTGCCTTTTATAAACACGAGTACGCTTGCAGTTCCCAGATCAATTCCGATATCTGCCGACATCTCGATTCCCCTTTCCTCATTTTCGTCTGTCTGATTTTTTGTTTATTCCCCCTGCCGCAACAGCGGTGCAATATACTTTCCGGTGTAAGAGCATTCGGAAGCGGCAACCTGTTCCGGTGTTCCTTTTGCGATCACCGTCCCTCCTTTGTCTCCTCCTTCCGGACCGATATCGATCAGATAATCAGCCGTTTTAATCACATCCAGATTATGCTCAATGACTACCACTGTATTTCCATCTGCTGACAGCTTCTGCAAAATTTCTGTAAGCTTATGCACATCTGCAAAATGCAGTCCAGTTGTCGGTTCATCCAAGATATACACTGTTTTTCCGGTGCTGCGCTTACTCAATTCCGCCGCCAATTTGATCCTCTGCGCTTCTCCTCCCGACAATGTGGTGGATGGCTGTCCAAGACGAATGTAAGACAGTCCTACATCATACAACGTCTCCATTTTCCTGCGGATGCTCGGCACATTTTCAAAGAAATGAAGTGCTTCTTCCACAGTCATATTGAGTACATCATAAATACTTTTTCCTTTATATTTTACCTCCAACGTCTCACGGTTATACCTTTTTCCATGACAAACTTCACATGGTACATAGACATCCGGCAAAAAGTGCATCTCGATTTTCAGAATCCCATCTCCACTGCACGCTTCACATCGTCCTCCCTTGACATTAAAACTGAATCTTCCTTTCTTATACCCTCTGGCCTTTGCGTCTGCCGTTGCCGCAAACAGATCACGGATCAGATCAAAGACTCCCGTATAAGTTGCTGGGTTCGATCTCGGCGTCCTTCCGATTGGAGATTGGTCTATATTGATTACTTTATCTACCTGTTCCAGCCCTTCGATCCGCGTATGCTTTCCAGGAATTGTCCGGGCGCGGTTCAGTTCTTTTGCCAGTGCTTTATATAAAATCTCATTCACAAGAGAACTCTTTCCGGATCCCGAGACTCCTGTTACACATGTCATGACCCCCAGTGGAATCTCCACATCAATATTTTTCAAATTGTTTTCTTTCGCTCCAAGAATCTTAAGAAATCCTTTCGGCTCCCTTCTTTCTTCCGGCACCGGAATCTTCTTCCGACCACTCAAATACGCGCCCGTCACAGATTTTTTATTTTTCATAATCTCTTTTGCCGTACCTGCCGCTACAACTTCTCCGCCGTGCTCTCCTGCCCCCGGACCGATATCGACAATATAATCCGCTTCCTTCATCGTATCTTCATCATGTTCTACAACAATCAGTGTATTCCCAAGGTCTCTTAAATGCTTCAACGTCTTTAACAACTTGTCATTGTCTCTCTGGTGCAGTCCAATGCTCGGCTCATCAAGGATGTAGGCCACACCTACAAGTCCGGAACCGATCTGGGTCGCCAGTCGGATTCTCTGTGCCTCACCGCCGGAGAGTGTTCCTGTCGCCCGAGAAAGGGTAAGGTAATCCAGCCCAACATCCATCAGAAAATTTGTCCTCGCTTTGATCTCCTTTAGAATCTGTCCGCCGATCAGCTCCTGTGTCTCTGTCAACACGAGTTCTGCAAGAAATTTTTGCAATTTTTCGATTGATAATGCGGTTACCTCCGCAATATTCATTCCGCCGACAGTCACTGCAAGCGCATCCTTCTTCAAACGCTGTCCCCCACAAGTATGACACGGGGTAATCCGCATAAAAGATTCATATTCTGCTTTCATCGTCTCAGAACCAGTCTCCCGGTATCGGCGCTCTACATTCCTTAGCAGTCCCTCAAACGCGACATCATAAACACCTTCACCCCGCTGTCCTTTATAGTACACTTTCACTTCCCTTCCATCTGTACCATGAATCAGCACATGCTGCACCGCTTCCGGATAGTCCTCAAACGGCGTATCCAGATCAAACCCGTACTCTTTGCAGAGTGCCTCCAGGATTGCTCTTGTAAAACTCCCTTTATCTGTGCAAGACTGCCATCCAATCACCGTAATCGCTCCGTCATTGATACTGAGTGTTTTATCCGGGATCATCAAATCAATATCAAATTCCATCTTATATCCAAGACCATAACAATCCGGACATGCTCCAAAAGGATTATTGAAAGAAAAGCTTCTCGGCTCAATCTCTTCGATACTGATTCCACAATCTGGACAGGAAAAACTCTGGCTGAAATTTAATGTTTCTCCGCCGATCACATCTACCTGAAGCAATCCTTCCGCCAATGTCAGTACACTCTCAATCGAATCTGACAGTCTTTTTTCAATCCCTTCCCGTACGATCAGACGATCTACAACAATTTCAATATTATGCTTGATATTCTTATCCAGTATAATCTCCTCGGTCAGTTCATACATACTTCCATCCACGCGCACACGAACATATCCACTCTTCTTCGCTTTCTCAAACAGTTTTGCGTGAGTTCCCTTGCGCCCTCTGACTACCGGAGCAAGTAGTTGAATCTTCGTTCCTTCCGGCAGTTCCATAATCTGATCTGTCATCTGATCCACTGTCTGCTTTTTAATCTCTTTTCCACACTTTGGACAATGTGGGATACCAATCCTGGCATACAGTAATCGAAAATAATCATAAATCTCCGTCACCGTTCCAACCGTCGACCTCGGATTTCGATTCGTAGATTTCTGATCGATCGAAATCGCCGGGGAAAGGCCTTCGATACTCTCTACATCCGGCTTCTCCATCTGTCCTAGAAACTGTCTCGCGTAGGAGGATAATGACTCCATATACCTTCTCTGTCCCTCTGCATAAATCGTATCAAATGCCAGAGAAGACTTTCCGGAACCACTCAATCCTGTCAATACTACAAGCTCATTTCTCGGAATATCCACATCAATATTTTTCAGATTGTGTTCGTTTGCACCTCTAATCTTAATATACTGCTTCTTTTCTGCTTTGCGTGCCATTTCTTACCTCTTCTTTTCTTTGTCCTTATGATTCCTCTATCTCCAACAGCTTTTTCTTAAATTCTATCAGCTGATCTCTTAGTTCTGCTGCCACCTCAAAATTCAGTTCTGCTGCGGCTTTTTTCATCTTCTTATTAATATCCTTAATTGCAGCCTGTAATTCCTTTTCACTCATAGATTCCGGATCTTTTTCCAGCTTCATCTCCTCGGAAGACACCTTTTTTGAAATACTGATCAGATCCCGTACGGATTTGTGTATTGTCTTCGGCGTAATTCCATGCTTCTCATTGTATTCCATCTGTACCTGACGTCTTCGCTTTGTCTCTTCAATGGCAGCCTGCATAGAATCTGTCATCGTATCCGCGTACATGATCACATGACCCTCTGCATTTCTTGCAGCTCGACCGATCGTCTGGATCAGCGATGTCTCCGAACGAAGGAATCCTTCCTTGTCTGCATCGAGAATCGCAACAAGTGTGATCTCCGGAATATCCAACCCTTCTCGCAAAAGGTTGATTCCCACAAGAACATCGAACACATCCATACGCATATCGCGGATGATCTCTGTCCGCTCCAAAGTGTCGATATCCGAATGAAGGTATTTCACCCGGATTCCAAGTTCTCGCATATAATCCGTAAGATCCTCTGCCATACGCTTCGTCAGCGTTGTGATCAGCACCTTATTTTTCTTCGCAATCTCTTTATTCACTTCGCCAACAAGATCGTCTATCTGCCCTTCCACCGGACGTACTTCCACCTCCGGATCAAGAAGTCCTGTCGGACGGATTACCTGCTCTGCCCGCAGAAGTTCATTGCGTTCCTCATACTCTCCCGGCGTAGCAGAGACAAACAGCATTTGATTGACCTTACTTTCAAATTCTTCAAAATTCAGCGGTCGGTTATCCAACGCCGAAGGAAGCCTAAACCCATAGTCCACCAAAGTCTTCTTGCGCGAGCGGTCCCCCGCATACATTCCCCCAATCTGCGGAATTGTCTTATGTGACTCATCGATCATAATGATGAAATCATCCGGAAAATAATCAATCAATGTGTGTGGCGCTTCTCCCGGCTTTAATCCCGTCAGGTGTCTGGAATAATTCTCAATTCCCGAACAGAATCCAGTTTCTCTCATCATCTCGATATCGAAATTCGTCCGTTCTGCGATTCTCTGTGCCTCCAGCAGCTTGTCCTCACTCTTAAAGTATCGAACCTGCTCCTCCAGTTCTTCCTCGATCGCCTTCGTTGCCCGGTCAATGCTCTCCTTCGATACGACGTAGTGTGATGCCGGAAAAATTGCAACATGGCTCAGTTCGCTCTTAATCTCTCCTGTCAGAAGATCAATCTCCGTGATCCGTTCAATCTCATCTCCAAAAAACTCTGCTCGGATTGCATAATCTTCCGAGATTGCCGGAAAGATTTCCAGTACATCGCCTCTTACACGGAAGGTTCCACGCTTAAAATCCATATCATTTCTATCGTATTGAATCTCAATCAACTTCGCACTGACCTCATCCCGGTCCTTGATCATACCCGGCCTCAGCGAGATCACCATCTCCTGATAATCAATCGGTGAACCCAGTCCATAGATGCAAGATACGCTCGCCACAATGATCACATCTCTTCGCTCCGACAGTGCAGCTGTCGCAGAGTGTCGAAGCTTATCAATCTCATCATTGATGGCAGAATCCTTTGCAATGTAGGTGTCCGAAGATGGGACATAGGCTTCTGGTTGGTAGTAGTCATAGTAGGATACAAAGTATTCTACCGCATTATTAGGAAAGAACTCTTTAAATTCGCCGTATAACTGGGCAGCCAAAGTTTTATTGTGGGCGATAATCAATGTTGGTTTATTTAATTGTGCGATGACGTTCGCCATCGTAAATGTCTTACCGGAACCGGTAACGCCAAGAAGTGTCTGGCATTGGTTGCCTTCCTGAAAGCCTTTTACAAGCTGGTCGATGGCTTGCGGCTGGTCGCCGGTTGGGGCGTATTCTGATACTAATTCAAAATGATCCATGAAATTCTCCTATACAATTTAAATTAGGGAAATACCATTTCCCCAATTTAACTTTATATTTTGATAACAACTCTATATATTATCTTTATTCTTTTTCTATTATAGCAAACTATAAAATAAAAGTATAGAACAAAACCGAATGTTTGTTCTTTTTTGTCTATTGTAATGCTTGCTCAAATAATTTTTCAATGCTATCCATTACCATTTCCCAGCTGATATCTTCCGCATAGCTGAATTTCTTTTGATAACTTTTCCATAGTCCCTGCATAACTTCACTATCTGCTATTTCTTTTAAAATCCTATTTCCCTCGGTTATCAATTGTATAGAATTACGTTTTTTACTTGTTGCTAAAAATGCCGCCTTAAATTGCTCCATGTTCATCGCATGGGTATATTCATTCTGTAAAATATACAGATCATAGTAATCCCTCAATCTTGTATTCGCTACACCTCTTGCTATTACTGTTTCCATTTTCTCTGCAAGCACAGTTTCCAAATTATAGGCTAAAATAGATATGGTACGTTCTTCAAACATCAACCTAAAAGTATACAATACTTCTCTCGGTGTGATAATATCTCCGGTAGAAATATCTACTTTTAATGGTGTCCGCATTGTTTCCAATGTAGCCTCCAAATTTGCTCGTACTCCGCTATATTCCGCCTCATCCATAATTTCACCAACACTTTTTATAGAAAATGTCATACCGTCATCAATAGGAATTGCAATAATTTCTTCTATCATTTCCTTTGCATTTTCTACGGATAGCGGCATATTTTTTATGGTTGTGTCAATATCCATTGTAGAACGAGTATCCAATCCTACCATAGCAGATACTAACATTCCGCCTTTCAATATAAAATTGTTTCTATATTTTGAAAGAGAAATACGTTCTAAAAAACGCTCCATCACATAGTTACGCATAATAATCTGTGCCTGTAAGCTATCTCCCTTTGTTAGATTTCTTACTAACGCTTTCAACTGCCTTGAAGTTTTAATCATTATAACAACACCTCTAAATATGGTCTTAAAATTTTTTCTACACGAAACTCTTTTGCATATCGCATAAGTTGTGGCAGATTTTTTTCTTTACTTCGCAGGTATTCCCTTATTGCTGTCTGTAAATCCTGAATCTCTACATTACTGCGGCTTCGTAATAAATCACACACGGTACGTTCCGCATTGTACGCTTTCACAAAATTTCCCTCTGGTGATTCTAAATTTACTACCCCCAACTCTAAAAGTTCTTTTTTTACACGATATACTTTTACCTTCTGCTCTTTCATACTTTTTGCATGATATCCTGCTTTTACAGTAACCGTAAATTGTAACGGCTCTCTCTCTGCCATTCCTAACAAATAAAGCGAAGTTTCATGCGAAAAAATAATCTGTGGATATCTCGATTGTAATAAATAAAAAGGATCTTCCCATGCATCCGGCGACAAGTAAATTCCTTTTGCCACACGTTCTAATTCCATTTTCTTTGCATATTCCATAAAATAAGTCTTTGAAATTCCTGCTTCAATCACATCAGCAGTTTGAAGAACTCCGTTCTTTTCACATAACATATTGTCTAACTTTTCTTTTTTATTCATTTTCATCACCTTACTTTCACACATTTATTATAATTTATTATTGTGTAAAAGTAAACTGTCCTATTCCGATAACTTTCTCAGTTTAGTTGCCTGTGCATAGCTCGGCGTACAATCTTCCGATTTTATCGTTTCGTATAAATCTGACTGTTCCTCTTCTGACAAATACGATAACTCCACCACCAGACGCAAAGCAATTACTTTACACTTTGATGTCATACTCTGTGAGTACATTTTGACTTCCTCCTTTCTCCTCAAATTTAATAGCCACTCCTTGATGGGGAATGACTATGTATGAAAATTTAGACATAAAAAATCCCAATTGATTCTTTCAAAACCAACTGGGTATGTATATTTTTTTACAATTTGTTCATGTCAACTTCTAAACCTATACTTTTCATCTCTCTAGCAAGTTCTGTTTTCCATGCTCCGGCATCATCCATAGATATATACCACAGCATATTGTACATCAGAATTTGCTTCTATCTTCTCTATAATTTTCTTACCCGAATTTGGCTGTTCATGTAAAATAATTGCTTCTAATGGTTTAATTATTGAATGACATTCGCCATTGTGAATATCTTCCCCGAACCGGTAACTCCAAGAAGCGTCTAGCATTGGTTTCCTTCCTGAAAACCTTTGACAAGCTGCTCGATGGCTTGTGGCTGGTCACCGGTTGGGACATATTCTGATACTAACTCAAAGTACTCCATTATTTCTCCTTCTTGTTCTGACCGTCATTCAAATTTTTCGAATAACCAGATTCTTAGTAATACTATTATCTTCTTTTGCGCTATTATATCAGAATTTGACACTCCCCACAGCTAAAGCAGGAGGATTCTTGCTTCAACCACTACTGCGTTGGCTGATACCAAAAGGTATTACAACGTCTTACACAGTGTCCACAAGCTAGATTATACTGTTCCCGTATGCCCTACGGTGCAGTTTTATGTTGTTTATGCTGACTGTATTTGCAGTCCTTTGTTTAAGATATTGATACTTGCATTGGTATCTCTGTTATGTTTTGTTCCGCATTCAGGACACATCCAGCTACGGATTGCAAGATTCTTTACCAGTGGATTTTTATACCCACAGGCAGAACAAGTTTGACTGCTTGGATACATAGTTGGCACTTTTACAACATCATTTCCATACCAAACAGATTTATAGATGAGCATATCAAAGAACTTAGACCACGATACAGAGCCTATGTGCTGTGCTAATTTATGATTACGCATCATATTTTTTACTTTTAAATCCTCTATGCAGATAGTTTGGTTTTCACGTATCAGCATAGTAGATTGTTTTTGTAGAAAATCTTTTCGTTGATTAGTAATCTTTTCATGCACTAAAGCAACTTTAACACGCTGTTTATTGCGATTGCCTGAACCTTTTTCTTTGCGTGACAGTTTCCGTTGTTCACGCATGAGCTTACGCATGGATTTTTCAAGATATTTAGGATTTGACACCACATTGCCATTGCTGTCGGAATAGAATTCTTTTATACCTACATCAATACCTATCATACCGCCCTTATTAGGCATTGGTTGTGGTTCAAATTCCACATTCAGCACTGCAAAATACTTGCCTGTTGGAGTATGTTCAATGGTTACATTATGGATTTTTCCAATTTCCATCGACTGACGAACTTTCACATATCCCAGTTTTGGAAGTTTTAAATATTTTCCTGCAATGCGGATATTGTCGCCTTGATTGATGGTTCTGTAGGACTGGTGGCGGTTATGTTTACTCTTAAAAGTCGGATGTGAAGCACGTTTTTGGAAGAAATTTACAAAACCTCTGTCGAGGTCACGCAAGGATTGTTGCAGGGCAATGGAATCTACCACTTTAAGAAATGCAAAATCATCACTTTTCTTTAAGCCTGTCAGCATTGCAGAAGTCTGTGAATAGCCAACTTTATCACCTTTCTCATAGGCTTCGTTACGCATAGCAAGACCTTTGTTGTAGATGAGTCTGCAACAACCTAAAGTCTGATGGATGATATTTTGCTGTTCTTTGTTTGGGTAGATTCTGAATTTTATACCTTTTTGCATTATCCTAACTTATCCTTTTGCCGTTGTGATGTTTTCTGGTTTTCAATATATTGCTTAATGACTTCCAAAGGAGCACCGCCCACTGTAGACACAAAATAGCTGTTCGTCCACAGGGTAGGCATTCTTGTCTTTAAAAACGGATATTCACTTCTCAATACTTTAGAAGTATATCCTTTTAGAGATTTTACAGCTTTGTGGATTCCAAACTGCGGGGCTACTTCCATGAGTATGTGTACATGGTCTGGCATGATTTCCATTTCCAGAATGTCTACAGAAAGATTTGCAGCATACTCAAGGAGCAGTTCCTTTAATCGGACATCTACACCATCTGTTAATACTTTTCGTCTATACTTGGGACACCACACAACATGATATTTACAAGAATAGACGATATTGTTGTTTGATTTATATTTCACATTCATATGTGTATTATACTATACTATGTCATCTTATACAATTATTTTGTCCATCTTCAATTACTTGCGTAAATTCGATGGACGTGCCTTATATCCCCATAGCTAAAGCAAGGGATTTTACGACACATTGGATAATATATTTTTCTCATTCATACAACTTTTTTGTTCACTGATCAGAAGGCATGCTATAATAAGAAAAGATATTATTTTGGGAATGGAGAGATCTGAATTATGAATACGAAAACAAAGTCTACTTTAATGACTGAGGGGCCCATTTGGAAACGGATGATCCTATTTGCCATTCCGCTGTTCCTTGGGAACCTCTTCCAGCAGCTTTATAACACCGCTGACTCCCTGATCGTTGGAAACTTCCTTGGAAGTGATGCGCTTGCCGCTGTCAGTTCTTCCGGAAGTCTCATTTTTCTAATGGTCGGCTTTTTCAATGGTATCTCACTTGGTGCCGGCGTCGTCATTGCCAGATACTTTGGCGCACGCGAGAAAGAAAAAGTACAGGATGCCATTCACACAACCGTTGCTTTTGGAATTGTGGCAGGAATTCTTTTGACTGCCATCGGACTGATCATGACACCTACTTTTCTTAAGTGGATGGGGACTCCCGCAGATGTATTAAAAAATTCAGTACTGTATTTCCGCATCTACTTCCTCGGATCCATTGCATTTGTACTCTATAATATTTTTGTTGGAATCCTTCAGTCTGTCGGTGACAGCAGACATCCTTTGATCTACCTGATCATTTCCTCTGTGACAAATGTAGTTCTAGATTTGCTTTTTATCGGTGTGTTCAGATTTGGTGTGGGATCCGCAGCCGTCGCCACAATCCTTTCACAGTTTTTAAGTGCAATCCTCTGCCTGATCCATCTGATGTGCTGCAAAGAAGATTATCAAATTCACCTAAAGAAAATCCGCTTTGACTTTCCAATGCTAAAGCTGATTATTTCTAACGGACTTCCTTCTGGCTTCCAGAACTCAATCATTTCTTTCGCAAATGTCATCGTGCAGTCCAACATCAACTCCTTTGGGAAAATGGCTGTTGCCGGCTGCGGTGCTTACTCAAAGATCGAGGGATTTGGCTTCCTGCCGATCACATGCTTTGCACTGTCTCTGACTACCTTTATCAGCCAGAACCTCGGCGCCAGACAGTACGAACGTGCAAAAAAAGGCGCAAAATTCGGTGTGCTCTGTTCCATTACTATGGCAGAGATTGTCGGAATCATTATCTTCTTTACCGCTCCATACCTTGTTGCCGCATTTAACAATGATCCACAAGTGGTAGCTTTTGGAACTGCACAGGCACGTACCATTACTTTGTTCTACTTCCTCCTCGCATTTTCGCACTGTATTGCCGGAATCCTCCGCGGGGCTGGAAAATCTACGATACCGATGTTCGTTATGCTGATCTGCTGGTGCATAATCCGTGTATCTTACATTACCGTCGCTGTCCGGATCATCCCAGATATCAAAGTCATCTTCTGGGCATACCCGATCACCTGGACATTAAGTTCGATTTTATTTATCATCTACTATTTTAAAGCAGACTGGATCCATGGATTTGACAGGCGGAATTAATCTGCTAGTCAGACAGATACCTTTGCAAATTTGATACAGAAGACAGAAACTGAGCAAAGCAAGACTTTTCGTATTTGCTTTACAATGTTTCTGTCTTCTTTTGTTTTCAAAATAATACTTTTACGGCGCCCTGTATGCAAACTATATTACACAAAATGCAATATATACTTGACATGCTTTTATATATTTCATATACTGAAGACAAGAAGACAGAAATCAAGTCAGCAGCATGCATTGCATCTACTGGCTGGAAGGGAGATTCTTAACCGTATATGAAAAATATGAAACTAAAGATTGCACGCATGGAACAAGGGCTTTCGCAAGTCCAGCTTGCAGAGATGACCGATGTGACCAGACAGACGATCGGTATGATTGAGGCCGGAGATTTCAATCCTTCGCTGAAACTATGTATCCGAATCTGCAAGGCTTTGGGCAAAACATTAGACGATTTATTTTGGGAGGTTGAGTAGCTATGAAGAAAATTATTGACGAACGTCAGGAACTGGAAATGATGAAAGTAGAACGCACTGGATTCTGGATTATGTGGGGCGTACTCCTTCTGTCACTTCTGGTGCAATCACTTTTTCTCGGGGCAGGTCCAAAGCAGATTGCCGGAGAAAATATTTCATTTCTGGTCGGATGTCTGATCGTTGTGATCGGCTGTGTGAAGAAAGGGCTTTGGGGATATGACTCTACACCATGTATGAAGACTTATCTTAGTGCCAGCCTGATTGGAACACTGATTTTTACCTTTTTACTCGGCGCAGGTCTCGCATGCAACGGCTCTGAACATGTACTGTCCATTTGCGCCCTGTTTGCCATCAGTATTTTCTTTTTGATGTTTGTAGTTTTGTTTCTAATGGGAACTTTCACAAAGTATCGCCAGAAAAAACTTGCCAGACAGTTCGATGATGACACAGATTTTCTTGACTGATTGAAATTGTACAACACCGTTGGCAAAGTCCAGCCTGATATGCTTACAACTGTAACACTACATCACACCGAAACTATGCTTCAGAAATAAGGAGAGGTCTCTATGGAATTTGAGCAAGATTATATTATGCGGATGATCAAAAGTATCGTCAGCTTCTTCATCAAGCTGATCACTGGGAAGTCAGATACGGTCTATGAACTGCCCTCTGATGGGCTTTACACCCCATGCGATGATATTTTCGCACGGATCCTTTCCCTCGCAGACGGCGGAAAAATCAACGAAGCCGAGAACCTTCTATACGCAAATGTCGAACCTGACAGCAAAGACTATCTGCTGATGGGACTGACGTTCTATTCGCATATTAACGAATATACCGATAATTTCTTATCGGATCACAATTACAGCCGCCAGGAGATTCAAGATGGAATCATCGCTTTTACAAAAGAATTTACAATCGACGAAATGAACTCCCTATCGCTTTATCAGACACTGGAAGAAATGTTCTAAAATAAAAACACGAAAGTGGGAATGAATGATATCAAGTTTGTTTGCATCCATTCATCACTTTCGTGCATCTTCACTCTCCCCAGACATCCTTTACCTCTTTTTTCCCAAGTCGGACCTCTTCCATCTGACCGGAAATCTCTTCATCGAGGTAATCAAACAGATAGTTTTTCCCCTTCTGCGGACGATTCAGATATTCTTCTCTTATCTGGCGCTGCACTTCTTCCACCTCCGTCCGAAGCTCCCGGGCAGATAACAGCTTTCCACCTTGTCCCAGTGTCACAACCTGCTCTACATTATCCGAAGTAGCAACCGTTACATGGTATTTTCTTCCAATCTCATGAACAATTTTTTCAATATACTGGTCTGCAGTCTCCGCTTCTTTCGTATACACGACATAGATGTTATGGTATTTCTGAACCCCTAATTCCTGCCCTTGCACCTTGTATGCATCAAACACAAGAATCAGATTACATTTCTTGAATCCCTGATAGTTGCACAACACATCCATCAGTTTATTTCTCGCCCCTTCGATATTGACTTTTGCAAGCTCTTTTAGATCTTCCCATGCAAAAATCACATTGTATCCATCTACAAGCAGATATTCTTCCATCTGATCCTTTCGAATCCGCTTTTGTCTTTCCTCCGGGCTCTCTACTCGCCGCTCAGCAATCGGACGTTTTCTCTCTATTTTTCCATAGGTACGAAGGAAAATTTCCTCTAGTTCTTTATCCTCTTCAACACTTCTCGAAAAACTACTCGAAACTCTTCCACTCTGTACGCTTCCCTGACCTTTCTTAGCCTCAATTGCCGATTTCTCTTTTTCTGCCTCAGGTGTCCACACATATTCCAAATGCATATGATCCGGCACTTGATCCCAGCTGACATGAAAACCTGCTCCATGCGCACAGAAAACGGATCCGGTCGGATTGTCCAGATCTCCCTCGGAATCATATCCGATCTGCTCTATCACTTCCTCTGCATTGTGGCAAGGTGCATATCCCTTTAAAGTACAGAACAGTCGTCCTCTTCCTTTCGTGTAACTTGTCACTTCCAGCTGATAATCCCTCATCTCAGATACCGGAGCGCTCCCAGTGATCACCGCAAAGTCTCCCTCTGTATCCGGTGTCTGAAATTCTCCTGCCATTCTCTGAATATCTGTCAGTGCTCTTCCGACAAATTCAGCCGGGATCTCCATCCGAAATTCATAGTACGGTTCCAAAAGCACACTTTCTGTCGATTTTAACCCTTGGCGAACCGCACGATAAGTTGCCTGACGGAAATCTCCTCCTTCTGTATGCTTCAGATGTGCCCTGCCTGCAACAAGCGTAATCTTCATATCTGTGATCGCAGATCCAGTCAGCACACCCCTATGCTCTTTTTCGGCCAAATGTGTTAAAATCAGCCGCTGCCAGTTTCGGTCAAGGACATCCTCACTGCAGTCTGCCGCAAACACAAGTCCACTTCCCGATTCTCCTGGTTCTAGAAGCAGATGTACTTCCGCATAATGGCGCAGCGGCTCAAAATGCCCGACACCTTCCGCCGGACGTTTAATCGTCTCCTTATATACAATATTTCCCGGTCCAAACGTGACTTCTGTCTGAAATCGTTCCCGGATCATACTTTGTAAAATCTCTGTCTGTACTTCCCCCATCAACTGCGCATGAATTTCCCCAAGTTCCTCATTCCACACGATATGAAGCTCCGGATCTTCTTCCTCCAGCTGGCGAAGCTTGAGCAGCATTCCGTGGGTATCGCATCCTTCCGGAAGTATCAGCTGATAATTTAAAACCGGAGTCAGCACCGGCCCTTCCGATGGCGGCTCTGCCCCAAGTCCTTCTCCCGGATACGTTTTCGTAAGCCCGGTCACCGCACACACGCGCCCTGCACGCACTTCCTGAACCGCATCATATTTCTCACCGGAATAAATCCGGATCTGGCTAACCTTCTCCTCTACATCCTGATATCGTATCAGATCCCGGACTTTTAATACACCCCCGGTCACTTTCAGATATGTCAGACGGTTCCCCTGCGGATCCCGCGCGATCTTATAGACTTTTGCGCCAAATACATCCGGATAAGTCTTTTCTTCGGTATATCGTTCCAGACCGCCAAGCAATTCCTCCACCCCGGCATTTTTTAACGCGGAGCCAAAATAGCACGGAAATAGTTTCCGCTCCCCGATCAGTCTGGAAATCTCTTCTCGGTCGATCGTGCCATGTTCCAGATAGCTTT
>OMGQ01000573.1_pt1 | contig 34083 bp, 39 predicted proteins | sample 1646071 | NCBI WGS metagenome assembly OMGQ01 (sample SAMN05578585, study PRJEB25193) | human gut metagenome | biome: Human Microbiome; feature: human-associated habitat; material: feces | host: Homo sapiens | place: USA:Birmingham
GGTTACCTGGGTACGATATGAGCGGAAATATCGCAGAGATAGAAACTCATAAGAGCTTTGGAGATTGCCGAATTTATGAAATCAATCCCGACACCCTATGCCAATACACCGGACTTACCGACAAGAACGGTAAGAAGATTTGGGAGAATGATATTCTAAAGTTTAATGATGAAATATGGGATTCTTACTACACAAGTTGCGGTACAGAATACGATTCATGGGAAGCAGAGAATTATGGATTGGTTGGATATTGCGATTATTCTGCACGATATGATTTCACAAAGTATAAATACAATGAGAATCAAGTAGAAGCTGATTTACACGAAAATCACGCCATCGAATTTTCTGAATTTATCAAAGAGCATGAGGCTATCGGAAATATTTTTGATAATGCAGATTTGTTGGAGGTGGAGTGATGAAAGTGAACCGAGACGAGAAAGTAGATAGATACGGAATATATCCACACATCCGTGTATCTGGAAAAGATGCGAACCCTAAAAGCATCCACGAGTGGTTGTATAACCACGATGGATATGGCTACAAATTCGTAATGATTTTTGATTGTATGGCTGATGAGTGGCAAGAATCTGATAAAGAATATCCAATCTACCACATGGACGCAGTTGATGACGAAATTATGGAGTACATAGGAGTAGAGCGAGTTAAGCAGTGGCTGAAGCAGAAAGGGGTTATGCAATGAACGTACTAGATAAGATTTTGGAAGAGATAGAAAGGTTAGAAGATCCGTACTACAAAGATTATGTGGATAGGAAATATGTAAAAGAAATCATTCATTCACACATGGGCGGTGCGACTGACACAGATGATACGGAAGAAAAAATAAGAGAGCATATTGCGGAATGTCTACACAGAATCGATAACATAAGGAGTTTTATTGGAAGCAAAGAATATACCAGCAATGATGAAAAATGTATTAGAAACATAGAAGTGCTAAAAACAAGCATAACAGCATTGGAAGAATATTTGAGCTCGAAAAAGAAGAATGGCAATGACGGCTGGATTCCAGTAGAAGAAAGATTACCGGAAGATGATAGATACATCTTGTTATCTTTCGAGAACTTTTCTCTTCCGTTAGTTGGACGGTATGAAGAGAATGAAAAAGGTGGTGCATTCTACATAGGTGATTGTGACGAAGAAGACACTTGTGCATCAAACGATTTGTTCGTAAATGCATGGAAGCCACTTCCAGAACCATATAGACCAAAGGAGAAAGACAATGAGTGAAAGCAAACAAATGAAGAAAGCGGATATCATTCGGCAAATAGAGCATGAAGAGATGGCAGAACATGAGCCGTCTGAATCTGCAAAGAGACATATGCAGCATAAGCCGTATGCAGTGGCAGCCATGATCCGGGAACAGGGAAAGCAGATCGAACACCTGTCTCCGATGGAATATCTACAGAAGAAAGGAAGCGGGAAATGAAGAAAAGAATATTAATCTGGGTAATTGTAATGGTGTTTGCGGTAGCTATAACGAGATGCGCGACAGCGCAAAAAGCGCCGGAGGAGCAACCGGAGACAAAAACGTTGATAATAAACGTTCCAGAACAAAGTACATACGGAACGTTTACGGTCTATGACAAAGGGGAGATAGCCTACCAGTACATAGGAGATAATATAAAAATTATAAATTCTGGAAGAGATGGAAATCCGATAGAAATCGAAATACATGAATGAGCGAAGAAGGTAGCAGGCAGAATGGAGGGCATACATGGATAGAGAAGAATGGGAAGAGATAGAAGAAAAAAAGGAATACCTAAAAGGTTATCGCAAAGCAAAACAAAGAGAGCAGATGCTATTGGAGCAGATACAGCAGCTGAGACTCGACACCATGATGCCGTCCATCAACAACGATGGGATGCCACATGGAAGTAGCGGGGAAAGTGATCTGTCGGATTACATAGAGAAATACGAGGAACTGAAAGAGAAACTGAAAAAGGAACGGCTGGAAGCAGTACAGAAATATCAAAAAATATACAGAGAATTAAAACAAATGAAAGATGATGATGAAAGAGAGGCATTGACGCGATATTACTTGATAAGGGAACGATGGGACGATATACCAAAGAAGATGGGGATCAGCAGAACGAAATTCTATAACATTTACGACAGTGCATTAAAAAACTTTAAAATTTTATAAAAAATGAACTGAAATGAACGAAAGACCTGTGTTATAGTGTAAGAAAGAAATAAGGCGAAGAAAGAACGAAACGGGGCAGCAGGCAATAAGCAGGCTGCCTTTTGTAATGAGGATAGAGTGATGGAAATTATTGAACTCATTAGAAGGAGATGGAAAATCGATTATTCCACATGAAGTTGAAAAGTAATTAGGCGGTCGCCTATGGAGCCGGCATGACTGTATTTGAAATAAACGGCACGAATGGTATGGAGCCGGTTCGATTCCAGCACTGCAACATCAAATGAGCAGCAATGGCGATAAGAATTGCAAAGGTATAATATGACAGAGAAAGAACTAAGACGAGTATATGACTCAAGAGCGTGGAGAAGAAAGAGACTGGAGATTCTTCAGAGAGATTTATTTGAGTGCCAAGATTGTAGAGACAGACTGGAACGAGCAAACAAGAAAGGAGTCACATTGAGTGGAGAAGACCGAAAGATCCGCAGAGCAAAGGAAGTACACCATATCAAAGAACTGCGAGACCATCCGGAGCTCGCGTTTGATGATGACAACCTAATATCTCTGTGTACACAATGTCATAACCTGCGGCATGGCAGACATAAATATAAATTTTGCAAAAAACAAAAACCGTTGACGGAAGAAAAATGGTAGGTAGCCCCCGGTTAAATTCTCAGCGAAAAATTTTCGACTGGCAAGCGGGGGATGGGGCTGACTCTGGAGAAATTCGCAGTCGCGCGTGATAAACAGTAAGAAAGTGAGGTAGTAAGAATGAAGGCAGAACAGATTAGAGATTCTTTGGTAGAGCAGTTGACCATACAGAACAAACTGACGGAATACAGCCGTGATTTGGTGGATACATACGTTGATTACTGGAAAATGAAAGAAGATATGGTTAAGGATGTTGCGGAAAATGGTTTGAGAATCAAGAGCACTAGCGGAAATGGATTCAAGGTTACAAAGCCGAACGAATCCGTGAGCAATCTTCCAAAGATTACAACAGCAATGTTGAAGATTCTGAGCGAGTTAGGTTTGAAGGAACCTATGGCGACCACCACAGCGGAAGATGATTATCTATGATTAAATGCAAAGAGATAGATGATTATATCGAATACGTTAAGAAGAACCCTAAAAGAATAAATAAGGAGCGTAAGCTACTGATCAAGAACATCGTCAAACCGGTATTGAAACGGAACGATGTTTTTTTTGATGAGAAAATGTACAGGAATTGCTTGAAGTATTGTGAGAAACATTATTACAAGTTATTTCCGTATCAGAAATTTATATACGCATTCGCTTTTATGTTCAAGGATGATATCCCTCTATTTGGAAAATTCTTCGTGATGATGGGGCGTGGAAATGGTAAAGACGGCTTTATTGTTCCACTTGCTAATTTCTTCCAGACACCACTCCACGGGATTAAAAACTATCATGTAGAGATTGTAGCAAACTCCGAACAGCAGGTTAAAGACACTTTTAAGGTGGCATACGATGCAATGGATAAGCCGGAGATGAAAGGCAAATTCAAAGTAACTCGTGAATTGATAACCAATCAAGCAACGAGATCGGAATTGAAGTACAACACTTCCAACGCATCTACGAAAGATGGTAAGCGTCCAGGCTGCCTAATCTTAAACGAAATTCATGCGTATGAGAACTACGAACAGATTAACGTGTTTGAGTCCGCTTTTGGAAAGGTTCGCCACCCACGAGAATTTATCATCACAACAAACGGCTATGTTCGTGAAGGCCCTCTTGACGAACTACTGGATATGATGATGGAAATTCTTGAAACTGGCGATAATCCACTCGGTTACTTTCCATTTATTTGCAAGCTAGATAAAGAAGATGAGGTTGATACACAAGAAGCATGGCACAAGGCGAATCCGTCGATGGAGTTCATGCCAATCTTGGAACATCAGATTCTGCAAGATTATTTAGAAATGCAGAAACTTGGAAGTAAGCGTCCTGAGTTCATGACCAAGAGAATGAACCTTCCGGCAAGAAATGAAGAGCAGACAGTTACATCTTGGGAAAATATATTGCGTTGTTGCTATTCCGATATTAAACACAAGATTCCTAGAGAAGTGCCAAATACTTCGAACCGGCTTGCGGTAATCGGAATTGACTATGCAGATGTGCGCGATTTTGCAAGTGCTGGCGTACTCATAAAAATGGATGGTGAGTATATATGGATTCAGCACACTTGGATATGCTCACGTTCTCCGTTCTTAGCATCTATTAAGTTTCCACTGGAGCAGAATTTTGGACAACCAGAGTTCCAAGATTACGAGATTGTAGATGCACCAGTAATTCCACCAGACATGATAGTCCGATGGTGCATGGATAGAATGAACGAGTACGATGTTCAAAAAATCACAATGGACACATACCGTTACAACTTATTCAAGCAAGAATTTGCTAAGTATGGAATTGAAGAAGAGAACCGCAAAAATCCTTTTGGGAAACTCAGACTTATCCGTAAGATAGCAAGCGTTTGCGGAATCATTGCCCCAGAGATTGAAAAGTTGTTTGCCGAGGGGAAAATCGTATATGGTGCATCTGCCATCATGCGATGGTACACAAACAACACGCAAGTTGTTACGGACAAATTCGGCAACAAGCAATACCAAAAGATAGAGCCTAAATTAAGAAAAAACGATGGATTCATGGCCTTCCTAGTGGCTATGTATTCCAAAGACCTATTAGACGAGGTAGTTATGTATGTTTAATTTTTTAACCCAGAAGAAAAACGGGGAAATGCAATCAGTCCTTGATTTAATCTCCGTGGACATCAAAAAAATGAAAATCACACAGATGGCAATCGAGAAGGCTGTCGGGATGATTTCACATGCAATCGCGAAAAGCGAATTTGTGGTGCAAGGCGTAGATGGAAGAAAGCTGGACGACCTGTACTGGCTCTTAAATGTTCGCCCAAACCTAAACGAAACAGCGACAGATTTTTGGATTGAAGTAGTGCAGAAACTGTTAAAAGAATCAGAGGCGGTTATTTGCGTTATCGGAAACCGCTTTTACTTGGCAGACTCGTTTTACACGGATAATTCCGTAACACGCAATCGCATTTATAGAAATGTTGTAATTTCTGCAAATGATGAAACGATGCAACTGAATAAACAGTTTACTTCCGACCAAGTTATCCATTTAAAAGCAAAAAACAAAAAAATCTACGCATTTATGAAAACAGTTATGTCAATCCATGACGATGTAGTAAGCGCGATGGAAAACGCTATTCGTTTGAAAAACACACCGAAGTTTTCGTTTACGATGGCGGGGCAAATGCCAGTGATCAGAACGCTTAACCCAGATGGTACAGAACGGACACTCACAATTGATGAGTTCAAAAATAACATTAAGACGATGTTGGAGTCTGACAAGATTGAAGTTGTCCAGCTCAACAACGGAATGAGCCTTGACAAGATAGCAATTGATACAGCAGTAACATCTGAGGATATTGTGAAAATGTCTCGTGAAATCTTTGAAGAGTGTGCATTTGCATTTGATATTCCAAAGAGCGTATTCCTCGGAGAGATTACGGAAAAGGCTGACAGTACAAACGAGTTTATCACTTATGCGGTATCTTGGATTGTGGAACTTATTCAAGATTCGCTCAACGCAATCCTTGTAGGCAAAGAAGATTACTTAAAAGGCGAGAAGATTTGGATTGACCTTACGAAGTTTAAACATCGTGATTTGGTAGAATCCGCAGGAAACCTCGATAAGCTGAGAGCAATCGGATTCAGCTTCGACGAAATCCGTGAAGCAATCGGATATGAAGCATTAAATGATGATTTCGGAAAAGAACGAGTAATTACAAAGAACTATACGGACGACTTAGAAGGCGGAGGCGTTAAAGAATGACATTGCAAGAGTTTTTTCGGAGTTGCAGAATCATACAGGCTTCCAGATGAAATTATGAAAGCCTTGCTATCCGAAAATGCTAGAAATGTAATTACGCAAATCAAACAGAATATTGCTTGCGACATAAGAGATATGTTTCAAGAAGAGCAAGGCGACAGGAAAAATTTAAAACAGGATTTCACGCCAGACTGCGTGTGCTCTATCGTGTCGGGCTTGATGCTTGATGGAACTTGTTTGGATATGTGCTCTGGGACTGGGGCTTTGAGCAAGTTCGCAGTGAAAGAACACGGGATAAAGGTAAGTGAGCAAGAGTTTTCTGAAAGAACAATTCCGTTTGCATTGCTAGATGCTTGCGTAAATGGTATAGAGGGAACGATAAGCAGGGCGGATTGTTTAAGAAACACAGTCGATAAGACGTATGTACTGACTAAAGACGGAGATATAAGTTTGCCGAGTATATCAGAACCGCTACAAGCCGACTTAGTAGACAATGTGATAATGAACCCACCTTATTCGATGAAGTTCCCGGAGGCTAAAGAAACACCGATTATGGGGCATATAATTCCGACAAGCAAAGCTGACTACGGTTTTGTCCTCAGAGGGCTTGAACATTTAAAAGACGGCGGTCGGCTGATTGCCGTACTTCCTCACGGGGTTCTTTTCCGTGGCGCTGGTGAAGGAAAAATAAGGGAATGGTTGATAAGAGAAAAACTCATCAATGCAGTAATCGGACTTCCAGATAAGTTATTTTTAAACACTAGCATACCTGTGTGTATTTTGGTTCTGCAAAGAAATTCCGAGAATATTTTGTTTGTGGATAGTAGCAAGGAATTTATTAAAAGTGCATCACAGAACAATATGACGGAAGAGCAAACAAAAAAAGTTCTTGAAACATATAACAGACGTATGAACATAGAAAGGTTTTCGTATGTAGCCACATATTCAGAAATAGAGAAAAATGATTTTAACCTAAATATCCCTAGATATGTGGACACATTTGTAGAAGAACCACTTCCAGATGCCTTTGAGATTTTGAGAAATCTAAAAGAAATAGACAAAGAGGAAACTCGTATAAAAGATGAGATTTTCAAAATGCTTTCCGATTTGTGCGGTAATAAAGAAGATATGAAAATTGTAGAGGCACACAAGGAAGTGTTAAGAAGGAAAGCGCCAAAAAAGATAAAGAGAGAATATAAGCAAATGGAGTTGATGGATCTATGGACATGACTTGCAAAAAAATCAATATTAACGATATATGCAATGTAGAGCGTGCAGTTTCTGAAAAAAAATACAAGTCTGGGACTTGTTACATTAAGCTGAGTGCGGTAGACGAGTTTGTCGGACAAATTGATAAAGACGGAAAAATTGATTCAAGGTTTGCCGTATTTGAACCAAAAAAGGAAATGGACAACGCTTACTTGTATATTGCTATTAATAGAGCATTTCCAGAGTTTTTAAGACGAAACAGGACAACAATAAACTTGCAATTTGACACGTTGAAAAACTTCGTTATTGATTGGCATGAATCCAAAGAAAAACAAAGTTATGTAGTGGAACAAATCACATTAATAGACGATGCTATACAAATGCTAGAAGAACAAATAGAATGCGAAAAAAGCATGAAGAAATGGTATCTATCAAAAATGATGGTTTAATAGCACTCGCAACTATGCGTTAAATAGTAAATCTTTGGGAAAGGAGGAGGGGACATGGAAAAGAAATTCTACTCACTTTATTCAAGTGAAAAAGAAGCTGACTTGTATATCTTTGGGGATATTACAACGTGGCCTTGGGATGAAAAAGACCGAGATGCTTACGGAATTGTTAAAGAACTGCAAGCTTTAGATGTGGACAATATCAAAGTGCATATCAATTCTTACGGCGGAGACGTTTCAGAAGGATTGGCGATTTACAATACTTTGAAGAACAGCAAGGCGAAAATCACAACAATCTGTGATGGCTTCGCTTGTTCTGCAGCATCCGTTATTTTCATGGCTGGTGATGAACGTATTGTAAATGAAGCGTCGCTGTTGATGATTCACAATCCTTGGACATGGGCAAGCGGTAACGCAGACGATTTCCGCAAACAGGCGGAAGACTTGGACAAAATCGCACAGGCTTCCGTGAATGCTTACATGAGCAAGGTAAACATTTCCGAAGAAGAGTTAAAACAGCTTCTTAACGATGAAACATGGTTGACTGCACAGGAATGTGTAGACATGGGATTCGCTACAGTCATCGGAGTTGATGAAGAGTCAAATGGAATCAACCAGTCAGCTTTCAAAGCAATCCGTAACAAACTGATGGCGACACCGCAGATTGTTGAAAAGGAAGTAGCAAAAGAAATCGACATCGAGCAGTTAGCAGATTTAATTGTCGAGAAAATGAAAGTGCCAGAGCCACAGAAACACAAAGAACCAATCAATGAATCCGCATGGGATTCTTTTTTTAATGGAGGTAAATAAGAATGAAATTTAACTTAGATGCAGATATGCAGAAAGAAATCGTACAGTCACTCGAGACTGCAGAAAACAAGTCTGAGGCTATTTATGCAGCAATGGACAAAATGCTCAGCGTAAAATACGAAAAAATGATTGAAGAACTTACAGAGCAGAACGCAAAAGCTGCTGCTGATGAGGATTACAGAAAATCTCTTAATCTCAGAGTTCTGTCTAAAGAAGAGACAAGTTTCTATGAGAAATTGAAAGATGTGAAACAGGCGATTACAGCTTCGCAGATTGACATTATTCCAACATCTATCGTTGACAGAACATTGGATGATGTAAGAAAAGCAAGCGACCTTTTGAGTCTTGTGGACTTTGCACCAGCAGATGTTAAGAAATGGGTAGTTGGAACACACTCTGGCGCAGCAGTATGGGGAGACCTTACAGCAAATATTACAGGAGAATTGAGCGCAACACTCAAAGGAATTAACTTCGAACAGCACAAACTTTCTGTTTACATGGTAATTCCAAAAGCTATTAGAGAGTTGGCATTTCCATTCGTAGACAAATACTTCACAGCGATCCTTGCAGAAGCTATGCAGGACGGTTTGGAAAAAGGATACTTGGAAGGAAACGGGAAAACAGGCCCAGTTGGTATCATGTACAAACTTGACCAGTTTACAAGCACAGGAACAGCAACGGCTAAAACAGTTATCAATACAGTTAAGAAATTCTCTCCAAAGGGATTGTTCGATGTAAGAAAAACACTTTCTAATAGCGGAAAACGTGTAGTTTCTGAATTGGAGCTTATCTGTAACCCACTTGATGAGGCACAGTATGTTGACCCAGCGCTTTACGGAGAGGCGTTAGTTGGGGGATATAAAAACACTTCATTCATGCCAATCAACAAGCACGTTACACCAAACTGCCCACAGGGAAAAGCTATCTTTACAATTAAGGGCGTTTACACAATGGGAGCAACAAATGTTCGCTTTACAGAGTATGATCAGACAAAAGCGATGGAAGATGCAGATTTGATTATCGGAAAATGCTATGCAAATGGCTCTGCAATCGATGATAACTGTGCAGTAGTATTTGATGTAACAAAACTTGAAGAGTATGTTCTTCCAGTAACACAGGTAACAGCTGGCGGAGTTGGTGCTTGATTAACTCTAAGAAAGAGGTAAATCATGTTAGAAACTATGATTACGGAAGTTAGGGAGGAGTTCCAGATTCCTCCTTACTTTCCAAACGAAGGAATATTGAATTACTTGAAAGAGGGAGAAGCGAGGCTTAAATTCTTAAACCCGATTGTGGATGAAGAGAATGACGCGACATTTAAGATGCTGCTTAAAAATTATGTATATTATGCTTACCACCACAAGGTTAATGAGTTTGAAGAAAACTACGGCCCTCTAATTCTTTCTTGGCAGATGGGAGCTGAGAGAAAATGATTGAATTACCGGAATATACAGATGGTGCTTTCAAGCTCCTACGAATTGAGGAAGATACTACTACGGACTTCCCACAGAAAAAACTGGCTGATACAGGAATGCTCTTTTGGTATCGCGAACTTTCTGTGTATGACCGACTCAGATACGAATTTGAACAGGGGCAGAAAGAAATTACGATGAAAATTAGAATTCCACAGTACAAGGGGATTGATTCTATGTGTGCTTGCGAGATTGATGAGAACATCCACCAAGTATACAATGCTACACACGTCCGTGACAAGAACGGATTCAGCGAAACCGAGTTGACTCTGATCAGACCGGAAAAGGAGATAAAAATAGCACATGAGAAGAGAAGAATTAAGTGAAATTTTGCACAGTTTAAATATTCCAGTGAACGAGGGGATTGTTGCTCAGAAAAACGTGGGTAAATATCCTCTTATAGTTTACTGGAAGTATCTCGAGGAAGATGTGCACGCATCGGACGAGGGTTACGAAAACAAAGCAACATATCAGATATCATTTTTTGCGGAAACTCCACAGCATCCGAAGTTCTTAGAACTCAGACAGGTTTTAAGAGAACATGGAATCAGACCGATGTATTCGCATGAGTATATCGAGAATTACCCGTTGTTTTCCGAAACTTGGCACACATATTTTGCTATTGAAGTAACCGAAGACATTGAGGAAGTATATTAATGGATACAAATCTTGAAGGGTTCGATGATTTTTCACATCTGATGGAGAAATATATAAGCAAAGCTGATATTGAAAGCATAATGAGCGTTCTTGAAGTTACGGCGAATGAATATGCGAAAGATGTGCGATCACTTCCGCAGCCACGAAGAGCCGGAACTGGATATACCCATTTGCTTGATACTATAAGTACAAAAAGAAATGGACAGGACGTAGAAGTGGGATGGGGAAAATATTATGGTCCGATGGTCGAACGTGGAACTAGCAAGATGAGCGCGCGTCCGCACATGAAACAAACGTTTGAGAGAAACGCAGATAAGTATTACAAGAAAATGCAAAAAGAATTATTTGATTAGGAGGAAAAGAAATGGCCATTACAGCAAAGAGACCGCCACGCAAAGAGACGGTTGGATCGCAGTATATTTGTTTTAATAAAGGTTTGGACGGAGAATGGAGCGAGACATTTGACGAAGAAGTTGAAAAAACTTCTGTTGTTAAGTCTGTGAAAGTTTCCGAGAATTCCGAGACAACTGATGTATATGCGTCTGGTGAAGTGTATGATTCTGAAACCACTTCCGGGGCAACGAAGATCGAGGTTGAAGTTGTAGCATTTCCCGTTGATACGCTTGCGAGAATTCGTGGAGACAAGGTAGGAGAAAATGGATCCATTATTAAGGGCGGAAATGGAACAAGACCATATTTCGCATATGGGAAAGTTGTTAAGTTGAAAGGTGGGAGGGTTCGCTTCGAGTGGTATCCGAAATGTAAACTCGCCGAGAACTCTGACGAGGTTTCTACAAGAGAAGATAAATCCGCAGAAATGAATGACACAATTACAATTAACGCTTATGCGTTCGAGCCGGATGGGGGAAAGTGCCTTGCTGTAGATACATCTTCGAAAAAATTTCCGGCCGGAGTAACAGAGGAGAAGTTTTTTGCAAAACCAATCCTTAAAGATGCAGACTTAACAACAATGAACGCCGAGTAAGCGCAGAAAGGAAAATGTCTGATGGAAAATTATATTAACCTTCTTGACGGGACAAGGATTGAGGCAACGTTTAACTTTGGAACAATGTATTATCTTATCGATTCTGGAGCGGATAAGATCGTTGATAGGATTAACAAGAAGAAGAAAGCCGGACAAAAGCCGACAGACATGGAATGCATGAAAGCGTCAGCGAAAATGATCTATGCGATCCTGCGTTCTAATGGTAAACAAGTGACAGTTGATGAGGCAATGAGCTTAGTGCCTCCAGATATGGATGAAGTACAAAACATAGTGAATATTTTTGAAAAGCAGCTTGAAAAATATAAAAAAAAAGAGATGGCGAAGGAGAATATGAAGAAGACGTTCCATTAGATATCGACTGGGCACTCTACATGGTGTGTGCAAGAGAAATGGGGATGAGTGAAGAAGAATTCTATCATTCATCTCCTATTTTTTTTGATGAATGCTATCGAATATTCAAAGAACGAAAAGAACAGGAGGTGAACAGTATTTGGCGGATGAATTAAAAAGGGTTGGTCTTGTTTTTAAGGCAGATGGTTCGGTTGACTTTCAGAAGTCGTTAAAAGAAATAAATGCATCGGTACAAGAGAACAGATCGGCTTTTAAACTAGCACAATCCCAATGGGATAAGAATACAAAGTCAGCAGACAAATTGAAAGACAGGCAGAAATATCTTGCGGAACAAACAAAAGATTATGCCGACAAGGTTAAGATACTTGAAAAACAGTTAGAAGACCTTGAAAATGCAGAAAACCGTGACGAAAAAGCTATTCAAAGTAAAATGAATCAGCTGAATACCGCAAAGACATCTCTTAATAATTATAAAAAAGGACTTGAAGAGGTTAATGAACAGCTAAAACATGGCGGAACAGAATTAGAGGATTATGCAAAAAAGGTTTCCGCTGTAGGAGAAAAGTTAACAAAAGCTGGAAAGTCGTTGTCTACAAAAGTAACAGCACCTATAGCAGCTGTCGGAGGACTTGCGATTAAGTCTGCTATGGAACTGGATGAGGGATACGATACCATTATTACAAAGACTGGTGCAACAGGAGATGCGTTGCAAAACTTGAATGATGTAGCAGATGAAGTATTCGGAAGTATGCCAGTGGACATGGCAGTTGTTGGTGTCGCAATCGGAGAGGTAAATACACGTTTTGGATCGACTGGAGATGAACTAGAGGACTTAAGTCGTAAGTTTATTGAGTTTTCGGAAATTAACGGGGTAGACTTAAATAATTCTATTGGCACAGTGGATAAAATCATGACTCAGTTCGGGGTTGACACAAGCTATACAGGTGACATTCTTGGAATATTTACTGCACGATCACAGGAGACTGGAATTGCAACAGATACATTGATGGGGCTTGTTAGTTCTAATAGTGCGACGTTTAAAGAACTTGGATTTTCTGTAGAGGAATCTATTAATATGCTTGCAATGTTTGAACAGAATGGTGTCGATACTTCCACGGCTATGACAGGACTTAAAAAATCTATTTCCAATATGGCGAAAGAGGGGATACCTGCGAGCGAGGCACTTGAAACGGTCATTGAATCTATTAAAAATGCAACGACTGAAACAGAAGCAATTAACAAGGCATCTGAGATTTTTGGGACAAAAGGTGCTGTAGAAATGGTTAGTGCTATTAGAGACGGAAGATTCTCTTTAGACGAACTGAGTGATAGTATGTTAAATTACGGAGATTTGGTTAACCAGACGTATGAAGAAACTTTAGATCCTTGGGACAAAATGAAAGTTGCAACAAATGACCTAAAGCTTGCAGGTGAAGATTTAGCAGGATCTATATTTGAAACGCTAGCGCCAATGATGGAAATGTTAAGTCAAAAAATAGAACAGGTGTCAAATTGGTATCAGAGTCTTGATGATGGACAAAAGGATTTGATTGTAAAGATAGGACTTGTAATTGCTGCAATTGGACCATTATTACTTGTGTTCGGAGCGGCAGCAAGCGGAATTTCTGGAATTATAGGTTTTGCAAAACTTCTTATCGGATTATTTACAACAGGAATACCAGGTGCGTGTACTTTTGTAAGTAATTCAATGGAGGGATTGTGGGGAATAATGGCTGCACATCCGATAGGTGCGATAATTACAGCAATAGGAATTTTGATTGGAGCATTTATTTATGCTTACAATAACTGTGAGGAATTCCGGGACGGAGTGAACAGGATATGGAGAGGCATCGTTGATTTTTTTAAGGACTGTGTTGATAAGATAAAGAAAATATTTGATTTTGAATGGAAACTTCCGGAAATCAAGCTGCCACATTTTAATATCGAAGGTGGCTTTTCACTAAAACCGTTAAGGGTTCCGCATTTTTCCGTTGATTGGTATGCAAAAGGTGGTATCCTAAACAAGCCAACCGTATTTGGATTGAACGGAAATTCGCTGATGGCAGGTGGAGAGGCCGGAAAAGAAGCGGTTCTTCCAATCCACTTACTTAAAGATTATATCCGAGAAGAAAATATGGCGAACAATGGCGTGCTTGTTGAAGCAATAAAAGAAGCATTAGCAGAGCTTAATTTAGTTGCGGAGAACAACATTTATATCGGAGACAGAAAAGTCGTAGAAATACTAACGGATATGGTATTGAAAAAAATGGCTGTGAAATCAAGTCAAATTAATGCTTTGAAGGGACGGTAATTATATGTTTGTTGATGTGGAAATAAATGGAATTTTAGGATCGAGCTTGAATGTTTATGCTAAGGAGAGACCTAATATTCCGGTTGCAAAAAAAAGAAGAAACGAAATTATCATTCCTGGAAGAGACGGAGCATTAATTGAAACTACCGGAGAATATGAATCAACTGAATTTGCAATTGAATTTAATTACATTGGAAAAGCAGAAGAGTTTCATGATCGATTTGATCGAATAAAAAAATGGTTATCTGCAGAAAATTGCAGAATGATTTTGTCGGATGATGCTGGATGGTTTTATAAAGTAGCTTATATAGATATTGGTGAAATGCAAAGACCAACGGAACGAATCGGAGTATTTAGAACCATGATAAAAACCGTTGACGGGTTAAAGTATTTAATTAACGGAATGAATGAGTATGATATTTCAGAAATAAACAAAAATCCATACCTTATGAGCAAGCCGGTATACAAAATAAAAGGAGAGGGCATTTGCACTATTTCTGTAAACGGAAAAACAGTAAAAGCAAACGTTGGCCAGAATCTTACAATTGATACGGAATTGATGATTGCGTACAGAGAAGATGGAACGATGAACAACACAGCGATTACCGGCGATTACGAGAGCCTATATCTTCCGGAAGGAGATCTCTCAGTTACTGCAACTAGTGGATTTGATGTGAAAATTGTTCCGAATTGGAGGTGCTTGTGATGATACAAGTATACACAGCAAGCAATACAGATTATAAGAAAAATGGTGATATTACATTGATACCAGAATCTGCAATCGTGCATGTTGAAATGAATGGTTCATGGCACGCGGAAATTGAACATCCAATCGATGCGGTTGGAAGATGGAGATATATTGTAGAGGAAAACGTGGTAAAAATGCCATCTTTTAACGGAGATCAATTATTTCGCATAAAACGAAAAGAGAAGTCGGATTCTGGAGTTACAGCAACTCTTGAGCCGATTTTTTTTGATGCAAAAAATGACTGCTTTTTAGAGGACGTGCGACCTACTGAGAAAAACGGGCAGCAAGCGCTAGAGATAATGTGTGCTCCAAATAAAAAGTATAGTGGACGTTCTGATATCCAGGACGTATCCACCGCCTATTATGAGTACACGAATTTGCTTGCGGCAATTAACGGCGACCAAGACAATAGCTTTATTAATCGCTGGGGTGGAGAAGTGCTGTACGATAATTTTACCGTAATAATTAACCGCAAAATCGGATCTGACAATGGAGTAGAGTTAAGATATGGAAAGAACATTCCGACAGATGGCTTGATGGAAGAGGTAGACACAAGCGAAGTTGTTACTAGAATATATCCGAAAGCATTTAATGGGCGTAAGCCTACACAAACATATTTTGACAGCCCGGTGATTAGCAAATACCCCACTGTAAAAGTTGGAATATTGGAATTTGAAGATGTGAAGTTGCTGGAAGATATGGAAGAAAACGAAGATCCGGAGGGATTAACTGTTTGCTCCACGCAAGCTGATTTGGATAGAGTATTGAAAGAACGATGCGAAGAGCAGTTTAAAAACGGAATTGATAAGCCGAAAGTCACAATTAATGCAGACATGGTTTTATTACAGAATACAGAGCAGTACAAAGATTATGGAGTACTAGAAACTGTTAGCTTGGGAGATACGATACACTGCAAGAACAATAACATTGGTATTGTTACGGATGCGAGGGTTATCCAATTGGAATATGACAGCATACAGAAAAAAGTTGTATCTGTTGTGCTTGGAGATTTCCAAAAGAATTATCTGCAAGACGTATCTAACATGATAAACAGAGTTGAATCTGCCATACGTGGAGATGGATCCGTGAAAGCATCTCTTGTATCTGGACTATTAGATGGGGTAAAAACACAGATGCGCGCGCAGTCTTCCATTGCTAAAAAGCAAAATGTACGTGCGATGTTGTTTGAGGATTTAGACCCAGACTCACCAACTTTTGGAGCGATGGCACTTGGAACAATGGGGTTCCAGATTGCCGGAGAGCGTACTGCAGATGGGAAAGGGTGGAACTGGACTACATTTGGAACCGGGCAAGGATTCTTCGCAGACTTTATCACAGCAGGAACGATGCTTGCGGACAGGATACAAGGTGGAACATTGACATTAGGCGGGCTAAACAATGTAAATGGACTACTTAAAATGAAAGATGCAAAAGAACAAGTTATAGGTAAATGGGATAATACGGGATTATATTCAACTGGACATTGCAAAAACACAAATGTAAATACGAAACAAACGGCCGATTTATTTAATGGATCTGTTATTTTAACGGATCAATCTGGTAAGGAAACTTCCATTTCCTGCTTTAATGGAGGAGTTAATATATATCCAAATAAAGAAGGGACCGGAGTCGCTATAATAGAAGCATCTAAACTTATGTTTGCTATAGCGACACAATATTGTAATTTGAAGGGATCAAAGGGAATGTGGTTAGATGCTCCGTCGTTATCTGTAGGAAAGGGAGATGGACAATCAAGCGTTGCGTTGTCTGGAGATGTACAGTTTTCTGACGGAACGTATTTGACTTTTTTAAACGGAATTTTAATCGGGGGAAATTCGAAAGAAGGTGCGTTTTAATGGCTAGCTTAGAAGCAGCAGTGCAATACATGATTAATCTGTGCAATGATGATACACATGGATACGACCAGGCGAATAGATGGGGACCTGATTATGATTGCGCAAGCTCTATACTTGTATCTTTAAGAGATGGAGGAGGGTTTGACATTGGCAGTGCTACTTATACCGGAAACATGGCAAGTGAGCTTTGCGCGAGAGGCTGGCAGCAACTACCGGTATCCACTCCAAAGCAAAGAGGAGATATATGCTTAAATCATGCAAATCATGTGGAATTGTACATCGGGAATAACCAGCTTGCAGGATTCCACTCCAATGAATTTGGAGGAATAATAGGAGGAACTCCGGGAGATCAAACCGGTAACGAAGGAAGCATTGGAGCGTATTACGATTATCCTTGGGATTGCATCCTTAGATATGGTGGAGCTGACACCGGAAGTGTTTATATAACGAGGTTCGTGCCATTGTAGTAGAAAGAGAGGAAAAAAGATTGAATGCAATAATTAGAGATATACCGGTAACAAGAAAAGGCATTATGGAAAAGATAGAAGTAACCAAAGGAACCAATATGATTCCACTTGTATTTAACATAACAGACTTTCAAATACCGAAAACAGCATCTGCAACAGCATATATTACCGGCGCATCCGGCAAGACAAAAAAGAAATTGTGCGATGTTGCAGGAAACAAAATCACGCTTGAGCCGACTTCGGATTTATTTTCCGTTGGGAATAATGACATACAAATAAGAATTGTAAACGATACAAAGACACTTGTCACATTTAATACTAATTGCTATTGCGAAAATTCCGTTGAATTTGGAGATGCAGCAGAAGAAAAAGAGCAAACGTTAATTGAACAATTGCTTGCAAGCCAAGGAAAGATACAGACAGGACTAAATAATGAAATAGAAGAAAGAACAAAGCTGTTAAACGAACAAAACGAAAAGATAAATAAAATAAATACAGACAAAATAGATAAAACAGGAAATGCGGGGAGCACAACTGTAGAATTTGAAGAGAGCGGAATAAGGGAGAATGTTGAAACCGGGGAAACAATGGCGATAATAATTGGAAAAATCGCAAAATGGTTCAAAGATTTGAAGAGTGGAGCATTTGCGGAAGTGGCAAATGACTTAGTTACGACAGTAGAAGGAAAAGTACTAGATGCACGACAAGGAAAAGTTTTAGAGGAAAAGATTACTGATTTAAATAGCAAAATAGATGGTAATATAACTGCAGCTCAAAGTTATGTAAATATAATGGGGGACAGCTACGTCAAAAAGGTTGGCAATAAAGTATCTTTGCAAATCGTAGCACAATCCAGTTCCACATTCGCAAGTGGAACAAAATATCACATTGCAGATATTCCGGCAGAGTTTAGACCGAAACGCCGAGAACTAACCGCAGCGTTTGCAAATACAAGCTCCACCACAGGATATGGTGTCGCTTATATGGAAGTGGATACCGCTGGTGCAATAAATGTGCAATTTGCTACGCAAGCAAAAAACTTATTCGGACATCTGGAATACTATGTGTAATTATTGTAGCTCAACTTCCATGTCCCACTCTAATTTACACGTGTTTTTGGCTTGGCTTTTCGCAAATTGCACATTGGCACCGACAGAATCTCCTCTTTTCGTTATCGTTGCCGTACCGAGAATCATGAGTGAGCCTCCGCCACTAGAACAACGGAAATTATATTCGACAACACGTTTTATCGACAATCCTAAAATAGTATGGATAGGCAACAGATTTTGAATTGTACCTTGGTAAAAGCCAGCAAACGTAAGCCCGACTAACTCACCTGTCCACGTGCCATGTACGATAGCACGTTTTTGATTACCGAAAGTATATTTTTCTACGCTGTACGTATATCCATCTGCCGTTTTTGTGGTCTCTTCCACTAGCATTTTGCTATTTAATTAAGGACTTCCCAGAAGGGAGCTAAAATGAAAGCTATTTTTTGCGATGGAAAAAATATCAGCGGAAGAGATTACAGATGATGAACAGGCTCGGAGAGTCTGTGGAAAGAAGTATAAGAAAGGAAAAATAATCTATGGATACACCTATTGACAGAGCAGAGCACCTAGAGTTTACAAAGCGAATGGAAGATGAGCATAAGCGCATCAACCACCGTCTTACGGACTTGGAAGAAACCGTACGCCAGATAGGGGAACTGACTACCAGTGTGCACAGCTTAGCGCAGAGTGTCGAGCAGTTGGTTAAGTCCCAGAACCGACAGGAGAGCCGGCTGGAAGAACTGGAAAATAGGGACGGGGACACATGGCGCAAGGTTAAGTGGTACTTATTAACATTAGCGATCGGAGCAGTATTCGGATTAGTAGCCTCGCAGATCGGATTATAAAAAGAAAGGAAGAATGAATATGAGTATGGAAATTTTAATGCAGTATGTTACTTATTTACTTATGGCAATTGGCGTGCTGGCTTTTTTGACCAGTGCTATTACACAGGTAATCAAAGAAATGCCGGGGCTTAAGGATATCCAGACAAACGCAGTGGCGCTTGTAGTGGCCTTAATCCTGTGCCCATTGGCGGTTGTGATTTTATGTATTGCCTTTAATATCCTGTTGCTTTGGTATTACATTGTAGGAGCGGTAATAGCAGCCTTTATTGTGTATTTGGTTGCAACCGGGGGCTGGGAGAAAGTCGCAGAGATGTGGCAGCGGACGAAATTTAACAAGAAAAAATCAGTTGTAGAGGGCGAGTGATCGCCCTCTTTTTGCACCGGTGCAAATGCCGGAGAGAGGAGAAAATTATGAGTATTTGTGGTGGAGTAGCAGGAAGAAGAGGATACAATCCAAGAGGAATCTTTATGCATAATGGGGCAGACAGTGAAAATGCAAACACAGAGTTTTATAAAAGATGGTTGCAAACACATACATTAGAAAATGGATTTGCTCATTATTATGTAGCAAGTGATGGAGTTTTACAGGCTGAGGATGACGCATATTGTGCGTGGCACTGCGGAGATACGGACGGAAACATGAATTATCTGGGAATTGAAATCTGCCAGAGTATGGGAAATCTGGAAACGTTTAAAAAGAACGAGGAAAATGCGTTGAAACTAGCAGCACAAAAGTGTAAGCAGTATGGCATTGAACCGAATACAGATACAATCCGATTGCATAAAGAGGTGTACGCAACAGCATGCCCTCATAGATCAGTAGAGATTCATGGCGGTGATTATGCTACAAAGCAGTATTTTATTAAAAGAATTAAAGAATACATGAACGGAAATGTAAGCGCACCGTCATATGCGCCGGTAGCTCCAAATTCAACGCAGCCATCCGGAGATGCTGGAATTGTGTTTACATACGGAGTCATGCTTACAGATGGAACAATCTTACCATTTGTGAATAATCTGGAAGACTTTGCAGGACTTCCGGGACGTACAATTGCCGGTATTGCGATTAGGGTAAATAAAGGTTCCGTTAAATACCGTGTTCATGTAAAAGGTGCCGGCTGGTTGCCTTATGTGACAGGGTGCAACTGGAATGATGTAAATAATGGATATGCAGGATATCCGGGAGCTGTGATCGATGCCGTAGAGGTTTATTACGACACTCCGGCGGATGTTGTTGCAAAGTATGGATATCAGAAGGCGCAGTACAGAGTTGCACCTATTGGCGGAAACTATTACCCTTGGCAGTTTGACAACGAAACAGGAAATGGACAGGATGGTTATGCTGGAGCATTTGGTGTAGCACTTGACAGATTCCAGTTATTCTAAAAACTACGTGTAAAATAAAACCTTGACAAAACATTAAACACTATGTAAAATGAACATATCGCATTTTCGTCGCACGACGAAAACGAAAACCATTGATTTTACTAGGCGAAAAGGGAACTGAACTACCTGACTTTTAATCAAGTTGTCCGGGGTTCGAATCCCCGCACGCTCAGGATGAGGAGATAGCGGAAATCCAGTATTGCTAGGTTTTCCGCTATACTTTATATCATATGTTTTTCTGTGAACGTGTTTCTCAGAAAACAGATATGCGGATGTGGCGGAATTGGCAGACGCGCTAGACTTAGGATCTAGTGTCTTTGACGTGCAGGTTCAAGTCCTGTCATCCGCATTAAAAGTACCGAAACCTTTGCGAAAAGTTGAGGGTTGCGGTATTTTTTTGCTTGTTAAAAAATTAGAATATAGAGGGAAAAAGCAATGCAGGATTTGAAAGTAATTGAATTAAAAAGAAGTATTTTTGAAGATAACGATAAAGATGCGGATTTGTTGAGAGCGGATTTGAAGAAATCGAAAACATTTCTTATGAATCTGATGTCTTCTCCGGGATCCGGAAAGACAACAACACTGACTGCAATCGCTAATGCGTTGAAGGGTGAAATCCGCATGGGCGTTATGGAGGCAGATATTGATTCAAAAGTCGATGCAGAGACGATGGAAAAGGTAGGAGTACGTTCGATCCAGCTACATACAGGCGGTATGTGCCATCTGGATGCAGACATGACCCGTCAGGGACTGAAGGAGTTTGGAACGGACGATTTGGATTTTGTTGTATTGGAAAATGTGGGGAATCTGGTGTGTCCGGCAGAATTTGATACGGGAGCCGTAAAAAATGCTGTGATTTTAAGTGTGCCGGAAGGTCATGACAAACCACTGAAATATCCACTGATGTTTGAAGTGTGTGATATTCTGATTATCAATAAGATTGATGTACTTCCGTATTTTGATTTCGATGTGGAAAAGGTAACAGAGTATGCCAAGATGCGGAATCCAAAGATTCAGATTTTCCAGATTTCTGCCAAGACAGGAGAAGGAGTTCCTGAACTTTGTGATTGGATCCGAAAGAATGTTGCGGAGTGGAATGCATGATTTTGTATATTTTTAACAAAAAATAATATTTGCTTGCTTAAATACTGGTAGATTATTATAATGAGTAATAAGCTACCAGTATTTTTATTTTCTGAATTCTTAAAATCTAAAAATACTGCCTGAATTCGAAAGGAGAGATTTGTATGGGAACTATGAACCCAAAGTATGAGGCATTATTTACCCCATGGAAAATCGGAAATGTTGAAATTAAAAACCGTATCGTTCTTTGTCCTATGGGCGGTACATCTTTGTTCGGCTGGATGGAGCCGAATCATTTCGATAAGGAAGCGGCGAACTTCTTTTTGGAAAGAGCTAAAAATAATGTAGGTCTGATTATTCCGGGAATTGCTCCGGTGAAAGACCCGATGGGCGGAAGATGGCTCTGGCAGAATAAGAAGATGTTTAATGAGTTGAAGGAATATATGGAAGAAATCCACAAGACCGGTGCAAAATTATTTGTACAGCTTACGGCAGGTATGGGACGGTCATGGGCGATTACGGATTCTTTGGTGCAGGTACATAACAATCCGGTACTTCATGCATTGGCGAAACCGATTATTGATGTACAGTATCAATCGGCAAGTCCGAGCGTACTTCCTTCCAGATGGTCTGATAAAGTAACTTGTCGTGAAATGACTTTGAAAGAGATTCATGAAATCATAGATGCGTTTGCCAAGACGGCTGCGCTTTGTAAGGAAGCGGGTGTGGACGGCGTAGAAGTACACGCGGTACATGAAGGATATTTGCTGGATCAGTTTACTTTAAAATATACAAATAAAAGAAAGGATCAGTTCGGCGGTTCGTTTGAAAATAGATATCGTTTTGCAACTGCGATCGTGAAGAAGATTAAGGCGGCTTGTGGCAGCGATTATCCGGTTTCTCTGAGATATTCTGTTTTGTCTAAGACAAAAGATTTCTGCGTGGGTGCAATGCCGGGAGAGTACTATGTAGAGATTGGCCGAGATATGGAAGAAAGTGAAAGAGCGGCTAAGTATTTGCAGGATGCAGGATATGATATGCTCAATGCAGATAATGGTACTTATGATGCTTGGTACTGGGCACATCCGCCGCAGTATATGCCACAGAACTGTAATCTGGAAGATGTAGCGCATATTAAGAAATTTGTAGATATTCCGGTTGTCTGTGCAGGACGTATGGAGCCGGATGTGGGAGCGCAGGCCGTTGCAGAAGGCAGAATTGATGGTGTAGGTATTGCTCGTCAGTTCCTTGCGGATGGGGAGTGGATTACCAAGTTGATAGAAGACCGACTGGAGGACATTCGTCCATGTATCTGTTGTCATAATGGATGTTTTACAATGACACATTATAAAGGGATTGCCAATGGACAGCCGATGGATGACGTCAGACATATGGCACGCTGTGCGTTGAATCCGGAAACAATGCAGACGAAGAAGTACAAAATCGTTCCGGCAAAGAAAAAGAAAAAGGTTGTTATTGTTGGAGGCGGTATTGGTGGTATGGAAGCAGCAATTGTCTGTGCAAAGCGTGGACATAGCGTAACACTTTATGAAAAGAGTGATCATCTTGGCGGTATTTTTATTGCTGCAGCGGCGCCGTCCTTCAAGGAAAAAGATCGAGATCTGATTGCATGGTATCAGAGAGAGATTTTGAAATATCCAATTGAGGTGAAATTAAACACAGAAGTGAAGAATGTAGAAACTTTGCAGGCGGATGAAGTGATTGTTGCAACAGGAGCGGTTGCACGTACCATTCCGGTAAAAGGTGTAGAGCATGCGATGGATGCAGTGGAATATTTGCTGGGTGAAAAAGAAGTGGGAGAAAATGTTACCATCATCGGTGGCGGTCTGACCGGCTGTGAAATTGCATATGATCTCTATCTACAAGGAAAGAAACCAACGATTGTGGAAATGAAAAATGATCTGATTGCAGTAAAGGGAATTTGCCTTGCAAACGCAAGTTATATGAGAGATTTCTTTACAACGAATAAAGTGCCGGTTCATTTGGAGACAACGTTAAGCGAAGTGCTTGAAGATGGTGTTATTGCGGTGGACAAATATGGAAAGAGCTTTAAAATCGATACGGACAGCGTGATTATGTCTGTTGGATATAAGCCTGCACCGCTGGCAGAGAAGAGCAAGCATGTTCATCTGATCGGAGATGCCCTTGCAGTTGGAAACCTGCGTACAGTTATCTGGAATGCATGGGATGTGGCTATGAAGTTATAATGCAATGAATCTATCATAAAAGGAAGTGATATAATTATGAAATTAACAGAAGAGCAGCAGGCGATTCTGGATGGAGAAAAGGGTGAGACCTTGGCAAAGGTCATGAAAACGCTGGTGATGTATGGAGAGGCATTTGGAGCAGAATCTATGGTTCCGGTAACCTCTGAATATAATCATCTGGTTACTTCCTTTGGCTTGGGAGTGATTGCTCCGGTCTATGATCTGATGGAAAAATTAATTGATGCGGGGGCGGTTTCGTTACAGCAGTTTACGGCGGATCCCCGCCCTTTGGATAAAAATGTGCCTGCAAATTTTTTACAGAACTTCATATTCAATAAGTTTATGTATAACAAACAAGACTTTTATGAAGGACAGCTTCAGAAACTGGGGCTGATGGAAAAAGACGCATTTACCTGTACCTGTTATATGGATGAAGTTGGAAATAAGCCAAAGCAGGGAGATGTGCTGGGCTGGTCAGAGTCTTCAGCGGTTGTATATGCGAATTCTGTTTTAGGTGCGCGCTGTAATCGAAATTCCGGGATTATGGATTTGATGGGCGCTATTGTAGGTTTTGTACCGTATTTTGGATTGCTTACCGATGAAGGGCGGAAAGCCACTTGGATTGTCAGAGTTGAGACAACAAAGAAACCGGAGGCACAGCTATTGGGTTCTGCAATCGGAATGAAAGTAATGGAAGATGTGCCATATATCGTTGGTCTGGATCGATGGCTAGGCACTGAGCTGGATGAATCGGCATGTACCTATCTCAAAGATTTTGGCGCGGCAACTGCATCAAACGGAGCAGTTGGTTTATATCATGTGGAACATTTGACACCGGAAGCAAAAGAGCAAAAAGAGGCATTGATTCAAAAGGATGCGAAAGTATATGTAATTGATGATGCTGAGTTGGAGCGTGTGAAGAAAAGCTACCCAATCGTGTGGAAACATCCAAATGCAAAGCCAAAGTTGTGTTTTGTAGGATGTCCGCATATGAGTCTGCAGCAATTAAAAGATTGGACCGATAAAGTAGAAGCCCGTCTGAAAAAATATGGCAATGATAAGGTTGTGATTCCGACAGTGTTTACAGCGGCGCCGGGCGTACTGAAAGAGTTTGAAAAAACGCCGTATGCAGAACGGCTTCGGGCAACCGGAGTCATTACATCTTATATATGTCCGCTTATGTATATGAACAATCCACTCTGTGCAAAGATGCCGGTAGTGACGTCCTCAAATAAATTGCGTACGTATACCACTGCGCGATATTTTACGGACAGTGAAATCTTGACACTGATTACGAGAGGAGGTCGGTCTGCATGAAAGAATTTCAAGGAAGAGTGGTAACTCCCGGAACTGCAAAGGCAGAGGCGGTAGTGACACATGCCGGTTTTAATACCCTTGCTTCCTTGCAGAAATCGCTGCAGTTTGGAGATAAAACGGCAAAATGCAATGATCAGAATAATCCGGAATTGTATGGAAAGCCGTTGGCCGGATATGCATTGTGTCTGCCGCAGACCATTGGCTCTACAACGGGAGGTATGGTACTGTATTGTGCCTGCGCTATGAAACGGCAGCCGGCGTGTATGCTGTTTGCAAATCCGATAGATTCGCTGGCGGCAGCAGGGGCGATCTTAGCGGAAGTCTGGCTGGATGATGTGACAATGCCGGTGGTGGATAGTCTGGGAGAAGAATTTCTGGAATATGTAAAAGACGGTATGATGATTACGATTGGCGAAGATGGAAAAGTGATTGTAGAATAATAGTATAAAAAAGAAAATGGGAAAAGTTGGTCTTATACGATCATCTTTCCCATTTTTTTAGAAAGCAGATAGCGTTCTTTCAGTGTCTTCGATCCCAGAGATATGCAATCCATGCTATGAGTAACATTCCGATAGAAGTTAATATTGTGACGATCCATTCAAGTAAGTGTCCGGAGTTGAGAATTTGTATGATTGAAAGGACAGAGGCGAGAATGGATACAACACCGAAAATTGTAATTAGTCCCATGATGGTGTCGTTCCGGTGTGCTTCTATAGCATGTTGGTGCTCACTAAGAATACTGATCTTAATATCTATATCGTCAATTGCTTCGGTAATTCCGTTCGTTTCTAAGAGATATTGATAAATCATTTTTACATTGTGCCAGCGAGAAATATTTGCCGGATGCACAGTGCCAAATGCTTTAAATTCCAACATTTTCTTTTTTAAGTTTCGCAGACGGAACATCTGTTTTTTCTCAATTGTAGATAATAGTTCTGTGAAATGAAGGCAAGTATATTTTTCATACAATGCCAAGAAGACAAGCGGAAGTCCGTCTTCTGCCTGAGTTTTCATTTCTTGGGTAATATTCATGTCTGGATCGGCAACAATATAGGACAACGTTTGCGAAGAAACACAGGTACCCCAGCGATAAGTACGTTGAATCTGGTCCTTTACCGCATATACATAATGTAAATCTGCCTCGGACTCATCGGTAATGGAAAGCGTAAGAGGCGTCATTCGATGTTGATTAAAAGTAATCTGACGAATGCTCTCTAATTCATGAAAACGTTTGGAGATGACCGCTATATTGTAGGTAAATGCTTCTAAAAACAGTGATGTCCCAGATTGAAAAAATGGCTGCAGGCCTGCCTTACCTAATAAAGAAAGGAGAGCACTATCCAGTGAAAATTCGTGAGCGGTGCCATCGGTATCCTTGTAATAATATTTGGAAATACTGTTGGCATATCCGGGATTTCGAATCTGTAAAAGTGTTTCCATTGTAGAATGCTGGATTCCTAATGCCAAAAAAGCAGTTTCTGTTTGGAAAATTGCAAGATGCAGAGAAGTAATTTGAAACTGATTTTTATTCCAGTCAATTTCAGAAGGCTGTTTTTCTTTATGGATGACTGCAAAATCCGATCCGGATTTATTTGTAGCAGGAGAAATATCGGAGAGGCTGCTGTCTATCTCCTGAATTAGATATTCAGGAGATAGTGTATAGCATACTCCGGCGTGTACAGGATTCTGGGGATCAAACATTGTTTTAATCTGTTCATTTAAATCCATTGTAGTAATGTTTTTAAATTCACAGTTTTTCTGAATCCAGTTAATATCAAGAGTGTTTTCGCTAAATCTAAGCGGAAGAATCAAATAGCTTCCAAGAGCAGCATTTTCTATGATTGGTTTCATTTCTTCAAATTCACTTAATCCCATTTTATCCTCCTGTAAATGTTGTGTTCTATCTTTTGTATCTATTTTCTGAAAGCAAATTTTGGTAATCCGTTTTCGCTTGGAACGGAAACATCTCCTTGAATCAGTGGAGCGGCATAGCGGATAAATTCTTCGCCGATGTCAGAACCATCGTTTGTAATCCATTCCAGTGGTACGGTCTTTTCCTGATTGCAGATGAGATTTACATCTTCTGTTACATAGTCAATGCGGTAATCTTCCGTTCTGCGGAATGCGATCATTTTTCCTGTTTCGCCTTTGAGTGCACAGGTAACTCCGTAAGCGCCGGAGGCAATTGCCTCTTTCTGGTCCGTTTTGGACAGCATCGAGGAGGAACATCTCTGGCATACGTTTAATTCAATAGAGCGCACCTTAACTCCTAAGCGGTCTTTGACCAGATTTTCCAGATACTTTCCGGAACCGGTGAGCATCTTGTGACCGAAGGTATCAACACCCACATCGCTTGCAAGTTCACATACAAACGTACCGTTTCCGTCATTAATTCCTTCGGAAATGCAGACAACCAGATTCGGAGTGGTTTCCAGTGCTGTTTTTACTTTTTCAATAAATGCTTCTTGATCGAAAGCAACTTCCGGAAGATAAATCAGAACCGGATTATCCCCTTTAAATTTTCTTGCCAGAACGCTGGAAGCAGCCAGCCATCCTGCATGGCGGCCCATGATTTCTACAATTGTAACAGACTTTTTGTTGTCATAAACAGAGGCGTCAATTGCAATTTCGCGAACTGTTGATGCCACATATTTTGCGGCGCTGCCGAAACCGGGCGTATGGTCAGTCAAAACAAGGTCGTTGTCAATGGTTTTCGGGATGCCGATGAAACGAATATCACTCTCAATCTGTTCTGCATAGCGGGAGAGCTTGCTGACGGTGTCCATAGAATCATTTCCACCGATGTAGAAGAAATATCCGATGTTGCGAGCGGCAAATTTTTCAAAAAGTTTTGGATATACTTCATCCGCTAAGTCTTCCGGGAGTTTGTATCGGCAGGAACCAAGATAAGAACCCGGTGTGGTTTTTATTAATTCTAATTCACCGGATAGTTCTAACGGTTTCATATCCATGATCTGATCATTCAAAAATCCTTCAATACCATTTATCATTCCATAGACAGTACCAAGAGTCTCTTCTCTGTTCAGAGCTTCGTATACAACTCCGTAAAGGCTGGCGTTGATTACAGCAGTAGGGCCACCGGACTGTCCGACAATTACATTTTTCTTCATAAGGGGAATCCTCCATTTTTTATTCTTAACTGCATTTATCTTAACATTTCCTTAAAGAACTGGCAAGAAGTAAGAAAGAGAGTTGGAAAAACTGAAAAATCGTGGTATACTCGAAAAACAACAAGACAATGTAGTGATAAGGAGCAGATTTATGAAATATATTACATTTGCCATTCCATGTTATAACTCGGAGGCTTATATGGAGCATGCGGTAAATACGATTCTTCCCGGTGGTGAGGATGTGGAGATTTTAATTGTGAATGACGGTTCCACAGATGGTACGGCAGAAATCGGAAAGAGACTGGAAGAGCAGCATCCGGGGATTGTAAAATTGATCAATAAGGAAAATGGTGGTCATGGAGATGCGGTGAATACAGGACTTTCGCATGCGAAAGGAAAGTATTTTAAAGTTGTAGACAGTGATGACTGGGTGGATGAGGAGGCACTTCTCAAGATTTTGGAGACGGTCAAAGGGTTCGTAGAAGCTGAAGCTCAGGTGGATATGATTGTTGCAAATTATGTCTATGAAAAGGTTGGAATGGAACACAAAAAAGTGATTCATTACCGAAATGTACTTCCGCAAGATCAGATTTTTCGCTGGGATGATATAGGGATGTTCCATCTCGATCAGTATATATTGATGCATTCTGTGATTTATCGGACAGAAATGCTAAAACTCTGTCAGCTGCGGCTGCCAAAGCATACATTTTATGTAGATAATATTTATGTATATTATCCATTGCCGCACGTGCGGACATTATACTATATGGATTTGGATTTTTATCGCTATTTTATTGGAAGAGAAGACCAGTCTGTAAATGAGAAGGTAATGATTGGGCGAGTTGATCAGCAGATTTTTGTGACGAAAACAATGATCTCCATGTACGAACTTCGTATGATACAGAGTAAGAAGTTACGTAAATATATGATTAATTATCTGGCGATCATGATGACGGTGTCTTCTATTTTGTGTATTCGTTCGAAGAAAGCGGAAAATCTGGAGAAGAAAGCGGAACTTTGGAAGTATTTGAAACAAAAGGATTATAGAACCTATTTTAAAATTCGACATGGAATTTTAGGGCAAACGATGAATTTGCCGGGACGATCCGGAAGAAAAGTTTCATCAATGGCGTATAGTGTAGCGCGGAGAATTATCGGGTTCAATTAGTTTATATAATAAAATAAAGCATATTTTGCCAGCCATGGTACATACTACTAGTATTATCATATTAGATTAAGAAAGGGATGTATCATGGCTGTTAGTTTTAAAGAGAGTAAGACGAAAGAAAATTTGATGCGTGCATTTGCGGGAGAAAGTCAGGCACGTAACCGGTACACAATTGCGGCGGAAAAGGCACGAAAAGTAGGAAATTATACAATTGCTGATATATTTAACTATACAGCGGAACAGGAGCGTGCACATGCAGAACGATTTTATGAATTGCTGCAGGAGCTTTCAGGCGAAACCATTTTTATAGATGGGGGATATCCTGTGGATGGGGAAGATGATCTTGCGAAATTGATGCGCGCGGCGGAACATAATGAAAAAGAGGAGTATGAGCAAGTCTATCCTGCGTTTGCGGAGATTGCAAAAAAAGAAGGCTTTTTTGAAGCGGCTTCAGCATTTATGCAGATTGCAGACATTGAGCATACCCACCAGAAGCGATTCGCTGAAGTGGCGAAAATGTTAGAGGAGAATCGCTATTATAATCAGGAAGATCCGGCAAAATGGATCTGTACAAATTGCGGGTATATTCACGAAGGAAAACAGGCTCCGAAGGTGTGTCCGGTCTGCCGGCATGAGCAGGGATATTTTTTGCCGTATGATATGGCACCATATAAGAGAATGTAATTTGATAAATAGGCAGTCTACCGATGGCTGCTTATTTTTTATGCTGAAAATCAACTTGACATTTAATTCCTACAGATGTAATATTTTGTAAAACAATGAAATATACAGAAAGGTAAATTTTTTTGACTTTAAATCTTACAAATGTAATAAAAGGAGCGAATGATAGAGTGAAGAAAATAAGATTTTGGAAGAGTCGGTTTTTAGTGATTGGATTAATAGTGGCAGTGCATTTGTCAGGGTGCAGTGATTTTAAAGAGGAAGACTCGGAAAATATAGCGTATCAACCGGAACAGCAGGAGAGGAAAACTACGGATGAAATAACAATGAAACGAAGTGAAACAGAAGAAAAGGAAGTCGAAGAGATTCTGGAGATTTGCAGTAAGACTTATGAAAAAGCTGCAGAAGAAGGAAAACTGGGAGATTTGGAAATGATACGTGGTCTTGTGAACTGTCTTGGAGAAAAGGGGTATACAGCAGTTGATCATGAAAATCAAATCAACATGACGGAGTATGAGAACGTGATACAGTTTTGTGAAAAGGCAGAAACTAAGAAAAGCGGGCGTATGACTATCATAGAAGTTGCAAGAAACGGAAGCTGTATCGTTCGAAATATGGAGACGCAGGATGGAAATGTAAATGTGATCAGAAGCTATTATGTTTATGAGGATGGTGAATTAAAACTGTCTTCAGAAGATTTATATCGTGCGGAGTCATGGAAATACACGGAAGATGGATATTTGATATTTTCAGGGCGACTGGCCTTTGAAGGATCGTATGAGGTTACAAAAAGTGAAACGATGGAATATACGGCATATCGGGTACTTCCATTAGATGAAACCTGCAGGAAACTGAACCGCAGATATATACTGCCGATTGGATATGAACGGAATAATATGTTCTTGGCTGACTGGAGTGAAGAAGATTTTGGGGAACTGGATTTTTATGATATATTTGATTTGTTTTATCGGGAGAATCATACGGAATATGGGGAGTTTACCGCCGGAAATGCAATGGGAACATGTGCGGTATATTTGATTTCAAAAGAAAAATTTGAACCGATTATTATGTCGAGATTTAACATCAGCAGTGAAGTTTTGCAGTCGAAAACGATTTATCATTCGGAGGAAGAGGTGTATGAATATAAACCAAGAGGATTGGAAGAAGTCGAATACCCGGAATATCCATATCCGGAAGTGATTGATTATGTGAAAAATGATGACGGAACGCTGACTTTGAAAGTACAGGCGGTTTTTCCTTACCGGAAATTATCGCAGGCGTATCTGCATGAAGTAACTGTGCGTGATACAGAGGACGGTGGGATAGAGTATGTAGCAAATCGTATTCTTGAACCAATACATGATTCGGCGATTGGGTGGCATGTACCTTGTTTGACAAGAACCGAATGGGAAGAACTGTATGGAGGGAAGTAGTGAAGGAGATGGAGCGGAAGAGGTTACGCAGACAAGGGCGACGCAGAAGGTGTGTGCGTCTGTTGATGGTATTGATAATAAGTAGTTCGCTGTACGCTTGTGCGAAGAAAGAGGCAGAATTAGAAAAAGAAATAGAGTCAGAAAAAGAGATAGAGTCAGAAAAAGGGATTTCCGAGGCTGAAATGGATTGTAAAAAGCAGATGGAACAGTTTCAGAACATTTATGAGAAGGCTGACAAAGGGGAGACTTCCAATGTTGTTCTGCAGGATGAAACGATGCTGGAAATGCAAAAGAGAGCAGGGAAAACAGGAAATCTAGTTTCGGCTGAGGTGGCATACTCTAATGTGGAAAATTATGAAAAGTTGGATCAATTTCTTAATAATTGTGAAATAGGGAAAAGTGGTTCTGTAGTTATTTACAATGTGCGTCGAGATGGCGGGATCAGCAGAATGAAATTTATTTATGATGGAACCGAGATGTATGTAGTCAGCACAAGCGGCATCTGGATAGAAGAAAATACACCAAGGATTGCTTACACGACCAGTATCCCGGTTAAAGAATGGGAATATACAGAAAAAGGATGGTTCTGTTATGAATTGTGTGTGCCGGAACCACCGGAAGTCACTGAAATCATGGATGGGAGCTGTTTAATCAGAGTGAAACCAATGACAGAAAAGCAGAGAGTACTATCCCAATTATGTGTTCAGAAAATTGGATATCAGGGAAATAATCTGTTATGTTCGAATTGGAATTTGAACAATTTAGATGTGTTAGATTATAATGGATTGTATGAATATCTGTATGCAATGAAATATGGGCAGAGAGTTTCTCCGGAAAATTATCCGGAGGGAATTCCGAAAGAAGAATTTGAAAATCTGATGATGGAGTATCTTCCGATAACGTCAGAAGAAATAAGGAAGTATGCGGTGTTTAATCAAGAAAAACAGACGTATGACTGGGCACAGTTGGGATGTATGAATTATACGCCAACCTTTTTTTGTACGTGTCTTCCGGAAGTTATAGATGTGAAAGAAAATGCTGATGGAACAATGGTACTGACTGTTGATGCGGTATGTAATAAGGTGGCATGTGACGATACAGTCATAACTCATGAGCTGACAGTAAGATTCAGAGAAGATGGCAGCTTTCAATATTTAGGGAATGAAATCCGGAAAGAAGATAGAAACAATGTCCCGGAATATCAGTATCGTGTGAAGGGAGAAATTAAGAATGGTAGTTGAAGAATTTCATGATCAGAAAATTATATATCACTTAAATATAGATGAAGAAACAAACAATATTTTAATGCATCTTAGTTCATTAAAAAATATAAAGATCAATAGAGTAATCAAAGGCACAACTTTAGTGAGTGCTTTTTATATCTTTTCTTTAGCATTTTATTCATACTTGTTTCATATTTCATTTGCATGGATATTTTTATTGTTCAGTATTGGATTTACTGCTTTAGGTTTAAGTGTAGAAAAATTACAAAAAGTATTTATGAGAGCAATCATAAATAAAGAAAAACAGAAAATGAATAGTGAGCGAAAATATGTGTTTTCAAAAGAAGGTGTGGATATAGTCACAGAGACTGGAGCTATACATAATTATTGGAGTTCATTTGTTAGTAAGGGAGAGATTGAAAATCATATTTATTTAGTTCGTAAAGACAATAAAGTTATATTGATTAATAAAACGGTTCTATCTGAAAATGAGCGAATGATGCTCAGAAGTTTTATTCAAGATATAGAGACAGAACAGTTAGAAACGGAAAATAAACTGTCTTTTATAATGAAGACATTGGTGGCGGCTACGATGATTACCGTTATAGTGTCATTTATATATATTGGCATTAAAATTGGATATCCTTTATCAGATCAAGAGATTTTTCGTTTATGGTTTATAAGAACAGTTCCCATCATATTGCTTTTGATTCTACAATGTTTGACTGTTATATGGACTTGTGTTTTATCCAGGGTAATAAAAATGAATAAAAAGAAATCTTTATTGAAAAGAATTCTTTTATGGGTAGTCGGAATAATCGTAGTGCTGGCAATGGCATTGGGGATATTTGTAAATATGTTAAATGACGTTTCAGAACATTATAATAGTAATGGAACAGTGATAGTTAAAACTCCTGTGTGGTTAGATAAACCATCATATAGGCTGTACAAAAAAGAAAATATTTTGGTTCTTCAGTTCTTAAGAAATGTAGATGGAATAGAAGAAAATAAAAATGAATCAAGTCTGAACGATGTGACAACCGAAAGTCAACAAGATTTGGAAAAAATCAAGAAAATAGACGAAGGTTATTTGAAAATATATCAAACCTACATGTTGTTGACCTCATAAATTATCAAAATACTGATTTACTTGCCTGTCTCTGAAT